>VOFD01001273.1_pt1 | contig 11144 bp, 16 predicted proteins | sample 5384101 | NCBI WGS metagenome assembly VOFD01 (sample SAMN12384723, study PRJNA508395) | human gut metagenome | isolation source: healthy gut C | host: Homo sapiens
ACAGGCTGACAGAATACATATTGAAGCACAGCAGAAAAAAGGATAAGGAATTAAAGTATGACTTTATGCCGTCCTTGCTTGAAATCATAGAAAGACCTGCGCACAAGGCGGGAACTGTAATTATTCTCGGCGTGTTTACCCTTTTAATCGCCGCTGTAATCTGGGCTTGCATTTCAAAAATAGATGTTGTTATCACCTCAAGCGGAAGCGTTCAGCCGTCAGGAAATGTAAATGTAGTGCAGTCGTTTTCGGGAGGAACAGTGAAGTCAATAAACGCTGTCGAAGGAGAATATGTGAAAAAGGGAGACGTTCTGATAGAACTTGATACGGAGTCTCTTAAAATCGACGAAAAAACAACTTAATACACAGAAGGGAATTCTTGAAGCACAGCAGAAAATATATACAAAGATTAAAAACGGCGATGATATCTCAAAGGTTAAAATTGAAGATTACGAAGCTGAGCTTAAACCGTATATTCAGTCAATTCTGGACGCAGACGCAAGCTATAAAAATACTCTTGACAGTCTTAAGAAGGATAAGGAAAACGCCACGGCCCCGCCATCATGGTCTGCTCTCATCCTGTGGACAACACATCGTGCGCATCGTCGCCTGGCGATGAAGCATGTAATTAATGCCGCTCAGGCCGAAGTCACCGGATCGGTCACGAACGAAGACGCCGAAGCGGTCAAGCTGCCCGTGCTCACGATTGCCGCCCCCGCAGAAGAGGTGAAGAAAATCAACGCAAGCGACTGGAGGTGCTTCTTCTTGACGCCATCGCGTCAGATGAACAAAGAAGGCAAGATGCCTGAGCCCGGCTACATGGTCACGTGCCAGTTCGCCCACGTTCCCCAACGCCGTTTGCCGGCATGCATGTGCCTCTGCGAAGCCTGGGACGCCGTCTCGGCCTCGCTCAACTCGATCACCATTTATGAGCTCGTGCCGCTCTACGCCAACGAGTGCGATTTTGCCGCGCTCTACGGCCATGAGAAGCTTCTTGAGCGCCTGCAGAAGACGAACTTCTGGCCCGTGTCGATCGATCGACAAGACTGCTGCGCCACGTCCGAATGGCGCCCGCTCATCCCACAAGAGCCAGATCCGCCCGATGATCGAGGGCCCGATGGCCACGGCCTATGCCTGGGTGACGCCGGGCGTTCTTCAGAAGGGCGAGGACATCGGCATTTTCTACCGCAGGAAGCCCGACGGGGCATTCTCGGGCTGGGTGTTCCTCGGCACAAGCGAACGCATGGACGAGAACTTCACGTCCTCGAAACTCCTTCAGATCGACCTCAACACGCTCGCCAACTACGCCCCCTACATCGTGGGCTTCCTTGATGCGGAGGAGAAAAGCGCCTTCAGGCACGACGGTTGCGGCTCGGTCTCGAAGATCGAGTATGCCACCATGAAGTACGCAGGCATTCCTGATGCCGGCGGCAGGCCTGAGCTGATCCCTCAAACCTGCAGACAAACGACAACTTTTCCAAAACCGGCATTCTTGAACAGCCGTACCGACCAGTCCGATGACGAAGCGCGTTCCCGCCCTCGGAAATCAAGCGCTACGTCCACAGGCAACAGCTCGAGCCCATGCTCGAATACTGATAACGATTGAGGCGGCGTCCGTCAGGGGCGCCGAGCCCAAAGGATGAATGCAGCATCCCGGGCAAAAGAACAAGGCCATGTCTCCATGCGGGAGGCGGGGCCTTCATGATTCTTGGGCGGCCGAATCAGGCGGACGGAAAGACCATGTCTCGTCGCCAGGATTCGACGAGCCAGCGAATGCTGCGAATCGTTCGACTTCAGGAACGGGGATGTCGGTCTTCTGGCGTACGAGTCGGAACTTGAGGGACGGGCCGGTGAGTTCGGGAAGGACGCGGACCATGCGGCCCTTGACGATGTCGGTCGCGACCGTCGGTAGGCGGGAAGGGAGGCGCCGACGCCCGTGTCTTCAGTACCGCGTCGACGCGGCGAAGTCCCTGCACGCTGTTGAAGTTGACCGCCATTCTGAGATCCCGTCGAACGGGACGGCGAGCAGATGATCCAACGGCGGGGGCGATGAGGAAGGGCGCAATCGCATTTGGTCGAAAAACACGCATTCCTGAAGGAAGTGTGCCATGATGTTCGCATGAAGATCACCTGCGCCTTTCAATACGAACTCTACGTTGACGAGACCCGACGTGCGGCCTTGAGTCGAAACGCCGGTTGCCGCAGGTTTGTCTTCAACAAGGCGTTGGGGATCCAAAACGAGCGCAAGTCTAAAGGTGAAAAGCTTCTCACCTACAAGGAGCTCGCTCACGAGTTGGTGCTCTGGAAAAAACAACCCGAGACCGCCTTTCTTCGAGAGGCGATGGCCCAACCGCTCCAGCAGGCCCTGCGCGATCTCGATCGCGCCATCAGCGACAGCTTCCGTCCCAATAGCGATCCGGCACACAAAGGGTAGCCGAAGTTCAAGGCGAAAGACATCGGTGACGGCTTTCGGATTCCGCAATTTGCTCCTGAACACATCGACGATGCCAACGGGCGAGTCAAGCTCCCGAAGATCGGCTGGATTCGATACCGTAGAACGCGCGCCATCGCGTTTGAGTGTGCGAACGGGACGCTCGTTCCCGGTGTCGTGAAACAGATTCACGTCAAGAAGGACTGCGGCCGCTGGTTCGTGATCTTCACGGTTGAGTTCGAAGTCAAGGTCCCCGACATGAAGGCGCTCGATGTTGGAATCGACGTCGGCGTCGTGCATGCCGTCGCAACGAACGACGGACGATTCTACGATCTCGACACGGCGAAGATTCGCTCGATCGAGAAACGCATTGCGGGCTTGAAACGCAAGCTTTCGCTCAACCAGGAGTCGCGAAAGAAACTCGCGAAGTTGGGACTGGCGGAGGCTTTTGACAAGAAGCAGCCGAGTTGCAAGCGGCGTCGGCTCAAGGAGAAGCTTCAAAAGTTATACCGAAAGATTCGTTGCATTCGACAGGATTTCAACAGGAAGACGGCGCATGCGCTCGCGCAGGAGTACGGCTGCGTGTACGTCGAGGATCTGAAGGTGAAGAACATGACGGCGTCCGCCAAGGGCACCGTTGAGAACCCCGGCAAGAATGTGAAGCAGAAAAGCGGGCTCAACCGCGCCATCCTGCGCACGGGGTTCTACAGTCTTCGCCAAACAATCGAATGGCAACTTCTGGAAATGGGTGGTGTGGTGATTCCCGTCGATCCGAGAGGGACGAGCATCACCTGCCCGCACTGTCAGAGCAGGGACAAACGCAACCGCCCGACGCAGGCGATTTTCAAGTGCGTCAACGAAAGTTGCGGCTTCGAAGCGAATGCCGACGTGGTGGGCTGGGAATGTACAGGCACCGTGGGATGTTTATCCTAGTCCCACGCTCTGCGGTCTGTGTTTAAAAGTTCTGAGAGGTAGGAACGGTGATGCAGACAAGAAACCCATTCCAACATTGACGAAGGATGACAACCGGCCTTCGGGCCGAGCAAGCGGAGCCTGCGGGTATCCGCAAAGGAGATACTTTGATGAACAAGCGTTTTGAATGGCAGAACATTTGTTCATCATCTCCTTGAGGGGAGGACGTCGTTCCCGGACGAAAAACGGGACGCGCGATCAGTCCGGCGAGATGCGGGCGAATAGGCGGTACTTCGGTACTGCCGCTTTCTCTTCTTCTCAGCAGAGAAAGGCGTTCTTACGAGGCTTGGAGGGCGAGGGTGCGCATGGGCGGCCCTCGTCCAACAAGTCTGAAGAGCCAATCGGAAAGGATGTAGCTTTCCCATTGGCTTTTTCGGCTCACATGAGCCATTTCAAGGCAGCAGTCGCCTTAAAGACTGTTTGATTTCATTTAATTTTTTCGTTTCGCTTGACCCGATGGGCAAACTCAGCCCATCGCGGGTCTCTGTTTGTCTCTTCGGCCAAGCCGAGGAGACATCATGAGCAATACGATTCAAACTCAAATCTATTCTGTTGGTCAGACGTTCGGGATTCCCGGCGCCGAGAACATTCAAATGACGTCGCACGCACCGTGCGGCAACCCGTATGTTCCGCAGACCAACGCGAACTACAAATTCCGCAAGGACCTGCTTCGCAACATTCTCATGTACCTGCAGGCTCCGTGCGGCGACGCGCTCTATCTCTCGGGTCCCACGGGCTCGGGGAAGACGAGCGCCATCACGGAAATCGCGGCCAGGCTCAACTGGCCCGTCCAGTCCATCACGGCACGCGGTCGCTTGGAATTCCAGGATCTGATCGGTCATCACACGCTGGTGTCCGAAAAGCCCGGAGAACCGGCAACCATGAAGTGGGTCTACGGTCCGCTCGCCAAGGCCATGGCGTTGGGTCACATCTTCATTTTGAATGAAATCGACCTGATGGACCCGAGTGAACTCTCGGGCCTGAACGACCTTCTCGAAGGCCGTCCCTTGGTGATCGAGCAAAACGGCGGCAAGGTCATCAAGCCGCATCCGCTGTTTCGCTTCGTGGCGACCGGCAACACGCGGGGTTCCGGCGACGAATCCGGCATTTATGCCGGCACCGTCTGCCAAAACGTCGCGGCCATGGACCGCTATCGGATGCTGATCGTCGACTATCCCGAAAAGGATGTCGAACGCGCCATCTTGGCTGCTGAAGTTCCGCAGATTCCTGAGGACCTTCGCGACAAGATGATCAAGATCGCCAACGAGATTCGCAAGAAGTTCCTGAGCGAAGACCGTGAACTCAACGTCACGCTCTCCACTCGAAAGCTTGTCCAGTGGGGCAAGCTCTGGACCCAGTGCTACGGCGCTCCAAGTCCTGCACAAATGTCGCTCGACATCGCGTTGCTCAACCGTTGCCAAACGGGCGAGCGCGAGGCCATCGACCGACTCTGCGAACTCGAATTCGGCTCCGCCGTCTGGACGCCCCGTCCCAACCTTTAACGCCCATGAAGGGGACTTCAAGCTCCTTCATGGAGGCTGAAGTCTCCTTTCCGGGATCACCCCAGAAATCCATTTCATTTCTTCATTTTTCTCAAAAGGAGACTCTCATGTCCATGTTCAACCGCTCGTTCCTTTCCTGTGAACTCATCGGCAATCTCGGCCAGGAACCCAAGCCCGTTCAGACGAAGACCGGCAAGCCGATGGCAACCTTCACGGTGGCCGTCACCACGTCCGTCAAGGACGCCGATGGCAATTGGAGCAACCAGACCCAGTGGGTCGGCTGCACCACGTTCGGCGGCTTTGCCGAACGCGCACTCAAAGTCCTCCACAAGGGGACGATGGTGCTCGTCAAGGGTGAACCGGCAGTGCGTCAGTTCACGAAGAAGGACGGTACGAACGCCGCCATGCTCGAAGTCGTCGTCAGCGACTTTGTTGTTCTCTCTTCGCCCAAACGCGAAGCAGGCGATGAACCCCAGCAGGCCCGTCCGGCCCGTCAGGCGCAAGCTCAGACGCGCGAAGCGAATGCTCGCGACGCCTTCGAGGCCGAAGCCAAGGCTTACGACGCGTTCTGTTAAAGAGGTTTGTCCGGCATTTCGATGCTGGACGCGCTTCTAATTGTTCTTCAACCGATCCCATGCGGGGCCACAAACCCCGCCATGGGGTTTCGGCAGTCTGCATGGGATGACTTTTTTCCAACAAAGGAATCCATCATGTCCGTGCAGACTCAAAAGCTTGATTGAATACTTGCAACGAAAGCCGGATTGCCCCCGACAAATACTTTCGAGGCATCTTCTGCCGCGTTCCTCTGTCAACTGTCCAAACATCACGCGGGAAGAGATGACGGGGGTGCTGCTTCTTGCCAAGAAACTCGACCTTGATCCGTTCTCGAAGGAAATCTACGCCATCCGGGCCGCAATGACGGTCCGGTGATGCCCGTGATTGCCTTTGACGGCTGGATGAAAATTCTCCTTCGACAGTCAACGTTCGACGGCATGGAAACCCTTCCATCCGACGAGATGATCGAGGTGGACGGCTATCCGCGCAAGGTTCACGCCTGGTGCGAATGCGTCATCTACGACAAGGAACGCTCGCATCCGATTCGGGTGCGCGAATACTTTGAAGAGGTGATGCGCCCGCGCTACTTTCAGGACGAACAAGGGGAGCGTCATGCTCGACCAAAATAGTCCATGGGTGCGCATGCCGTGGCGCATGCTTCGTGCCAAAACCGTCATTCAGGCCGTCCGCAATGCTTATCCGGTGGGCGGCTTTGAAGTGATGTCCGAAGATGAAGTGGAAGAAGCCACGGCAGAAGCCGTTGCCGCGACGCCCGCGCTCACTACCTCGTCCTCAGCGACGAAAAAGGAGCGGATGCAGGCCAAGGTGACGCGTCCTGGATATGCGACGATTGCCGACAAGGCAGCTCTTCATGAACTGCTGGAGAGACTGATCTCGCACGTCCATCAGAAGGGCAAGAGCGTGAAGGCCGCACACGGCTGGATCATCAAGAACATCGCACTGACTCCCAAGCCTATGCGATTGACTGGGTGACGGCACACTTCGACGGCACTTCCGTTGGAAGCGCTGGCACCTGAGCCCGTTCCTGATCCGACGCCCGCGCCGGAACCTGTCGCTGTTGAAGCACCGCAAGCGAAGCCTGCTGAGAACGTACTGATGACGCGCCCGACGCGGATTCATACGATCTCGAAAGCTTCCGCGACGACTTCGACATCGATGCCATGTCGTAATGCCGGCTTTTTTTAAATGTCCTCTTCCGGGAAGGTGCCCTTTGCGGCACCTTCCTCTGGAGAGGAATGCGGAGAATATTCATGCAATTTGTAGAACTCGATCAAAGAACCGATGTCTGGTTTGAGTGGCGCAAGAACGGCATTACGGCAAGCGAAAGCCCCGTCATTGTCGGTCTGTCACCCTATCAGACGCCCTGGCGTCTCTGGGCGGAAAAGACGGGCTTCATGGAAAGGCCGGACCTATCCAAGAATCCCAACGTTCAACGCGGCGTGCTCCTTGAGGACGCCGTGCGCGAACGCATCGCCCAAGACATGTGCGACATCATCGAACCCGCTTGTGCCGAATGGGACATGGATCCTATCTTTTCGCGCATCCTTCGACGGCCTTACGTCTTCCAACCTCCCTGTGGAGATCAATGCCCGTCGGAGCGCGTCTTCATGGATGTCAAAGTCAACCGCGAAGCCTCGGAAACCTACAAGCTCTACTACGTCCAGGTTCAACATCAGATCCTGGTCGCGGATGCGCCCTAAAGGCTACCTGGTCTTCTTCTGCAACGATGAACTGCTGAAGTTCGAAATTGCTCGCGACGAAGCCATGATCCAAATGATCCTCACCAAGGGGCGTGAGTTCTTTGCTTGCTGTCGAGAAAAGCGCGAGCCTGCGCTTGATCCCGAACGCGACGTCTATATCCCCGGGATGAAGATGCCAAGAAGTGGGCTTACGCAGCCCGCGACTACCGCATGCTTGAAGAGCGCATCCAGTCCCTTAAGGACCAGATAGCGGTCTATGAAGCTCAGCAGTCGTCCATCAAGGACACGCTCAAGGAAATGTGCGGCCAGCATGTGGCCGTGGATTTTGCTGGCGTCGCCGTAAGGCACTCGTTCGTCAAGGGACGGGTGGATTACAAAAGGCGATGGAGCTCTCGGCATCATCGTCGACGCGGATGATCTCGAAGCCTGCCGCAGCAAGCCTGTGGAAAGGTGGAGCTTCAAGCTCACGGACTCAGATGCTCCAGCGATCTGCTCGACGAGGAGGTCAAGGCGGCAGCTGCTGTGCCGAAGCTCAACCCGCTTTGGTGGGATTGACAGGCGAATTTTCTATTTTCAACCCCGTGGGGATGCGAATCCCCCGAGGGGCGCGTCTCCACATTTTTTGAGGAGGCGACGTGAAGATAAAGCCTTCAAGCGTCAAGCGCGTGCTGACTGTCGTATGCCAGAAGGCATTGCTGTCAATCGCAGAATTTGTTTTGCTAGTAACGGTCGCGGCCTATGTTTCGACCTTTATCGAGCAAACAAATAATTCCCCTTACGGTATATATGATTAGCTACGGTTTGTTGTTGGCAATCGCCTTGCGCTCAATCAATCAACTGTGGCAGGATATAGAAAAAGGGGAGCAAAATGACACCAAATGAATCTTTCTTGTTTACGATTCTGCTGATTGCAACAATTGCAGGATTTGTTGCAGCTCTAGGGCTGTATTTGATCTGGCGCTCAGACCATAAGTAACCGCCTTTCTAGTTTTTCAACCCGTATGGGACGTCATCCCATGCGGGCCGGCGTCCCTTCTTTTTTTAGGAGGACGCCATGTCCATCAACTACTTCGCTCAAGCCACCAACTTCGAATCCGCCATGTCCGCGCTCTCCGCAAGCATTCTCGCTTCGGATGGCCGTGATTGGTCTCGTCTGAACGTGGCATATTCCCATCTGCGTAGCAACGCTCAAACGTTTGGTTCCGAGCTCATCGACGCCGCGTCGAAGGACGCGTCTCTGGTGGCGCTCTTCCGTCACTACCGTGCTCGTCTCAATCAGTTCGAACGCTGCCGCGTGCGTCTCGCCCAATTCGCATCTCGCGATTTCGGCAAGGAAGTCCATCCCTCGGATATGCTTTGATTCGAGGTTGAGCCTTCCCAACAGCTTTGCTTTCGCTGTCCAACATGGACAGCGAAGGCGAGCCGTTGTTCTTTGAGGACATTGAAGGAAGCTCTTCAAAAGCCCTCTTTAATTTTGCGCCCTGAGAACTTTTTGTCTATTACACAAGCTAAATTTCTGTGCAAACGATTGTTCAGGGTACTTTTGAAGAGCTTCCTGAAGTAACTCCAGTGTCCTGAAAGAACAAATTTCGATTTTTTTCGGCTTTCCCGTTTTTCTCCAATGTCTTCGATCGACACAGAAGCTGCCAAGTTCGACCTGTTCCATCCGACCGGCAAGCGTCTTGCCATGTTCAAGAGCTGCCTCGCTGAATGGAAGCCGACGCTCGTGAACTCGAGTGGAACCCATATCCGTATGAGCTCCTCCCCGACATGCGAACGCCCGGTGAGCTTGACTTCTTCGAAGAACAGGAAGCCTTTCGCCGCGCCCAGTTCGCCGCCTTTCTGCATATCATGCATGAGGACGACATGGGTCTTTGGTTCAAATTTCCCGGTCTGCTTTTCGCCCCGATCCGTTGTGGTGAGGAAACGCGTTTGCCCAACGTGAAGTTCGTTGCCCGCGTTTTTTCCTCGAAGCACTGGTACTCCTGAACGAACGCTTCTATGACGACGACTGGAAGGCCAGAATTGCCGAGTATTTTGACTATCGGTGGCCGGAATACAAGGGCAGACGCATCACGCCGGCTCTCGTGGACGACTGGATGGATTGGCTTGCAAGCCAATGATGAGTTTTTCGCTCTGTGGAGCGCAAAGAAGGCAGCGAACGCCTTTAAGTTCGTCAACTTTGTTCTTTTTCTGTTAACCCCAAGGGTGTACGAACGACACCCTGAGGGGATTGAAGTCATTTGTGCGCCCGCCTTATGGAGCACACAAAATGACTACGCTTTTTCCGCACGAAACTGTCAACGCCGCTACGAATGCCGTCGCTGCGCTTGAAAATCTGACGGTTCTCTCCCTCACCATGCCGGTGTGGTCGGGAACAGGTCATGACCCCATCCGAACTCAATGCTGCCGGCGGAGCGGCTCTGCCGACCACCTTGGTGACGAACGGAGGGAAGAAGGTTATCGACCCCAAGCAACTCAACGTCTTTTCGGCTTTGCGCCGTCAGGCACCGACTGCTCGGATCTCAGGGCGTCGCGTTTGCGGGCAGGGGCTTATGCCATTCAACAATCTCGCCGACGCGATCATGCAAAAAGCTCGAACTCATCATCAATGAGTACGAGCATGCGCGTGATGACTTTCTGGCCAACTACGACAAATATGTCGAAGAATGGATTGCGCAGAATCCAGGTTATGAAGCCTTGCTTCGTGCCGGCGTTCTTACGCAAGCCGAGGTCGAGAAGAAGTTCGGCGCGTATTACACGACGCTCAAGCTCTCGACCTCCACGCCGAGAGATCGTGAGCGCGCAGATCAGGTTGTCGAAGATCTCGGCAGCAAGGCGCTCGATGAAGTGTCGAAGGATGCAGCCGACTACGCCCGCTCGATCCTCACCAAGTCTGAGGTCTCGCGGCGCGGTTTGAATCGCATTCGCCTGCTTCGCGACAAGCTCTATGGCCTTGGATTCCTGTCCTCCGCCATTACGCCCGTCGTGACGCTGATCGACAACGTGCTCGGCAAGATCCCAATGAAGAGGGGACCTGCAGGGCTCGGTGGCTTCCGAATGGAAGGCGCTCATCATGTTGCTTGCCAATCGGGAAATGCTCGGGCAGTTTGCCAACGGCGAAGCCGCTCGCTCGCATTGCGTTCCAGGCGTCGGCCTTCACCTTGCCGTGGTGCTCATTTTCCCATGATTCGACACCACCAAATCCCAATGGATGTAACTGTTGCAGACGCTGTCTGCGCGGCTTCGAAATAACGGTCTTTCAAATGTCTCAACGAGTGGAACGGATAGTCGTCAAGCCTGGGCATACGCATTACCTCGCGTGCCATAGGCTGTGTTCTGCCGCCCGCAAGCTGGGCAATCAGGCCGTCTACATCCAACGGCAGAGAATTTTTGCCAAAGAACCTTGGTTGAACCGAGTTCAGTTGGATCAAACCGTTCGGAGCGAATGCACCGAGTCGTATAGAAATATGCCTTCGGCTGCATCCGCTCAACGACAGACTCAGATCATCAAGAGCAATTCGTTTCATGGAATAAGGCCAAGAAAGCTTATCTGTCTGATCCGAGCAAGTTCCAGGCGATGCCGCGACTGCCGGGTTATAGCAAAAAGTATCGAACTTTCGTCGTTGGGCGTAATGGCTATAAGGTTGTCGATGGCAATCTTGTTATCACCGACAAGAACGACATTGGTTTTCCTCGGTTGCCAATCCGCTCTTGTGAAAATCAGCCTCTCAACGCCAAAATAAATGAAACGATAGTTGGCGACGTGCGAATTGTTCCGCACGGGAACGCCTTTTTCATCGAACTGACCTATCAGGTCGCTTGTTCGACCTCCATCCTGCTCGACGGCAGCCGTGCGTGCCTGGTTGATGTTGGGCTTCGCAATATCGTCACTCTTGCTTCGACGATCAGCGGGATTCATCCCGTGGTTGTCAAAGGTGGCATGTTGAAAAGCATCAACGC
>VOFD01002460.1_pt1 | contig 11142 bp, 13 predicted proteins | sample 5384101 | NCBI WGS metagenome assembly VOFD01 (sample SAMN12384723, study PRJNA508395) | human gut metagenome | isolation source: healthy gut C | host: Homo sapiens
ATAGTTTAGATTCTGGTGTATTCTTTCCCCCTCTCAGCTCCTTTTCCACATCCATTATTTTTGTTGTATCAGTTTGTAGTATTCTTTCTTTTCTTGTCGCTTTTGATGAATCTATTGGATGTTTATCTTTGTCTATATAGACAGAGGGTTGGGACTCATTAATTTTTATATATAGATTCTCACAACTAAAATCCTTTGGTTTCAGTCCTATACTTGGTAATTTATTCTTAAAGTCCTGTTCTATTATTCTTCTTAGAGCAAGAATCATAGTCTTTAAGTTATCATCAATAGTCTTTTCTGTAAGTAAGATTGATAGTTCATCTTTTGTGCAAAATGGATAGAAAGAATCTACATTTTTTAATTCCATAAATTTACTATCACCATCCTTTATAAACAAGCAATATATATAATCTTGATATTTGTTTTTCAAATTCGTATTAAAAACTGCAATCAAACCGTCTTTGTCTTCCCCATAAGGTTGAACTGCAATTTTTTCCTCTTTATTTAGAACAGAATATTCTTTATTAACACTAAAATAACGCTTCCTAACATTTGGACATTCATTTTTTAGACGATACCAAATAATAGAAAGATAAGATCTTATATTTTCTAAGTTCCATTGCATATTTTCCTCGCGCTCTATCTTATCTAACAAGTTATCATATAAAATTATATTTCGAAATCTATTTTCGCCGAATAAACATTCTTCTTCGAAATTTTTTATTAACTCCTTAATTTTCATAATATTACATTCTTCTTGTTATAAATTCTCTAATTATCTTATGCCAATTGGCTGACACAAATCCTATATAAGAGGGATATGGAATTTGCAATATCTTGATGTTGTGGTTATTTCTACAAAAATTCCAAGTCTCAGTATATTCATCATCAGTCCAAATATCCTTACCTTGCTGCCCACTAATGGGCAAGTTATAATATAAACGCCTTCCCCAAACTATAATAATATCAGGTCGGCATTTGTCAATTAAGAACAAAAATGACTTTTTTGCATCTTTATATTGCTTTTCGGTAGGGGTAAAACTATCTAACTGTTCCTGTATATAAGTATAAAAAGTTAAATGGTTCCATAATTCAATGCGCTCTTTTATTGAAAGTGGTTCTTTTTCCTGCCAGTGTACGTTCAAACCGAACGAAAGGCCGGTGGTTTACTCCCAATGGAAAATTAGAACTATTATCTATAAAACGGTTAATAATCTCATAGACGAGCCAAGAATGTTTGCTTTCGCCTAACACCCTCTTAGCATCTTTCTCTGTCTCTCCTCCATAAATACATTCATTAAGCACCAGCACTTTCTTTCCTTTGCCATTGCCATAGCGAAGTTCCCCCGTTTCATCGTAATAAATACCGTCTTCGTATTTATCACCTATCCATGGAAGAAATTTCACTCCCCCATTTTTAAGCTCTTGCAATAACTGTTGATTTTTCTCTGTCATAACAAATTATTTTTATACAAATTATATATTTTGTTTACTTCTCTTTCAAACGTTTTTCTGTAAGTTCCGAATATCTCTATATGATTTTCAAAGCTCATCAGCAATCCCAAAAGTTCTTTATTGGGAATTACCTCGATCGAAAAACGCCCTGTTCTATTCCGGCTGTTCCATTGCTGCACTATCTTTTGACTTTTGTGCAACTGTTTTGTCAGAATCCTCATATAGGTATAATAGTCTTTAGTTTCTATCTCGATTATCTTTTTCTTGTCACCATTTATGTGCGTAACCCCTACGATATCATCAAAATATGTAGAGTAGTCAATTGTTGACGGGATGTATTCAGTTGTTTCAACCACAACAATCTTACCTTTTATCCTGTCCAATGCGCATATATTGGGATGGTGTTGCTGCCCGTTATCGTCTATGGCCAGGCCGAAAACAAACCAACGAAGATTGTACTCTTTCAGATAATGAGGGTGAAAGGTCAGGTCACGTTTGGGCTTGCCGTAAGGGCAATATGTAAACCTGAGCGCCTGACGGTCTCTGATGGCATAATATAATGTAGGCAACAAATCCAAGTTCCGAAGATGTTCATTGGCGTCAAACTCTATAATAGGCATTGCATCAATATTGTTTATTTCCTCTTCTGCCTGAAGCTGAAACTTCGCCAGACAGGATGAAGATAATAATCCGCGCGACTTCTGTATCAACTCACTTAAAGTCTTCAAACGTATTTTCCTTGTCTTTTCTTGCATTTGCAAAGGTGATAATAAATCATCAGGAGTATTTTCGGGATACTTGAAAAGTGTCTCAGTTTTTCTTTTTCCCTTGTTTTTCTTCAAAATCCAAGCCCCGCTTTTTAAGACATTCCCTTATGGCCTCTTTAGCCTGTTTCAGTCCATTGTTTCTGTATGGCTTTGTCGGTATTTCCACTTCGGGATGTTCCTCCATGAATTTATCTGTAATTTCTTTATAAGAAATAAAATCATTCTTTTCTCTTAGCAAACGGTCTATCAGCTCGATGAACATTCCTTTTATACTCGTTCCAAATTTGTTGTTCAGCTCCATAGTTTTTGTATTTTTTGCAAATATAGAAAAATGGTGAGAATTTATATCCGGCTTGAAGCCAAAAATACTTTAAGCCGGATATATTTTTCAGAGTAGGTCTTGGCTGTCCCATTCCGCGTTTCGGCTTTTGTTACGGATATAGGCAATCTGTATAACAGCCGGTATTGTCACCCTGTAGGCCGCACCGGCTAAATCTATGGTTGTCCATAATATGTTAAAAGCCACTCCGAAAGGCCCCGCAAACAAAGATGTCATACGTGTCAGGATAGCGTTGGCGGCCAAAGACAAGCCTCTTCCCAGCAATGCGCGGGAAATCGCGTTTGCCGCTACGACTATCCAAATATAACTTTGGAATCCGCCACGACGGATTGCGGCCTGAAGAACAGCAATAATGGCCTGTTTGCTATAACCTTTGCCTAATCGTATATTCATACTTTCAGCCAAGGAGCGCAACTCTTCTTCAGACATTTTCGTCGCAATGTCGTCAAAAAGCTTCTGAAGAATATACCTTTCAAGGTTTTCATCATTGGTATGCTTGCTGTAGCTTACCTTCAGCTTTTTGGCGACATCACGCAAAATCGTGTGATAACTGACACCATTGCCGCCTCGTAAAAGTGTCATCACAGTGTTGGCACCATAACGCTGCAGCTCATTCACGATATCAGGCACCAATGCACGCATGTTATGCGGATAGTTGGCCGCATAGTTTGCTTTTTGCGTTAATGACTCGTTGAAGCGCCGATTACCCTTTTTATTTGTGGTAATGATGTCAGTCAACACTTTTAAATCTTTGTTGTCTGCTTTCTGAAGCAGTTCCAACAATTCATAATCTTGTTTCATGTTTTTATATGTTAAAATTAAAGGCTTTCTGTCTACTTTTATCTGCCGGACCAGAATACCGCATAAATCCGACAAGCCTCAAATTAATAATTAAATTATGCTACGGTCACCTTTATTTAACATATTCCACGCCCGATTATGTGCGCAAAGATATGAATATTTTGCTAAATAAAATAACAATACATTGAGAATATAGGATGTAAAGTTTTTTAATTCCTATTTTTATAAAGCTTTCATTCCTTTTGCCAAAGCCCGCAAGAGGATTGAAACGCTATTCTCGCAACTGACAGACTAATTTCTGGTCATCTGGAATTTTTGACGGCATATTACGTTGCGAAAAACGGCATTTAAGACTGCGTTTTGCTGTCTTTTACAATGTCGTTTACCACCTTTACGTAAAATTCGTCGAACGTTATGCTAAGTAAATTTTACTTTTATGTATTAGCCCATACGAGTACAGCAAGATAACTGACAGCCAAAACTATCACTACAAATATAAACCAACGAGTGGAAAGCCAAATGCCTTCATTGCTTTGGAGGCGTTTGGCCATTTTGTTGCTGTGCTTTTCCAACAGTTCTTCTTCGGCCTTCGTGCAAAGTTCTTCTTTTGAGCGCATTGATTTCTTTCAGCAGATTGCGAAATTCAATTAGCTGGTAGTTGATTTCCTGAAGCAGTCCGTCAAGTTCACGTTTGTCCTGTTCCAACTCATCTCCAGGTGTATAATTGGCAAGCCTCTCACGGAGGGCCGCCGTATCGGGTTGTTTCATTGTTTTGCTGTTTTTTAGGTTTGTCATTTGCGTTTTATTCCGCCCTTTGGATGTCTGCCGATTCTGTTTGAAGCGGCTTGCGCACATCTACGGGCAAACTCAATCTCATCCTCTTTCGGGTCGCGTCCCCATTTCAAGTCTGACTGCGAACCGCCGCCACCTCCGCCCGATGTCACCTCGTATGGTGATGCTATAAGGGTGAAGTAAGCCATCGCAAGATTTTGCAGGGCTTGCCAGTTGGCCAGTTCCCGGTAGTCAAATTCATCATTGAAGAAGTCAAGCACCTTATCGGGAAGATAACGCTTGTAGGTCTTGCCGTCATGCTCAAATTCCGTGGGCTGGCTATTCGATTTATAGGTTGTGTAGTCCTCGAATATCGGATTGCTCTGCCGTATAACAGACTGTGGCTGTTGCGTACCATTGGGAACGGACGTTTTCTGTGTCGGTACAACTGGCTGTTTGGCAGTAGTGCGGACTTGTTGCGCCTTGTCCTGATGCAGTTTCTCCCATGTCTGCCTGATGCGGGATGCGGTCAGGTTGCGCCCCTTCCCAAGTTCCGATGCCTTGAACTTCGTGTTGCCTTTGAGTAGCACATAGCCACGAATGACATTTTTCTTATCCTTGCGTAAATATAAGTCATAACCTTTGGCGGCAAGCCGTTCTTGGTAGCCATTCCATGACCATTCGTCAAGCTCGCGCAGGGCTTCCATGCAATCTGCACTGACTTTGGGAATGTTGGTCTCGTGATATGTGCTGTGCCGTAGTCCATCCCCTTTGCCGTGCTATCATTTCCGCCGCCCGTTGTGCGCGGAGGTGTATGGCGTGGTCGTTGTTGATGTTCCCTTTCTCGTCCACACGGCTGACAATGGCATGGAGGTGCGGTATGCCGCTCTTGGATTCCTCATGCAGCCATATGGAGGACTTGCTGCCCGATATGTTCGTCTGCGCGGAAACCACTTTGCCGTCCTTGTCGCGGATTTCTTGAATGTCGAAAGCGGCGGCGAAGTCCCGCCACAGTTCCTGCCAATCGTCCAAAGTGAAGTTTTCGGTATGCTCCATCGCCGGGCTTATCTCCATGCGGATGACATTGTTCTTGATGTTCGGATGGTTCATCGTGGCAAACTTCATTTCCGTCCAAATGCCCGACGCATCCATACCCTGCGGCATGAAGTTGTCACAGATACGGGTAATCCTTTCGGGATGCTTCTTGTTCCTTGATTCTCCCGACACATAGAGCATCGCCCTTATGCCGTGGGCTACGGCTTTTGCCTTGGCTATCATGCACAGTCCTCCTTTGAATCTTCGTTTGTTGTTCCTGCCGGATAACTGTTGGCCGTCTGCGCGGACTGCAAGAAGTCGGTGACACGGTCTGTGACATATGCCACTTTCTCGTACCAGTCAAGCATGGTCGGCTGCTGGCGGAAAAGGCGTATCTTTTCGTTATCGCTCAAACCGTGCAGGGCATTTGCGAAGTTCACCATGTCCGTCCTGCAAGCCGCAAGCTGCCGCAATCCGTCCAATTCCGTATCGGAGAGCCGCTGTCTTGGCTTATAGCCGAGTGCTCTTGCACGGATGAAGTCGCTGCGCGTCATGCCGCATTGGTCGGCGGAACTCTTGATTTGTGCAAGCTCCTGTTCCGTGACCTTGGTGACAACCACTTTGTCACGCCTTGTAACGGGATTCTCCTGCTTGGACTTTTCGTTGGGAAGTATCTTTATCATTTGCCATAACTAATGTCGCTGAAATAATCGTAAAACGGTATCTACAAAAGGGATGGTGCGAGCTTGCGAGCGGCAAGGACAACAGCCTGAAAGGGTGTTGCGAGAGTGCCGGGGTGTTACTGTCCGAAGGCGGTAATACCTCGGCATATCTCGTAACTCAACGCTGACGCTCCACGCCATTCCTCCCTTACGTTAGCCATTGGATTAGCAAACCACACCAGACAGTTTGCAGATTGGGAAACAACGGGAAAGCGGGAAATCTGCTTGTCAGCCCGTTTGCAGCCATTCAGAGCGGTACTATCCTTTCCCTTTGCTTGTGGATGAACGGATTGGAAACTACGCTGCCATCCTTTGCCATCCATTGCAACAGGCACGGGAAGGTCATCACAGATGCAACCCTTGAACGGTAGGTGTCTATGAGTTCCAGCCTTTCCAGTTCGTCCAACAGGCGGCGTATGCGCTTCCTACCCATGCACCATTGGGTTGATAGCTGTTCCTCGGAATACTGCGCTTGACCGACTGAAAGCGCGAGCGGTCGGTGGAAACCTTTGGCTGTACCATCCGCAAGAGCCATCCTTGCCAAGAGGTCGCCAAACAATGTGAAGTTGCCGATTTCCCTGCCGTCATCATCGATCGTTGTTCCGTGCAACCATTGCAATGCACCTGCGGAAAAGATGAACGTAAAAGTTTCAATCCCTGTCGGGTGCAAGAAACAGTATTTTTCCTTGTCCATAAAATTTTGTTGTTATAAGTGTGATATAAATGTGGTGCTTCTGTTGCAAGAGTGGAATGAAGCCGTACAAGTGTATGCACGGATTTACCTGTTAGGTATTTTGTTGTACCCCTGCACGGCTTCATCCTTTTGCGTAATGCGTAAGCGGAAAAATTTTTCCATAGCATACGGTCACTTTCCTGCGCCATTGATGCCAGTGCTGTTAGAAAACGGTTGTCCCGGTGCAGGACGCTTGTCAAGTGAGGAAACGGCACGACTGATGTCCGCCGCATCCACGGCGATGGATAGCAACGACCTGTTTACCGTGACCAACTGACGCTTGTCGCAAAACTCCGCCACACGCTCCAGCAGTTGGAACGCACGGTTCAGACGATGTTCCTGCGCATTGTCCGCAGTCATCCGCTCGTTGTCCTTTCCGCTGTTGAGATAGCGGTTGAGCGCAAGGCGGTCGTCCGATGAAATGTTTGTTGCGGTGGTCTTGCCGTCGGCGATGGCGATGCTCACACGCAATGCGTCTGCCTCGTAAACGCTCAGGCTTTCCAGAAACGAGCGGATGGCCAACACATCCTTTCCGCTTGCTTCACGTTTTCTACTCTCGTACTTCTTCTCGGTGGGAACGACCGAAACTGCTCCGGCCTGTTCCATGTTTCTAGTCAGTTCCATAATACAATTTGTTTTTGATGTGAATAAAAAAGTCGTTTACTACCGTCCTGCAAGGTAGCGGTCAGCTTCTTCCGCGATTTCCTCTTGGGATGAGATACGGACACCTGTAAGGAAAGCGTCCAAATCCTCTCTCTTGAAGAAACACAGCTTGCCGCACGGCTTGTACATCGGGATAGCCCGGCGCATCATCAGCTTGCGGAAGTAGGACAGCTTGAAGCCGCAATACTCGGCGGCTTCCTTGGTGCTTAAAAGTTTTCGTTGCTCTGTCATATGCGTATATTTTTAATGGATAATCGACTGCGCCCTTGTCGTGGCGACAATGCAAAGGTATGGCGGCAGATTTCAAGAGCAATCAATGTAAATGACACTATGACAACACTTTGCAGATTATAAATGCGAGTATAAATGAGGCCAAAACGATGTATAAAGGAACTCTAAACACTCCATAATCCTAAATCATCCATACAAGGCAAGCCATCGGTGCGTAAAGAAACGCGGGCGTTCACGGACGGGCATAAAAAAAACCGCCATCGGCTTGCAATGACGGGAACAAGAAAAGTGGGTTATGAAAGTATGCGGTCAGAGTTTCTTGAACTCTTCAAGGTCGTATGTACCAAGTCGCGGACGCAGACGGGTGGCTTTGCGCAACAGTTTGGCGATATGCCGTTGGTGGTCTGACGGGTTGTCTTTGGAAGCGGCTTTGAGGTTGCTTGCCAACTGTGCGCCGTTGTTGAGCGGCCAGAACTTCTCGAAGATTACCCATTTGCCTTTTCTGATTTTGAGGGCGGCACACAAGGCATTGGCGATGTAGGCATAAAGCGTCCGGTTGATTTCGTCATCTTCCTTTTTCATTAGCGGTTGGAAGTCCGCACCCAAATAACCGTCCTCCCGGAACAGCACGAGCAAGAACAGCGCATCGTTGGTCTGCAACGCTTCGGGCAATTTCTTAATCTTTTCCGGCTGAACTTGTGAAATAAGATGGTCGTAGTGCCGGATTTCATCTACCTGCTTCATTGAAACTGGCGGTGTAGGTGTTGAAATCACAGCTCCAATTTGCTTCTCCACTTGTTTGTCAACAGCCTGTCGCTTGCCGGGAACAAACCTGTTCCACCGTTGACGCAACCACGATTTTATCCGTTCCCCGTAAGCCATACCAATGATGCAGGGTAACAGGAAAAGCACGGCAAAGAGTGAAGCCATGACGATGAACGTACTCCAGTCCATGTGTTTGTCAGGCGTGAGGATGAAGGCAATCAACAGTGAAACCACAAACCAAGAGGCGGTCAAAACAGAGCGGTCTTTGGAAAGCCACTTGTCTATGATGATGTCGTACAAAAGGAAAAATTCCACAACCAACCCAATCCATCCGACTATTGACAAGGCGGTAAAGACAAATGCAGCCGTGGTTGCTTCCATACGGAAAGCAACGGCGGCTACCAACCCGAATGCGGTTGCGGCTACCACCGTAAGCGGCAATAGCATCGTTAGAAAGTTATCGGACAATCGTTTCATCGCATACAACAGGGATTAGTCTTTGAAAATGTCATTGACGCGGTTGACAGCCTCGTCTTTCTTTTGGTCGATAATCTTCGCGTAAATCTGCGTGGTGGAAATGTTCTTATGGCCGAGCAGCTTGCTCGTGGTATAAATGTCAACATCCAAAGTCAGCATCATGGTCGCGAAGGTGTGTCTGCTCACATGATAGGTCACGTGCTTGTTTATGCCAGCCGCCTTTGCCCATTTGTCAAGGATGATGCAGATACGGCTTTCTGACGGGAGGTCGAAAACCTTGTCCCCGTCTTTAGCATCGCCACGCTCCGGCAACCACTTCATCGCCTGTTTGGATAATGGCAGATAAATCGGGTCGTTGGTCTTTTCCATTACGGTGAACACCCTCCACTGGTCGCCGTCCTTGTGTATGTCGCCCCATGTCAGACCGATAACATCGCTGATGCGCAAGGCGCAATAACACGAGAACAGAAAAGCCTGCTTCACGGCTGGACGGGTAGGACATTCCGTTGCAATCAGCTTTTTCAGTTCGTCAATCTGCAAGAACTCACGCTTGCTTTCCGGTCGGTGGATGCGGTCGGCGGCTGCAATATGTGTGAACGGATTTTCTGAAAGATAGTCATTCCGCACTGCCCAATTCAGCATGGCACTAAGCACCGTGACATACCCTGTGGCGGTGGTCATGGAAATAGGTCGGTTTGTCCGTGCCTTGTAACCGTTCCGCAGGAAATTCATGAAAGCCATGCAATAATCCTTGTCAAGCATCCTGATGGGAACATCGCCACGGAATTGGAATGTCGCTTTCCGTATGGAATTGACACCACGTATTGTAGAGTTTTTACCGTTGTCCTCCAGCCATCTTGCATAGAGGTCGAGCAATTCAGACAACTTGATGCGCCCACGCAATGTGGCGTTTGAAACTCCCTTTTCGCTGTTGGTAAGTTCTATGATACGGTCAGCCTTAATCTTGTTCGCCAAAGCCATGTTGTGCTGGTTCATGGCACGGCTTGCCGGGTCAATCTCCGGAACGAGATAAAGTTTAAGGAACTCATAAGTACGCTTCCCATTGCGGTAAATATCCAAATATATGGACTTGTTCCCATTTTGCAATTCCTTGAAGCGGATGCGGACTGGCTCTTTCGCCTTGATAACTTTCTTTGGTCTGGGCATGGTGTTATGTTTTTGTTGATTATTCGATTTCTACGGTTTCTCCCTTATTCTCAATGCGAGTAGCGGCAACCATTTTCATATATCCTTTCATCGTCTTGGGTGTCATTCCAAGCATACAACTGATAGTTCCGATGTCGGTGCCAGTAATAAGCAACAGATATATAAAGGTGTTTTGCGCAAGCCGGAAGCTCAGTGGCTGCTTTATTCCAGCGTTCTTTCCCCCATTGTAATAGGATGTTTCTGATTTCCGTATCTTTCGGCAGACCTTTGAATACAAGTCCGCGATGGTTTGTTGTTTCGGGTAGCCAGCGCATTGACACGGAGGTCAGGGGAACGGATGATTTCCTTGAATGAACTTCGATGGTTGCCCTGTCTCCATCCGTCTTAATGTCTTTCCATTTGAGAGAGAGGACATCGGCAGAAGACAAGTATGTGAAGATGCTCAGCATGAAAGCCTGTTTGACTTGCGGCCTTGACATTACAGGGCATGGGGTATTCATCAAAGAGCGTATTTCATCAACGGTCAGAAACTTTTTTAGCGGACGTTCCCTTGTGATGCGCCCGTGGATGTTCACGAAGCGGAGCGGGTTTACACATATCACGCCATCCGTCACCGCTTTGTTGAGCGTGCTGCTGAAAAGATAGATGAACGCCCTTGCTGTGGTCATGCTGATTTTTCCGAATTGTGCCGTGTAGTCCTTATGCAGGAAGTCAACCAAGCCGTCACAATAGTTTTCGTCAATGTCAACCACTTTTGTTCCCAATCCCCGATAAGCGTTTACTGCCTTTTTCATGCACCTTATATTATTGGCAGTAGAAATATCGCCCTTGTCAAGGATGGTTTTCTCGTATTCGTCAATGGCCTCTCCAATACGTATGGTTGACGGCTCTTTGGTATCTATACCGAATCGTACTGCAAGCAGTTCATCTTCCTTGGCGGCACGGGCAGCTTCGGCTTCCTTCATCGTCCGCTTGTTTGCTGCGATGTTCTTCTTGGATGTTTCGGGCAACAAATAGAGATGGAGGGCTTCGCGGATGCGTTTGCCGTCCTTGTAATAGTCAAGGTAGATGGACTTCTTTCCGTTGTCTATTTCCTTGTTTTTAAGTGCGATGTGTGATTTTTGAGTGGTCATAAAACTCTATTTTGTTACTATATGGTCATTTTACAGATACAAAACTACAAACTATTTTTCAGAGTAACAAAATAGTGGCAAA
>VOFD01001919.1_pt1 | contig 11120 bp, 17 predicted proteins | sample 5384101 | NCBI WGS metagenome assembly VOFD01 (sample SAMN12384723, study PRJNA508395) | human gut metagenome | isolation source: healthy gut C | host: Homo sapiens
ATCTCTCCATGTAAGAGGATTATCACTTACTTCACTGCCGCATTGATTTGCGTCATAAAAATAAAGCGACAATTCAAGAGCCTTTGCATAATCATAACCGTCTTCCGCAGTTACAGTTGATGATATAAGAGTACTAGCAGCGGTGCAGGAAAACAATGTTGCGGCACTAATAAAAGCGGCTAACATTTTTTCTTGCAGCATTATTTTTTTTCATTACAATCTTTCCTTTCGAAAAAAACATTCCGTACTTACTTTGACATGTATATTTTATCATATTTTCACCATTAATTTCAATTGTTTTAATATATTTTTATAAAAAATCCACATACTGCACAAATAGGCAATATATATTTAGTACATAACGTAAAAAAGAGGGCTTCAAAGCCCTCTTATTTTTTAATTATTTATAAATTTATCCATTATAGTATGACCTGTTTCAATAAACAGCCCTGTTTCACCTGCAGTTTTCTCGTTAAATGTATCTACCCCTTCACTTGACACTGCGCTGTTATAAATCATAAACGGCACAGGATCATTAGTATGTGTTCTCAACGACAGAGGAGTTGCATGATCGGGTGTTATCAGAACCTTAAATGATTCATTTTCTGAAGCAAGGTAATCTGTAACAGGTCCAAGAATATGCTTGTCAATAAGCTCGATAGATTTAACTTTATTTTCTATTTCATGCCTGTGACCACATTCGTCCGGAGCTTCAACATGTATATATACAAAATCCTGACCGCTTTTAAATTCATTAATTGCCGCTTCAGCCTTTCCCTGGAAATTAGTATCAATGTAACCGGTAGCGCCTTCAACGTTAACTACGTTCATTCCCGAGAACTTTCCAATTCCTTTAAGTAGATCAACTGCTGAAATCATTGAAGCCTTTAGTCCGTATTTATCCCTGAAATTTTCAAGATTAGCCTTTACGCCTTCACCCCATAGCCATATACCGTTAGCTGGACGAAGCCCCTTTTTCAGCTCTTGCAATATTAACTGGATGATCCTTTAACAGCTCATATGATTGTTTCATAAGATCATAAAGCTTTTTTAGCATTAGGATGTAAAGGAATATAGCTTTTTATAGCCTTACCAGTGATATCATGCGGTGGCGTAAGTACACCGATATCAAGAGTACCATTATTCCAAATAAGGCAATGACGATAACTTACACCGCTGTAAAACTTAAATTCATCATTATTAAGTTTATCAGCCAGAAAATCAATAAGCTGTTCTGCCTCCTCAGTTGAAATATCATCTGCACAATAATCAAGTATCGTTTTATCCTCATAATTTTTTTCATCTGTAAGAGTAACAAGATTACATCTAAGGGAAACATCGGTTTCCTTCATATCTATACCTATACTTCCGGCTTCTAACGGAGAACGTCCCGTATAGCACAATGCGGGATCATATCCAAGCACTGATAAATTAGCTACATCGCTTCCCGGCTTTAATCCGTCTGTTACGGTTTTAATAGTACCCACCAAAGAATTCTTAGCTAATTTATCCATATTAGGGCAATACGCAGCTTCTAAAGGCGTTTTATTCCCAAGCTCTGCAATCGGATAATCTGCCATACCGTCATAAAGTACAACTAAATATTTCATAAGAATCTCCATTCTGATGCTGCCATCATAAGCAGCAATTTATATTATACTTAAAATTTATTTATTTGCCATAAGTCTTATGGCCTGTTTATTATTTTTAACAATAACCTTTTTTCAAGGTTCCTCCATATTCGCCGTCAATAGTCCACTGAATTTCATTATCACATTCAAAGCAGATATTTGAAGTTCTGAATGATTTTATATACGCTGTATCAATATCAATGTTAATATTTAATAACGAGTGTATAATCCGCTGCAGATCAAGGGGATTATTAGGTGTTTTTATTAACGTTACCTCATATAATCCGTCGTCAAGCAAAAAAATCGTTAAGTGAAAGCAATCCGGCATTTCAGAATAATATTTGCCGATTTTGCCCTCTACTATCTTAACCTTAACCTGCTCCGGCTTATTTGCCATTTTTGGATCTTCTGACATCTGAGCAAGCATGATCTTCTTTTCCTCTTCAAGAGCAGAGGCAGGAACAGCTTCCTTATTTAGATATGAAGGATTCATTGCAGCAACCTGAAGAGCGCAGTCCTTTCCAACCTCATAAACCTTTTCAGCAGGAAGATCTGTATCAAGCTTAACCATTACTCCTATGCTTCCGCCCCCGTGAACATAAGGAACAAGAACGCCTTCAAATCTCTTGAAACGGCGGATAACCATATTTTCTCTGATCTTAATGAAAAGATCCTGAAGCGTTTCCTCAACAGTTTTATCTCCTCCGCTGATAACGCAGGCCTTTTCAACATCGGCAGGATCCTTCTCGATAACTGTTTTAGCTACCGCGGCAACAAACGACTTAAATTCTTCATTATTTGCAGCAAAGTGATATTGACCTCGACAACGGCGCCGGCCTACAACTGAAGCAACGATACCTTCAGCTGCAACTCTTCCGCTTTTCTTTGCCTGAGTGGCAAGTCCTTTTCACGAAGAATAAGAACAGCCTTATCCGATCGCCGTCAGCCTCTACAAGTGCTTTTTTGCAGTCCATCATTCCAACGCCTGTAAGTGGCTTTAATATCCTTAAACATTTGCCATATTAGTTTCCTCCTAAAAGTATTTTAGCTTTTATCCAAATCAGGGCAGACATTTGACTTGCCTGCCCGTATTTATCTTAAAATTATTCAGCTACTGCTTCGGCAGCTGTTTCTTCAGCAGCCTCAGCGTCCTCGCCCTGTCTGCCTTCAATAATTGCATTAGCCATGCAGCCGGCAATAAGCTTAACTGCTCTTATCGCATCATCGTTTCCTGGAATTACATAATCAACATCATCAGGATCGCAGTTAGTATCTACGATAGCTACTACCGGGATTCCAAGCTTCTTAGCTTCAGAAACGGCAATCTTTTTCCTTACGGGGATCAACAACGAAGAGTGCGCCCGGAAGCGTTTTCATATTCTTGATACCGCCCATGAATTTCTCAAGCTTTTCAATCTCTAGGTTAAGCTTAACAACTTCCTTTTTAGGAAGAAGATTAAATGTACCGTCAGTTTCCATAGCATGAAGCTGCTCAAGTCTTTTAATTCTTCTCTGGATAGTCTTGAAGTTTGTCATCATTCCGCCGAGCCATCTGGCGTTTACATAATGTGCATTTGCTCTTAGAGCCTCTTCCTTAACAGACTCGCTGGCCTGCTTCTTTGTGCCTACAAAAAGCACTTCCTTACCCTCAGCAGAAATATCACGGATAAACATATAAGCTTCTTCAAGCTTCTTAACCGTCTTCTGAAGATCGATCGATAATGTAGATTCCGTTTCTTTCCGTAAAGATATACGGTGCCATTTTAGGGTTCCATCTTCTTGTCTGATGACCGAAATGTACTCCGGCCTCAAGAAGCTGCTTCATTGATACTCCTTTTTACAATTGCTATTTCCTTCGTATCAAGCAGTGGCATTATTTTGTCTAAAGCTTCTGACTGAAAAAAAGCGCAAACCTTTTTACTTTAAGATCATGAAGTTTTGAGGCAGGCATATTTGCGCTTAAAACAATACATTCTCTAACGAGCTTTTCATAAACACTATCGCCAAGAAAAGCTAATGCAAGCGGACTGTACTGATTCACTTCGCGCTCTGTCAAAATCCTGCTCATAATTATACTCTCCGTTTCCGTTAATTAAAGATTATTCTATAAAATCAAATTCAAAGCCTAATATATTTACGGTATCCCCTTCATTGATTCCCATTTCTTCAAGCTTATCAATAATACCGCTTCTTCTCAGAACCTGCTGAAAATATTGAAGTGAAGAATAGTCGTCCATATTTACTGTACGCATAATTGGTTCAAGCCATGGAGCATACACATAATATATGCCATCTTCAATTTCAATCTCAAATTTTGTATTAGCAAGCGCCTTTTCTTCAAGCTCTTCTTTTGTAACAGGTTCCGACTGAAATTCTCTGACGGGAGGAAGATTTTCCAGTTCCAAAGCAGCGGCATTAATTAATTCTTTAGTTCCTTCAGTCGTAGCAGCAGAAATTCTAAAAAATTGAAAGCCCTTATCTGTTACATAATTTTCAAGTCTGGTAATTTGCTCTTCCGACGCCAAATCACATTTATTTGCCGCAACTATCTGCGGACATTCCGCGAGCTCTTCACTGAAATTTCTTAATTCGTCATTTATAATTTCAAAATCTTCTATAGCGTCCCTGCCTTCTATTCCGGAAACGTCAACAACATGTACAATAAGTCTGCATCGTTCAACATGTCGCAGAAACTCATGCCCTAATCCGATTCCTCCGCTTGCTCCTTCAATTAACCCGGGAATATCAGCCATTACAAACGACCTTTCTTCGCTTATGCTTACAACGCCAAGTACCGGTGTTAAGGTTGTAAAATGATAATTAGCAATTTTCGGCTTAGCTGCGCTTACTACAGAAATAAGTGTAGATTTGCCAACATTAGGAAAACCGACAAGTCCTACATCGGCAATAAGCTTAAGTTCTAAAGTGATTTCAAATTCTTCACCTGGAAAACCCGGTTTAGCAAATCTCGGAATCTGCCTGGTAGACGTGGCAAAATTACAGTTTCCTTTTCCTCCAATACCGCCCCTTGCAAGTATTTTAGGTTCGTCAGTTGAAATATCAGCCATTATTCTGCCAGAATGAGCGTCACGTATTATTGTGCCTCTCGGCACTCTTATGACCAAATCAGGCGCACTTTTCCCCGTACATCTGTTTGATCCTCCGTTTTGTCCGTTTTCAGCAGTATATTTTCTTTTTATATCTAAAATCAATGAGAGATGAAAAATTATCGTCTGCTATAAATACTACATCTCCGCCTTTACCGCCGTTCCCACCGTCAGGACCCCCGGAAGCAACATATTTTTCTCTGTGAAATGAAACTGCTCCGTCTCCGTTTCCGGCTTTTATTTTTATTTTGGCTTTATCTACAAACATATTTTCTCCGTTCCTACCGAATAATCTTTTATCAATAAACAGCCAGATTAAACGCCTTAAAAATTTTAAAAAAATCCCAAGCTATCAGCCCGGGATTTTTATTTAAAATAAATGCTTATTGTTCCGCATAAACGCAAACCTTTTTACGATCGCGCCCAACTCGTTCAAATTTAACCTTGCCGTCTACAAGTGCAAAAAGCGTATCATCAGAACCTATACCAACGCCTTCACCCGGATGTATATGAGTTCCTCTCTGACGTACAAGAATATTACCCGCAAGGACAAACTGACCGTCAGCTCTTTTTACTCCAAGCCTCTTGGATTCTGAATCACGTCCGTTCTTAGTTGAACCTGAACCTTTTTATGAGCAAAAAACTGCATACTGATCTTCAGCATAACTTACACCTCCGTAAATTTTATCTTAATCGTTTCGTTAAATTCCTGTGACAATAATTCAAGCTGCATTATAAATGCTTTATATAATTTCTGCAATACTATGTCACCGGAAGCAGTTTTAAAAAACGGTATTGTTCTGAGCCGAAACATCCGCTTCAAATCCAAAAACATCTGTTATCGCATTGACCGTCATCTGAACTGCGGAAGAAACTGAAGCACACGCTATATCTTTTCCGTAATCATCATATCCGGCATGTCCGTTTATTTTAAAACCTTTAATTTCGCCGCCATTTTCAAAAAACTCAGCGACAATCATAATTAAGCCTTAATTGCTTCGATTTTTACCTGTGTGTAAGGCTGTCTGTGACCCTGATTTTTCTCTTTTCGCCCTTTTTAGGCTTATAAGTGAAAACAGTAATTTTCTTAGCCTTTCCATTCTTTAAAACCTTAGCTTCAACAGCTGCATTTTCAACATAAGGAGCTCCAACTGTCAGACCATTATCTGTTCCTACTGCAACAACCTTATCAAAGCTTACTGTTTGTTCTGCCTCAGCGTTTAGCTTTTCAATAAAGAGAATATCTCCCTCTTTAACCTGATACTGCTTTCCGCCTGTTTCAATTACTGCGTACATTCTGCGGCACCTGCCTTTTTTTAAAAACTCGCTGTTTTAGGTGTGAAATTTATCAACTTTATTAACCGTAAACATGCGGCTTAATTATTTTATCATATTTTTACCTGTAAGTCAATAGTTTTTTAGTTTTATTCACCGGTATTCAAAAATACCATACCTTTTTTGCACGTTTTAATTTTTTACCAATAGGCTTTTGGAGTAAAATCAAAAAAAAACTATATTTGATAAAGAATAAATTATCATAATAGGAAAAGAGGAAATTAACTGAATTATATATCTTGAAAAATTAAATTCTTTATCTATATTCAATACTGTCCACAAATCCATGATTAATGAAAATAATACTCCGGAAATAAAAGCGTATATTACCAGGATAATACGCTTTTCCAGCAATTTCTCACCAATAACTCCTGAAATAAATCCAATTAATCCCCAGCTTATCATCTGAAATAACGTCCATGGGCCTTGTCCGAAATAAATATTTGAAATAAGCGCTGAAAACGAGCCGCATATAAAACCTGCAGGGGCGCTTAAATACATACCGGAAATAATTGTAAACGCAGTTATAGGTTTAAAAACGGTATAAATGAAAACATTATTCTTCCGCATACTGAAAAAGCCGTCATCAAAGCTACAAGCATTATTTCCTTAGACGTCGCCTTGCTTTTTTTTCAAAGGTTATGTAAAACGGAATACATGAAAGGAACGCCGCAATCAAAGACGCCACGTCGTAATATTTTCCGCTGAATAAAATTATATCCGCAACGGTCAGAAAAATAATAATCGAAATCATTGCCGCCGTCGTTAATTTTCCGTTCATTCAATTCCACCGTTTTTTCTTCTTAAATATTTTATATCCTCAAGAGTTATTGCATTATCAAAATATCCTTTAGTAATACGCGACACTGAAGTGGTATAAAAATTATTACGGCTGTAAAATTCTCTCGTGCTTTCCTCTGAAATTATCGTACCGTCAAACAGCAGTCCGCATTTATCGGATACCTCTGCTGCAAACTCATTGTCATGAGTTACCAATATTACTGTTTTTCCGTCATTTGATAATTTTCTCAATATACTTATAAATTCTTTTTTTTTTGACCAGGCGTCTATACCCTTAGTCGGCTCATCAAGCAGAAGTATATCTGAATTTTTAATCATTATTTTAGCTAAGGCCGCCTTTTGAATTTCCCCGCCGCTTAAATCATAAGGATGATTTTTAATTACATCAACAATATTAAGCCTTCTGCAAATGTCGTTGACTACATTTAATACTATTGCCTTTTTTACGCCGCACCTTATCGCATAGCTCATTAAATCGTCTATGACAGTTTCCTCTGTAAAAAGAATCACAGGATTTTGTGGTAACATCGCTATATAGGAAAAATTTGAGTTTTTCTTTCCGTTAATAAGAACCTTACCGGAATATGGTATGTTTTGTCCGGAAATAATTGATAAAAGAGTAGTTTTTCCACTTCCGTTTCCTCCTACTATTGCATAAATTTCACCTTTTCTAACGTTTAATGATAAATCACTGATTATATCATCAGACTTCTTTTCATATCTAAAAATATATTACTTAATTCAATGCTACATGAATTATTATTTTCTGCTGACTCATTTTCAATTTTCCTGATGTTATTAGAACAATAATTTTGTATAAAATCTTTTGCTTCCTTTACGTCAACAGGACACGAAGCTTTAATTCCGAATTCATGATAAATACGAGCAGGAATCGGCAGACCTTCAATAATCTGAGTATTCTTAGAAAAAAAAGCCGCAGCAAGTTCTGGGAATACCTAGATATCTTATTTTATTCTTATCAATTACCGCAATTTTATCTGCAAGAGAGTAAATGCTTTCCAGATTATGTTCAGCAATAATGACGGTTATTCCAAATTCGCGATTTAATCTTAAAATCATATCTGTAAAAGATGATGCGCTGAATGGATCAAGCTGTGAAACCGGTTCGTCAAGTAAAGAAGCTCCGGAGACATTATCATTACAGAAGCCAGGTTCAGCAGTTGTTTCTGCCCGCCGGAAAGCTTATTAGTTTCATCTCTGAACCATTTATTTATGCCGAATAAACTTGATATTTCTGCGGTTTTTCTTCTTATAACATTACTTGATTCTCCTAAATTTTCAAGCCCGAAAGCCAGCTCATGCCATACTTTATCAGTTACTATCTGGCTTTCGGGGTTTTGCATTACATATCCTATTTCTGCTGCCGACTGCCTTGGATTAAGCTCTGATATTTTTTCCCCTTTATAATATATATTACCTTTAATTTTACCCTTAGGTATTATTTCCTTTTTCATAAGCTTAAGCAACGTTGTTTTTCCGCAGCCTGACGGACCATAAAGAATTAGAAATTCTCCTTCATTTACCGATAAATTTATATCTTCTAATATATTATAATCGGAGTTATTATAAGCAAAGCTCAGATTTTCGATTTTAATAATTTCCATTTACACTCCTCATACATTTCAGTTATAAAAGGTATCATAACGAATAATAACCAAAGCAAATAAACAATAATTACTGAAACAGTGATTCTTGGATAAATAATTTCAGGATAATAAATGCATTTTATTATCTTATACTTAAAAATAACTGACATAAATGAAAAAATATATGTAATAAGAAATAAACATAAAATATCCTTTTTTTTTTTAAATGTATAAAAATTAAAAGATGTCCTTCCTTTAAGACCATATCCTCTTGAATCCATTGAATCAGAGGTTTCCGCTGTGGATTCTATCATCCATGTTACAAGAGAAGATATGCTTTTAATAGTAATATGCAGCTTTTCCCTTATACCTTTTTTTATTATTGCTTATGCATTTTTGTATATTATAAATACTGTGAAATTTTTCTGTTCATTTCAGGCACGAATTTTAGTGATGAAGAAAGAAGAAGAGCTAACTTAGATGAAACGCCGGATAAAAGATATATTATTTTATCAGATGACATAACTGAGCTGAAACAGCTAAACCAGCATATAACAGATATAAGGCCTATACCGGCAGAAAATCCATATATAAACGACTCTGTCGTAACAGCATTATCATTTATAAAAAATAATACTGTTTTTCCGTTATGTGAAAATAATGGATTTATAACAGTTATGATCAGTAAAAATAAAAAATAATATATAAGCTCTTTAACAGCCTTTTTAGGTTTAATTATCATTATACGGTAAAAGTATAGCTCCAAGCATACTAATAGATGAAAAAAAGCGGATTTATATTAAACATTGAAAATCCGATTGCAGTGAAAAATAAATAATCAGGATAAACGGATGTCTGCGTGAAAACCACATATCAGTAATCCTCCAGACTGCATGTATAAATCCATTGAACCTTATCACCGTCATTCAAAATAAACGAATTACATCCATATTGAGCAAACTCATCGTTTACTTTATATATCCACCCGCTTTCAGGTCCGCATGAAAATTCATAAATGTAATTTATGCCTTCCACATATACGCTGCCGAATGAATTATCGTTTATCCCCTGAACCTCAAGCTGGATTTCGTTTTCTTTTACAGCCCGAGTTAAAACGTCGTATACAGTTTCATTTGCGCTTATTGGATATTTAGTTTCCTCCAGTATGATTCCATTTTCAGGAATATATTTTTCAAGGCCATCTTCAAGTTTTTCCATATTTTCTAAAATCTGTGAACAATCAATCGACATTGTAATATACTTATCAGATTCGTTTGAATTAACACTATAATACTCATCCTTTGTTTTTATTAAATCACAAGACGATAAAAATACAGAACAGCATAATAACATTGAAATTGTTATTTTTTTATTCATAAGCTTTTTATAAATACTCTCCTTTTTTATAAAAAAATAAATATATTTTATTATATACCATAAATGCGTATAAACTTTATACAGAAAATTTTTGTTTAAATCAATATATTTTTTACCTTTAAAGCAGCCAGCGGCATAACCCAAAACATTTTCTTGCGGAATTATTTCAAGATACTTGCAGTTATCGCCGCATATTATATATTCTTTTTCTCTAACTGAAATAACTCTATGCAAAATAAATTGATTTCCTTTTTTATAAAACGCTATATTAAATTTTTTCAGTTTATTTTCGGCATTTTTTATTAAAACTAAATCTCTTTTATCATTGAAAAAGGTTTCATACTGTTTCCGAAAAATGAGCTATGAAATATCCGTCTTTTTTTCAAAATCTGTTCATACGATGCAAATTTATTCATTTACGATTACATTATTTTTCTTCTAATATACCGACTATATATTCAACATCAGCTGATGCTGTTTCAATATCAACAGAATAATGATTGGCGTAATTTTCTATTAGTGTTTTCTTTTCAATTCCGGGTTCAATGCAATGCCATATATAAGCAGAAGTATCGTTAAGCTTTATTATCCCATTAAAATTCTTTGCGGCATTTCCGACTGCCGCGGCAATATATTCATTACCTATTTTTTCATAACAAAATCTTTATTAATCATCATTTTTATCACTTCCCAATATATTATATGCCGTTTTAACCGCCTCAAAGGATATATTGCATTTTAAACTATAAAAATCCAATGTCTTGATAAGACTATCCACTACAGACATAAAATTTATCATGTCGTTTTTATGTAATGGAAATATAATCTGTTCTAATAATTTTGAAGTAATTTCCTTAGGCTTTGATTTACATACTAAATTAATATTACTTTTTTTCAATAAAAAATATTGACTTTAATATAACTGAAGTATTAATATTATCATTTTTTTTTCCGCACCAAGGCGTTCCAAAAGCATAAAAAAATCTTTGCCGTCATATTTTATTATAGGCTTATCGCCGTTTAAAATTAAAACTCTGCTTCCAAAATATCCACGCCACAGACGTGCATGCGTCGACTTGCCATAACCGCTTGGAGCCGAAAAGGCATAGCCCTTACCGTCGAAGCTTATTAAGGAAGCATGGAGCATAAAGCAATTGAACTTATAATTTCACGGCAGATTTTCCGATAAATACATATACTTTCACAGTAATCCTTCGGACTATGGTTATTCCTTGACTCTTCCTCAATTTCATTATCAGTAG
>VOFD01000754.1_pt1 | contig 11114 bp, 11 predicted proteins | sample 5384101 | NCBI WGS metagenome assembly VOFD01 (sample SAMN12384723, study PRJNA508395) | human gut metagenome | isolation source: healthy gut C | host: Homo sapiens
ATATGAACAGAACTGTGGGGACGCATGTGGAGAACACGAGCCGGGAATGGAAATACCGGTACAAGCGGAGAAGGAGGCTGGTTGGCAAATCCGCCAGACAATCCGAAGACGTGATGTGGAGCGAATTAGAGTAGCGAAGCGTGTGAGCCATGTGCCGAGAAAAGCCGCTATTGTTTCATGTGTGCCCGTACCGTAAACCGACACAGGTGGATGAGGAGAGAATCCTAAGGCCGGCGGAAGAAGCATTGTTAAGGAACTCGGCAAAATGACCCCGTAACTTCGGGAGAAGGGGTGCCTGCTAACGCAGGCCGCAGAGAATAGGCTCAAGCAACTGTTTAGCAAAAACACAGGTCTATGCGAAACCGAAAGGTGAAGTATATGGGCTGACGCCTGCCCGGTGCTGGAAGGTTAAGAGGAGAGGTTAGCGCAAGCGAAGCTTTGAAACGGCGGCCGTAACTATAACGGTCCTAAGGTAGCGAAATTCCTTGTCGGGTAAGTTCCGACCTGCAAGAAAGGTGTAACGATCTGAGCGCTGTCTCGACAATGCATCCGGTGAAATTGAAGTACCAGTGAAGATGCTGGTTACCCGCGCCAGGACGGAAAGACCCCATGGAGCTTTTACTCCAGTTTGGTACTGGGATTCGGTACTGCATGTACAGGATAGGTGGGAGACTAAGAAACTTGGGACGCCAGTTTCAAGGGAGTCGCTGTTGGGATACCACCCTTGCAGTATTGCCCTGTTTTGTTACAATAAAATATGCAGGCGCACCTCAACATCCGTCGGAAAAGATGATATTCAGAGAAAGGAAACAGATCAGATGAGAATTGCAGTTACCTATGAAAATGGAGAAATATTTCAGCACTTTGGACACACGGAACAGTTTAAATTATATGATATTGAGAATAACCAGGTGGTAAAATGCCAGATTGCCGACACGAATGGACAGGGACACGGGGCACTTGCCGGATTTTTTGACAGAGGCGGGTGTGGATGTGCTGATCTGTGGCGGAATCGGCGGCGGTGCGCAAAGTGCACTTGCAACTGCCGGCATAAAGCTGTATGGCGGGGGTGTCCGGTGCGGCAGATGAAGCGGTAGAAGCTTATCTTGCAGGAAAATTAGATTACAATCCCGATGTGAGATGTTCTCATCATGAGCATGAACATTCCTGTGGGGAACATAAGTGTGGCGAAGACAAGCATGGATGTGCCGGTAACGAAAGGCTGTCATAAAAACACGGGACGGGAGAAACAATGATAAACAGAGAAGATATGCTGGAACTGACGCGCAGAATGACTCCCAGCCGCACTTCCTTTACACGTGTGGCAGGTGGCTACATGGAGCCGGACGGAGAGATCGATGAGAGTTTTAATGTGAACTTTCTCAATCTGTCTGAGGCGGAAAAGGAGAAAAATCTGGCGATTGCCAAGGCGGTTCCGTTTGCAGCAACCAATGTAAACCTGCGCAGCTACGCGTTCGGGGATGGCGCAGAACAGAGGAAAATGCGCCAGCTGTTGTACGGAATGCGTGAGTGCGGACTGAAAAACGATGCGCTGCTGTACACGTTTTATGAGCTCGTGGGTGCCCGGTACCGTAGCAGGGAGCCGTATGCGATTCTGGTCTTTCACGACCGCTATGATGTGCCGGTAAAGGCATCGGACAAGGAGCGGCAGGGAGTCGGAGGAGGTATATGAATATCTGATCGGTGCAGTCGCTCCGTTGGTGGGAGAGTACGAGCCGGGGCGGCCGGTCTGCGGGTTTTTATATCCGGCATTTGCCGACAGGAGCACAGACGATACGCATGTTGCGATCTTTCAGGCGGATCCGGAACACAAAATCGCGGTGTTTGAAGAACTGTTTCTCACACGGTAGCCGAGGAAGATTGTGCCGGAAAAGGTACAAAAATGGCGGGATTTGCGACAGCAGAAACCGCGCAGGAATATTGGAAGGAATATAGAAAACATCCCGTTTCGGGATGTTTTTTTTTGTGGGTTTGAGCAGTTCTATTTTAACACATCAAAGCATTCCTCGGAATTATTGGATACGACAGAACACGCTTTTGCCGCATTTCTGGGAAAATGTAAAGAAAATTTTTCCAGAATTTTGTGAATGGGAAATTTGACTTTTTGGGAAGAATCTAGTATGATGAAACAACGAGTGCGAGAGCAGCTCACAGAGTATCATTCTTGAGGAAAGGAGCAAAATGAACAGAAAAAATATTGGACGTGACAATGCTGTGCACTTTATGCATTTGTCTCATGGTTGCGGCCAACATTGAGGAGAAGAACACGATACGGGAGAGCAGAGAAGAGATCAGCAGCGCGTATGTAATTTCTGCGGCAGACAAAGCAGAGGTTCCGGTTGCGGGTGTGTGCCGTGTTTTATCCGGATATTCATTTACGACAGAATCAGATGAAGCGACAGGAATCACAAAGAACCCCAGAACAATGGTAGCAAGCACGGCGCCGTCCGATGCGGCAGAAGAAGTACAGACACCCCTGGAGGAAGCAGAGACACCGGAAGCCAAAGTACAGGCAGCATCGGGGAAGCAGAGGCACCGGAGGCGGCAGAGAGCAAGCCTGCGACGGTAGAGACGACGACCGGTGCAGAGAACCGCTGGAATATCACATTGACGCAGGAGGAGATAGATTTGTTGGCAAAAATCGTCTGGCTGGAATCGCAGGGCGAGCCGACAGAAGGGCAGGAAGCCGTGGTCGAGGTAGTTTTTAACCGGATGGCTTCCGAAAAATATCCAGATACCTTGTATGACGTGCTCAGTCAGGGAAACCCGACGCAGTTCTGTTCCTGGAAGAACAGAGAGCGGGCGAACCCCACGGAGAAGGAATACACTTCGATTCATGAGGTATTGAATGGAAATACACATATATTAAGAAATGATACGTTATATTTTTCTACGGAACCGTTGACGCCGAGATTGGACCAAAAGATCGGCGGACACAGCTTCTGCTATTAGTAAGGAAGTTTGGGTTAAACCGGAAGGAAAATACGAAGGAACCCGCAGGGACGAAAGAACCTTTGGGTTCCTTTTTGCGTTGCGGGACAAAGCGGCAGACCGGACAAAAGAGAGCGAAAAATGGAAAGAGTTCCCTGTAGATTCCATGTGGTTCCTTTGTTACAATATGGTTGTTGCAGAAATGAAATATTTTTGTAACAAATAAGTAACAATATGGAAGCATATGGAATAAATCGGGAGGATTCTACATAATGAAGAAAAGAATGACAATACTGGCGCTTCTGCTGGCGGGAGCCGTCACACTGGGAAGCTATGGAATGGTGCAGGCAGGACAGGAAAAACGTGAGGTGCCGGTGGCGGGCGTGACACAGACGCTGGCACAGGTGCTTAAGGAAGCGGGAGGAGTGCAGGCGCAGACGGCGGATGCTGTGGAGGAACTGCAAAGTAACGCGGCTGTGGCGCGGATGATGGAACCGGAGATGGTGGCAGAGGAAGCGTGGGAGACGGCGGAGATTGCGGAAAATGAACTTCCGCAGACCGCATCGGAGTTTGCGGATATTGCAGTGGCGCAGGTGAATCACTATGTCAACGTGCGGCAGGAACCGGATACGGAGAGTGAAATTCTTGGAAAACTTTACGACAAATCCGCAGCCACTGTGCTGGAGACGACGGAGGACGGGTGGTACCGGATTACGTCCGGAAATGTGAACGGATATGTCAAGGCGGAATATGTGATCGTGGGGGATGAGGAGCTTGCCAGAAGTGTGGGAACGCGCCTGGCGACCGTCACAACGACGACCCTGTTCGTGCGGACGGAGCCGACAACCGAGGCGAAGGTGCTTACCATGCTGCCGGACGGCGATGACGTTGTGGTAACCGACGAGTCGACGGAAGGCTGGGCGAAAGTGTCCACCGCGGACGGTGACGGTTATGTGGCACTGGATTATGTGACGCTGTCCACAGAGTACATTCATGCAGAGTCAAAAGCGGAGGAAGAGGCGCGGCTTGCCAGAGAGGAAGCAGAACGGCAGGCGGCAGCCCGTGCGGCGGAGGAAGCGCGCAAAGCCAGAGAGGCGGAGGCGGCACGTGCGGCAGCAGAACAGGAAGCAGCCCGCAAAGCGGCAGAAAAACAGGAGGTGAAAAAATCCGGCGCGGGCAGCAGTGCGGGAAGCGGCTCCGGCAGCAGTGCGGGAAGCGGCTCCGGCAGCAGTGCGGGAAGCAGTTCCGGCAGCAGCGCGGGAAGCAGTTCCGGAGGCAGCGCGGGAAGCGGTTCCGGAAGCAGTGCGGGGCAAAGTGCGCAGACGGCTTCCTCCAACGGTCAGGCGGTGGTCGATTACGCGAGACAGTTTCTGGGAAAACCTTATGTATACGGCGGCAACAGCCTGACAAACGGAACCGACTGCTCCGGATTTGTCAAGGGCGTGTATGCGGCATTTGGAATCAATCTGCCGCGCACATCGTCGGAACAGCGGAGTGTGGGATATGCCGTCAGCCTGTCGGAAATCCAGCCGGGCGACATTGTCTGCTATAGCGGCCACGTCGGCATCTATGCGGGCAACAACACACTGATTCATGCGAGCAATGAAAAGACAGGCATTACGCTGACTTCTCCGGTAACCTACCGCAGCGTGCTGGCGGTGCGGAGAATTTTCTAATCCATCCGGGAGGGCTGCTGTCTCTTAAATATTCCGGTTCTTTGAAATATGACTGGCGGAGAGAACTCCGAAGTGGTATATATAAGAAAAGGGAGGAAGAAGAAGGATGCGGATTGGTGGAATAGAAGCGGGCGGCACCAAGATGGTGTGCGCGATCGGGGAAGTGCAGACAGACAAAGGACAGCCGGGAGAAAATCAGGTCACAATCACAGAGCGTGTGACGATTCCATCAGAGAAGCCCAAGATTACCCTGCCGCGCATGGCTGCGTTTTTGAGGGAAAAGGAATCTCGTCACTCGGAATCGGGTGTTTCGGACCGGTGGATCTGCACCGTGCGTCCCCGACCTATGGATATATTACCAGTACGCCGAAGCTGGAATGGCAGAATGTCGATATGGTGGGAACTTTTACACGGGCGCTCGGCGTCCCGGTCGGATTTGATACGGACGTGAATGCGGCGGTGCTTGGCGAAGTTACCTGGGGAGCCGCAAAAGACTGCGACACGGCAATCTATATTACCGTCGGCACCGGCGTTGGCGTGGGCGTCTACTGTAACGGGGCGCTCATGCACGGGCTGGTGCACCCGGAGGCAGGACATCTTCTTCTGCAGCGTCACCCGAAAGACACCTACGCCGGAAAATGCCCGTACCATGCCAACTGTCTGGAAGGGCTTGCAAGCGGTCCGGCGGTGGAGGCGCGCTGGGGCAGACCGGCAAAGGAACTGGCGGACCGGGAGGATGTCTGGGAGATGGAGGCGTTCTATCTCGCGGAGGCGGTTGCAAATTATGTTCTGACGTATTCTCCGCAGAAGATTGTGCTGTGGGGCGGAATTATGCACCAGAGCCAGCTCTTTTCAATGGTGCGCACGAAAGTGCAGGAACTGCTGGGCGGGTATATTTCCAATGAGAAAATCTTAAAGGAGATCGATACCTACCTCGTGCCGCCGGCACTTGGAGAAAATCCGGGTATTATGGGAGCGTTTGCGCTCGGTATGCGGGAGGCAGAGTACCGGAAGCCTAAGGAAGCGTAGGGGCGCCGGAGAACAGGATCGCGGAATCGGCGGGAGTGAAAACAGAATTTAGAAGAACAGAAAACGGGAGCGCTATGCCGGAGATTTTTCCTGACACAGCGCTCCCGTGTGATTTTGTAAAAAGACCGGGTCTTAGTTATCGCCCTCGTCATCCGATGACATGGAGTATACCTGACGTTTTCTTGCCATCTCATCATTCTCGAGGTATTCGTCGTAGGTGGATACCTTGTCGACAAAGGTGCCGTCCGGCAGGAACTCGATGATACGGTTCGCTGTGGTCTGGACAACCTGATGGTCACGGGAGGCAAAAAGAATAACGCCCGGGAACTTGATGAGTCCGTTGTTTAATGCGGTGATGGACTCCATATCCAGATGGTCGGTCGGTTCATCTAAGATCAGCACGTTGCTTCCCATAATCATCATGCGGGAAAGCAGGACACGTACTTTTTCTCCACCGGAGAGGACACGCATTTTCTTGGTACCGTCATCTCCGGCGAACAGCATACGTCCGAGGAAACCGCGGACATAGGTTGCATCCTTGATCTCGGAGAACTGTGTCAGCCAGTCAACGATCAGAAGATCGGTATCAAAGATCTCGGTGTTATCCTTCGGGAAGTAGGACTGGCTGGTCGTCACGCCCCACTTGTAGGTGCCGGAATCCGGCTCCATCTCACCGGCAAGAATCTTAAAGAGCGTAGTCTTTGCAAGCTCGTTGCTTCCGACAAACGCGATCTTGTCGTCATGTCCGACGATAAAGGAGACATTGTCGAGCACCTTGACGCCGTCGATGGTCTTGGTAATGCCTTCGACGGTCAGAACTTCATTGCCGATCTCACGGTTCGGACGGAAATCGATATACGGGTATTTACGGCTGGACGGACGGATTTCGTCGAGCTGAATCTTTTCCAGGGCACGCTTTCTGGAGGTCGCCTGCTTGGATTTGGAAGCATTCGCGGAGAAACGGGAGATGAATTCCTGCAGCTCCTTGATCTTCTCCTCTTTTTTCTTGTTGGCTTCCTTCATCTGCTTTACGAGAAGCTGACTGGACTCATACCAGAAATCATAGTTGCCGGCGTAGAGCTGGATCTTTCCGTAGTCGATATCTGCAATGTTTGTGCAGACTTTGTTTAAGAAGTAGCGGTCGTGGGAAACAACGATGACCGTGTTCTCAAAGTTGATTAAGAATTCTTCTAACCAGCTGATCGCATCGAGATCCAGATGGTTGGTCGGCTCATCCAAAAGAAGAATGTCCGGGTTGCCGAAGAGCGCCTGTGCAAGGAGAACCTTGACCTTTAAGGCACTTGGCATATCCGCCATGAGCGTGTAGTGATCCTCCGTCGGGATGCCAAGACCGTTTAACATGGTGGCTGCATCGGACTCGGCATTCCAGCCGTCCATATCTGCGAACTCGGCTTCAAGCTCACTGGCGCGGATACCGTCCTCGTCCGTGAAATCCTCTTTCATGTAGATCGCGTCTTTTTCCTTCATGATATCGTAGAGACGCTTGTTGCCCATGATAACGGTATCGAGTACCGTGTACTCGTCATATTTAAAATGATCCTGCTGCAAAAAGGAAAGACGCTGACCCGGCGTGATGATGACTTCTCCGCTCGTCGGTTCAAGCTGGCCGGACAGAATCTTGAGGAACGTAGATTTTCCGGCGCCGTTTGCACCGATCAGACCGTAGCAGCAGCCCTCTGTGAATTTGATGTTGACATCTTCAAAGAGAGCTTTTTTTCCGATTCGTAAAGTGATGTTGCTTGTACTGATCATATTTATGTTCTCCTAACTTTTCTTGTAAATCACCTGCTTTTATTGCACCAATTCGTATCATACTAAAAAATACGGAGAAATGCAACCGGAACTTCTTATTAAAAAGGGCTTTCACGCTGTGACAAATTGTTTGGATTTCGTTAAAAATTTGATATAATGTACGGGAAGGCAATCGGAGTTATCTTAAGTATGACAGAGGAAATTGCATCTCAGGAGATTGATTTTATGGAGTATGGGGATACGCAAATAAATACAATAGACATGGAGCGGGGGCAGAGAAAAGATCTGATCGGCAAGATGCCGGTCGGAATAGCGGTAGTCCGCGGCGGGAATGAGCTGTATATTGAGATGGTGAACCGGGAATTTTTGCATGCAGAGGGGTATGACAGGGAGGAACTGACCGGAAATACGCCGTTTGTGGAGTATTTGTACCGGGACGATACCGGTGTGTTCGAGGATGCCATCGAAGTGTGCCGGGAACTAAGAACCACGGAGGAGATTGAACTGCGCATCCGTACGAAGAGCGGCGGCGTCTGCTGGGAACTGATGCGGTGCAGACTGTATTATTACCGGGACGCGGTACCTTACTATATCCTGGCAAGCTGGAACATAGACAAGCGGAAGAATCTGGAGGAAGAACTGCGCCTGATGGAGGAGCAGTACAGCATGTTAGAAGAGGTCACCGATGAATTCCCGCTAGAGTACGACGTTGCACAGCGGCGTTTCAGGGTGCCGCGCAAATATCGCGGGAACGGGCAGCCGGGAACGGCAGGGCGCAGATATATGGATTATGAGGAGATGCTCGCGGATATCTGCGAGGAGGATCGTGCCGCGTATGCCAGGGTGCTGGAGGCAGCCAGCAGGGATGTGCGGACAGGAAGTATTGATTACCGGATGAATGTGGCGGCTGCCGGGGAGGAACCTGTATATGTGTGGTACCGGACGATTTACCGGAGCATTGTCGGGGACAACGGACAGATTATCCGCATCATCGGACGCAGCTACGATGTCAGCTCCGACCGCAGGATTCAGGAGGAACTGTCGGAGGAGGCGAAGCGCGACCCGCTGACAAGGCTTTATAATAAGGTGGCGGCATCCGGAGAGGTAGAACGGATTTTAAAAAGTGAGCCGGAAAAACAGCATGTGCTGTTCCTGATCGATATTGATAATTTTAAGCGGATCAACGATACATTCGGGCATACCGTCGGAGATACGGTAATTACTGATATTGCCGGCGTGCTGCAAAGCCAGTTTCAGGAGACAGATGTCACCGCAAGAGTCGGAGGAGATGAATTTCTGGCGCTGATGCGGGATGTGGCTCCAAAGGAGGCAGAAGCGTGCGCCGCGGCGCTGGGCCGGGAAGCCAGAAAAAAGCTGATCGGCGACGACGCCATCGTTGAGGTGACGCTCAGCATCGGCATGGCAGTATACGGCGAGGATGGAAGAGATTATGAGACCCTGTTTGCGATGGCTGACCGGGCGATGTATGCCACGAAGCGGGAAGGAAAAGACCACTATTCGTTTGCGGGCAAAAAGCAGCAAGAGGGAGCAGAGCGGGGGAGCGCAGGCGCGACAGGATTGAATATGCTCCGGAAAGCGGGCAGAAGGTGGATAAAGAGTTCCTGAATTTTGCGTTCAGCCTTCTCTCGCATGCGAAAGATATCAACGGATCTTTGAACGTGCTGATCGAACAGATTGGGAAAAAATACGGGCTGGGCTTTGCCATGGTGTTTGAGTACCGGGAAGAACAGCAGGAAATGGTGTTGATGAATTACTGGAACCGGGATGGCAGCCGGGTGGAACAACAGGTATTCCCACAATCGGTTACAGTGTTCCGGGAGGCGGAAATCGGGCGTTTTGTCTCGACGCCAACGGAAGATATATTAACGGAGGTTCCCCAGTTGGGGGCGGAGAAATATCATGGAACTTCCATCAAAAACTGTGGAAATGTAAAGTTTGAATTTTCCGGTAACAGAAGTGGCTGCCTGTGTGTGGGAAGCAGCAGTGCAGAGGGATTTTCCAAAGAGGAAGCAGGGATGCTCAGTGAACTCGCGCGGGTGGTTGCTGTATTTGTCTCCCTTCGCAGCAGGCAGAGCGATGACCAGGCAGAGATACGGCATCTGCAGAATCAGGATATGCTGACGGAACTGTATAATCTGGACACATTCCGCAGGCTGATCCGGAAAAAATTAAAGAGCGGTGGGCTTGCGCAGGATGAGAACATGGTGTACGCGCTGGTAAATCTGGACGTGAACAACTTTGCCTATGTAAATGAAAATTATGGACAGGAGGCCGGCGACAGTATTCTGCAGGAGCTTGCAGCGTTAATCCGCAGCGAGTCCCATGTCGTGGAGGCCTGTAGAATGTATTCGGATTATTTCATTGAGCTGGTCAGAGGAACGGACAAAAAAAGAACATTCTGGGGCTTGTGGAGAGAGAGGATCAGATGTTTGGCGAACAGTTAAAGATCCGCTATCCGGCGGGAGCCATGCAGCTTTCGGCTGGAATCTGCTTTATCGATGACGGGGAAGAGACGTTTGAGAAGATACTGGAGGGAGCCAATCTGGCACGAAAGCTTGCCAAGGAGCAGAATGTGGGAGCGGTCGTTTACCGGGATGACATGAGGAAAAAACGTGATGAGGGAATTCGGATTACCGGAAGATTTTACGCGGCACTGCAGCGGGGCGAGTTCGAGGTATATTTACAGCCGAAGTTCCTGCTCCGCGAGGAGCGGGTCTACGGCGCCGAGGCGCTTGCACGCTGGCGTCTGGAATCCGGCGAGATTCTGTCTCCCGCACGGTTTATCCCTGCACTGGAAAATATAGGCTATATCGTGGATCTGGATTTTTATATTCTGGAACAGCTGCTTCGGGCAATGCGCCGCTGGAGGGATTCCGGAAGAGAACTGTTTACGATCTCCACCAATTTTTCCAGGAGAAATTTTGAGAACGGCGGCGACGATTTTATCGAACGCCTGCAGAATACCCTGCAGCGGTACGGGATTGATCCGTGCTACATAGAGATCGAGGTGACGGAGAGTGTGATTGTGGAGAAGTTAGACAGCTTAAAGGCGTGTCTTACCAGACTTGGCAAACTCGGCTACCGCATCGCCATCGATGATTTTGGAACCGGCTACTCGTCGCTGAGCGTGCTGTTGGAAATCCCGGCGAATGTAGTGAAGATCGACAAGAGCTTTACCGACAAAATCCACCAGAACGGACAGAGTGCTTTTGTCTATCAGATGGGGCAGTTCATCCAGTCGGCAAAGGAGGAGGTGATTTTTGAGGGAATCGAGGAGGAGCAGCAGCGGACGTTTTTGATGGAGTGCGGTTTTAACTACGGTCAGGGCTATTATTTTGACCGCCCGCTGCCCCTGGAGGAGTTTGAAAAAAGTATATCTGACCAGGGACAAACAGAACATGACAAATGTAGATTGCACACGTTTTCGTACAGTCTGAAACCTTTACAATCGACAAATTAAATGCTAAAATTAGTCTTAAGTCGGAATATGACACTCTATTTTAATTTAAGGAGGAATAATAATGTCCAGAGCAAAACAGTCAATGGACGGTAATACAGCGGCAGCTCACGTAGCTTATGCGTTTACAGATGTTGCAGCTATTTACCCATTACACCTTCCAGCCCGATGGCAGATACCGTAGATCAGTGGTCTGCAGCAGGACA
>VOFD01002329.1_pt1 | contig 11110 bp, 5 predicted proteins | sample 5384101 | NCBI WGS metagenome assembly VOFD01 (sample SAMN12384723, study PRJNA508395) | human gut metagenome | isolation source: healthy gut C | host: Homo sapiens
GAGCGACTGGATTCGATGGTGGCGTCCGGAGATTTCCAGTTTCTGCCGGTGAGCATGGAGTGGGGGCCGCGGGGCGCTCGCAGATCATCAACGACTTTTATTATTACATCGGGATTTTCAAAAACCGTTTGCAGGTGCATATTCCGGTGGTGATCGGCAGGGCAATGACCTATAATGCGGTCGTCAATTTCGACACCGACAAGATGACCGGCTTCCGGACGCAGCGCAACGACTCCGGATGGAAAGTGTCGTTCGCGGCTACGGATAATACCGGGACGGCCTATACGTTCGTCTTTACGATTTACGACCAGACCGGACAGGCCATACTGGATATGGTTTCGAACCGGAACCTGATGCAGTATTCGGGTACGATCGTCGCGAACGACAAACTGCCGGAATCTACCGATCCCGCGCCGCCGATGAAAAAGGGGGCCGGACGGGAAACTGGTTCCCGAAGATATTTGACCGGGGGCGTGCCGGAACGTACCGATGCGGACGCCGATATAAAAACAGCGGAGGCTTATAAAAGCCTCCGCTGTTTTTGCGGATCGAAACGGGGAACGATCAGATTTTCGTCGTAGCTTTGATGTAATGGTGGTGCGCTCCGTAGCGGTCGAAAGCCGCGCGGTCGAGCGCTTCGCGGTGATCCGGATGCGCGACGCTGATAATCAGCCGCGCACGCTCCTGCAGGCTTTTGCCGTAGAGATTGACGGCGCCGTTTTCGGTGACGAACCAATGCACGTGCTTGCGGGTGGTTACCACGCCTGCGCCGCAGGTCAGTTCCGGGGCGATCTTGCTGATTCCCTTGTTCGTTACCGAAGGCATCGCGAGGATCGCCTTACCCCCCTCCGAACGCGATGCGCCGTAAATGAAGTCGATCTGGCCGCCTACGCCGGAGTAGAATTTCGTGCCGAGCGAATCGGCGCAGATCTGGCCGGTCAGATCGACCTGCAGGGCCGAGTTGATCGCCGTCACCTTCGGATTCTTGGCGATGACGAACGGGTCGTTCGTGTAGCCGACGTCCATCATGGCGACGCCCGGGTTGTCGTCTATGAAGTCGTAGACTTCCTGCGAACCCATCAGGAACGTGGAGACCATCTTGCCTTTGTCGATGGCTTTGTTGCGTCCGTTGATCACGCCGCTTTCGACCAGCGGCAGCACGCCGTCGGCGAACATCTCGGTGTGGATACCGAGGTCTTTGTGCCCGGTCAGTTGGGCGAGCACGGCGTTCGGGATCGCGCCGATGCCCATTTGCAGGCAGGCGCCGTCCTCGATCAGCGCGGCGCAGTGCTTGCCGATCGCCGTTTCGGTCTCGTTCGGGGTCGAGAAGTGAGCCTCTTCGAGCGGCTTGTCGTCCTGTACGAACAGGTCGATGTCGTCAACGTGGATGAACGCGTCTCCGAACGAGCGCGGAACGTGTTTATTGATGACGGCGATCACCGTTTGGGCGCATTCGACGGCCGCCAGCGTAGCGTCGACCGACGTTCCCAGCGATACGTAGCCGTGCGCGTCCGGGGGCGATACCTGAATCATCGCCACGTCGCACGGAACGGTGCCGCTGCGGTACAGCTTCTGGGTTTCGCTGAGGAATACCGGGATGTAGTCGGCGTAGCCCGATTGGGTCACCTTGCGCACGTTCCCGCCGACGAAAAACGAGTCGAGCTGGAAAATGCCTTCGAACTCCGGAGCCGCGTAGGGAGCGGGCCCTTCGGTGTGCAGATGGTGCACGTGCACGTGTTCGAATTCTTTGTTGCGTCCGCGGTCGCACATGGCGTTGATCAGGCACTGCGGCGCGCTGGCCACACTGCTCAGGTGAATGTGATCGCCGGTTTTGATCACTTTCACCGCTTCGGCGGCCGGAATGAATTTGATTTGTTTGGTCATTATAAATTATCGTAGTTAGTTAGACTCGGGACTTTTGAATAAAACGGTGCAAATTTAAGCATTAATTAATGGATAAAAAAGGCCTTTTGAGGATTTTTTGATTTACTTTGCAACCTTTATGGTACGGCGCATTTGCTTATTTTCAGAGGATATGGCTTCTTTTTCCGGGGAATCACACCGAAATACATCATTCTGACGAGGGTGTCTGTTTACGCTTCTGTTCGCGTTTTTCAGCAACGAGGTATATCATCCGGACGAGCATTTCCAGATTCTCGAATACGCGCACATGAAGCTTTTCGGAACGCCCGTTCCGGCCGAACTGCCGTGGGAATACATCCTAATGATGCGCCCCGGACTGCAACCGATGATCGCCTACGGACTCGGATGGCTGTTGGATGCCGGAGGAATCTATTCTCCGTACCTGTTGTTCTCGCTGCTGCACGTATTGAGCGGGGCGCTGTCCATCGTGTCCGTACTCGCATTTTACCGCGTCGTTCGCGGGACGCTATCCGGACCGAGCGAGGAGAAGTGGCTGTTGTTGCTGAGTTTTTTCCTGTGGTTCATGGTGTATCTCCATGTGCGGTTCAGTTCCGAAACGTTCTCGGGGAATCTGCTGTTGTTGCTGGTCTCGGTCTATTTGTCATACGGGCAGCGGGAGCGGAAGCGCCCTTTCGTGTGGGGCGCAGGGATGGGATTGTTGGCGGGCGCGGCCTTTATTTCGCGCGCTACCAAGTGGGATTCGCGTTGTTCGGATTCGGGCTCTGGCTGCTGGTGTTCGCCCGGCGCTGGCGACTGCTCGCCGGCCTGGCTTTGGGAGGAGCCGCGATGCTGGGCGTCGGCGTGCTGGTCGATTACTGGCTGTACGGGACCTGGGACCTGCTCGCCGGTCAATTACCTGAGAGAAAATATCCTGAATTCCCACATCGATAAGTTCGGCATCAAACCGTGGTATTTCTACCTGAGCGATACGGTCAGCAAGGGATTCGTCGTTTACGGCCTGGCGATTCTTGCGGCGACGTGCTGGTTTTTCGTTCGGAATCCCAAACACGTCATCACCTGGACGATGGTGCCTTTCCTGCTGGCGCACCAGTTGGTCGGCCCAAGGAGCTCCGCTTTTGTTCCCCGTGCTGCCGTTTATTCCTTCTTTTTCGCCGTTTTGCTGGCGCGCGACCTGCCGCAGCGGTTGCTGCGAAACCGGATCGTCCGGTTAGTCGGCGTGCTCGCAGTCGTTCTGAACTTCGCGCTGATCGTTTATAATGTCATTCCGATCAAAAATACGGATATCTTTTTCTACCGGATGATGGACGACTACTGCCGCGGCAAAGAGCGGGTGTGCGTGCTGAACGTGAAGGATGAACCCACTTATTACAGCTACGGCGAATTCATGATCGGCCCCCGCGTGGTCACTGCCCGTTTTTACATGCCGCGCAATATGGAGCTTCGCTTGGCCGGTTCCATATCGGAACTGGAACGCGAGGCCCGGCGATTGCGCAGAACCTGCCCCGACGTGTTTATCTTGTCCGGCGACGAGCGCCTGCCCGAGCACACTGCGCTGCCGGTGGAGAAAGTCGCCTGGAATCCTTATCCGAAGTGGATTATCCGCTATTTCAATTTCAACGACTGGGTCAGCCTTAGTATCCGGCGTAAAAACCTCTACAAAGTCGGCGCGTCGGCCGGCGAAAAATAATCTTTTTTACATAAGGGGGGCGTTTTGCCGCGGGCGGAGGCGTTCGCGTGGCGGACCGACCGTATTTGAGCTGGTTGCGTGGCGTCGTGCGGTATGAAAATGGAACCGGCTGCAAAAAAAATAAAGAAAAGACAGCAGGGAGAATGATCTCCTCTACCGCTTTTCTCTCCTACTAACCTAAAACTACTAACCTAAAACTTCACTGCAAAGATAAAGATAAATCGGCCGCTTTTCCAAATTTTTATTAAATTTTTTAATAATATTTGCATTTCGCTTTTCTTCTGTTGTGTTAATATCCATTTTATCAGTTGTTTAATGTTCGGTTTCCGATTCCGTTTTTTTCGGCCGGAACGGTTTGTAACGGGTATAAAAAAAAAGAAAAACAGCCGGCGGAATGGATCCGTCTACCGTTTTTCTTCCCTACTAACCTAAAAACTACTTATCTAAATGAACCTAAAACTTGAATGCAAATATAACGGTTATTTCATTTTCTTAAATAATTTTAAGATCCTTTCGATGTAGCATTTTGATTTAATGTTGTGAATATTTGGTAATGTATTGATTATTAATGTTTTTGTCGTTTGTTTTCCCGATTGGAAACGGAGGCGGAATAACCGTTTGAAAATGACGTGTTTATTTTGCAAGGCGGTATTTTTGCCGTTTCGGTCGCCGCGAAACGGACGGCTCGGTCCGTATTCCGTTTCGCGGCGAATGCGTCGGTTTCTCGGCGTGCGGGAATTCGGAAAACATCGCTACCTTTGCGCAGTTTCAAATCCATCGATCTATGAATAGAGACCGCCTCGTCACGCCGAGGTACTGCTGCATCCTGCTGGCTAATTTCCTGCTGTTTTTCGGCTTTTACCTGCTGATGCCGGTGATGCCGTTCTACCTGACCGAAGTGTTCGGGGCCGGGCGCGCTACGGTGGGCGTTGCGCTCTCCTGTTATGTGATCGCTGCGCTTTCGATCCGGCCGTTCTCGGGTTATTTGCTCGATACGTTTGCCCGCAAACCGCTTTATCTACTGGCCTATTTTGTGTTTACCGCTATTTTCGCGGGGCTACCTGGTAGCCGGAACCCTGACGCTTTTCATGATTTTCCGCGTGGTGCACGGCTTTGCGTTCGGGGCGGTTACGGTGTCCGGGAATACCGTGGTAATCGATATCATGCCCTCGTCGCGCCGCGGCGAGGGGATCGGCTATTACGGTCTGGCCAACAACATCGCGATGTCGGTGGGGCCGATGGTCGGGTTGTTCATGCACGAGTCCTGCTCGTTCGAGACGATTTTCCTCTGTTCGCTCGCATCCTGCGCGTTGGGATTCGCGATGGCTTGCCTGGTGCGGACTCCGGCCAAAGAACCGGTCAAACGCGAACCGGTTTCGCTCGACCGGTTTATCCTGCTCAAAGGGCTACCGGCCGGTCCCCTACGGAATGACCACGACGTGCGTGGCTTGCTGAGATAATGGAAAGCAAAAATGGACAGGATATTGCAGGTGTTCAGTTACCAGAATGTTAGCTCCCCAGTTACCTGAACCGAATAGGTAACAGACTGAACAATAAAGAACTGTCACGGCGGCTATTATTCACTGTATGTCAGCATTTTGCATATCAAAGGACGCTTATAAAATAGGTAATTTTACCATTAAAAAATAAGCGTATGAAAGTAGAAAAATTCAAGGTGTTGCTCTACCTGAAAAAGAGTGGTCTTGACAAATTCGGAAAGGCTCCGATAATGGGGCGAATAACGGTAAACAATACGATGGCGCAATTCAGTTGTAAGCTGTCATGTACTCCGGAGTTATGGAATCCAAGAGAAAGCCGACTGAATGGAAAAAGTAAAGAAGCCGTTGATATTAATGCAAAAATTGACCGGCTCTTACTTTCTATCAATTCTGCATTTGATTCACTTGTAGAACGTAAGATTGATTTTGACGCGACTGCCGTAAAAGAGCTTTTACAGGGAAGTGTAGAAACCAGATGACTCTGTTGAAACGGCTTGATACACATATCGAGGATATGCGCTCAAGAATCGGTATTGATGTAGCTAAAAGCTCCATGTCAACATACATTTACACCCGCAGGTATCTTGGCGAATTTATTCAACAACGATTCAAGACAAGTGATGTCGCTTTTGGACAATTGAATGAACACATCCCATGGGAGTTTCAGGATTATATACTGAAGGACAAAGGACTTGCGGTAGATACGGCAAGACATTATCTGGCAATCCTGAAGAAAAATCTGCCGGATGGCATTCAAGGAAGGACATGCGGAGAAGCGTTATTTTGTGAATTTCAAACTACCACAAGAGAACCGGAAACCACCACGGGCTTTGAGTCGTGAGGATTTTGAGAAGATCCGTGATGTCGTAATACCACCGGAAAGAATTACTCATAATATAGCCAGGGATTTGTTCCTCTTTGCCTGTTATACAGGAGTTCCCGTATGCGGATGCAGTTTCAATCACTCGAGATAATATATACAAGGACGATAAAGGCGACTTATGGTTAAAGTATCTGAGAAAGAAGAATGAATATCTGGCCCGCGTCAAATTGCTGCCGGAGGCGATCGTCTCTTATAGAAAAATATCGTTCGAATGAGAGGAAAGAGCTTTTCCCGATGATACACCATCCCAATATGCGACGGCACATGAAAGGTTTGCGTGATTTGGCCGGCATAAGCTGTGATTTGGTCTATCACATGGGAAGACATACCTTCGGAAGTTTGATAACCCTTGAGGCCGGTGTGCCTATTGAAACAATCAGCAAAATGTTGGGCCATACCAATCTGACCACGACACAGCTTTATGCAAGGGTAACTCCTAAAAAACTTTTTGAGGATATGGACAAATTCATCGAAGCAACGAGTGATATGAAACTGGTATTATAAAATCAAAAAAAAAGAATCATGAGAAGTACATATAAGCAATTATATTATATAAACCGTGGTAAAGTCAAATCAGACGGTACCACATCAATCATGTGTCGTATTACAATAGATGGAAAGGCTGTTGTATTATCGACCGGGCTATATTGCCAGCCGGAAGAGTGGAACAGCAAGAGAGGGGAAGTCAAGAACAACAGACTGAACGGGATGCTTTGACGAGTATAAAAAACGAATAGATGAAACTTATGCTGAACTGTTGAAAGTAAACGGTGTCATCAGTGCAGAGCTGCTGAAAACAGCCATGACCGGAAGTCGACATCCCGAAGTATATATTACAGGCAGGGGAAGTGGAACGGAAAATCTAAAAAAATCCGTTCCATTCAAATAGATTCAACCTCCAGTTATCGGCAATCAAAAATGTATCATTACTATCTGGGGGAATACATCCGTTTCTCTGGGTAAGGAGGACATGCTTTTTACAGATATAACCGAAGAGTTTGGCATCAATTATATTTTATATCTGAAAACAAATTACCCTCATAAGCCATCATACCGTAATCATTGTCTTTGCTGGCTGAAACGTTTGGTCTATTTAGCCGTGGATAACGGAATCTTGAGGTATAATCCTTTGGATGATATATAAAATATGAAAAGAAGGCACCTACAAAGCTCATGTATATAAGCAAGAAACAACTTCAGGAGATAATGAGCATCCTAAACTTGATCCATTACAAGAACTGGCAAGAAGAACCTTTATATTTTCATGTTTTTGCGGTTTGGCTTATGTTGATGTACGCAATCTCTATCCGCATCATATAGGTACAACTGCAGAAGGACGGAAATATATCAGAACATACCGCAAGAAAACAAGCGTTGAGTCATTTATACCATTGCACCCAGTAGCGGGGCAGATAATTTCCTTGTATAATACGACAGATGATAGTCAGCCCATTTTCCCGTTACCCATACGGAGTATGATTTGGTTTGAGATACATGAATTGGGATTTTCGCTTCAGTTCAAGCATAACTTGTCATACCATCCGGTTGGAGTCCCCTGAAGCCTCGCGGCTGTCAACACATCTGAGTTGGCAGTTCACTTACGTCAAAAGCTAATGCATTTTGCCAGCGACATTGGCGTTAGCACTGAAAATCTTGACGCTTCATGTCGTTGAAGTTCTTTAGATACGTCATATATCGTGCCTTGTATAGCCCAGGGCGGATGGATCGCCGCATTGAACAATTGTCGATAGACGCTGTTGGTAATCTGAAGACCAGTCTCAATACATCCCGGTGATTGGCGGGCGAGTAACTGCGGATTTCGTTGTTGCGTCCCCACTACATCGAAGCGTTACAGGGGTAATCCCCAAGAACGCTAGTCCTTGTTGTCCCAGTTATTATTATATATATGCCAGGGAAGATCGTTGTCGAAGCTGTAACTGTTCTTCGAACCATTACCATAGTGGAAGTTGAACGCAGAGTTTGCTCCGGAAACCGATGTCTCCCGCGGTTCCGTAAACATTTTGGTGAAGTAGGATACTGGGTGCAGGAACGAGAACTGCATGTTATGAAGTCGTAAGACATGCCGATACTCGACGCTTGACGCCTTCTTCTTAGTGATGAGGATTTCATGCCGTTGGCAAGCCTCCGGGAACTGCAGAAGTGACGCATTCGCACCTTATACTTATCGACTCAACGTCAGCCGCCGATGAACGATGCCGGGTTACTGTGTCAAGGCCCCTGACCCACCGTATGTCGTCTGCGATTGGCACACCGTCAACCACGTAAAGCGGCTGGCTGTTGCTGCGATGGCTTTCGTTACTGCGGATTCTGCTGACATGGGTCGAGGCCATCGGGTCAGCGTTCGAGATGATGTTCACACTACACTTGCCGCCCGGCTGCTGAGGTTAAATGCGCGCTGTCGAGTATTGATTCCGGTGTCGACGTGCCTGGGCGGAAGCTAACCCAGTGATTTGGCCTACGCATTATGCTTGAGCGCGGTCACAACCACGCCGCCGTAAGCTCCTGCGAGCTCCTGTCAGCATGCATCATGTGGTCGTTGGCCGCCAAAGCCTCTTTACCATGATCCTTTGCAGTTTTGCGAAGCTGAAACTGCAAAACCGAATTTTGCGGCAATACCGATGGAGAACGCCGTTGGGATGTTCGTCGTCGTACTGAGGTTTGAATTGCCTACGACTTACCGCAGCACCAGGCAACGGGTCGCCATTGCTGTCGACTACAGAGCCGGCAACTCGCTTTGCCGACGCCGCACAACACGAAGAGGGAGCGCATGGCTAAAGCCGCACCCACCTCCGTCTCACGTTTCTGATAAGAGCTTTTCATACCGAGATTTTGTCGTTAATTAATAAATCTTTTGGTTAAAGGTATTTGCGTCCACATTGTTAAACAACTGCAAAATTAAGCATTCGCGAATAAAAAAGCGTAAAATCAGGCTTAACCGTACCAATTAAAAATTCGCGTAATCAAACCATTCGATCGTTTCATTTCGCTGGCGAAACACCAGCAGGGGCGAAACACCAGTCCGGAAGCGACATACCTACGGGCGTAAGGGAACTGGCTCGTGGCGCCCAATCGGCAAGACGCGAGCCTTGTCCCCACCCACCTTTCCTGCCCTCGCCTTCCGCCTTTTCAAGCGTCGTCTTTCATTGTTCAAAAGGCCGTCTTGCAATGCTTCAAAAGACCGCCTTTTATCGTATAAAGACGGCCTTTCGCAAATCATCCGATTGTCTATGTTATATGAAGAAGATTATTTCAATGTCAATCCCCGATCTATCGCCGTAATAATTCGCGCGCCCATGCCGCCGTCGAAGGCGGTCCTAGCTGGTTGATGAAGTTTCCGGCCGAGTCCTTTCGATGGAAGAAGCGCGTCGCCGGATTGTACACGTTGCGGTATTAGTTCATCGCGCGGCGTTCATATTTCGCGCGGTCCTTGTCAAGCCCGAGGGTATGCCGCAATGCGCGAGAGCACCACTCGTCGTAGGCCGTCCCAAGCGTCACGGCTATCGGCTGGCGGCGTTCGTGGCGGTTGACGTCGGGCAGCCACTCCTTCTCTCCGGGGCGGAGCGAGGGGATGTAGCCGTGCTCTATGTAGAACCTGTTGAGCCATCCGCCGGTTCGACTTGCCTGACCAAGGCGCAAGCGACTTGTAATATCGAGTCGCCTGTCGACTGGGGAATCGGTATCCAGAGGCTGTCGCCTCAAAAATGGCCATAGTCACGAGAGTTCACAGTAATGTCGGCTTCGCCGCAGTTCGACAGCGCTTCAGCGCGTGATGCGCCGCGCGGTAAATGTCCACGCGATCGTCAGTATAGTAAAGGACGTCCCCGTCGTCGTGCACCTTGCCGTCAGTCGCGCTATTGGCAGCGTCCTCAGCTCATGCAGATTGCCTTTCATAATAACGGTACGTTGAAATTGGGGAACATCTGTACGGCTGCCGCCCGATGATATCTCGATGCGGCCAGAAGCCTCGTTCCACGCGCGGCGGCCTGCGGCCTTCACCGCGGCGAAGTCGTATGAGGATTTCACGCCTGAGGGGTTGCGGCCCGTTCCTCGCCGATGAACGACACGCCAGCGCATCTTCACTCAGTCCGCAGCCGTCGCGCTACGCAGCGTGATGCACGCCCTCCGCGCCCGCCTACGAGCTTCCGGCTTCGGTCTCTGGCCGCCCCTTTAACGACAGGTGTCGCCGGTGTCTTCTGTCGTTCCGGCGTAGATGTACACCTTCGTGCGCTTTGTCGATGTTCTGCTAGCTGGCTCACGGCGTTGCTCCTTCACGGCTACGCCTGTCAGCCGAGCTTAATATAATGTACGAGGGAATGCCGGCTCTTTGCGCAGGCCGATGCGGTGTCGGCCTGATGCGACACCGCGCAGTCTGCTATCTGCCTCCGCGCTGCTTGCACTGAATATGGGGCTGGGCAATGGAGCCAAGCCGTTGTCGTGGGTGCATGGCTCTGCCGGGCGCGAGCTGATGGCTGCCGGGTGTCGCTCCTGATATGGGCTACCGGGTTAAGTTGAAGGCCGAGCGCTCGCGTGGTGTGTCACGATGAGCGGCAGGCTCTGAGCCTGCCGGCCGTAAGTAGTCATTCATGGATAGACGCGCAGCATGCCAAGCCGGGGCAGCTGCATCGGTTGGAAACAGCCAGACTGATGTTTAAATTGAAGAGATAGTCCATGGCCTGCCAGCCGCAAGGCCGTCGCTTGGAAAGCGACAGCCATGATGGCAACAGCCGATTGAGAGATAAATCATTGAGAGATAACTCGTTTCATGACAGGTGCAAAATTATCCATGCGTGCATAATATATACGGAAAATAACGATTAAAAAAGACGGTTAAAAATCGATTAAGTGTCCATATTACGCATTTTTTCGCCAAAAAACATATTTTTTCATGAACTTTTTATATACCTTTGCAAAAAGCCTGCCTTTATCCGCAAGGCGCCAAGCAACGCCCCTGCGCACATGCGCACAGGCCGCGCAACATTATCAAAGCGTTTAACCAAAAGTAACTTAACACTACTGCCTGACATGAAACACATTAGCCAAAGGCTGCAATATGCCCCGCCGGTGATGGCTTGGGTGGTTGAGCCTTGCCGTCAACGATGGACTTTATCAACTTTACACTCGCAACCGGTGGCAAAG
>VOFD01001378.1_pt1 | contig 11088 bp, 19 predicted proteins | sample 5384101 | NCBI WGS metagenome assembly VOFD01 (sample SAMN12384723, study PRJNA508395) | human gut metagenome | isolation source: healthy gut C | host: Homo sapiens
GTCCAGCCAGAGGGTGCTTTTCCCCAGGTAGTTCTCAGAGATCAGCTTGTGAGTGGACGTTTCATTGCCGCCCAGGTACAAAAATTCATCACAGTTGCCGATGATGGATTCCCATTGCTTTTCAAACAGCGCCTTGAGCTGGGCAATGTTCTGAATGATGATGGAAACGCTGATATTCCGGGAGCGCATGGTGGCCAGCAGCTTATCGAAATCATCCGGCAAACTCACGTTGGCGAACTCGTCCATGAGAAAATGCACCGGCACAGGCAGGCTCCCGCCGTGTACCCGGTCGGCAGAATAAAAAGTTCCTGGAAAGTGCTGGCATACAGCAAACTTACCAAGAAATTGAAGCTGGCGTCGTTGTCCGGGATGAGGGCAAGAGTGCCACTTTTTTCTCGCCCAGGCTGGAAAGATCCAGTTCATCCGTGGCGGTAAGAGCCGCCACCGAAGAAAGATTGAATTTTTCCAGGCGGGACGCCAAGGTGATTTGGATGGATTTCAGCGTTTTGGCAGAGCCGGAACGGTAATCCTTGTAATACTTCACAGCGATGTGATCCGGGGAGCGCATTTCCAGCCGGTCAAACAGTTCGTCAAGCGGCGATTGGTAGGAGTCATCGTCCTCCCGCACCTCCCCGGCTCGGAGCATCTCCATAATCATGGGGAAATTCTTTTCGTCCTCCGGCGCTTCGTACCACAGATAAAACACCAGCGCCATGAGGAGCATACTGGCCGCCGTATCCCAGAAGGGGTCGTTGGACTGGCTCCCTTTCGGGGTAGTGGCTTTGAACAGGTTCGTCACCATCTTCTGCACATCGTTGTCGGATTTCAGATAGGCAAAGGGATTGTAGCAGTGGCTTTTTCTCCATGTTCAGAAGGTCTACCACCTTGATCTCATAGCCCATCTGTTCCAACAGGCCGCCGCAGTCACGAAGCAGTTCCCCTTACAGTCCAAAATAAAAAGGGACGTATTGCATTGGCAGATGTTCACTTTGGCGTAGAACCGACTTTTTCCCGCACCACTGCCGCCCACCACCAAAGTGTTGAGGTTGCGGCGGTGCTTCCGGCCATCCAGCCCCATGCGGACGTGCTGGGTAAAAATGCGGTTTTTTGAACGGATCCTTGTCCCGGTATTTCTTATTCACGGCCCGCGGATCGCCCCATTTGGCGGAACCGTGTTCTTCACCTCGTCTGTAATTGCGCCGGGAAGAAAGATAAATGCCAATGCCCAGCCCATAGGCGGCAATAAAAATGAGGACAGTTTTTACACTGTCCTCACACCACACGATTTTGAATGGATTGTTCATTGCCGCAGGCAGGGCGCTGACGATCTCCGAAAGTCCCCCGGAAATGGCAGGCGCAATCAGCAGGGCGAACCAGATCACCGGGACCAGCCCCAGGGCATAGAGCCAGGGGCCGCCCGCCTTATTATCTGGCTTCATCCCGGCGCTTCGCTTTCTTTGTCTTTTTGGGCTGGGGCGTCAATGGTTTTTAGCAGAACATCCTCCACCGGGCCGGGGTCGCGCTGTTCCTCCAGCATATCGTTGCGCAGTTCGTTGAGGGCGCGAATCATAATCCCATGCTCATAGCTGTCCAGGGTGAGGACGACTTTTTCCTGTTTTTCCATGGGTCTACTCCTCCTTTACCGTTCCTGTTCCTTCTGCTTGCTGTCGCGGGTGAGGCCCATAGCCCTGGCCATACGGCCATTGAGGGATTTGAACGTATCCCGCATATCGGTGAGGGCAGCAGGAATATCCTCCCTGGGGACCTGCCCCTGAAACACGCCGTCCAGTTTGGAAATCTCATACTCTTTGGCGTCCACGCCATACCGCTTGCAGAGCATATAGCTGACCGCATAGGCTTTGTAGCCATCTGTCTCTCTGGAATAGCCATCCATGCTTTGGGCAAGCTGCACATTGGCAACCTCCAGCGAAACACAGCGGAAGATGTCCGGCGCGTCCATGCCCTTTTTCACCAGGATGGCGTTCTGCTCTGCGGAAAACATGGCACCTCGGCCCTGGGGCAGCTCCTCCACAGCCCGGATAGGAACCGGGGAACTGGCGATCAGGCCCCTTCAAGAGCAGGCGGTCATCGTAGCTCACCTGGGGCTGCGCCAGATCCCGCGCCGTGGTCTGGGAAATATCATAGACTTCCTTGGCGTAAAAGTTCTGGCCCACGCTGCCATCCTCACGCCGGTATGCCTTGCCCGGCTCCAGGATGATAATGGGCAAACGCTTCTCATCCTCCAAAATCTCGATCCCCTGGGAATGCCACTCCTTTAGCCGCCCACACGCACCGCATCGGGGCATTGTTCCCCGATCAGCAGTGCATTGCGGGCAGAGTGGAAGGGGAACCGGCTCTGCACATCCAGATATGCCTCCATACTGCCCGCACCCTCAGAGAACTCTCCAAAAATCTTATCCAAGGTGGCATAGGCTTTTTCGCTGCTTTTCCTCTTTTACCTGCCACCACTGGCGCTTAGGGCGCTCTTTCCGGCTTTCCTGCTTTCTGCGGCGCGGCCTCCGCCTGGGGCTGCTGTTCAAACAGATCATCAAAATTATTCATCACAGATTACCTCTCTTTCGATTTGGGCTTCTTTTTGGGTTTGGGCGGCTGGTGCCGGGTTGTTTTCTGAGCCGCCTTCTTCTGGGGTGCAGCCGGCTCCTCGGCCCTGGCAGCCTCCGCCTCCTTCTTCCGCTGGGCCTGGATGTCCCGCAGCTCCTGCCGGACAGAAGGCTTTTCTCGGCCCCATCAGAAGTACCCCTTGCGGACTTGCTGCTGCTCTCGGAGATAGGCGCGGACGGATGGGATTTTTCCGCCGCTGGGGCAAAAGGGGCGTTCTTCTCCGCTGCAGGAGTTCTCCGGCTGAGCTATTTCTCCTTCTGGACGGGCTTTTCCATCAGCTCATCCAAAAGCTGATCGTCCTCACTCTTTTCCGGCATGGCCTGCTCCGGCGCGGCGGGTTCGCTGCCGCACTGTTCGCGGATTTCTCAATATCCTCCTTGATAGACGCGGTATCTACAACGGTGAGATTGAATTTCTCCACGATCCGGTTGGCCCTGGCAGCGTCATCCTCGAACACCAGAATGTCGATGGTGTCGTCGCCTTTCTTCACCGGGATGGGCGCATAAAGAATCCCGTACCCCTTGGCTTGCTTGGCAAACTCCGGGCAATCCTCCTTCTTGATGGTGTAAACCTTTAAGGGGCGCTTCTCCCGCAGCATGGCCTCAATACGGGCTTTGCCCTTGGTCTTTTTTCTGGTCTTTCAAAACCGTGTAAAGGGCGGCGGCCAGATTTTTAGCGGCAGAGCCGGTGATTTTGAGGGCAAATTCAGCACCCTCCAGGCTCATCCGTACCACTTGCTCCGCCGCGTCGCCTGAGTTATACATCAAAAATCATCTCCTTCCTGGGGAGCCGCCCGGCCTGCTCCGGCTCCTGGCGGGCTTTCTCATCCCTGCCGGAGACTTCCTCACGGGCGGCCTGTATCTTATCCTTGATGGAAGTGGAGCGCAGGGCAATATCCCCGCACAGCTTCACCTCCCGGCGCAGCTCCTTGATCTGCGCAGATAGTTTGGAGATCTCAGCCCGGATATACTCCTGCCTGGCAGGGTCGGCCAGCACTGCCTTGGTGCGAAGTTTCCGGTACAGGCTTTTCCGCTGTTCCGTCAGGCCGGCAAGCTGAGATTCCACATCGGACCGATAGGCGTTAAGCTGCTCCAGGGTGTCAATGCGGTGGCGGGAGAGAAGGCGGGCTTCGTCGGTAAGCTCCTGCGCCCGGATCAAATCTTCCCGCAGTGTATGAGGCACCCGTCTGGGCGGGCGGTTCTGCTTTTGGGGGAATACCCCCAGCAGATAGCAGTAGTGGAAGCAGAGGGCGCGGAACCCCGTCACCTTTTTGGCCTGTTTCAAATTCCCGTGTAGCCTGCACCGAAACGGCTCCGGCCTGTGTTCCCGCTGGGGGCGGCGCTGGGCTAAAATCCGCCTGCGGATGTTCTCCATCGAGTAGTCCTCGCCAAAGTTACGCATGAGCTTGCGTCCACGGGGGTAATTCGGCGGGCGAACCGTAATATCCTTGCCCACCTTGACGTCGTAGCCCATCTGCCGCAGGCGATAAAAAAACTGCCGTTCCGTCATAGACTGGCGGATGGCAGTATCCACATCGGCTTTGATGAGGGAGAGATAGGTGGGGCGGCCTTCCTGCTCGGCCCGCCATTCCCCGTAGTGCTTGGATTTTCCCCGCTGGGGGTTCTCAATGACGGAAAGCCCATACTCCCGGCACAGCCGGTCGGATTCCCGCTGCATATCGAAATAATCCTGCTCGGTACGGTGGTATTTGATGCCGTCCACGAAGAAACGGTGTTCACTACAAAATGATTGTGCAGATGATTTTCCCTGTCCAGATGGGTAGCCACCAGCACCTGGTATTTTTCACCCCACAGCTTTTTTGCCAGGGCAAGGCCGATCTCATGGGCCAGCTCCGGCGTGGCCTCGCCGGGGGCAAAGCTCTGATAGCCGTGGTAGGCCACAGTCCCGTCCTCCTTTCCGAAACGCTTTTTTTACCGCTATCATCTCATCGCGGGCCGTAGAGGGGCTGCAATTCACCCCGGAAACAAACTGCCGCATGACCGTTTCGCCTTCGCTTTCCACCGTCTTGCCTGTTTTTTTGCTGCTGGACGGCATACTCGATCACATCGGATAGGCCCTGGGCCTCCTTGCCATCCATATCCTGCTTTTCAAAGAAATCAGGGTTTTCGGTCTTGTCTGGATTTTCAATATAAATGAGAACCTTGCCAAGCCAGCCGTTCACCCGCCAGATGGACGTAGTGGCCACGTCACCGCGCTCCGCTTGCCGCTTTTGCCGCAAGCGTCAAAAACTCACCGCTGCGCGGGTGCTCCTTCTCCCCACGAAGCAGGCTTCGCGGGGACCCCTTCGTGTCCATAGCGCGGGGAAGGATCACTGCTTTGGTGATGTCCCGGACGAGCTGGTCGAATTTTCGCATTTCCTCATCATAGCGGCGCTCATCAATGACGCCCAGCACATGGGCTTTCTGGGCGATCTGGTTGAGGTTGCCGCCAATCCGGTGAAGTTCCCGCATAAAGTCGTAGTAGGCGGGCGGTGGCGCGTCCTGGGGAACTAGGCCGTTCACCAGATGGCGCAGGTACGCCTCGCGGGAAAGGCCGCTGCGCTTTACTTTTTGTTGAAGGCTTCCGCCTCTTTTTTGTCCAGCCAGAACTGTACGTGTACGTTGCGCTTTCTCATTCTTCTGAATCCTCCTTTTTGCCGATGCGGTTGATTTGAAGCAGGCACATAATCAGCACGCCGACCACACCGCCCAGCAGAAATCCAATGGCAAAAAACAATCCTTCCATGAAAACCTCCATCCTTTCAAAAGGGGTATTAGGGGCGTTCCCCTAACAAGCGGCCTTTGTGGTATCACAAAGGCGATGCTTGCTGGTACAGCTACATTCCATTCCCCTGCGGGAATCCGGGACAGGCGAAAAAAGAACTCATCGCTCGCCCCGGTCACGGAAATACCGCTTGGCATGGAACTCCACGCCGGTAAAATGGCTGGCGTCCAGAACGACTTCGCCGCGTTTCCATTGGTCCCTGGCAAACTGCTCGGCCTCCTCCCGGCTGTTTGCCGCCACCTTCATTTTCACCTCCAGCGTTTCCCGGATGGTAACATCATAATGGTTCATCACTCACGCTCCTCTCTAAAATGGGCAGCAAAAAGAGCGTCCATTTTCGGAACGCTCTCAAAAAAGAGATTCGGTTTTACCGCGCTTTTTCCTGTTTCAGATGACGAGCGGGGATAGCCAGCAGCTTGCGCACCCGGCCTTCCAAATGCTTCTCAATGGCCTGCAAATGTTCTTCCGGCAGGTCAAGGCTTTCGTGGCGCTTGAACCGGAACCCGATCATGCGGCGAAGCTGCTCTTTTTGCTTCGAACCCATAACTTCCGCACACACTTCCTCATAGGAGATGTTGAGGGGTTGGAACGGGTTTTGGCGTACTCGTCCAGATTCGCATAATCTTCCTTGCCGGCATAGCAGAACAGGGACAGCCCATTGTCAAAAATGGGGGCGGGCGCGATAATGTTGCCGCTGTGGTTATCCCGCAGGACGCCAAAGTTTCCAAAGTGGCGGTCCTCGTTGTAAATCAGAGCGTCAAACACCAGCATACTGCGGATTTGCTCGGAAAACTCCGGCCCCAGCTTGTCGTAGTAGGCAAGGCAAGCTGCAAGACCTCCGGATCGGACAATGCGACCGATGGGGATATAGGCCGTGTCGATGTTGGTAAACAGGGCGCACTTAGAGGCGGTAATGCCTTTCCAATTCTCCAGGTCATAATGCACGGCGTTCAGACGCATGGTTTCCGCAATCTGCGAAGCATAATACTCGCAGTACGGCTCCCTACCCGCATTAGAAGCACCGCTCGTGCCTCCTTTGTAAAGGTAAATCCCATCGTGCTCCACATAGCGCCACACCTTGGGCAGCATGCCGCCTGTGGTCAGCTCCGGGGATGTGGTAAACGCCTGCCGGCTCCCCCTGCCTGCGCCGGTATAGGCCACCAGCGCCAGTATCTCGGAAAAGCGATTTTCGTAAAGATTGTATTGGGAGAATCCCCCCTCAAATCCTTCTGGCACCACCCAATAGCTGTCGTTCAGGGACAGGCCCTTGCACACGTCGATGATGCCCTTGGTGTCGTTGACACTCAGGCCATAGGTTTTCAGAATCTCATCCACAAAGGCGCGGTTTTTGGGGATCACCCGCCGCTCCAGCCAATGGATGACGCCCTCGCCGGCGCGCTCCATATCCAAAGGCAGCAAATGGGCCTGCTCCTCGTTGGTGTATAAGATTTCAGCCACAAGGCCGGACAAGCCCTGCTTTTCCATGGAAAAGCGCATTAGCTCCGTATCATAAATGCGGAGACTGTAAACATTACTCATAGGCTCCTCCTTGTCGTTCAGTTCCAGTGAAACATCCTTCCCCAGCGCCGAGGCGATTTTTAAGATCATATCAAGCGTGGGGTTCTGTGTCCCACTTTCCAGGCGGTTAATGCCGGAACGCTGGATTCCCAGCCGCCTGGCCAGTTCTGCCTGGGAAATGCCCTGCTCCAGACGGGCCTCCACAAGCTGGGATATGATTTTCTGCCGTTTGCGCAGTTCATCCATACTCTCACCTCACTGCTTTAATGTTAACATATATGATAACAATTTGCAAGAGGGAGAATCTGTCGAAGCTGCAAAACTGGCAACTCACCGCTCCGGCTCTTTGCTGTGGCTGCCCCGAATGGGAATCCCCAGCCGGTGGCACAGAAAATCATTCACATCCTTTCCACGGGGCGGCGGTTTATTCTCCACTCGGTAGCCCTCTGGCATGACAGCCATGATCGCCTTGGCCGCCAGCCGGCCGGCGGTATCATTGTCCAGATGGAGGTAGACGGTTTTCACATGGGGTGGTCCTCCAAAAATCGGGTGAGGGCCACCGGCAGCTTGCTTTCCTCCATCTTTTTCTTCGGCTGGTACACCCCGGCCAGGGACAGCAGATTGTGCCGCCGCCAGTCAATCCCGTCCAGCTTGCAAAGAGTGGCATAGGACATCACATCAATGGCGCACTCGCATAGATGGACAGCCGGATTATCCACGCAAGCGGGCAGGGCGAAGGAATAGTGCTTGTCGCTGCCGCTTACATCCCCGTGGAACCGGGCTTCACTGATCCCCCGCAGGCAGCCGAACCGCGCCTTGCCATCCTTGTCAGAACCCACAAAAACCACGTTGCTGTGGCCTTTGTTCCGGCTCTCATAAATCCGCCCGGTCTGGACGCAGTAGTCCAAAATCTCCTGGTCAATACCCCGGCCCTTGAGGTAGGCCATCATTGCCCGGTTGTCTGGGGCGGCCTGGGGCAGAAGCAGGTGCTTGGGCTTTTCCTCTTTCGGCGCTGGCACAAAGGAAGGCGGCGGGATAGCAGCCCTGCCGGAGATAGTTTCCATGGCCTCCAGAAAGGAATAGCCATTGACCTTTATAAGGTAGTCCAGCGCGCTGTAACCGCCGATCCCGCGGGAAAACCAGCACCATTTGCCGTTGGAAATCCGCAGGCTGTCATGGGTCTTGGTGCAGTAGACGTTGCCGGACACATGGACCAGCTCCTGGGGTTCGCAGGTTCTTTTTGAAAGCGCCAGATTTTTTGAATAGGCAAATCCTCCAGCAGAGCGCCAATCGCAAGATTTCGGCGTTTCAGTTCTTCCATCTGGGCCTTCAACTCGGTATATTCGGGCTGGCAGCCGCCAAATCCATCACGATGTCGCTGTCGATTTCAGAAAACTGCTCGGAAATGCGCTCCGGGAGCAGGCAGTAGCTATCGTCCATCTATCATCACCCCTTATCACGATTTTTATTATACTATACCTGCCCCGCAGCGCAATGGCAAATGTGCAATCACCTTTCTTTTCTGCGCTTTGGCTTTCTGTTTGGCTTCGGCGGCCCTGGCCTGTTCCTGGACAGTATCCCAACCGTATCCATATAAGAGGTTTCCTGGTTCTCCCACCTCTCAAAAATCTGCTTCAAGGGCTTGTCGGATTTCAGCAGCGCCCTGGCCTGACTATCCTCCAGATCGTGGTATTCAAGAGACATCAGGATGTCCTCCCGCACCGTGTACTCATAGGCATGGTTCAAAATCTCAGCCGGCGGCTGGGAGAGCAGCCAGTCCGGAACTGCTCCTGTTCCGCAAACATTTTCTCATAGAGCCTGGTATTTAATTCTTCGTTGGTCATCGTATCCTCCTTTACCGTGCCAGCTCCGCAACCCTCCGGGCAGGCACATCCTCGCCCTCGTCTGGGGTATCGTCCATCAACGTCTTATCTTTCTCATCCATATTAAGCAGGATGTTCAGTTCTTTCAAACGGGCTCGGTTTTCTCCGCCAGCTCCTCCTCGCGGGCAAAAGGTGTGGCCAATTCCGTGCGGGCGTTTTCAAGCTGGGCCTTGGTTTCCTCCAGGCTGTTCTGCTCGGCCTGTTGTCCAGGCGGGTGATATTGCCGAACACATCTGCCCCCAGCGTCACTGTATGGGAAAGAGTGCCTTTGAGTGTGATCCGATACTCGTTGCTCCTGCCATCATAGGCCAGCACCATGGAAAAGCCCCGGTACTGCCCCAAAAGAACAGCGTCGGAACCTGTCATACGGGTGCAGACATCGATGATCGCCTTGCCGGCACCCTCTTTTTCAGCATAGTGCCTGCCCTCCACTTCCATGCCGCAGAAACCCTCCTGAGTCTTGGGGTGGTCCGCTACCAGCGCCACATCCTGCTCATAACCCTCGATCCGTTCTGTGAGCCGGGTGATTTCCTCCGGGTACTTGCGGTACGCCAGCTCCTCCAGGGCATATACCTGGTTCAAGTGGCTGGCTTTCAGCATATTCAGCCGCGCCACCTCCATATCCAGGTTGCACTTCTCGATAATTAACGGATTGCCGGTGGCCAATGCCTTGATTTCCGAATAGCTGAGGGCAGTTTCGTCTACATCATCAGCCACACGGACAGGGGCCTTGCTGGTCATAATCTGAGCGATAAACTTCTGCTTGTTCTCCACGAGCTGGTAGAGGTAAGCGTCAAAAGTGCCCTCGGTGACATAGCGATAGATTTCCACCTCCTCATTTTCATTGCCCTGGCGGACGATGCGCCCCAGCCGCTGCTGAAGGTCAGAAGGCCGCCAGGGGCAGTCTAAATCATGCAGGGCAATCAAGCGGTCCTGCACATTGGTGCCCGCGCCCATTTTGGCCGTGGAACCCAACAGCACCCGCACCTGCCCGGCGCGCACTTTGGAAAACAGTTCCTTCTTTTTGGCTTCGCTGTCTGCCGTGTGGATAAAGGCGATTTCCTCCTCCGGGATTCCGGCGTCCATCAGTTTCTTTTTTAGGTCGTCATAAACACTGAAAGAGCCATCGGTAGTAGGTGTGGACAGGTCGCAGAACACAAGCTGGGCAGAGCGTTTTTCTTTAGTCTGTTCCCAGATACGGTACACGTTCCGGGCGCAGACAGATACTTTACCATTTGGGTCATCCGGGGCCAGAGGCTGGATGAGCCGCATATCCAGCGCCAGTTTCCGCCCGTCGTTGGTAATGCGCAGCATATTGTCCACATGAGGATCAACACCGCCGCCGCGAATTTCTCAGCCCGTTCCGCCAGCCCCCTTATCATCTCCTTCTGAAGCTCCGAGGGCTGGATCACTTCCGTGTGGAAGTTTGCCTTGGGAACAGGCAGACAAAGCATATCCGCTGTTTGGATGTCAGCAACCTCCTTGAAAGCGGCCATCAGCTCCGGCAGGTTATAAAACTTGGCAAACCTTGTCCTAGCACGATAACCGGTGCCTTCCGGAGACAACTCAATGGCGGTGACAGTCTCTCCCAAAGTCTACTTGCCCAATCGTCAAAATGGATCAGGCCCATCTCCTGCAGGAGCCGGTACTGTAAATACCGTCTGAATGGTATAAAGCTCTACCATGGAGTTGGAAATGGGGGTGCCGGTGGCAAATATCACGCCGCGCCCACCGGTCAGCTCGTCCAGGTACTGCGTTTTCATAAACAGATCGCTGGATTTCTGGGCTTCGGTCTGGGCAATGCCGCCCACGTTTGCGCATTTTTGTCGCCAAAAACAAGTTCTTAAAATAGTGGCTCTCGTCGATAAAAAGGCGGTCGATACCTAATTGCTCGAAAGTGACCACGTCATCTTTACGGCTCTGGTCGTTGAGCTTGGCCAGCCTTGTCTCCAGCGATTTCCGGGTACGCTCCATCTGCTTGACCGTGTAGCGTTCCGCCTTCTGCGCCTTGGCCTGTTCGATCCCTCCCAGGATTTCCTCAATCTGGCGCTCCTAAAATAGCCTGCTGGCGCTCCACACTCATGGGGATTTTTTCTCAAACTTGCGAGTGACCGATAATGATGGCGTCATAGTCCCCGGTGGCAATGCGGCTGCAAAACTTCTTCCGGTTCTGGGTTTCAAAATCTTTTTTTGTCGCTACCAGGATATTGGCAGAAGGATAGAGTTGAAGCCATTCCGCCGCCCACTGCTCCGTGATGTGGTTTGGCACCACAATCAGCGA
>VOFD01002244.1_pt1 | contig 11083 bp, 11 predicted proteins | sample 5384101 | NCBI WGS metagenome assembly VOFD01 (sample SAMN12384723, study PRJNA508395) | human gut metagenome | isolation source: healthy gut C | host: Homo sapiens
GGTAGCGGGCGTTGGGGTTCTTCTCGCCTTGGGTCAGGAACGGGTCATCGGGCAGCTCGGCGAACTTGATGGCACGTTGCGGGCAGTTCTGTATGCAGGCAAAGCAGAAATCGCAGTCGCCCTGGGTCTTCACACCCGTGGAGGTCAGTTCGTAATTGCCCTGCGGGCAGACTTCGGTGCACACGGCGCAATCGATACAGGCATCGGTCACGGTGAAGTATTTCTCACTTTTCATCAGGAAACCCACTTCCGGGTCAAGGCCGCTCAGTTGCATGAAGCCCCGGTGCATCTGCCGCTCTTCCTCCGTCACCGGCCCGTGCCAACGCCGCCGCGCACGGATGTCGGCGGCTATCTTCTGCAAGTTTTCCGGGATATGCTTGTCTATTTTTATCTGCTCGTTCATGTCGAAGTTGGGCAGCCAGTTGTCGACCATGACGATGGTGTTGATGTAGTCGAAGCCGTTGCCCGCGCTTCGGGACACGCGATCCCAGATTTCCACCGCGTCACACTTCCCGTTGCTCCATAGGTCAAGACGGCAAATTTGTATCCGGCTTTCAGCCTGGCTTTCTGGATGAACTGCCGCACCATGTTGGGCGGCATGTGTCCGTAGATGGGGTACACGATGCCGATTTCATCCGCCTCCAGTTCATACCGCCCCTGCTTGACCAGTTGCAGGATGCTAAGCAGTTCAGCATTCTCCCCGGCAAGCTGCCGGGCCACGTAGAGGCAGTTGCCCGTTGCGGTGAAGTAGAGGATGATGCGTTTCTTCCTATCCCCGCTGCACGAGGAAAGCGACGGCACACCCCATGCCACCGCCCCGGCCACGAGCATTCCCATCCGCTTCAACGCACCGCGCCGGCTGATTTCATTGTGACTATCCTTATTTCCCATCCTTGTAAATGTTTTATGAATGTCCGCATGTTGCCAAATGCCTCACCCCGCCTTCCTCTCCCCCGATGATTGTATAAAACCACGGAACAAACCGCCGTCATTTCGACCGTAGGGAGAAATCCACTTCTACTAACGTCCCCAAAAGCCACCATGAAATTTCTCGCTGCGCTCGAAATGACGAGGACGGCATGAAAACGGTACTTTTTACGCCTCCTCCCTAAGGAGAGAGGCCTGGAGTGAGAGAATAGGCAAATTGCGGATATTCATTTAATGCTTTAATGTTATGTGTGCAAAGGTAGATGATGCCCGTATAAGCTGGCTTACATAAAATTCGGGCGGATATGCTGTTTTTGCGGTAAAAAGGCATTTCCGCACTTGTCCAAGGGGTCTACCCTTTTGCCTATTACCGGGAAGCTTGATTCCGAACAGCTGCTTCGACACATAAAACACGGTGGAGACGGGATGTGTCCCGTCTCCACCGATAAAAGTCCTGTGCCGTCCCGGCCCGTATTTCCCATTCCCCCACTCTACCGTCTCCATCATCGCCTCAAAGCTCCACTTCCTGCCGCACTTCGGGGATGGTCAGGCGGCGGAAGCCCGCCTCGCGCAGGTGCTCGCGGTACTCCGTGAGGGCATCCGGCTCGCCGTGCACCAGGAAGGTGCCCTTTATCTGCTTGGGGTCGAGCGACGAGGTGAGGTAGTCTATCATCTCCCGGTAGTCGCCGTGCGCCGAGAATCCCTCGATGCGGGCGATGCGGGCGTTGACCCGGTGCGGCTTGCCGAAAATGGAGATTTCCTCCAGCCCCGGCTGTTGCAGGCGTGCGCCGAGCGAGGTGGGCGTGCAGTAGCCCACCATGAGGATGGTGTTGTTGGGATTTTCTATATTGTTGGATATATGGTGCTTGATGCGCCCGGCTTCGGCCATGCCCGATGCGGAGATGATGATGCAGGGCCGCTTGTAGCTGTTGAGTGCCTTCGATTCGTTCACGTCCGTGATGTAATGCAGCGAGTTGAAGCCGAAGGGGTCGGGGTCGCGCAGCATGGTCTCCTTCACCCGGTCGTTGAGCGAGTCGGTATGCAGGCGGAAGATGTCCGTGGCGTTGACCGACAGGGGGCTGTCCACGAACACCTCGATGCGCGGCAGCCGCCCGGCGTTGTAATACCGGTTGAGGGTGTACACGATTTCCTGCGTGCGCCCCACGGAGAACGAGGGGATGATGACTTTCCCCCAACGGCGCACGCACGTGTCCTCCACGATGCGCAACAGCTCCTCGCCCGTCTCGGCCATCGGCGGGTGCAGGCGGTTGCCGTAGGTGGACTCGGTGATGAGGTAGTCGCACTGGGGCAACTTGGTCCAGCCGCTCAGCAGGTAATTGTCCGCCCGCCCGATGTCGCCCGTGTAGCAGATGTTCGTCACCTCGCCGCCCTCCTTGATGCGGATGTTGGCCGCCCCGCTGCCCAGCATGTGCGCCGTGTTGGTAAACTTCACGCTGATGTTCTCGTCGATGTACAGGCGGCGGTCGTAGGCCGTGGTGACAAACAGCTCCATGCACCGCTCGGCATGCACCACGTTGTATATGGGCGAGATGCACGGCAGGTGCTTGCGCGACTGCTTTTTGTTGAACCACTTGGCATCCAGCTCCTGAATGTGCGCACTGTCCGCCAGCATGATGGAACACAGGTCGCGTGTGGCCGGGGTACACACCACCGACCCCCGGAAGCCCAGCTTGTAGATGTAGGGTATCAGCCCCGAATGGTCGATGTGCGCGTGGGTCAATATCACGTGGTCGATCGTCTTGGGGTCAAAGCCCAAGTCGCGGTTCATGGCGTCGGTCTCCAGCCCTTTGCCTTGGTACATGCCGCAGTCGAGCAGGACGCGCTTGCCCGCCCGGGTCGTTATCAGAAACTTGCTGCCGGTCACCTCGCGGGTGGCTCCGATGAATTCGATTTTCATAACAGCTTGCAGTTAAGAGTGAATAGTTAGTAGCTAATAGCTAGTAGTTAGTAGTTAGTAGTTGGTAGCTAGTAGCTAATAGCTGATGGTTAATCGTAAATAGTAAATAGTAAATGGTAAATATCTCATCGCCTCTGTGCCTTCGTGGTTTATACTACATACAATGTAACAACGCGGCCTGCGGTTTGGACGAACAAATGCCCGGCTTTTAATGATTTATAACGTTTTTTGCAGCACGCTCCCCTTGCACATCGGGGAATGCGGACACCTCCCTTCTGCCCATCCAAATTTCCGTGCCTGCCCATCCAAATTTCCGTGCCTACCCATCCAAACTTCCGTGCATACCCATCCAAACTTCCGTGCCTGCCTATCCAAACTTCCCCGCTTGCCCACATATTCCTCCGCCTTTTGCCCGCGCATTCTACAAACTAAGACTTAGTTTTTATAAACTAAGATTTAGTTTTTACAAACTAAGACTTAGTTTTTACAAACCAAAAGCTTAGTTTGTAGAATGTCTGCCTACGATTGGAAGTATATCCGGGCAAGCGGGAAAGTTTGGATGGGCAGGCGGGGAAGTTTGGATGCGGGAAAGGGGGAACGGCCAATGGGGCAGGCATGCTGGTCCTATCCCATTCTTTCATAGGATTCTAAGCCTGAAAGGAGACCTTTCCCAAAGAAAAATGTCCGGTTCTTCGTGGTTTTTCTGCAAACATTCCGTACCTTTGTGTGCGCACACACAGGGCAAACCGCACCCGCCTCCAACGGGCGCGGCACGCTTTTATGCGAATAATCCCAACACACGATACATGTCATGAAACAATTTATGGACAAGGACTTTTTGCTGCAAACGGAAACGGCGCAAAAACTCTATCACGAACATGCGGCCCGGATGCCGATAATCGACTACCACTGCCATCTGGACCCGGCCATGGTGGCGGACGACCACCGCTTCGCCTCGCTCACCGAGCTGTGGCTGGGGGGCGACCACTACAAGTGGCGTGCCATGCGCACCAACGGCGTGGCGGAACGCTACTGCACGGGGACGGACACGAGCGACTGGGAAAAATTCGAGAAATGGGCGGAGACCGTGCCTTACACCATGCGCAACCCGCTGTACCATTGGACGCACCTGGAGCTGCGCACGGCATTCGGCATCCACAAGCTGCTGTCGCCCCGCACCGCCCGCGACATATACGACGAGTGCAACGCCAAGCTGCAAACGCCCGAATACAGCGCCCGCAACCTCATGCGCCGCTACCGCGTGGAGGTGGTGTGCACCACCGACGACCCCGCCGACTCGCTTGAACACCACATCCGCACCCGCCAGGACGGCTTCGAAATCAAGATGCTGCCCACCTGGCGGCCGGACAAAGCTCCTGGCGGTGGACGACCCTGCCGCTTTCCGCGCCTACGTGGAACGGCTGGGCGAAGCGGCGGACGTGTCCATCTCCACCTTCGGCGACCTCATGGATGCCCTTGCGCCGCCGCCACGACTTCTTCGCCGGGCAGGGTTGCCGCCTGTCCGACCACGGGCTGGGCGCATTCTACGCCGAGGACTACACAGAGGCCGAAATCAAGGCCGCATTCAACAAGGTATATGGCGGACATGCACTGACGGAGGACGAAACGGCCCGGTTCAAGTCGGCCATGCTCGTCGCCTTCGCCGAAATGGACTGGGAAAAAGGCTGGACGCAGCAGTTCCACTACGGCGCGTTACGCAACAACAACACCCGCCTGTACCGCCAGCTGGGACCGGACATCGGGTGCGATTCCATCGGCACTTTCAGCACGGCACAGGCCATGGCCAAGTTCTTCGACCGGCTGGACCAGCAGGGCAAGCTGGCCAAGACCATCGTGTACAACCTGAACCCCGCCGACAACGAAATGCTGGCCACCATGATGGGCAACTTCCAGGACGGCAGCGTGCCGGGCAAGATGCAATTCGGCTCGGGCTGGTGGTTCCTGGACCAGAAGGACGGCATGGAGCGGCAGATGAACGCCCCTCGCTGCTGGGACTGCTGAGCCGCTTCGTGGGCATGCTCACCGACTCGCGCAGCTTCCTCTCCTACCCCCGCCACGAGTACTTCCGCCGCACGCTGTGCAACCTCATCGGAAGCGATGTGGAAGCCGGGCTGCTGCCTGCCGAAGAGCTCGATTTCATCGGGCAAATGGTGGAAAACATCAGCTACTACAACGCCAAACATTTCTTCCAATTCTGACCCCGGAGAAACGGACTTGAAAAACGGGCGAATGCAAAACGCCGGTACGCTTTTGCCTGCTTTTTGCATTTTTTCCATGAAATGATACTATTTTAGGACAATTTTGGCAGGAAATTGATAGTTTTCCTGCAGTCCGATTCCAAATTAAGGTGGTAATTTTGGGCTTTCAATTCTTACCACAAAACAAAACATCAACAAAAGACAAAGACATGGGTAAAAAATTGTAACGTTAGGAGAAATCATGCTCCGCCTGTCGTCGCCGGGCAACTCGCGATTCGTGCAATGCGACTCGTTCGACGTGGTGTATGGCGGCGGCGAAGCCAACGTGGCCGTGAGCTGCGCCAACTACGGACACGACGCTTACTTCGTGACCAAACTGCCGACACACGAAATCGGCCAATGCGCCGTCAACGCCTTGCGACGCTACGGCGTGAAGACGGACTACATCGCCCGGGGCGGCGACCGCGTGGGCATCTACTACCTGGAGAGCGGCGCGGCCATGCGCCCCAGCAAGGTCATCTACGACCGCGTCCACTCCGCCATCGCGGAAGCCGACCCCGCGGACTTCGACTTCGATGCCATCATGCAGGGAGCGGACTGGTTCCACTGGTCGGGCATCACCCCCGCCATCTCCGACAAGGCGGCGGAACTCACCCGCCTGGCCTGCGAGGCCGCCCACAGGCACGGCGTGACCGTGTCCGTAGACCTCAACTTCCGCAAGAAACTGTGGACGAAAGAGAAAGCGCAATCCATCATGCGCCCCCTGATGCAATACGTGGACGTGTGCATCGGCAACGAGGAAGATGCCGAGCTGTGCCTCGGCTTCAAGCCCGATGCCGACGTGCAGGCGGGGCAGACGGACGCTGAAGGCTACAAGGGCATTTTCCGCCAGATGGCCGAGGCGTTCGGCTTCCGGTACGTCATCTCCACGCTGCGCGAGTCGTTCTCGGCCTCGCACAATGGCTGGAAGGCCATGATATACGATGGAAAGGAATTTTATACCTCGAAACGGTACGACATCATGCCCATCATCGACCGCGTGGGCGGCGGCGACTCTTTCTCCGGCGGCATCATCCACGGCCTGCTCACCAAGCCCACGCAGGGCGAGGCACTGGAGTTTGCGGTGGCGGCCTCGGCCCTGAAACACACCATCCCCGGCGACTTCAACATGGTGTCCGCCGCCGAAGTGGAAGCCCTCGCGGGCGGCGATGCCAGCGGACGGGTACAACGGTAACACTTCATTTACTATTTGACCATTTACCATTGACTATTTTCCCATGAGATTTGGTACACGAAGACGCAAGGACGCGAAATTGCATTCCCCATCCTACCAACTTGCCCGGAATAAACGCAAAGAGGGAAAGGCTGTTTTCCCCTTCGCGCCTTTCCGTCTTGGCGTGCCATCTCACCATCTTCAACAATAAATCCATATTATGCGATACAATAAAATACAAGTGTTGTCCGCCATGCGGGAAACCGGCCTCGTGCCGGTGTTCTACCATGCCGATGCGGACACGGCCAAGCAGGTGCTGAAGGCCTGCTACGAGGGCGGCATACGCGCCTTCGAGTTTACCAACCGGGGCGACTTTGCCCACGAAGTGTTTGGCGAGCTGGTGAAATACGCCGCCAAGGAATGCCCGGACATGATACTGGGCGCAGGCTCCATCGTGGAACCGGCGGCGGCCTCGCTCTACATCCAGCTGGGGGCGAACTTCATCGTCGGTCCGCTGTTCAACCCCGAAGTGGCCAAGGTGTGCAACCGCCGCCTGGTGCCCTACACGCCGGGATGCGGCTCGGTGTCCGAGGTGGGCTTCGCACAGGAATGCGGCTGCGACCTGTGCAAGGTGTTCCCCGGCGACGTGCTCAGTCCCAAATTCGTGAAAGGCCTGAAAGCCCCCATGCCGTGGTCCATGCTCATGATCACGGGCGGCGTGAAGCCCGAGGAAGACAACCTGCGGGGCTGGTTCCAGGCCGGAGCCACCTGCGTGGGCATGGGCAGCAACCTTTTCCCCAAAGACGTGATTGCGGCAAAGGATTGGAACAAGATAACCGCCCTGTGCCGTGAAGCGTTGGACATCATCAAACGGGTAAGATAACGGGAGGATGAGATTATGGAGCAAGTATTCAGCTATATCATAGGGCTGGGCGCAGCCGTGATGATGCCCATCATCTTCACCATCCTCGGCGTGTGCATCGGCATCAAGTTCGGCAAAGCGTTGAAAAGCGGCCTGCTGGTGGGCGTGGGTTTTGTGGGTCTCTCTGTCGTCACCGCGTTGCTTACCGACAGCCTCGGCGCACCGCTCAAGAAAATGACGGAAATCTACGGACTGAACCTCGGCATCTTCGACATGGGCTGGCCCGCCGCTGCCTCGGTGGCCTACAACACCACCGTGGGCGCGTTCATTATCCCCGTGTGCCTCCAAGACGGTGAACATCGACTTGTGGAACTATTGGCACTACGCCTTCATCGGAGCGGTGGTGTACTTCGCCACAGACAACATCTGGTGGGGATTCTTCGCAGCCATCATCTGCTATATCATCACGCTGGTCATGGCCGACCTGACCAGCCGCAAGTTCCAGAAATACTACGACGGCATGGACGGCATTTCCATCCCTCAACCGTTCTGCCAAGGCTTCGTGCCGTTTGCCGTGGTCATCGACAAGGCGTTGGACAAGATACCCGGCTTCGACCGGCTGAACATCGATGCCGAGGGGATGAAGAAAAAATTCGGCATCTTGGGCGAGCCGCTCTTCCTCGGGGTCATCGTGGGCTGCGCCATCGGGGCGTTGGCCTGCGAAAGCTGGAAGGAAGTGGTGGACAGCATCCCCGCCATCCTGGGGTTGGGCATCAAGATGGGTGCCGTCATGGAACTCATCCCGCGCATCACTTCGCTGTTCATCGAAGGGCTGAAGCCCATTTCCGAAGCCACGCGTGAACTGGTATCGCGCAAGTTCAAAAACAGCGCCGGGCTGAGCATCGGCATGAGCCCGGCTCTGGTCATCGGCCATCCCACCACGCTGGTGGTGTCGCTGCTGCTTATTCCCGTCATCCTGTTCCTTTCGGTGGTGCTGCCGGGCAACCAGTTCCTGCCCCTTGCCTCGCTGGCGGGCATGTTCTACCTGTTCCCCGCCGTGCTGCCCATCACCAAGGGCAACGTGCTGAAGACGTTCATCATCGGCCTCGTGGCCTTGATTGTGGGGCTGTACTTCGTGACCGACCTTGCACCCTTCTTTACCCAGGCGGCACAGGACGTATACGCCCGCACAGCCGATGCGGCGGTACGCATCCCCGAAGGCTTCCAGGGCGGTGCGCTCGACTTCGCCTCGAGCCTCTTCGCCTGGCTCATATTCCATGCGGTGTACAACTTCAAATACGTGGGTTCGGCCATCCTCGTGCTGGGTACACTGGCCCTGGCCATTTTCAACCGTCGCCGCATCATCAAAGAAAGCATGCAATCAATGAACAATGAATAATGAACAGCGAACAATGAGTAGCGATTGCATTTCTACCCGCTACTCGCTACTCGCTACAAATAAATAATATAACCATAAATAATAAATAGGAGAATAAGAAAATGAAAAGACTTGCTTTGGCAGTATTGGTAGGGGCAGCCGCCATGTCGGCTACCGCCCAAGTGAATTACAGAATGCAGACGGCTTGCCATCCGCAGGACGCGAAGCATTATGACACGCAACTGCTGCGCGACCGCTTCGTGATGGAAAAGGTGATGGTTGCCGATGAAATCAACCTGACGTACTCGCTCTACGACCGCCTCATCTTCGGCGGGGCAGTGCCCGCCACCAAGGAACTGGTGCTCGAAACCATCGACCCGCTGAAGGCCGAATACTTCCTCGAACGCCGCGAACTGGGCGTAATCAACGTGGGCGGCGACGGCATCGTGACCGTAGACGGCAAGGAATACGAACTGCACTTCAAGGACGCGCTCTACGTGGGACGCGGCAACAAACAAGTAACCTTCAAGAGCAAGGACGCGGCCAAACCCGCCAAGTTTTACATCAACTCCGCCACCGCGCACAAGGAATACAAAACGCAGCTGGTAACCATCGACGGCCGCAAAGGCTCGCTGAAGTCGAACTCCTTCCCCGCCGGTAAAATGGAAGAAAGCAACGACCGCGTCATCAACCAACTCATTGTGGCCAACGTGCTGGAAGAAGGCCCGTGCCAACTGCAAATGGGCTTGACCGAGCTGAAGCCCGGCAGTGTATGGAACACCATGCCGCCCACACCCACAGCCGCCGCGTGGAAGCTTACTTCTATTTTAATGTGCCCGACGGCAACATGATATGCCACCTCATGGGCGAGCCGAAGGAAGAACGCCTCGTGTGGCTGGCCAACGAACAGGCCATCATGTCGCCCGAATGGTCCATCCACGCCGCAGCCGGCACGAGCAACTACATGTTCATCTGGGGCATGGCTGGCGAAAACCTCGACTACAACGACATGGACAAGCTGCCCTACACGGAAATGAGATAACTTGCGGTCTGCAGTCTACAGTCAACGGTCTACAGTAATGAAGGAATATCGACATTGACTGTAGACTGTAGACTGTAGACTGTAGACTGTAGACCGTAGACCGTAGACTTCATTCCCTACAACACCATGACAGATATTAAACAGAGAATGACCAATTACCGCTGGGTGATATGCGGCATGCTTTTCTTCGCCACGGCGGTCAACTACCTGGACAGGCAGGTGCTTTCGCTTACGTGGAAGGACTTCATCGCACCTGAATTTCACTGGACAGACACGCATTACGGCCAAATCACGGCCATATTTTCCCTTGTTTACGCCATTGCCAACGTGTTTGCCGGTCGTTTCGTCGATTGGATGGGCACCAAGCGCGGCTACCTGTGGGCCATTGCCTTGTGGTCCGTGGGTGCTTGCCTGCACGCTTTGTGCGGCTGGGCCACCGAGCACACGGTAGGCCTCTCCGATGCCGCCGCCATGGTGGGCGCGGGAGGTGCGATGGCCAGCACCATCGCCATCGTGAGCGTGTACTACTTCATTGCCGCCCGCGTGGTACTGGGCATCGGCGAGGCGGGCAACTTCCCCGCCGCCGTGAAAGCTACCACGGAGTATTTTCCGAAGAAAGACCGCGCCTTCGCCACCTCCATCTTCAACGCCGGTACCACGGTGGGTGCGCTCATCGCACCGCTGTGCATCCCCACGCTGGCCCGCTACTTCCAACGGCTGGGCGTGGGCAACGGCTGGGAAATGGCTTTCCTGCTCATCGGGGCATTGGGCTTTGTGTGGATGGCCGTATGGGTGTTCGTTTACAAGAAACCGGACGAAAATCCGCATGTGAATGCCGCCGAACTGGCCTACATCCGGCAAGACGACGGGCAAGATGCCACCGGCTCCCCCGCTGGTATCGGCATCGAAAGCCAACATCGAGCTTTCCTTCCAGATGGCAACGGGCATCGACCTTGCCGGACGTGACGTGTTCGAGGCGGTACAGATGTCGGTCAACCCGAAGGTGATTGACACGCCTCCTGTGACCGCCGTGGCAAAAGACGGCATCCAGCTCATCGCCAAAGCCCGCGTAACGGTGCGCGCCAACATCCGCCAGCTGGTGGGAGGCGCAGGCGAAGATACCGTCTTGGCACGCGTAGGCGAAGGCATCGTATCGAGCATCGGCTCGTCCGAGAATCATAAGTCGGTACTGGAAAACCCCGACTCTATCTCGAAGCTCGTGCTCCGCAAAGGGCTGGACGCCGGTACCGCTTTTGAAATCCTCTCTATTGATATAGCCGACATCGATATAGGCCGTAACATCGGGGCTGCCCTCCAAATGGACCAGGCAAACGCCGACAAGAACATCGCCCAGGCCAAAGCGGAAGAACGGCGTGCCATGGCGGTCGCGCTGGAGCAAGAAATGAAAGCCAAGGCGGAAGAAGCCCGTGCCAACGTGATTCAGGCAGAAGCCGAAGTGCCCAAGGCCATGGCAGACGCTTTCCGGAGCGGGAACCTCGGCATCATGGACTATTACCGCATGAA
>VOFD01002418.1_pt1 | contig 11074 bp, 17 predicted proteins | sample 5384101 | NCBI WGS metagenome assembly VOFD01 (sample SAMN12384723, study PRJNA508395) | human gut metagenome | isolation source: healthy gut C | host: Homo sapiens
TATCTTTCAGGTAAAAACTCTGCGGTGCTTTTGCTGTATAACAGCTTTTTTGCGGTCGATGATATTCGTAATCTCCTGTTCACCGCCAACCTGAATGATCGTCTCTGTTGCCGGTGTTACCGTGATCGCATTTCCCTTTTCTTTTACCATATTGATATTGTCATGGATTAATTTTCCGGATATCAGGGGACGTACTCCATCATGGATCAGAATGATGTCATCTTCATTCTCTGAAATTTCTTCTGCCGCACAAAGTCCATGATAGATGGATTCCTGACCGCAGGAACCGCCCGGCACAATTTTCTTTACCTTTGTGATACGATCCCGGTCCAGAAGATCTTCCAGATATTCAATATAGTCTTTCAGACATACAATCACGATTGCATCAATCGCTTTACATTTTTCAAAATGCTCGATCGTATGAATGATGATTGCTTTTCCGTTCATCTCAAGGAACTGCTTTGGCAGACCTTTTGTATTCATCCTCACTCCGGAACCTCCGGCAAAGATCAGTCCGATATTCATTATTCTTTATTCTCCTTCATATAAACATTGAAATCATGCGATATCCTCTTATTTTCCGGAGGAAGTCGCATATAATCTCCGTACAGTTGTGTCAGATAGAAATCCCAGCATTTTGGTGCCGGAAACATATGTCCTTCAAATTCTACTTCCACCGGCTCTAAAAATTCTTTCGGCATTTTCTCCTGCATCCATACCCCCACAGAAAACCGCCCACATACGGCGACTTGTCGATCGGATACTCTTTTGATATCGCATTTAATTTATTGCAGAGTTTTTCCGTGTTGAGATGTTTGCAGATCGGGATCAGGACTCGCTTTGCAAGTGCCGCATACCAGGTAGCTCCTTTTCCCATTTCGCTGTAAGCCGTCAGTAGTATGGTCTTATAAAATTTAATTTTCTTAAATTTCTTTGCGATAATTTTTTCGTCATCCGGCATACCATCCAGTGGAAAAATATCGATCCAGATACCCGTTGTAAATTCTTCAGAAAGATACTTTTCTTTCAGTACCGTATTCGTATTGATCAGTTTGATAAACGGATAGATAGAATTACCAGATTTCAGGAAACAATCTTTTCCACCGCATCTTGTTTCTGCTTTTTTTCCAGTCTCAAAAGCTTCTCAAAATCTTCACGCGGCATCAGAACATCGATATCATCATCCCACGGAATGAAACCTTTATGACGGACTGCACCAAGAAGTGTTCCTCCGCACAGGTAATATCTGAGCTTGTATTTTTACATATCTCATCCAGTTTTAATAACAGGTTCAGTTCTATTTGTTTGATTTCTTCAGAGCTTAATTTTTTATTTTTCATCTGATAATTCCTCTCATTGTTTCAGCTTTACTTTTATCAGATCCTGCTTACCAGAAAAAAAAACAGCGACCTGTCCAGTCCGATTTTTCTCAGTCTTAAGATCAGCCATGTTGTATATCTCTTTTTTGCCGGTTCTGATTTTAAATACTTCAATGCAATGTATTTGTTTTTGCAGATATCTCTGTCTATTTTATTGAGCAGTTTATTATACTGAATATATAATTCTTTCATTTTTTTTCCGCCGCATCCCTGACCATTATAAAGCATATTTGCCGTCAGTCCGGATACCAGGCAATAATTTAACAATGGCTGAGTCTCTCTGTCACACTTTACGGTATCAGCCAGTTTGTTCACTGTCTGAAAATATTCTTTTACAATACCGGTTCGGTCGCTCTTTGTCGCTCCTGGTAATAGACTCGCTATTCATATAGTAATAGTAACCGGAATATGCCATAACTTCAACAACCGGATGACATGCCAGACATCGATACATAAATCCTTCATCTTCGTAGCGTCTTACTCCATAAAAAGACAGATGATTATCTTCCAGAAATTTTCTCTTATATACTTTTTGTGCAGGCACTGACATTCATCCATACAAATGTATCATCGTTGACATCGATCGGTGTTTCCGATAACTTTCCGTTTACATCACGGATATAACCGCCAACAATGATATCTGCATCTTTTTTCTGTGCTTTTGCATGCATATAAGTTTCCAGAAAATTTCGTTTCAGATAATCATCACTATCAATAAAGGCAATGTATTTCCCGGATGCCGCCTTTATTCCTCGATCTCTTGCAAAGACCCAGGCCATGTTTTGTTCCCCGTATAATATTTTTTATTTTCTGCGGATATTCTTTCTGCATCTGCTCTATAATAGAAATGCTCTGATCCTGACCACAGTCATCCACACATAAAATCTCAAAATCCTGCCAGCTCTGATCCAGAATACTTTTCAGGCATCGTTTTATATATTGCTCTACATTATAAACCGGAACAATCACAGATACTTTGCTCATTTTTCCTCCTTGTCCGCTTCTTTGTTCTTTTTTTATTTTCATCTAATGCTATTTTCTGTACCAGCTCCTGTATTTTTGTACTGAAGCTGTGAAATTTCAAGTGTCAGATTAAATGTCTTAATTAAAAGGATAAAGATAACAAAGAGAAATACCATATTTGCCGGAGACTGAATGCCCAAAAGGTCTGCAAGCCAGAACATCGGATCCGGGAAGACTGCCACCAGTATCAGCAAAGCAGTGAAAAAATGATCCAAAAAATAGAGTTTTCTATCTGCAGTTTGAATCTTCTCACTCTCTTCATAACGTTCATCATACTGAGCATGGATATGACAACCAGAATAATTCTTAAATAGATCGACATATTGACTCCCTTCTTAGTCTGCTTTTCTGCGTTTTCTGAAATTCTGGATAAACAGAATCGAAAGCATCATTCTGAGCATATAGGCGATCGATCTTGTCAGATTCAGATAACTTTCTCCTGCAGTTCTTTCATCCATTTTCACCTGCACATCCTTAACGGAAGCTCCCTGTTTGATCATGAATGAAATGGTATCTGGCTCTGGTCCGTAGTTGATATTGGATGCAAATTCGTGAATGATCTTCTTACTGTACATACGCATTCCGGAAGTAGGATCGGTCAGTACCTTCCCGGTTGAAAATTTGATTGCTCTTTCAATCATACGATTTCCTAACATTCGCATCGAGAATGGTTTTTTCTCCGTCACAAAACGGGAACCGATCACAATATCATATCCGTTTTCAATTTCTTTTAAAAGATCTTCGATATATTCCGGTCTGTCGCCTGTCCGCATCAAACTGGATCGCACAGTCATAACCTTCCTGATCTGCATATTTCAGTCCTGTCTGGAAAGCTCCTGCAAGTCCAAGATTGACCGGCAGGTCTATGATATTGTAGCCTTCCTGGTGACAGATCTGCGATGTGCTGTCTGCGGAACCATCGTTTACAACTACATAGTTATACTGTGGATAATGATCGATCAAATTAGACACTACTTTTTTGATATTTAATTCTTCATTATATGCCGGAATGATCACTAATACCTTCATTTTTCTTCCCTCTGTTGTATGTTATTTGATTTCTCACTTAAACGATAAACCCTGACAAGCGGTTTTGCAACCCATGCCGGCCAGAATTTTCGAAACATTTCGTAGTCTTCTCTCCAGCGGATATCTCCATGAATGATTTCTGTCGTTGTTGATTTTTCATGAATACGATGATACATACCTATGTCTGATATATAACAGAAAGATCCCTCTTCTCTGGACTGCTTCTCCAGCATCATCCAGTCTACGTTGCTTGAGAATCTTACTTCAAACGGATCCCCCCTTAAATTTTTTCCTGATGTAAGTTGTCGCCGGACAGCAGACCGGATTGCCGAACCTCAGAAAAAGGCGTTTAAAAAATCGCACATTCTGGAATCCCTGAACTCGCATCGGCAAAAAGAGAATACGTTTGATTGTGAGCGCGTTGATTTCTGAACTTTTTCTCCATCTCTGAGTTCACCATAATCGGTAAACACAACAATCGGATCTTTACCTTTTTTCAGTTCTCCGAAAATCATTTTCAAATAATTCGGTTCATAGATATCATCCTGATGTGCGATCGTGATATAGTCTGTTTTTGCCTGTCTGTATGCAAAATTCCAGTCCGGGGCAATCCCGCCTTCACCTGTATTGATGTACAGCGGAATCTCATATTTCTCTGCCAGTCCCTGTATCCATTCATTCGGCGTTGAAGTAGCCATTATGATATTGCTTTTTAACCGTCTGATTTTTTAGAGAAAGTATGCATTCCTCTAAATATGGACTTTCTTTGTATGCACAAATTGCAAACGTATGATCATTTCTTTTTGTCATTCTATTCCCCTATATTAATCTTCCCTGCGCAAAGCAATAATTCCCATACCGCCGCAATTTGCAGTATATTTGCAACAATAAATGATAGTTTTGCCAGTCCGTATTTACTGATTTCTACTTTTATCTTTGAATTTGAAAGCAATAATGCTCCAAGATAAATAAGCGGCAGATAATATCTTGCCTGCACACCGGCGATACTTGCCTCTCCTACCGGCGTAAAACTTAAATACATTGCACTCCAGATCAGCATTACCGTGATCAGAAAAATGCCCCACATCAGGATTCGTTTCCATATTTCACAATTTGCCAGTCTGTTGCTTTGCCCTTTTCTTTCTGAAAAACCAGCAGGGTCAGCATCGGAAGCAACAGGATACTCCATTTATCTGCAAGTGTTCCCCTTGATGCATAATTTAAAAACATCAGATTTCCGAAGAAATAATTATCGGAATCTATATTACCCAGATTTCGGAAATTGTCCAGCTGGAAAATACTTCCGAACATAAGCCGGATACTTGCCAGCGGATGTTTTTACCATAGATACCAGCTGTCTTACAACGCTGGTATCTCCGCCTCGTGAATCGCCGCCATAAGCAATATTCCCCGACACTGTATTGGAAATAACCGGTAATACAAACGTTGCCATAACTACCAGGAATAATACTCCGATTCCGATCAGGAATAAGATTTTTTCTTTTTTATTCTTTTTATAAAACTGCGGCAAAGCAGAAGCATCAGCAATACCAGTGGAATATAAACTGCTTTTGAGAGACATCCGACGGACATCATAAATATTGCTCCGATCACAGAAGCTGTATGATAATACTTCGTTGACTGGAAAAATGCTTCTCTTGACCACAGGACACATCCCAGTGTAATGAACGAGAACACAACGCTGTCATACGTATAAGACGATGCCAGAAACAGCGGCGTCGGAAGCATCGCCACAAACGCCAGCAGTAATTTTCTGCTCTTTGCAAGGCGAATCGCCCAAAACATCACAATCACATACATCAGAAGATTGCCGAATTTTCCAAGTGCAAACACTGCCGAAAATGGAAGTTTCAAATTCTTTCCGATAAACAGAAAAACTGCCATCGGGATATATGCAATTTTATCATAGGAAATTCCTGACGTTTCCTGCGTCTCTTTCATAACAACTTCCGTGCCATGTTCATCCATATATGCTTTCAGAAGTTTATATTCTTCCTTTGTATTACATTTTGGATTAATGCGGTTCATAATGTTAAGTCCGGCTTCTGTCCATTCTACATTATGCCCGCTGGCAATTCGATAAGAATCCCGGAAATGAATCTGCTCGTCCCAGGAATTGCAGGTTGGCTGGAAGCCGCCGCAATGATCAACATGCCAAAACTCAGTGCAAATACTGCGAAATACCATTCTGTCTTCTTGATAAATTCTTTTTCAAAGAAAGTACAGTAAATCATCGCTCCGATCAACAGTATAAAGAAATAACGATACAGATTAATGTCTGCTTTATTGGACAGAGATACTTTTGTCAGTTCTGCATCCTTATTCTTCTTCATGGTCATCTTCAGATAGGTGACTTTTTTTGTTGATGCTGGTTGAATATTCCGGCAGAAGTTTATTTACACAGTCATGATATTTTTGCTCTGTTTCTTTGCCAAAATCATTGATTTCTTTTGTTTCTATATCATAGAACTCTTCATCTTTAAAATGCCCCTGCACCTGGAGCATCTGAATATAAAGTCCTTTTGGAGCAGAAAATATAACCTGATATTCTTCCTGACCTGCACTCTCGCTGATGTACATATGATCGGTAATATCCAGATCATATGCATGTCCCCATGCAGACCGGTTTGCAAAAATCTCTACCAGCACTGCCAGCAGAATCACAACAATCGCAAACTATCAGTCTCTTATGTTTCTTAATATTATTCATGTTCTTTCTCCCTCTCATTCATACATATGATCAGGCTAAAGACAAAACTCATAGCCAGTAAAAATGCACAGGCCCATACATATGGTCGTTCTGGTTCTAAAGTTTCCACAATATAAAGAATTCCATTATAGTTCTGATAATTTGCATTGGTATAATCCAGAAAATATTCATCTGCCTTATTACCATATAAAGAAATCCTTGTCTGCGGTGAAATTCCACTTCCCTTTATTTCCAGCGTATAATCGCCATTGCATACTTCACCGTTTCCAAGAATCAGTTCTTTTGGTTTAATTTCATTCTTATCGACAAGAGCAAACAGCTCCTTCACTGCAACCGTCTGTTCTGAAATAGTCTCTCCATCGTGCTTCAATGAACATACAAGCTCTCCATCGGTATTTTCTCCCGATACATAAAAAAAAGAGAGCTATGCCATATAATTTTTCATCGTACAATGAAAACTGGATCTCAGCTGTTCTGCTGTTCGTGACAGCTCCAAGCTTTGGTATGGTATTTAAACTCTTATATCGTTCTATGTCCGTATTGGTGTAGGCCGCATTCTTTCGGTCAACGGTAAAAACTACAGACCATAAAAGTGCCAGTACAAGAAATACATTTACTCCAAGCATGACAGCTTTTCGCTTTTTGCCCATAAACATCCTCTTTCTCCTTTAATCTCTGGTTATTGATTATAACAAACAATACTGTTAAAAACAAGACCCGAAAAACTACGCAAAGCAGTAATATGCACTCTCCCATAATTGATTTAATAATATAAATGTGAGTGAATTATGATTCCTTCAAAAACAGAAGTAATATTTGACTGATTTCCTTTTTATTAGTAAAATACTCAGAAGAGAGGAGCGATCTATAATGTTAAAAAAAGCGATTGCCTGCCTGCTGGTTTTAGCCGGTGTATGTTCGTTTCACACCAGTGCAAAGCAGACAGTAAAAAAACGAGCAGTTCGTAAATGTAAATGTTTTTAATAAAGTATATTATGGAACCGTTACGAAGAATGCTGATGCCGGAGAAGCTATTTTCACTCCTGCCGGTAAATCCGCTGATTTTCTTCAGATAGAAGGAAGATGGGATGACGATGCTTTTTCCGGTGACTGTGTCATTTCTTACAAAGATGGAGAATCAGCAGAAGTTCAGTACAAAGACGGTCTGATTTCAGGAAAAATAAAAGAAACAGACCCTGACGGCATTTTTTTGAAATATTCTTCCATTGCCGGAAAACCATACAAAAAAATTAAATCCTATTCTGCCGATTCCAAAGCAAAGCATCTGTAGACTGGTTTTATCTTTGTACTCCAATCTCAGAATGGAAAGCAAATGCCCGGTCTATACCTTATAAAGAATTAACAGAAAATCCTTACGATCACGTTGATCATCCAATTGAGGTTGAAGGTGAAGTTCAGGAAATCTACGAAAGCACAAAATATGCCTATTTCAAGATCAAAGATGATGCCGGCAATCCTTATCTGTTTCGTGCAGTAACATTAAAAACAGATAAATTTGCTACTCCATGTATTCCCAATCTTTCCGTAGGTGACAGGATAAAAATTTACGGCGTTTATAATGGTCTGTCCGAGATTTCGGACAGCTCTACCATTTTATATCACCGCCTGCTCGGTTACAAAAAGTCATTTGATTCCTTTAAGGACTGGATTATTTCAGAAGATGCCATGAAACAATACAGCGATCTGGTATCCGTTACGGATGTCGAAGCTCTTGATTCTCTTCCGGAATTTACCACGATCTGTGGGGAGATTGAAGACGATGACACCACCGCTGATCCGATGCACCTGACGAAAGATTACAGAGAAATCTGCAAATATCCTCTTTATTATGCTGACTCAAAAGTTTCCGTAACCGGCAAAGTTGTATATGAAAATGCTGATGCTGAGTCAAACAATCTGGTTATGCTGTTATCTGAAGAGGGCACAGGACATATCTATTCATTATCCATGAAAATGAAAGACTATGTTTCCTATCTGGATAAGAAGATCACCTGCTCAGGAACCTTCAATGGAAATAACAAGATTCCTTACTGCAATCCGAACAGTCTCTCTGTCGGGTATGCACTTTTTTCCAAATATTACTGTTGACAAGATTCAGGATTGATTTCTTTAAAAGGAAAAGACTTATGAAAACACGAAATTATGGTATTGATTTTCTCCGAATGATTTCTATGATTATGATCGTCATGCTCCACACTCTGGGGCATGGCGGTATTTTACGTTCTGTTTCTTTTTTATCGGTACATTATCAGATTGCGTGGTCGCTGGAAGTGATTGCCTTCGGTGCTGTAAATACTTACGCTATGATATCCGGATTTGTCAGTGTTGATTCTCATTTTAAGATTTCAAACATTCTGATTCTTTGGCTTCAGGTCTTATTTTATGGAATCCTGATCAACACAGTTTTCTTTTTTCTGCTTCCGGAAAGCAGAAATACATCCGGCTGGATACAAGCACTCTTTCCGGTCACCCGAAAAGAATACTGGTATTTTACTGCTTATGCAGGAGTGTTTTTTCTCTCCCCATTCATCAATCAGATGTTTCGGAATCTCTCCGAAAAGCAGATAAAAACTTTATTCTGTTTTACTCTTGTCGTATTTTCTGTGGTTCCGACCATTTCACAGACTTTTACACCGCAAGCAGGATGTTTTTTATATGGGCGACGGATACAGTGTTTTCTGGCTCACACTGATGTACCTTCTCGGTGCGTGCATCAAAAAACTGAATCTGGTCTCTCACTCTAAAAAGAAAAAAATACTTTATCTTATATATACTGTGAAAACATTTACATTACAACCTTTCGTTTTACTGACAAGCTTAAACTCAGCTGTCACATTATGGTAGCTCACTGGTGTTTGCAATAAAGAAATCCAGTCAATATTACTCTGTTTTGAAGGAATCATATTCACTCATTATATTGATAAATCAGTATGAGGAGAGATGATGCCATATTATTTGCAATTCGGTCTTGTTGACAGACATAACCAGAAGGTAAGAGAAAACATAACTGAGTAAATGTACTGTACTATGATCTTGTAGTTGCCAAGCAGACATCAAACTGATATAAGAGGACTGAAATGCCATATAAAAACTGGGCTGTCTGGCTGCAGGGCTGGCTTTGGATCAGTTTTCTGTGGCATGGCTTTCTCTTTTTTGTGTCGGGGGCCACCGATGAGTATGTTCGGTGAAGCTGCGATGAACATTTCGAAACGAACGGGCCACGCAGTGAAAAGAAACTGTTTGCTGCGTCGACTGGGGTAAACAAAAGGCTGATTCTTGAAACGATAACGTATACATGAGTAAAGGAAGAACCGCAAATTTCTTTATGACAATGAATGTTACCGCAGTTATATATCGAATTGCAATGGAGTGCTGCAATGAAACAGAACAGAACGACCGCTGGTACTGTGCATTTTGACTATGGTTGATGGCAGCGCCTGATCATATGTGAAATGAGAGGAAAGGCTGTAATGTGAAACGCCAGAACTGATGGCTACGTTATTCGCTGACGTGCTATTGAGATTTTTACCAACCGTCTGCGAGGGCCAGCCATATGATCGAGGATGTCCTGCAACCTCGGCACATCGGCAGGCGGCGTCAGGTTGCCGGGCTCAGGCAAAAAGTGAAGAGTTCTATGATATAAGCGAAAAATCAATGATTTGGCTGAAACAAGCTCATGACAACAAGCAAACTTCTGCCGGAATGTTAACCGAAGTCACTATCTGAACGTTTCATGGTAAGTACAGAGGCAACAAAAGCTCTGTGGTGGGCAATGTCGTGCGACCCGATCGGGCTCTTTGAAAAAAGTGAAGACAGAATATTGGCTGACTACGCGGTACAACATGTTGATCATGCGGCAATTCCTGGGACAGCGATTCCGGGATTGGCGAGCAATGCTGAAATGAACTGAAACCGGGCTATGAACGCGATATCAAACAATAAGGAAGAATATCTCTGGCTCTGGAATGGTATGGCACGGAAAGAACGCGAAGGCTTTGATGGCGATGCGCCCGATATCGGAAGCATTGGCTCGTGTTACATATCCCGATGTATAACGATGATGACCTGACATTCGCAAAACTGGCGTTGTGGCGATGCCTCCGCGCGCTGTTCTGGCATCGTCTTATGACGCGTTGTGTTCTCGTTGACGCGGTCAGAAAACATTTTCCAGTCAGCAGCCGATATCGCTACGGCTCTGTGATCGAGAGCAGCGTCGAGATATCCAACCACTGTACTGATAACTGCAATTTACTAAAGAATCTTATTCTGATCGAGATCGTAATGGCTGGCATACCGGTGTATGCAATGTCGAAATATGGCGGCATTCCCGGGCAGCGTTGTGCGCTGGCAATGGTAAGCATCCGCTGGCAGAAAGTATCCCGGCTATTCGATATTTCAGCATTCGAAATCGAAACAGGCCGATAGTGCTATTCGAAATCGTATTTTAAGCGAAAGCGGAGTAATGAACCTGTTGCTTCCGACTGACCTGCTGTTTCAGAAAGAAAAGAGGCGGCAGCTGGCGCGTAACGATCTGATGTGCGGCTGATCGCAGCAGCTGATCTGGAGTGTATGACAAGATTTTTCGACATATTCAACTCTGCCTTGACCTTGTTTGACGACCTTTCAAATTCAAGAGCGTAAATACAGACTGGCAAACATGTTGCAAAATATACACGAAACTACGGTATGAAGCAACTCTTTGCGAAACGACTATATGAAGAGGTAAACGACAAAAATGATCGCGTTGCAATTTGGCTGCGCCTGAAAGCGCCGGGCGGTCGCAACTGTCATAATACTTCAACGCCAGCGTGAACCGAATAATTCCGCTGGCCTGTCGGAAACAATGCCGGATACCAGACTAAATTTACGCTAGGCTAACAATAACTTGTAG
>VOFD01002103.1_pt1 | contig 11068 bp, 18 predicted proteins | sample 5384101 | NCBI WGS metagenome assembly VOFD01 (sample SAMN12384723, study PRJNA508395) | human gut metagenome | isolation source: healthy gut C | host: Homo sapiens
TTTTCGCGGATGGAGGACATAAAACCGGCATATTCCTTTTTAAACTTTTCCGTATCGTTTTTGCCGTGTTCTCTTTGACAGGGATCAACCATCCGGCCACAAATACAAGAATACACAAAACGGCAAGTATCAGGATACCTTGCCGTTCTGCACGTGTGAAGTAAAAGAAGTCTTTCCACATTTTTATTTCAGTAGCCCCAGTTCATTAATGAAAGATCACTGAAATGGCAATCGGGGCTACGTATTTTCAGAATAAAGATAATCAGTTTATAGGTAGGAACTTTCAGGGTACCGTTATTCGTGATTTCCGACCAAACGAGTTTCTTATCCAGATACCATCCGGTAAAAATGGAATGAGTAATCCGCCCAATGGCAACATCAGTTTGGCAGTTACGAAGTCGAACAAGTCGAACATACCCAGTCCGAAGATGGTGAACTTCTTGGTAACTCCCAGAGAGTGAACAGAGTATCCCTAACAGAATACAACCTGTCGTCACTAACCGGGCAGCTTTTCCCCTTGTAAAGTTGAACTCCTCGTGCAGGTAGGCCGTAACCACTTCGTGCAATGAGATGGTAGAAGTCAGAGCTGCCAGTGCCAGCAATACGTAGAACATCACTGAAAAAAATATATGCCAGTATCGGTATTCCGCTGAAAGCCTGTTGGAACACGTTAGGAAGGGTTATAAAAAATTAAACTGGGTCCGGCGTCCGGTTGAATTCCTACCGAAAACGCTGCAGGAAAGATGATAAAACCGGCTAGTACAGCGACAAATGTGTCGATGATTCCTACGCTGAAAGCCGTTCGGGTGAGGTTGGTGTTTTTTTGCTGAAATAGGAGGCATAGGTACACAGGCATCCCATTCCAAGGCTGAGTGAGAAGAACGCTTGCCCCATAGCTCCCAGAAATACATTGCCATCTACTTTACTGAAATCTGGTTTTAGCAGAAACTCTATGCCTTTTCCCGCTCCCGGCAAAGTGACAGAGCATCCCACCAGTATTAAGATAATGATGAAGAGGGTCGGCATCATAATTTTAGATGATTTTTCGATTCCTTCTCTACCCCTTTCACGATGATGAAATGGGTAGCGAGTAAGAATAACGTGAGCCATAGGGCCGGACGCCGGGATTGCTGGAGAAACTTTGGAAAGAAGAGATGAACTCCGCCGGAGTTTTACCTGCAAAACTGTTGCTGACAGCTTCGAATATATATTCTAATGTCCATCCGGCCACTACAGAGTAATAGCCAAGAATAAGGAATCCTGCCAAAACTCCCATTCGTCCTACCCAACGCCATTGAGTGCCGGGAGCCAGTATCTGGTAAGCACGGGCAGTATTAGCCTGTGAGTGCCGTCCGATTAAAAATTCAGCTATCATAATCGGTAGTCCGAGTAGGAGGATGCATCCCAGATAAATAAGAATAAAAGCAGCTCCTCCATGATTTCCCGTTTCATAAGGGAATCTCCATATAGTTGACCCTGCAGAAGCTAATATCCGTTTACTACCAAAGTTTCCTCTTTTTTTTTTTGCTGACCCTGCAGCTTTAAACACATATTAAGAAATATCCGGTATCATTACTTTTATTCTTGACGGTAATCTATTTGTCGTTCTTTAAACCGCCTACCACCGATTTGAACAATATTCCTAATATTGATAAAATCGTACACATTTGTATGTATTTAGGGATGTCCGGTATGCTGTGGCTGGAATTCCTGCGGGCGCACCAAAAGGAGATTCTCCACTGTGGCATGCGTGGGTAGGAGCATTTGTCTGTCCGGTATTATTTAGTGGAATGGTAGAATTGTTGCAGGAATACTGCACTACTTATCGTGGAGGCGATTGGCTGGACTTTGCAGCCAATACAACAGGAGCGCTGATTGCTTCGCTGATAGGATACTTTGTGTTACGTCCGCGAATGGCGAAGAAACAATAATGGTGATTGACTATAAATAATCAATCACCGTACTCAGTTTAATTCCGTTCGATCCTTTGATAAGGATTGTTTTTCCATGAGGCTTACTTTTCTGTAAAACTTCGATGACCGCCGGGGCATCCGGATAGGTCGGAAAGTTATGTTTCGCGGCAGCGAATTGGTCTCCTACCAGCATTACATCCTTGAAACCACATTCCGTCAGGAAGTCTGCAATCTTCTGATGTTCTTCCGGACCATCCTTTCCCAATTCTCTCATATCTCCCAATATCAGCATTTTATTTTCAACTTCCATATTACGGAAGTTGCTGATGGAAGCCTGCATGCTGGTGGGGTTGGCGTTGTATGCATCAATAATCAGCGTATTATCTGCGGTTTGTTTCAACTGCGAACGATTATTCTGTGGAGCATATTCAGCTAAAGCTATATCTATTTTTCCCGGTTCCACATCAAAGAAACGACCGATGGTGATAGCAGCCAACGCATTCGGGAAGTTATATTCACCAATCAGTTGCGTCTTCACTTCATGGTGTTCACCGTCTTTGCCCGCTTTCCATTCAAAAGTGAGATAAGGGGAATTGCCGGTCACGTGCCCGCTGATGTATAGCCCGTCTTCGCTTCCGTAAGAAATCAGGTTTAATCCTCCGGCAATCTCTTTCAGAAATGCGTTGTCGTGATGAATGAAGACTGTAGAGTTTTTCCGCTCGCGGAGGTAATCGTACAGTTCGCCTTTGGTCTTGATAACTCCTTCGAAAGAACCGAAACCTTCCAGATGCGCCTTGCCTACATTGGTGATGATGCCATAATCCGGTTCGGCTATATTTACTAATTCTTTGATGTCTCCCGGATGGCTGGCACCCATTTCTATGATGCCGAGTTCATGTTCCGGTTTCAGACGCAGCAGGTGATGGGGACTCCGATGTGGTTGTTTAGGTTTCCCTGTGTAGAGTACATTGATATTTCAACAGGACGGCAGCCATTAATTCTTTGGTGGTGGTTTTCCCATTGGTGCCCGTGATGCCGATGAGGCGTGTGCCCAGTTGGCGGCGATGGTAATTGGCAAGTTGTTGCAGCGTATGCAGGCAATTGTCTACTAAATGATATGTCTGTTGTTTGCCGGGGCATATTCGGCTTCATCTACGATGGCGTATGCACAGCCGTGATTCCAATGCTTTGAGCTGCAAAAGGCATTTCCATTGAATGATTCGCCTTTCAGGGCAATGAATAAAGAACCTTCAGGACAGTTGCGGCTGTCGGTTGTCACTACGGCACAATCCGGGAATATCTGGTAGAGAGCAGAAAGTTTCATAATAATCGGTTTTTCTCTGTTGTGGGTGCAAAATTACATTTTCTATTTCAGATTATCATTAAACAAGAAAAGAATTTCGCTTGGTATAGAAATGACAAGCATTACGATGCTGATGCATAGATTGAATACAAAAAGCAAACTGCTGAGATTTGATGTGGAATACAGTCGACTGGAAGAAGTCGATAATGAAGGGACATAGCAGGATGGCAAGATAGGTCACTTTGCGTGAAATAGCCGTATGGGTTGTCTGGTTGTAGACAACAGGTTGGATAACTCCGTACCCCAGCCCGACCGGGATACATCCCGGAGCTATCACCCATTCTTTGGGTGAGATCCAGATCAGTGCCAGTCCGATGCCGATACTCAAAAACTGTAGAACTTTTTTTTCTCTTTCAGAGTGCCTACGATCCGGTTCAGAAAAAGCCGGGAGTCATGATAGCCAGAAAGAAGAGAGAAATCATAATACCGGAGTTACCACTGGTGAAATGATATTCTTCCATCAGGAATGGCAGGTTGAAACTGACTACCAGTACCAGAAAGGTAGCCAGTCCGTAAACACCCATAATGCCGGCAAGATGGCGAACGTGAATGCCGTATTTGCTGTTACCGGTATCTACATCTTCTTCTTTGTCTGCCGGGGCTTTGTCGTTGGTAAGCGAGGTACTGCCTTCGCTTGCCATGCTGCGTTGCAGATATACCGAGAGTACGAGTGAAAAAACAAATTAGTATGGAAGATTTAAATTTCAGAAAAGGTGATGCTAAAACAGACGCATTCGGTTCAAACAGAATGTTACAACCCTCTCCGGTAGAAAGAATTCCTGATGGTCCAACCACTCCGGAAATCGCCTATCAGATGGTTAAAGACGAAACTTTTGCCCAAACTCAGCCCCGCCTGAACCTGGCCACTTTCGTTACCACCTACATGGACGACTATGCCACCAAACTGATGAACGAAGCCATCAGCATCAACTACATTGATGAGACAGAATATCCTCGTATTGCAGTGATGAATGCTAAATGTATCAATATCGTTGCTAATTTGTGGAACTCTCCGGAAAAAGATACCTGGAAAACCGGTGCATTGGCTATCGGTTCTTCAGAAGCTTGTATGTTGGGTGGTGTAGCCGCCTGGTTGCGCTGGCGTAAGAAAAGACAGGCTCAAGGTAAACCATTTGATAAACCGAACTTTGTTATTTCTACAGGTTTCCAGGTTGTTTGGGAAAAATTTGCACAGTTGTGGCAGATCGAAATGCGCGAAGTGCCTTTGACACTTGAAAAAACCACTCTCGACCCCGAAGAAGCGCTGAAGATGTGTGATGAAAACACGATCTGTGTTGTACCTATCCAAGGTGTTACATGGACAGGACTGAACGATGATGTTGAAGCATTGGACAAAGCTCTGGATGCTTACAATGCCAAGACCGGTTATGACATTCCTATCCACGTAGATGCCGCCAGTGGTGGTTTCATCCTTCCGTTCCTGTATCCGGAAAAGAAATGGGACTTCCGTTTGAAATGGGTGCTTTCTATCAGTGTATCCGGCCACAAGTTTGGTTTGGTATATCCGGGACTCGGTTGGGTGGGTTGGAAAGGCAAAGAATATCTGCCAGAAGAGATGTCGTTCAGCGTCAATTATCTGGGTGCTAACATCACTCAAGTCGGCTTGAACTTCTCTCGCCCGGCTGCTCAGATTCTGGGACAGTACTACCAGTTCATCCGTTTAGGATTCCAAGGTTATAAAGAAGTACAGTACAACTCTCTGCAAATAGCCAAATATATCCATAGCGAAATAGCTAAGATGGTTCCATTCGTCAACTACTCCGAAGATGTAGTGAACCCACTATTCATCTGGTATATGAAACCGGAATATGCAAAGAACGCCAAATGGACTTTGTACGATCTGCAGGACAAATTGTCTCAACACGGTTGGATGGTTCCTGCTTACACATTGCCTTCTAAACTGGAAGATTAGATGTTGTCGGTGGCTGCCGGTACGGTTGCCAATGGCGGTGTGAATCCTGTGACTAAAAAGCAGGTGTTCGATGCCGAACTGACTCCTAAAATCACATCTATGATTGCTACCGTAGGCTTCTACGAACATTCGGGCGACTGGATGTATACTTCAGGTATTCCTGCCAAGACCGGTGTAGGTGGTGGTGTGATGGGAGTATTGCCGGGTGTATTCGGTGTATCTGCCTTTGCTCCTCCTTTGGATGGCTCGGGCAACTCGGTGAAAGCACAGTTGGCCATTAAGTACATCATGAACAAATTGGGATTGAATGTATTCAATGGTGCGAGAGTGACCATCGTCGATTAGAAGTAGCGGTAACGCTTTACCGTTTTTTGTTTAGGTTGCTCCGAGGGCGGTTTCCGCCTGAGGGGCAACCTTTTGGGGTATTATCAGTCTGCTTTTATCAGCGGCAATGTAAGTATGAAGCGGCATCCCTTGGTATAAGTCTTATCTATGATGAGGCTACCTCCTAGCTTTTCGGCAATAATCCGACAGATGGGAAGCCCTAACCCTGTTCCTTGCGAAAAATCGTTCAGCTTGGCAAAACGTTCGAATACATACTCTTGTTGCTCCACTGGGATACCTTTCCCTGTATCGGTAACGGTATATACAATCTGTTTTTCTGTGGGCGAGATGGTGTAAGCCAGCGTGATATTCCCCTTGTCAGTGAATTTAATTGCGTTGTGTAGCAAGTGGGTCAGTATCTGCGCTACCCTTTCCGGGTTGGTCAATATCATAAGTGGTCCGCATGACGGTTCGAAACGGAGTGATACCTCTTTCTTTATACTGTTCCGGGTTCGTTCGATGCTGAGCAGGCAACAATTGTTGATGTCTTCGGGCTTATCGTAGGGCAATATTTCCGACTGGTCTAGGTAAGAGATGTCGAGTACGTCATTGATCAGCCGCAGTAAATTGCTGCTGCTGATTTCGATGATCGAGGCGAACTCTCTGATTTCATCATTATCTTCTTCTTTGAAATAGTTGCTCAGTACCTGAGAGAATCCGACGATTGAATTAAGAGGAGTGCGAATTTCGTGTGACATACTCTGGATAAAAGTTGTTTTTCATCCGGCTTGCGTTTTCCGCCTGTTCTTTGGCTTTGCGTAATTCTTCTCCGTTTTCTACCAATTCTTTGTTCTGCTGTATCACTTTGGCTTCCGATCTCTTCAGTTTTTTATTCAACTTTGAGATGTGGAAAAGTAACATCGTTCCTGCCACCAGAATAATGACCAGCGAGACAAGTGCGATATTGATTTTCTGCAATTTTTCTTCCTGCATGTGCAGCAGTAGTTCATTTTTTCTTTGTGTAGCTGTTCTACTTCCATAATGGTATAGAACTCGTTGGTTGAGTTTTGTATTTCGGCTTCGGATGGAGTCTGTTGCCGAGGATATAATCCAATAATATTGGGCAGCCCCGGGCCTTCTGGTTCATTTCCCAATAGATGTCGCCTTGTTTCTGGGTGAGTGTATAGTCAGGTATTTGTTAATGCTCGATGAATCATTCTTGATCTCTTCTATCACGTCAAGTGCTTTCCGGTACTGTCCGGTGTTCCGGTAGTATTCTATTTGTATATAGAATAATCCGCTTTTATAAGAGTGTGAGTGATTTATCTTTTTCAGAACAATTGCTCCAACTCCACAAGTGTTTTCCGGGCTTTTTCGTATTCTTTTGTTTCCAGATAATATAGAATATAGGCTTTCTGTACAGTGAATATCTGATATGAAACATTTCAAATCCTTTTTTCCATTGCTTTCGCCTTCGTCGGGGCAGTGCATTTCAAGAGCGCATTGGGCGAGTGAAGCATATTGAGTGGGCAGATTGATATCTTTATTTCATTTCTTTAATCAAGGCTATTTGTTTCCGGAAGTTTTCATAAGCCAGTTTAGGATTCGATTGAGTCATTAGATCGTCCCCAATGTACGGTAACATTGTACGATTCAGGAATGAAATTATCAGCCTCCGCTGACTGAAGCATTTTCCGGGCTTCGTAAATGGCAGTGTTGGTTTGGTGTTGTTTGATATAATAGATAATCAATCGGCTTCCCCATGCAAAGTAGAAATATTTCAGTTCATTATTCCTTCGGCTGATTTTCTTCACGCGCTCTACCATGACAAGGATACTGTCCGGATTGTTTTGATAGTAGTAATAATCCAGTTTCAGGGCCACGGCAATCACCTGCATCCGTTTGTCATTTTTTTCTTGAGCCATGCGCGTAAGAGTATCATTTGTTTGCAGAAAGTCCGGATCTTTGATTTGTGCCTTACATCTGATCAAGTATTGTTGAAGAGTACTGTCCGTTTTAGCGAACAGGTCTTCGGCTTGGGCTTCGAATCGCGAACAAACAAAACCAGCAGGAGTGCTATGAAGTGACGGTACGGTTTGGAGGACATATTTTTGAGTAGTCTTGATAGCTGCAAAGATAACTTTATTTTTAGTGTGCTGATAGCATTAGGACATTTATTTTTCTTTATCTTTGCGTCAATCAACCGTAATAACAGAAAATGGATTCAACGATTTTCAACAGCCTGAATGTGAACGGTCGTTTACTTGATCTTTTTCCATTCCGCAGGTTATGGGTATACTCAATGTTACACCCGATTCTTTTTTATGCAGGTAGCCGAAGCCGGACAGAAGCCGATATTGCTGCACGTGCCCGTCAGATACTTGATGAAGGGGCCTCTATGATTGATATAGGAGCTTATTCGTCAGGTCCGAATGCCGAACATCTCGCCCGAAGAAGAAATGCGGCGTTTGCGTACCGGTCTGGAAATATTGAACCGGAATCATCCGGGTGCTATCATTTCAGTTGACACATTCCGTGCCGGAGTGGCTGAGGAATGCGTGAAGGAGGCCTGGAGTGGCTATTATCAATGACATTTCGGCCGGTGAGATGGACAACAGATGTTTCCGACGGTGGCCCCGCCTGAATGTACCTTACATTATGATGCACATGCAAGGCAATTAACATTGTTAACGTCTTTTGCAGGTTGTCAGGTTCTTGTGCGCAGATAACAAGTCTTTTGCATTTAAAGAACTTTTATTCACATCCAAAGAACAAGTTTTAACTCTGTGTTAAAACAAAGCTTTTGAGGACAGAAATCTTACTTTTTAAAGATATTGATTTTCAGATGGTTTAGTCTAAGATTCGCTTCCTCACCTCACGGATGGACTCTGCGGGCGAAAGCCGGGATACTTGCTTTTTTGTCAACTATAATTTTGTGCATAGAGTTAAACAATCTTACCTTATAGAGCGAAACTCTATTAATGTGGATTCTCTGAATCAGAAATGGCAGTTGAAACTTCGTATGGATGGAATCTGTGCTAATACCGGAATAAACTAACAAATTCTCTAAAGAACGGAGAGCGGATATCGGCATCGAGTGGGCTAAATGAAACCCGATTGTTTTTTATTAGCCTATAGTACAGGGGTCGGTTATGGTATAAAAATGGATGCTTTTATAAGACCTTTTTGGGCGACCGTTGTTTTAAAAGCGCATTGGAATAATATCTGGACTTGGAACTATGTTCTTTTTTCACTGATCTTTTTGTTTGTTTTATGTTCCGGTGTTCGTCTTTTCTTGTTCAAGTTTTATCTAAGTTCAGAATAGTAGATAATCATGTTAAATCGTCGCAACCGCTTGTTCAACAAAAAAAGTGAATTTGTTTGGGAGGTCAATGGACTTACATTTGATTATCTGCAGAGGAGTATCACTTATCATAATCAGACTTGTATACTCCGAAAAACAAGTTGTTGAGGTATTGCTGGCATTTCTTAAAGTACCCGGCCATTTGCTGTTGAATGAAGATTTGAAAAAACTATTCTGGAAAGAATTAGAGGATGTAGATTCTTGTATGGAACGCAGGAACCGACTGATTACTGATTTACGTACTGATTTAAGGAAAATAGGGGCTAATCTTGGTGTTACTTTGGTAAATGGAGGCTATCAACTCCACTTTCGTTCAGAAAATAGTAAGAAATCAGTGAAAATCAGTGAGAAATCAGTCTTTCTCACTGGCGGTGGCCGAGATAAGCCATACCTTTGCAATAAAAAAACATAGAGTATGAAAACGCAAAAAATTACTATTGGACTTATCGGGCTATTGCTAATAGGTCTTGTTTCTGTGAGAAAAGAAGGAAAGGTACAAGAAGCCGGTTTGCTATTGCAAAATGTGGAGGCTTTTTGGCTACAGGGAGAGTCGTTCCCCGATGGAGATATAGCCTGTATCGGTGACGGATCTGTGGACTGTCCGTTCACATATCTGAAAGTTGAAGTAGTATACCGTGAAGAATAATGGGCCGTCCCATTAAAATTATCGGCTATTTATGCTTTCTGATGGCACTTTGCTCATGTAAAAGACCAAAGAGCAGCAAATATCCCGTTTGATTCACAAATGGGAGGGTAGAACGATTGTCTATCCCTGCTGATATGACATTCAGTGTTTTGGGAAAGCGACAAAGCCGGTTATTCGTTTCCCCAAAATGAATATACCATAATGACTTACGTGGATTCGGTGGGCTGCACCAGTTGCAAATTGCAACTTCCTACATGGAAATATTTCATTTCTATGGTCGACACAATGGCCAATGGAAAGGTATCTTTTTTCTTTGCTTTCCATCCGAAAACAAAAAAGAAATCTCTTTTTCTATTGAAAGAGATCGATTCCTTTATCCGGTTTTTATCGATGAAAAGGGAGGTTTTGATGCTTTGAATCATTTCCATGTGAACTTTCAAACTTTCCTTTTGGACAGTCAGAACAAGATTGCGATTGGTAATCCTGTCCATAATAAAAAGGTGCGTGACCTTTATTTGCAAATTATTACCGGACAGCAAACCGGAGTCGCTACCTCTTCCCAAACAAAAAGTGGTTTTGGATAAAAACTCGATGAAATGGGCGATTTTGATTGAAAATTCCCCAGACCGCTACTTTTAGTTTGCGGAATCTTGGCGATCATCTTCTGATTATCGAGGACATAAAAATGCTTCGTGTGGGTGTACATCTGTCTTTACAGCAAGGAGCCTGTGTCTTCGGGGGAAATCTGCCGATATTCAGGTTACTTACCGTGCAGAACATCCCGAACATTTTGAGAAGACCATTACTGTATATTGTAATACTTCCACCTCTCCAATACGTTTGAAGATTCGGGGGTAATGCGATCGATGAAGAATACTAATAGTTAACCTTAAAAAAAATAGAATGTTAGCCTATGGAAAAAGTTTGATTTAGAAGGCAATTGGATTGCTTTTCCGTGGAAATGATAAGCGGAATAAATAAAAATGATAATCAACTAAAGTAAGAAAAAAAATGAGAACGAAAGTTAAAGTAATGATTGCGTTCATAGCAGTGATAGCAGTGTCTTTTATTGGATATAATGTGTATAAAAGCACAGAGTACAAAATTATTATCCGATATAGCAATGGCCAATGTAGAAGCATTAGCTCTTGACGAAACAGAGGGTACATGTACAGTTAGAGTGTCATGTGGTGGTGATAATAATTTTGCAGAATGCTCTGGAAGTATTTGTGAACGTCAGGAAACTGCATTCTCTAGTTGGGTGAAATGTGATGGAAACAAAAACTTCATGTTGATAAAATATATGGTTAGAAATATAATAGTCTTTCTATTGGTTCATGGCGATATTTACTTTATAGAGCAATATCGAGGGCAAATTGTGCAGCTTGATGAGAATTTAGAATTTAAAAGATTTATAGGAGTAGAGGGAAGGACCTGAGGAGTTATGTCATGTAGCGGATTCTCCTTATTAGGAGAAATTGTATATGCTTTGATGCAGGATGTGGTAAAATGATGATGTTCGAAA
>VOFD01002021.1_pt1 | contig 11043 bp, 10 predicted proteins | sample 5384101 | NCBI WGS metagenome assembly VOFD01 (sample SAMN12384723, study PRJNA508395) | human gut metagenome | isolation source: healthy gut C | host: Homo sapiens
CATTGCAGATATAGAAAAAAAGTTGAGTGTGTAGGAAACAATTTCTTCGCCGATTTTGCTGCTGAAATATGATTTCAGATCGCCCGGGTCACAGTCGGCAACCCTGCCGCATTCGATACACTGCATGTGTTCATGCGGGCGAATGGTCTTGTCGTATCTGTCCGGCTCACCGGCAACGGGAATGTGAAGGATCTCTCCGGCATCGACCATGAGTTTCAGATTTCGATAGACAGTTCCGAATGCAATGGACGGCATTTCGGCCTTTGCCCTTGCATAAATCATTTCGGCTGTCGGGTGATCGTCCGCCCGTTGTATGATGTTGTAAATCAACTGTCGCTGCCTTGTCATTCACGCCTCCTTAGGAATGATTCCTGTTATTATTATACCACCGATTTATGCCCTGTCAAGCATTGAATCGCTTTTTTATAAAATATATTAAGGGCGCGGTCGTCACGACCGCGCCCCGGCTTGTCTTCGAAAAATCCGGTTCATATGCAGTTGAAATGATTTGATTAGTCTTGCGGAGTTTGCGGTTCGAATTCAAACCAGCGGACGAAAAACTCTCCGCAGCGATGCATTCCGCAGCTTTCGGCAGTGCGCACCGAAGGTATGTTTTCTTCCGCGCACTCCCATATTATTTCATTCCCACGCTCCCGTGCAAATTCAATTGCGGTGCGCAGCAGCGCCGATGCAATGCCGCGCCGTCGATATTCCGCTTTTGTATCCGCACCGACTATGCAGCAGCCGTTGTATTCTCCGTTTGAAATTATGTTTCCGCAGATATTCTCGCCTTCAAGCGCAAAAAAGGCAAAACCATGTTTCAAAAAATCCGCAAAGCTTTTGTAGCTTTCCAAAATTTCGGGAAGATAAGCCCCTGCAAACTCGGCATTCTCACGCAAGAAGCTTTCCGAGGCACGCCGAATGCGCATCAGCCGCCCCTCCGCCGCATGAACGAACGGCATTTCCGCCGCGCTGTATTCTTCTGCCGTGCGATAAACAAGCTGTTTCTGTTCAAACAGCTCTTTGTCGAAAAAAAAAACAACGCGCATCATATCCGAAAGCTCTTCCGTGTCGGCGGAATATGCAAATTCACTCAGTTCGAATTCATCTTTTGCCAACGGAAATACTTTGTTCTCAAAAAACAGACGGAAAGCGGCATATTCCTCCGCCGTTTGCAGCGGAGTTCCCATTATCTGGAATCCGCCCAAAAGATAACTGTATACGACCGCAAGCCGCGGTGCCGTCGGATCATCCGTCCAAACAAGTCCCCGCGTATTTCCGTTCAAAATGCTGAGATAGTGTATGCTGCTCTTTTCACATTTAAGTTTTTCGGCAAGTTTTGCGCCGCGCTTCGGCTCCTGCCGCATTTTTAATGCATTCAATCCGTTCATAGTTCGTATCTTTTTCCGCTTTCCGCTGCGGGTTTGTTATTCTTTCAAAGCATATCCTGCGGGTTGACTTCAATGCCGCGATAGCATTCATCCGCGCAGCCGTCGCTGAAAGCATATATTGCATTGATTGCTGCGGCCGTATTTGCGGTGCGAACCAGCTTAATTATAACCGCATAGCGGAACAGCCCCTCCCTGCGGCGAATCGGCGCGGCACCCGCGAGTGCGAAAACAAGCTCATTTTCCGCGTTTGCGGGTTTTAATGCAGTTAAAATGGTTTTTGTCACGCCGTTTGCAAACCTTTCCGCCGCATCCGCCGCCGCGTTTTCATCGGCACAGGCGAATTGCGCCCGCACAAATACCGCAAACGGAGGGAACAGCGTCCGCAGTCGGTCTCCGATTTCGAGATTATAGAATGTTTTATAATCATGCTTCGTGCAGAGCCGTATTGCGCGGTGTCCCGGCGCATTGGTCTGAATCACGACGCGTCCTTCTTTATCGGCACGGCCGGCACGACCCGCGACCTGGGTCAAAAGCTGAAACGTACGTTCGCTGCTGCGGAAATCCGAATGGAAAAGTGTTGAATCAGCAAACACGACGCCGACAAGCGTCACATTCGGAATATCAAGCCCCTTTGCCACCATTTGCGTGCCGATAAGCACATCAGCCTCGCGCCGCGTGAATGCATCAAGTATATCCCGATGTGCGGTTTTGCCGCTTGTTGTGTCCATATCCATTCTCAAACAGCGCACATTCGGAAACACAAGTTTCAGCTGTTCCTCAACCTGCTGAGTTCCGATTCCCGTGTATTTGATGTACTCCCTGCCGCAGGACGGACAGGTTTTCGGCATTTTATAATTCGCCCCGCAATAGTGGCAGCGGAGTGACTCATCAAACCTGTGATAGGTCAATGCAACGTCGCAGTTCGGGCAGGTGAACACAAATCCGCACGCGCGGCATTCGGCATGGGATGAATAACCGCGCCTGTTGAGAAACAGAATCGCCTGTTCGTGCTTTTCAAGGCATTCTTTCAGCCGTTTTATCATAAAGCTTGAAAAAATGCTGTTGTTCCCGCTCAAAAACTCCTCGCGCATGTCAACAATATCAACTTTCGGCATCGGAACGCCGTTTATTCTGTTCGGCATCTCAAGCAGTATGTACCTGCCCCGCTTTGCACGATAATATGTTGTGAGCGACGGAGTCGCACTGCCGAGGACAAGTTTTGCACCGCAGAGTTTGACCCGACGCAGCGCAACCTCGGCAGCGGAATACTTTGGAGTAATTTCGGAATAATAGCTCGGCTCATGTTCTTCGTCGATTATGATAATACGCAGATTTTCCACCGGCGCAAACACCGCTGACCTTGCGCCGACAACGACCCTTGCCTTGCCGAAGCGTATCCGCCGCCATTCGTCAAAACGTTCACCGTCGCTCAAATGGCTGTGCAGAACGGCAACATTGTTTCCGAATCTGCTCCTGAATCTGTCCGTTGTCTGCGGTGTCAGAGATATTTCCGGGACAAGAACAATTGCGCCGCCGCCGTTTTCAAGCACGTTCGCAATTGCCTGCATATAAACTTCGGTCTTTCCGCTCCCCGTGACACCGTGAAGAAGCAGACAGCTTCCGGCATCGGCGGATTTGATTTTTTCAAGTGCGTTTTGCTGCGCCGGAAGAAGCGGCAGCGGCTCCGTCGACTGAATATCTCTGTTTGCAAAAGGATTTCGATAGGTTTCGCGCCCTTGTTCAACAAGAATGCCCTTTTTAACAAGTGCGGCAACAGCTGCGCCCGCACCGGGCACGAACGCATTTATATCGCTTGCGGAAAGCTCCGCTCTGCCCGATAAAAGCAGAGAAAAAACTTCAAACTGCTTCGGCGCACGCGGCGTTCCGTCTTTTTTCAGCATTGAAGCGCGCACTGCTTCAATATCAAGATTGTCCGCAATGTGCAGAGTGCGCACTTTTTTTTCTTTAACTTTTGAACCGCGCAGCGCGGCGGGAATCATGACCCGAAGTGCATCGGCGGTTGTGCAATGGTACGCTTTGCACATCCAATCCGCAAGCTTGAGCTGATCGGGCAGCAGCGCCGAGTACGGCTCAATCGTTCGCACGATGGATTTAAGCTCACGCTCCGTTCCCGGTTCATCGACAAGTTCAAGCACAAAGCCCTCAATCGGTCGGTTCCCCCGCCCGAACGGAACGATAACGCGCTGCCCTTCGCACAGACTGATTTCTTCCGGAACGGCATAAGTAAACAGCCTGTTTACATTGGCATTTGAAATATCAACTATTACCCTTGCAAACATGCTGTTCACCCCCGCCTTTCGGCGCATAACATATAAAGCTTGATTTGAATGTTCCGCAGTTACGGATTATTTTTCGGAAGTCTGATAGTATTCGGCAGGATACCTGACGCAGAGCTCGCCGTTGTACAGTTCGTCAACAGCCTTTGCAACAGGCTTTTTGTCGGATGATTCTTCCTTTGAAACAAGCAGCTGCCTTGCGCGCTTTGCAACGGCTGTTACAAGCATATAGCGACAGCCCGCGATGTTTTCCAGTTCAACAACCGGCGGATGGTTCATTTGGTGACTCATTATGTTACCTCCAACAGTAAGTATTCAATAAATTTAACGCTCAATTTAAAACTATTATACGATTATCATGCGGCCCGCCCTCCGCAGCACCGTTCGTCACTCGGAGAAAGTTTCGCCGAGCAGCGCGGGCAAAAGCTCGCGGTTATATTCGGGAGTGCATCCGACGGCATTGAGTATGCATTCGATTTTTTGAACGGCCGACTCAATTTCATCGTTCACAACAACATAGTCGTATTTCGGAATGTATTCAAGTTCCGTTCTTGCCTCTTCAAACCTTCGGGCAACCGCTTCGGGAGTCTCCGTCCCTCTGCCCACAAGCCGCCTGTGCAGCTCCGCCAGTGAAGGGGGCGCAATGAAAATCGTTATTGCGTCGGGGCAATTGTTTTTAACGTGCATTGCACCTTTGACATCGATATCAAGCAAAACGCTTATGCCTTCGCTGCGCTTTGATTCAACGTAGCTTTTCGGCGTGCCGTAGTAATTTTTGCCGAACACACGCATGTATTCAAGGAATTCTCCCTGTTCTATCATTGTATCGAATTCCTCGGTTGTTTTATAAAAATAATTCACGCCTTCCGCCTCACCCTCACGCATTGCGCGGGTCGTTGCGGAAACGGAGAAGCAGATGTTGTCGTGCTTTTCAAGCAATCTGTTTGCAACAGTGCCTTTGCCGACGCCGGACGGGCCGGAAATGACGATCAGCATGCCGCGTTTTTTCATCATAGTGTTTGTACCCTCTTTATTTCTTTTGATGCCCTTGTGCAAACCGCACACAGCACTGCTGCCGAATTGCGGAACGAATGCCGAAACTCGGTTTTATGTTTATTCAAAGTTCTGCACCTGTTCGCGCATCTTCTCAAGCTCGGCTTTGCCGTCGATAACAAGAGACGCAATTGTTTTATCGTTCGCTTTTGAACCGATGGTGTTGAACTCGCGATTCATCTCCTGAACGATGAAATCCAGTTTTCTGCCGACAGAGCCGTTGTTTTCAAGCAGTTCGCCTGCCGCGGCAATATGGCTCGAAAGACGGACAAGCTCCTCATCAATGCTGACTTTATCCGCGAATAATGCAATTTCCGTTGCAAGGCGCGCCCTGTCGATTTCCGTTTCGGAGAGCAGGCTTTCAATGCGTTCGTTAAGCTTTTTTCGCTGTTCTTCAACGACAAGCGGGGCGCGCTCCGAGATTTTTTCGCGAATATCCGCAATCACGCCGAGTCGTGTTTTCATGTCGGATGAAAGCCTTTCACCCTCGCGCATACGCATTGCGATAAGCTCATTTGCGGCGCGGGTCAAGGCATCTTTCATCAGTTCCGCAAGCGCGGGCCTGTCGTCGTCGGCCTCTGTCACGGAAACGATATCCGTAAGCCTCAGCGCACGCGACAGTGTCAGATCGTTTTCAATGCCGAGTTCCTCCGCCGCCTGCCGGGCGGCAGTCATATATGCCGAGAGCATCGGCATGTTTATTTCAACTTTTTTTGAATCGTTCCGCGTGTTGCGGTAATTGGCAAAAATGTCAACATGGCCGCGCGCAAGCATCGTGCCGAGCGTGTTCCGCGCCGTGTCCTCAAGGAAGGCAAGCGAGCGCGGCATTCTGAGCGCAAGATCCAAAAAGCGATGATTGACCGATTTCAGTTCAATCGACAATTCGCGGCCGTCTTTTGAAACGACCGCATGACCGAACCCTGTCATGCTTCGTGCCACTTTTGTACCTCCGAAATGCGGAGCAATACCTGCTCCAAATCAATTTATTATACCACAGAAACGCGGATGTGAAAAGAGCCGAAATCGGTATATTCATTCAAAACGGGTTTTAAATTTGAAACAGCTTTTAAACGTAAATATCAACTTCGTCAGGAGCGATATTTTTTCTTGACATTCTGCGGGCAGATGCTAAAATACAATATGCGGCAGAGAATTGGCATTCATCGTTTTCCGCCGCAAAGCAAAACTCAGGAGGAACACATGAAAACTCGTAAACTGACGGCTGTTCTGCTCGCGCTCATCATGGCGTTTGCAGTTCTTCCCGCTGCCGCTTTTGCGGAAAGCATCGAAGGCATTGCAGGCGAAGCAGCAGCAATGCGCAAACTCGACAACGCTTGGGCGGCACTCGATGCAGCCGAAGCAGACGCTCTTGCTCAAGGCATGAGCCGCACCGAGGTCATCAATGCGGTTTACACCGCTGCACTGAGCCTCAACACCGTTGATAAGGACAGCTTTTCCGCCTTCACGAAGGACGGCTTCTACTTCACCGTTGACGGCATGTATTGTGCATACAACTACAGACTCCGCAATGAACTCAACACCGACTGCGCACCCGTTAAGGAAGGCGTTGTTCTTTCAAAGGGCAGCGGAAAAACCGAAAACCTCAAAGATGCCGAATCCGCCGACGTATTTCTGATTGCACCTTACTACGGTCACGACAGCAGCTTCACCGATCAGTACAAGCGTGAAGCGCAGTCCGTCGCAGACGCAACCGGCGGCGACTACCTGCTTATCCAGAGCACGGCAGCGACCGGTCCCGCAATCGCAGAAAATTTCCCGAATAAAGGCGTTGTATTTTTTGACAGTCACGGCACCCAGGACGGCACGTCTTCCTATCTCTGCCTGACAACAAGTTCCGGCATCACTCAGGAAGATTACAACAACGGTTGGGCGGTTTATGCCGGCAGCGCCGCATATATCGACGGTCGTTATATTGAACACCATACCCCTGCACCCCTTTCAAACTGTCTCGTTTGGATGGCAATTTGCGAAGGTATGAAGCGCAGCGGCCAAGGCACCACCGGTGCAGCACTGCTCCGCGCAGGTGCAGGTGTTGTTTACGGCTATTCTCAGAGCGTCACTTTCGCAGGCGATTATGTATACGAAGAGACTTTCTGGAACCTTATGAAGGATTTTGAAAACCCCGCCACCGTTGCGGAAGCCTTTGCTCAAATGGTTGAAGAACACGGCATATGCGACCCTTACGGCAATGCATACCCTATTGTTATGAGTGATGTTGACGCTTTCCCCGCAAATCCCGACAGTGCGCAGACCGTCAACAGCACATGGAAACTCTGGGGCAGCTTCCCCCTTGTTGATCTTACCGGATTCAGCCTTGACATCACAAGCGCGGATATTAAAATGTCGCAAACCGTGAACGTCAATATGTCCCTTGTTCCCGAAAATGCAAATAATTATGTCACAACATGGACGAGTGCGGACGAGTCTGTTGCGATCGTTGAACCTTATGCAGGCAGCAGATGCAGAGCCGTCATCACCGGTATGGGCCGCGGCGAAACCGAAATCACCTGCTCCGTCAGCGTGAACGGCAGCATTATCGGAACCGAAACGGTTTCCGTTTCCGTAACTCCCGATGAAACCCTTGCCGAAGCCGTCAACGTTGAAGGCGGCAGTCTTGAATTCGGTACGAGCGCGGAATACAGCTTCGTTCCCGTTGCCGAGGGAGACCGACTGATTGCAAAGACCAACAACGCCGGCATGGGCAACACCACCGCCGTGCTGCTCACAACCATCCGCATGGCGGAAGGCGACACGCTTTCGTTTGACTATTTCTACAGCAGCGAAACCGATTACGACTATTATTACTTCAAAGTTAACGACGTTGAATACCAGAAATATGCCGACACGAATATGACCGGATTCAGCAGCTATACCTTCACCGCACCCGAAGCGGGGCTGTATCACTTTGAATGGAGCTACGTTAAGGACGAACTGACCGACGGCGGCAGCGACTGCGTCAAAATCGACAATGTTGCCTTCTCCGGAACGGGCGAACCCGAAGAACCTCAGCTGAGTCTTATCGGCATCACGGCAACAGCCAATGATGTCCGCATCGGTGAACGCATTGAAGTTTCTTTCGACTGCGCACCCGTTGCATGCGGCGGCACGCAGGTAGTTCACAGCGGCACGATCGCCGTCACCACCCCCGCTGTTATGGAGGAACTCGAGCACACCGTTATCCCCGGTGATATTCTTGAGCGGATCGAAGCCGCCGGCGGACATTACGAAATTGAAGCCGATATTATTTATGTTGACCGTTTCGCCTTGATTCAGGGTTATTACATATCCTTCGAATGTGAAGCGGGCGTTGAAATGACCGGAAATCTTCTTACCGTCAGCGCAGACATGCCCGAAACCTGGCACGGTTCGCTGCCTGCCGTAAATCATGCCGGCATTCACTCCGCAGAGATCTTCCATCACGCCAACGGCCGTGATTACGAAGTTCCGACAGTGCTCACCAACTGCCCGTTCAACATTCTTCCCGCAATGGGTGACGTCAACCTTGACGGCAGCGTTACCATTGCGGACGCATTGCAGGTAATGCGTCATGCAATCGAAGTGCTTACTCTTGAAGGCGCATCCCTTGATGCCGCTGACATGAACGGCGACGGCGTCATCGGCCTTCCCGATGCAATTCTTATTGCAAGGCGTGCAATGGGACTGTAACAGTCAACACAGCAATGAATGAATTGAATTTAAAATGATGCGGCGCAACGCGGCTGCATTTGTTATACGTCTGCCGGGCAGCATTTTCCGGCGGACGTATTTTATTTTGTTTCTATACTGATTTTCTACTGCGCGCTATAATGTTAAGCTCGGTTTCCCTTCGGCTTTTCCGTCCGGGCGTATTCTTTCATCTTTCCGTCTCATTGTATTGACATTTCAAACATTGACATTTCAACCGAAGATGATATAATAAACTCTGCTGAGACAACCGGCTTGTTCGGTTGTCCCGCGCACAGTTTTTCAGGAGGAAAAGAAATGAAAACCCGCAAATTTCTGGCACTTGCGCTTGCGCTCATCATGGCTTTCGCAATGATTCCCGTTGCTTCTCTTGCAGAGAATGTTGACGGTCTCGTTAACGAAGCAGCAGCAATGCGCAAACTCGACAACGCTTGGGCAGCACTCGATGCAGCCGAAGCAGACGCTCTTGCTCAGGGCATGAGCCGCACCGAGGTCATCAATGCAGTTTATACCGCTGCACTGAACCTCAACACCGTTGATAAGGACAGCTTCTCCGACTTCACGAAGGACGGCTTCTACTTCACCGTTGACGGCATGTATTGTGCATACAACTACAGGCTCCGCAACGAACTCGGCAAAGTTACCGAACCCGCAAACGACGGTATTTTTTCACCATCAAGGGCAGCGGCAGCAATGCAGCAATGAAGGACGCCGAGTCCCCCAACGTTCTGCTTCTCGGACCGTACTACGGCTATGACTCCAACTTTGACGATTCCTACAAGAACGCAACTCAGCCCATTGCGGATGCAACCGGCGGCGATTGGGAACTCATCCAGGGTCACGCCGCAACCGGCCCCGCAATCGTTGAAGCATTCCCCGATTACGGCTCCGTTTTTGTTGACAGCCACGGCACCGCAAGCGGTTCTTCCACCTATATCTGCCTCACCACCAACGAAGGCATCACTCAGGAAGACTACAACAACGGTTGGGCAGTTCGCTCCGGCAGCGCAGCATACATCGACGGCCGCTACATTCAGCATCATCTCAACGGTGCGCATATCAGCAACCCGTTCGTATGGCTCGGCATCTGCGAAGGCATGAAGCTCAGCGGTCACGGCGTCACGGCTAACGCACTCGTTGAAGCAGGCTGCGGTGCAGTTTACGGTTACTCCCAGAGCGTAACCTTTGTTGCCGACCTCACCATGTACCTCCCCCTCCTTCACCGGCTCCCTTATGGAAGGCGCAACCATTGCGGATGCATTCCAGACCATGAAGGATGAATACGGCGTACCCGATCCCAGAGGCGATGCTTACCCCATCATCGTAAGCCCCGTTGACCCCTACCCCGCAAATCCCGACAGGCAGTGCAAACGTTGCAGTCACCGTTAACGTTGACACCACTCTCATGGAAGCACTGAACGTTGAAGGCGGTGCGCTTCAGTTCGGAACAAGCGAACCCTACGGTTTTGAGGCCGTTACCGAAGGCGACAGATTCCTTGCAAAGTCCAACAATGCAAGCATCGGCAACTCCACCGCAACCCTAACCACCACTGTTCAGATGGCAGCAGGCGACACTCTCACATTCGACTACTACTACAGCAGTGAAAACAATTATGACTGGTATCGCTTCAAAGCAAACGGCACCGAAGTTCAGAAGCTCTCCGGCACGGGCATATCCGATTTCGCATCCTATACCTACACCGCAGCTTCCGACGGCGCATACACCTTTGAATGGTCCTACAGCAAGGACAGCAGCGTAAACGGCGGCAATGACTGCGTCAAGCTCGACAACGTTGCATTCTCCGGCACGATTGAACCTCCCGCACCCGAGCTCAACGAGGTTGCTTTTCACCATCTCCGCTGACGGCGTTCGTTTCGGCGATGTCGCAACGGTTTCCGTTGACTGCGCACCCGTGACCGCGCCTCAGATCGCACATCGCGGCAGGATTGAAATCAACTTCCCCACTGCATTCGTTGCCGGAGGTTTGGGTATTTATGCTGAACTTATACCCGGCGAACTCCTTGAGCGCATTGAAGCTGCCGGCGGCACCTACACTCTCGGAATCAATGAGCTTGAGCCCATTGAAAGCACGGGCCACGGTCGATACCCCGAAAGCATCTTTGTTGAATTCGAATGCGCAGCAGGCGTTGAAATGAGCGGCAATCTGTTCAACTATACCGCAACCGTCAGCAATACTTTCGGAAGCGAGACTTTCCCGTTTGAAGTTGAACTCACGATTTACAGCAGCAGCCTGACCTATATTGAAAACGGCGTAAACTATGAAGTTCCCGTTTCCGTGAACAACTCCGTTTTCGAAGTTGCGCCCCGCCTTGGCGATGTCAACCTTGACGGCAGCGTTACCATTGCGGACGCACTCGAAGTAATGCGTCATGCAATCGAAGTGCTTACCCTTGACGGTGCATCTCTTGAAGCAGCCGATGTGAACGGCGACGGCGTCATCGGTCTTCCCGATGCAATTCTTATTGCAAGAATCGCAATGGGTCTTTAATGTTTCTTTGATTCCGGATTACCCGATTTCGGTTAAATAAATCGGAACCGGTGCGGCCGAGGAATGGGAATTTCGGTGTTTTTTTTT
>VOFD01002872.1_pt1 | contig 11001 bp, 19 predicted proteins | sample 5384101 | NCBI WGS metagenome assembly VOFD01 (sample SAMN12384723, study PRJNA508395) | human gut metagenome | isolation source: healthy gut C | host: Homo sapiens
TCACGATCCTGAGCGCCGAGGACGAGGAGGAATATCTCTCCCGGGCAAAACAGGTCATCCCCGCCATTCTGGAGGACAAAGCCCCAACGTGGATGCTGTTTCCGGCGCGACCTACTCTTCCACCGGCATCCTGAACGCGGTCAAGCTGGCGCTGGCAAAGGCGGCTGTTGCCCCGGCAGAGAAAACCGCTCCGGAGCAGACTGCATCGGAAGAGACGGCAGAGGAAACCGCACCGTCTGAAGCAGCAGAGCCCGGGGAAACGCCGGTCACCGCGCCCACCGTGGAGGTGGTGCAGCCGGAGGAAAAGAGCGCCGTTCCCGTGTGGCTCAAGGAAGTATGGCAGCAGCTTTTCTATGCAGATGCACCGGCATCCTCTGAACCGGAACCGGCATCTTCTGAGGAAGTGCTGCCGACATCCGAGCCGGCACTGCCGCCGGAAGAGACCGGGATTGAATCTGAAACGGAAGGAGCAGCAGAATGAAATACAAAAATTTTCTCCTCCGGGCGGTGAACCTGCTGCTAATTTTGGGGGTACTGTGGCAATACCAGCAGGTGGCGCTGATCCGGGCGGCAGCGGTAAGCCAGCGCAAGCAGGAAATTGCCGAAGTTGAAGCCTACAATTCGTGGCCGGGTTTTCCGGGGTAAAACAGATCTTTCTGCACATCGGTGCAGGCGAGGTGCTCTCTGTGGACAGCTTCACACTTTCCCTGCTGGGGCTGTGCGGCTTCACCCTGCTTTTCGACCGTTTTTTCTGTGGGTACGCCTGCGCCTTCGGTAGCTTGGGCGATGCCGTCTGGGCGCTTTCCGGGCTTATTCAAAAAAAGCTGTTCCACCGCAAAAAGCAGCTCCGTCTGCCGGAGCGGGCGGTGCTTTTGGGGCAGAAGGTCAAATACCTGCTGCTGGCATGGCTGGTAGCACTGTATGTGACCCGGCAGGAAAAGATGCTGACCGGCGCAAGCCCGTGGGAGGTGTTTTCCCGCCTGACGGCTCTGCATCTGCCGCCGGAGGGCTTTGGTGTGGGCATCGGGCTGCTTGTGCTCATTTTGCTGGGTATGGCGGTGCAGCCCCGGTTCTTCTGTCAGTTCCTCTGCCCCATGGGAGCGGTGTTTGCCCTGCTGCCGGTGCTGCCATTTGCGCGGCTGCACCGGCAGAGCGACGGCTGCATCCCGGGCTGCAATGCCTGTAAACAGCAGTGCCCGGTGTGCCTGAAGCTGGAGGAAACCAGCCTGCGCAGCGGGGAATGCATCGCCTGTGAAGCCTGCGTTGGCACCTGCCCCAAGCAGAACATCCACCGGTGGGATACCACTTTGTGCAAGCGTCTATGGCTGCCGGTGCTGGGTAAAGTATTGCTCTTCTTCCTGCTGGGCTGCTGGCTGGGCTTTTGCCGATTCATCTGAACTAAAAAGTGCTGCGCAGTATTTGTGCAGCAGCCTCCTTTTGGCTGGGAGATCTATCATTTCGGTACGCCGGAGCATCTGCGGACGCTCCGGCGTACCATTTTTACAGGGAAGACTTCTGCTCCAACAGGTCTGTCATGCTGCGTAGGCTGATGCCGAGGGTGGAAAGGTTATGCAGCATCGCGCTGGTGGCGGGGGCAAAATGCCCAGTGCGCCCAGAAGGATGAGGGCCGAGTTGAAGCTGAGCACCGGCTTTTCGCCCTGCAAAACCGAAAGCGTTTTGGCGATGCTGGCAGGCTCCACGCCCAGTGCGTGGGCTGCTTCCGCCACCGTAGCTGAGGACTCGTTCAGCACAATGACATGGTCTCCCAAACCTTTTTTCTTCCAGGTCTGCTTTTGCTTTTTCAAAGGACATTTTCCCACTTCTCCGCTCTTATTCGGTAACAGCCCAGACCCGCGCAGGCAGACCAGTTGCACCTTCAATGCGGGGATAAGAAACGATGACCACCGCACCGGCAGGCTGAACTTTATCCAGATTTGCAAGCACCTCCACCTGCAGCTTGTCGTTGTCCAGAACATAGCGCTCGCAGGCAAGGTCGCCCTTTTCCTCCGCCACCGCAGAGGAATCGGTATCCAGCGTTTCGTGGCCGTTGGCGGCGGCGTTGCGCACCTTGTAGATATACTCCAATGCTTCCAGCGACCAGCCGGGAGCATTTTTTTGCCCTCTGCGTCGATGCCGGACAGCGCATCCATATCCGGCCACTTCTTGTACCAGTCGCTACGCAGAGCCACCAACGCACCATCCGGGATGGGACCGTACTTTGCTTCATAGGCCTTGATGTCCTCCACTGTCACAGCGTAGCGAGGGTCTTTCTTGGCCTGCTCAGAAATATCAATGACCACCAGCGGGAAGATCAGGTCGTTCACATCGTACTTTTCGGACAGCGCTTTGCCCTTGATGAAGTGACCCGGGAAGTCGATATGGGTACCGAACTGTCCGGGGAATTTGAAGGTCTGGATCAGGCATTCCAGTTCCGGCTTGCCCCAGTCCCACACGGTCTTTGCCAGCTCCACAGAGCCTTCCGGGATGCCGGACCAGTAGGGGCTTTCGTTGTTCAGCGAGTGAGAAAGCTCCACCCAGCGATATTTTTTAGCATCCTTCAGTGCGTTCCACAGTTTATAATCAGCCATTGTCGGTTCTCCTTTTATTGTGACGATGTATGTTCGGGCACTTCTCCCAGACAACGGCATCTTCCTGGTTTTTCTCAGTCTGTCTGCCGGGAATTTGTCTGGGAGCAGCGCATTCGCCCGGGTAGTCTGTGCCGGGCATCTGCTGTATGTTTCATCTGTCTGCGCTCCCTTCCTTGTGTTGGGGATAGTATAAACCCATTTTCGCACCATGTCAATAGGTTTATTCTTTCAAAGACTTCCCGGGCAAACGACAGGTCAGCAAACCGTTCGCCCTTGCAATAACGTTTCGTCATCTCCTTTCCCTTTTATCGCAATCCAGCAGGGCGGTGCAACCCTCCAGCACATCCTGCCATGGCAAACAAACAAGATCTTCTTCATCTTACTTTCCCAGCACCTCGCCCAGTGCCAGAACAGCGTTGCGGACGCACTCCGGGCACGGGCACAGCGGTGCGCCGTTCTCTATCCCCTTCAGATCCTTGCAGATGGTAGCACCGCACTTTTCCTGAAAGTTTTGCAGCAGCTCCTTGGAAATGCGGGGTGTGCCCTTGCCGTCGGTGACGATGCCCGCCACCATCACAGCGCCGATCAGTGCGCCGCAGGTGCTCTCCATGCAGCCCATGCCGGCGGCATAGCCTGCGCCCAGCTTCATCAGGGTGTCGGCATCCACCGGCAGCTTGTCCTCAAATGCCTTCATCACCGCCTGTACACAGTTGCACTGTCCAGTAGCTTTCCATGCGGCAGCCTGTGCCGCCCGTTCTTCGATGTTCATTTTACAGTCCTCTTTCTTTGATGAATCGTAGTTTATTCGACATTATCATAAAATTCCTGTAACACTGTTGCCAATTCCTCCGGAGATTCTATGTTTGCTTCATGACCCGCTTTCAAAAGTTCATGGAAGTGGGAATCACTCAAATAACTGGCAAGTTCCTTTGAGGCTTTTTGTTTGCGTTGTCCTTTTCCCCACAAACGATCAATACCGGACAGGACACCTTACATAATGAATCCCTGAAATCCAATTCCGTCATCGTACCGCACAAGCTGATCACATCAGCTTTTTTGAAGCCAAATTGCTTGAACATTGTATTCGGCATAAAGCGAAACAGCATATTCTGGAACTTCAATAGCTTTTCAGGCATTTTATATTGTGCTGCAATTAGCACCAGTGCCTTTACTTTATTCGGATGGTCTATCGCATAATTAAGTGCCAGAACAGCACCCAAGGAAAGCCCGCACAAGACGATTTCATCATGTTCCTTATCACACTCTCCTGAGAATGCAGCATACAGTTCCCCATAAGTGGCCGCTTTGTCCTCCAGCATCTCTGCCAAACTCAAGCTGGCGCTTCTATCCGAGACCTTCGTTTCTTTTATTACTCTGTCCCAACTGTCTGGTTTTTGTCCCAACCCATGTAAGTATAAAAACTTCATCTAATTTCCGCTCTCCTTCACACGTCCTGCTGCTTTTCCAGTGCTTCAAAGTGATACCGGGGCTTGCCTTTGCTCTTTTTGCCGTACTCGATGGCTTCTTTAGGGCAGTGGCAGATGCAGGCCATGCAATGGGTGCAGTTTTTGCCCCAGACCGGTTTGCCGTTTTCCAGACGGATGTTGTTCAAGGGGCACAGCTCCACGCACTTACCGCAGCCGATGCAGGCATCCGTTGCCCGGAAGGCATCCGCTTTTACAAAAAGCGATAGAACACCGGGTTTACCGGGCCGCTCATAAGGCGGTCGTAGAGGGTCTCTCTCGGCGGGAAATTCCCGCCCGGCCTTGAGCTGCGCCAGCGCCTTCTGAAGTGCAGGCTCTGCCTGCCCCACGATGCTTCGTGCCTGCTTCTTTTGGGGTGCATTGAACATGGCTGTAGTTTTCCGGCATGATGATCTGGGCTGTGCCCATATACTGCAGCTGCTTTTGCGCTGCAAGCTGCCGGTTATAGCCTGCCGCATTGCCAATTTCGCTGCCGCAGTCCATCACAAACCAGATACGCTCTGCCCCGGTCAGCTCGGTCTTGCCCAGCCACTCCGACACCACCGGGGGATGCGCCATGCGTAGGTAGGCGTTACCAGCACCACATCCCGCCCGGTCTGCACCGGGGCGGTATCCCCTGCCTTGATGCAGGTGTTCAGGTCGTAAAACGACATCTCCAACCCTTCGGCAATGCGCCGTGCCAGATACCGGCTGTTGCCGGTTCCCGTAAAATAAAGTACCATGGCTGCCCCCTCATTTTTTGTGTAGTTTTCAGTTGCCTGTCTGCCCGGCAAGCTGGAACTTGTCGGGGCGAGGCCCCTCCATCTTGCTACGCAAGACTGTTCTGTCACTTAAAAGCCCCACTGGGGCTTTCATTGTTCCGCTTCGCCCACAAACGCGAACTTGTCGGGGCGAGGCCCCTCCATCTTGCTGCCGCAAGACCGTTCGGTCGCTTGAAAGCCCCACTGGGGCTTTCATTGTTCTGCTTCGCTCCACAAACGCGAACTTGTCGGGGCGAGGCCCCTCCATCTTGCTGCCGCAAGACCGTTCGGTCGCTTGAAAGCCCCACTGGGGCTTTCATTGTTCCGCTTCGCTCCACAAACGCGAATTGTTTACTTCTTCGTCTTAGGCGCAATAAGCAACATGACTGTCACAAGAATATATAAACCATACAGTAACCAAGTAATGGTGTTGTTCCAAGGAAAACTCATTTCTGGATGGTTCAATGCAAACACTATAAATGCAATAGCTATAATCAGCATTATTAAACCGAGAATCCTTGATATACGCTTTTTCATGCAAAGCACTTCCTTGTCAAACTGGAATTGTTAATCTTGAACTGGTCCTATAATGCCAAATGCTATTGCATCAATAAAAAGCACGAACGCTATCACACAAACAATTAAAATAGTTGCAATGACTTTAATAACAAGTTGTTGATTTTGTCTTAAATTACTCTTACTAACAATCCTTAAGACAAAAATCAAAGCAACGAGGATGATAAAAGAAATAATATTATAAAGAACCACTGTTTTCATCTATGTGTCCTTCTTTTTTATATCAATTCCGAGTTGCCGCTTTCCGTATGCCATAGTCTCCGCACGCAAAAAGCCCTTTGCGGCAAGGTGTGTGCTTACACCTCACCCGCAAACTTCATGCCCCAGCTCATGCGGGTGTCGTACATCAGGCGGGTCAAGGCAAGGCTGTCCTGCGGGGTGTAGCGGTCGCTGCCGGTACGCCCCAGTTTGACGCAGCGGCTTGCTTCCCGGATCTCGTACTCAAAGCCGTTGATGTCCACCGGGCAGCGGATGACCTCCGGCTCTTTGCCCTCCACTTCCAGCGTCATGGTCTCGGCGTGCTGGAAATCCGGCAGGAAAATACTGCCCTTGTGCCAACGATGCGGGCGTTGCGCTCCAGCTCCTGCCCGATGGTCTGGACAGACTCCGCCTTGCAGCCGCCGGGATAGGTCAGCACAAGGCGGCTGTAATCGTCGGTGCCGTACTCGTTGATGTGCACCTCTTTGGTTTCCACCTTCTCCGAGTCCTGTCCGGTCAGGATGCGCAGAAAGCCCAGATTGTAGATGCCGATATCCAGCAGCGCACCGCCGCCCAGACCGGAATCAAACTTGCGATCCTTCCGGGCACCGGAGGCAACAAAGCCGTACTGACAGGTGATCTGCTTCAGCTCCCCGATGGTGCCCGCCGCAAGGATCTCGCGCAGGCGGTCGTACAGCGGCAGCAGCCAGATCCAGAACGCCTCCATGAGGAAGAGGTGCTTTTCCTCTGCCAGACGGTACAGCTCCCGTGCCTGCTCCGGGCTGATGGTAAAGGGTTTTTCGCACAAAACATGCTTGCCCTGCTCCAAGCAGAGCCTGCAGTTTTCGTAATGCAGGGTGTTGGGGGTGGCAACGTAGATAGCCTCCCACCTCCGGGTCGGCGGCAAGGGCTTCGTAGGAGTCATAGCAGCGGGGGATGCCGTACTGCTGCGCAAACGCCTGTGCGCTTTCCATGTGCCGTGAGCCCACGGCAACAATCTGCTCCCCCTCTGCGCCCATCTGTTCCACCGTAGACGCAAACTTTTTGGCAATGGTGCCGGTCGCTAAAATTCCCCACTTCATAACGGTACCTCCCATTTTATGGCTTTGGGTCCAGTATACCATGATTTTCCCTTGTGGGAAAGCTTCCGAAAAAACAAAAATGTCCCCGGAGGGCTTGTTCCAACTCTCCGGGGACAGATTCTATGCACCGGTATCATCCCTCTGGCTGCACGCCAAAACAGGCTCCTGCAAGCGTTTAACCACTGGCAGGAGCCTGTTTATTTCTTAAAGTTTCGTCATCCACAGACCATGCAGGTTGCAGTAAGCGTAGACCGCCACGGGCTTTTCGCCGCCAGCTCAAACACCGCCTTGGGTGCCTGACCGGGGTAAGATAGCGGAGCTGTCCGCCGTTTTCGGTCTCCACAAAGAGCCACTGGATGTGGTGCACATCCACCATGGGGTGCTCCACCGCACCCACCGTAACCGTGAGGGTGCTGCCGGAAAGCTCTGTCACCGGCAGATGCTTTTCGCCGCTGGCTTCCACCGTGTTGGGGAGCAGCTCCTTCATCTTTTCGCCGCAGCAGACCAGCGGAACGCCTGCGTTGTGGATGGTGGTGACCAGGTTGCCACAGTGCTCACAGATATAAAACTTTGCTTTCATATTCAAATCCTCCATCGGAATGTTGTTGGTGTTTCCTGCGACTATATGATAACATTTCCTAGTTAGATTTTCTGTGACTGGGTCACGTAAGCAGCCTAGTGCTGTGGAAATGCCCTCAGCTTCCCATGGCGAGGAGCACCAGCACGACCACCACCGCAATGGCGATGAGGCAGCCGCAGCCGCTTCCGTCTCCACCACTGCCGCCACCATTGTTGTGGCCGCCGCCACCGCCGCCGGACGAGCCGCCGAAGTTGCGGTTGAAGGCCGTCATGTATTGGGCATAGCCCGTGTCCCCTTTGCCGAAATAGCCGTAATCACCGTTTGCCATTGTATTTTCCTCCGTCCGAAGTGTGTTTTGCTTCTTCTGAGGTTATTTTACCGAAAGAGCTGTCCCATAAACATCTCTTTCAGCATTTCTTGTCATCTCATTCTTCCCGGATTCCCAGATACACATCAATGTCCATGATGCCTTCCCCGCTGACCTCCACCAGATCTTCAAAGGGCACCACGGTGTCGCCCACCTGCAGAGTGCGGAACACCGGGTCGATGCGGTCTGCTTTTCCGGTCAGGGTGAGGTAGTTGCCCACCGCCGGAACCTCCGGGTGGGTAATGTCCCTCTTTGAAATACCGCACTGTGATGGTCATGCCCTTGGTGACCTGCATCAGCCGATCGGACAGGGCGGACATTTCTTCCTCGGTCAGAATGCGCTTGGTCACCCGCTCCGTGCGCTGCTTTTCTGCGGCAAGCTGCTCGTCATACCCCCGCAGCGGAGAGAAGGGTGAGAAGATCTTGGCACGGTTCTGAAGGGTCATGCGGGGGTGCTTGCGGAGGGATTCTCCGGTCTGGGGGCGTTCCATCTCTAGGATGTCCCCGTACTTTTGGGCGGTCTCCCGCCCGATCTTGCTATTTTTGTAGTTTTCCATCTGAACCTCCCGCCGAACCTCCTGCACTGTGCCCGCCGATCTGCGCATTGCGCTGGCGCATGGTGGCACCCTCTTCGTAGCTGCTGGCTTTCAGCACGGCGTTTTTGCCGTACTTGTTCTTGATGCCCAGCATGGCTTGCTGGAGTTTTTTCTCCTTTTCCAGCTTCTTGGTGTTGGTAAAAAAGTCCACCTGATAGAAGCCCTCGTCCGGCGTGACCTTGTTGGCGTTGATGGTAATGCGCCGCACCGTCAGCGCCGGGTCGGTGATGCGCTCAAACAGCTTTGCGCTTTCGCTGATGAGGGTGCTGCCCAGATTGGTGGGGGCATCAAACCGGACGGTGCCGTGAGCTGCCTTGGGGATGGTTCTGCCGTAGCGGTCGGTCTGGGTCAGACCACGATAACCGCCCTTGTCCACGTTCTCCCGGTCGTAGCCTATCTCCAAGGTGATGGATTCCGTCACCAGCTTCTTTTCGGTGAGCCGGAACATCAAGATTTCTGCCATTTCCCGGACAATGAGTTTTGCTTTATCATACGGATAAGGAGCGGAAAGCACCTGTCCCTCGCTGATGCTGTTGGTACTGGGCTTGTAGCTTTTGATCTCTGCCATACCGCAGGGTTCGTAGCCCCATGCATGGTCGATAAGGATTTCCGCATCCACGCCGAAAATCTCATACAGACGATCCTCCCCGTGGATGGAGAACCGTGCCAAGTCCCCCATCGTATAAATGCCATGAGCTTCCAGCCGCTTAACGGTACCAGGACCGGTCATCCAGAAATCGGTCAGGGGTCTATGGTTCCACAGCAGATACCGGTAGGACTGCTCGTCCAGCTCCGCAATGCGGACACCATCTTTGTCTGCAGGGATGTGCTTTGCTACGATGTCCATGGCCAGCTTTGCAAGGTAGAGGTTGGTGCCGATGCCTGCCGTTGCCGTGATGCCGGTGTTGTACAGCACCTCCCGCACCATGGTCACGGCAAGCTCATGGGCGCTCATGTGGTAATAGGGCAGATAGCTCGTCACATCAATGAAAACCTCGTCGATGGAGTAGGGGTAGATATCCGCCGGTGACACATATTTGAGGTAGGTCTTGTAGATTTGGGTGGACACATTCAGATACCGCTGCATCCGGGGCGGCGCAACGATGTAACTCAGCCCCAGCGCCGGGTCTGCGTTCAGGGCGTTGGCATCGAAAGAGGTTCCGGCAAAGTGGTACTTTCCATCTTCTCCCCGGACTGCCTTTTGCTGACGGATGGCAGTTTGCAGCCGCTGAGCGTTGACCTCTTTCACCCGCTGAACGGCTTCAAACAGCCGTGCTCTGCCGGGTATCTTGTAGGCTTTTAAGGACGGCGACACCGCAAGGCAGATGGTCTTTTTCGGTGCGGGTGGCGTCCGCCACCACCAGATTGGTGGTCAGGGGGTCCAGATGGCGGTCTACGCACTCCACCGAGGCATAGAAACTTTTCAGGTCGATTGCCAGATAGGTCACCGCAGCAGTGGGCTGCCTTTACAATTATAAGGATGTGTCTCATGAAACTACTCAACACCATTCAGCAGGAAACGGTCTCACCCCTCAGCGCTGTGCTGGCTCGCTGTTCCGCTGCCCGCCGGATGCAGTATCTCGGCTACATCGACCCTGCGCACGCTGGCGATTTGCCCCCGGGATGACGGTCATGGCCGGGCTGCGGCGGCAGGGCTTTTTGATGGACTGGGCCGGCATTGCTGTCCCGTACCCACAGCACATTTCAGCTGACGCGAGTACTGGTCGGCTGTGTTTTTGGAAGCATGTTCATCACCAACGATGTTTCCCCGCTGACCTTCGTTCCTTTACGTTCGTGGTCCTGAGTCGTCTGGGAGCGGATGTCCGCCGCTCTTCTGACCTGGTTTGTCTGTAGCACTGAAAAACCTTGGGCAGCATACAAATCTCATCGGCAACCCGTGAACCTTCTATCTTTACGGAAAAGAGTTACTGGGATTTGGTGCTTCTTCTTATGCCCCCACACCCTGGTCTCTCTCTGCTTGCCAAGCTGGCTTGCAGTTGGTCTGCTTGAAAGCCTCTGCCGCCTCAGAATGAGTTTGCTTCTTTCTTCGTACCCAGAGGATCAGAAGCATCATCCTGCTTGTATCTTTGGTGTTAAGCTTGCCGCTTGCCCGCGCTGTCCGCATCCGGGTGCTGCCCTATGGCATCGCCTTCGCTGTAATCGTTCGCGCCCTTTTTGCAGACCCGCACACCTTACGGCAGTGACTATTCCCTGCTTTGACCCGTGGTTTTTCATCTTCATTGGCACCCAAAGTGATTTTGCCTTTCCGCTGGCTGCAGAGTTTTGACCGGCTCAAGTTTTGGCGGTTCTGCCGCAGGTCACCAGTAACAACCTCGGGTTGCCCTGCTGTCCGTTCATCAAGCAGAGACACAGCCCTCATCATCGGCACCAATCTGAGGTTGGCACTTTGATCGCATCCATACAGTCTTATTTCCTACCGGCAGATGACAAATACGGGCGTGAATACCTCCCGGCTGAACCGACTGGAATTTCGTCAACAACTTCGACCGGGAAGGAAAATTTATGACCGGCGAAGAACTGCACAGCCACCTCGATGAGATCGAGCGCATCCACGGCTTGTATTCGCCCATCGCACTGGGCTTTGCAGCTGCACTGGCCTGCGGCTGCTTCACACCTTCTGCTTGGCGGCGGCATTGTGGAAATGCTGTGTGCCTTCTGCGGTGCAGGCATCGGCAACTTTGTACGGTGCAAGCTGACAAAAACACTCTGGGCATTACGGCGTCGGTCTGTTCGCAAGCCTCGTGTATGCCATCCGCTGAAGCTGGCAGA
>VOFD01001841.1_pt1 | contig 10977 bp, 22 predicted proteins | sample 5384101 | NCBI WGS metagenome assembly VOFD01 (sample SAMN12384723, study PRJNA508395) | human gut metagenome | isolation source: healthy gut C | host: Homo sapiens
TGCTGGCATGGATCCTGCACCAGACGGCGGTCACCGCCATAAAGCAGACAACGGGCTTCACCGTCAGGACGGAGGTCTTTGCCGCGCGGAAGGTCATGCTGGCCGCCGGCGGCAGCAACAAAGTGGCGGCGTCATGGACGACTACGCCTTGCCAAAATGCTGGGGCACCACCCACCATGCTGTATCCCTCCCTGGCAGCTGAGGGATCTCCACCACTACCCCGGGCGCTTAAGGCGTCAAAGCCGAGTACCGCTTCTCATCATGGCGGCAGCGATGCGGCGGCGAACCACGGCGAGTGCGTTCAATACCACAGTGTCGCGGCGGCGACTTTATCTCAGGCGAAGTCCACCGGCGAGGCTGAGATCCGCGCTGGACTTCTCCCTGACTGGGAGACGCGGGAGGTGGGCTGGCTGCGCCTGCGGGCGGAACAGCGACTCCACGGGCCTCACCCTGCTGGTAGGCCGCCGCCACACCCGGCTGGGGCGGATGCTCCGCCGGGTTCACCAGCCAGCGCGCGCTGCGACCTCACCGACAGGGACCTGGGGCCGTCGCCCGGCAGACAGGCGCTTTGCGCTCCCTATCACCGGCACCTGCGGCTGACCAAGGCTGGAGTCACGGCGGGCGGCGGACGGAGGAATTTGACCGGAAACGCTGGAAAGCCATTGTCGTTCAGGGCTGCTGCGCCCTGCGGCGAGGTGCTGGACGTGGACGGCGACTGTGGCGGCTTCAAACACGCAATACGCGGGCCTGGTCATTAGGGCATCTGGCCGGGCTACTGCTGCTGTGCCAAGTTGACAATAATTTTAATTGCCCATTGAAGCCTATGCCCGCGGCAGCTTACGGAATTTACTTTCGTCTGGCAGAGTGCTAATCCTCACACTGCGCTGTTGTTTCTTAAAGAGGCATTTCAGTGCCATGGAGCAGAAAGGAAAGAAAGGAAGTGCTATGGAACCCACGCTGCTGACCATCAACGCCGTGATCCCAGCGCTGTTTTTATCTGCTATACCTATCACCACTCTATAACCCACTGGTGCTGCTGAAAAAGCGCCGGCCTTCACACCTGCCGCGTCATCGGTACGCGGTGCCATCGCTGCGCGGAACAAAAACGTCATTGCCGGGCTGCTGGACTCACCACTGGCCGCGCAGACTGATCTCATCCTGGTGACGGTATTGGCGGCAGAGACAACACGCCGACAACACCGCCGCCATCACTTGAGATAGACAGTGGTGTGCCAGGCGCTTCAATCATGTGAACGTGGGTAAGGGCTATGCCCTGGATTTTCTGCTGCAGCACATCGGCGCAGACTATCCGGGGGCTTTGACGGCGCTACTTCGTGTTCGACGCGGACAACATCCTCTCGCGGGATACCTCGAGCGCGCTGGGGCAAGCGCTTCTCCGCCGGAAACGGTCGCGACCAGCTGCCGCAGCAGCAAAAAGCCGGCGCAACTGGATCAGCGCCGGGTGCGCCCTGTGGTTCCTGCGGGAGAGCCGCTATCTGACCACTTGTATAGCCTTGCATAACCTCAGAATTAAAATCAACCCATAACTAATTTACGTAAACTCTAAATATGCAGAAAATCCCTAAAAGCAAACATGCCATTTTCAAATTATCAAAACCTATAACTACTAGTAGGAGTCTTACAGAGGTCTCAAAGTGATTGTTTTGTGGACATGTAATTGATTTGAGTTTTCTTGAATTCGACAAAACAATTTGAATAAGGGAGATTGTGATTTTTTTGAATTTGTTGATTACATTTTCATAGCATGCTTGTATTATAAACAAATCCATTGTTGAATTAAATGTATATAATCATGAGGTGTTTAATTTCAAAAAAACAAGCAAAACAAGCACGAACTATTTCTCTATTATTGTTGTCTTTTTTTACGTTGAGTTTGTCTTGTAATTGTTGTGAGACCCCACTGATGCAGACAGGGGAATCCGTACTTCCTGTCGTTGATTGGAGTACAGCTGATTTTTTTTGATGTGTTGCGGGGTTTAAATATTGGAGGTTGGTTGTCGCAGACATCCACACGTAATGTGGCTCGGAACGCTTTTTACGGAAAGAGAGATAAAGTTATGTGCGGAATGGGGGTTTGACCATCTTCGTTTCCCTGTGGATGAAATGGAGATTTTTACAGAGAAAGGAGAATGGAATACAAAGAATTTAAGACTCCTGCGTAACGCATTAGACTGTTGTATGGAACAGAATATGAGAGCAATTTTGGATTTTCATATTCTTCGTTCACATTATTTTAATGACACGGAAAAACATGACTTTATGGACGGATAAATCAGAACAAGAAAGGTTTGTTTCTATGTGGAAAAAAAAATTTCTGCAGAATTTAAAGATTATCCTAATAGTTTTTGGCTTATGAATTGCTGAATGAGCCAGTGCCTCCTAGTCCAGATGACTGGAATGTGTTAATGAATCGTACAATAATGGAATTGAGAATTTTGGAGCCAGAAAGGATGTTGATTTTGGATCCTAGTAGCCATAGTTCCATAGGACAATTGAGAAATATGGATATTCCTAAAAAACGACCCGAATTTTATGGTGACAGTTCATTTCTATACTCCACATTTACTAACTCATTATCAGGCAAATTGATGGACGGGCTAAAAAACTTGACGATTCAACTTCATTATCCTGGGCAATTGGTCGCTCAAGAAGATGTGGATACCATCACTATTCAGCGTCATAAAGAAGTCGTGAATTATTATAATGGCTATTATGATAAAAATTTGTGTTGCAATCGCGCATACAGGAAGCCATTGATTTTGCAAAAAGAAAAAGGCTTGCGCCTTCATGTTGGCGAAATTGGCTGTATAGAAAATACAGATAAGGAAGTGATGTATGCATGGTATAAAGATGTCATGGATATCTTCAAAGAGAACAATGTTGCATTTGCTATTTGGGGTTATAAGTCTACTTTGGTATTTTTACAGATTATGGTACAGCAAAGGATCAAGAGTTGATCGATATTATTACCGAATAAGAGGGAATGCGAGTAAATCAAATAAATATTGCATAAGTATAAATTTATTATTAACAAATCAATTTATCAGTTATGAAGAAGAACTTTGTTTTTGTAGTTTCTGCACTTTTTGTTTGTGCTGGAGTTTGTGCTCAAAAACATTAACGGTAACACACATGGTAGAAAATGACATGGCGAATGAAATCGTTGAAGCGTTAGCAGGTACTCCTGCTGAGGAGATTGAGACCTTGATCATTACTGGCGATGCAAATATAAAGTTTAATGATTGCCGCGCTATTCGTGCAAGCTTTTCCAACAGCAGCGTTAAAAAACGTTAGACCTAAGTCAAGCCAAGTTTGAAAAACGACAGTTTGCCTGGTATTCCAGCAGGTCAAGAGCCTAATAATGTGGGTGCTTTTAATGCTATTGTGCCTTATGAAGAAGGCTCTTCATCTGGATTGGATACAGGAGCAAAAGGTTTGTTATGCGAAGAAGTGATTTTGCCCCTCAGATTTAAGGGTTGTTAGCAATCGAATTTTTCGAAATTTCACAAACTTAACCAAAGTCAACTTACCACCCACAGTGAAGGTGATAGATGAAGGAGCATTTAATAAATGCGAAATGTTGAAAACGATTAATTTCCCCGATGGATTAACAACAATCGGAGTTTTTATGCTTTTTTACCAATGCTATAGGCTTGGACAAGATCCGCAAAATCCAGTTGATGTATTGCCGGAAAGTGTGGTTGGCGTGCTTGGAGAAAGTGCATTTCGCCAGACTTCGGCTTTTATAGGTTGGTTGCCCGAGGGAATTACGGAAATCGGATCAAGTTGTTTTGACTGTACGGGAGGAAGTTCTGCGATGATTGTACCAGGTTCAGATGAAAGTGTCTCGCCTGGTTCTCAAGGTGTAACGATTTATCAACATTGTGCAAAAATAGGAGATAAGGCCTTTAATGGTCAGACATATATTGATAATGTTGAAATAAACAGGGTTACTCCTCCAGAAATAGGTCAAAATGCGTTTGGTGATCCCACGAATGAAGAATATTTGGGTGGAATTATGCTTTATGTGCCACAAGGAACTTTTGAAGCCTATAATGCTATTGTTCCTTACAACAAAATGAATATTGTAGCGGAGTTACCGGTTCCTGAAGGATCGGCTGTAGAAGGAGTGGAAGCGATAGATTTTGGTATTTATCCAAATCCTGTTGTTAATACAATTTCTGTAAAAAACACAAAAAAGAAGTGAAATGTGTGAATATAGTGGACATAAAAGGGGCTTTAATAAAAGCCTTACCGCAAATACAGCCATGACTTTTGATGTTTCTGATTTGTCTAAAGGCATTTATTTTATTCAATTGGATAATAATGCTATGGCTAAATTTATAAAGGAATAAAATGAGTTTTCATCTTCAATCCTGTTATTCCATGAGTATCTTTGAATTTATTAAGTTTGATTTTATTATTGTTAATTTATCATGAAGAAATTACTGCTATTTGCATGCCTTGTTTTCTCTATGTCAATATTGAGAGCGGAGAGAACATCAATAAATGTTACCAAATCAAAGCAATATGGCTGCTGAGTTGGCAAAAATAGAAACACCAGCAGATGTTGATACGTTAGTAGTTTCCTCTACAGTTGATTTGTCATTAGAAGATTTGAGAGAAATAAGAGCAAAGTTCTTGTCTAATGGAGATGGTACATTTACATTGGATTTATCCAAAGTTTTTTATTTGCTGGCAATGTCTTTCCAGGTCCTGGTAGCGGAAACGATGGAGCTTTTTGACCAGTTGAAAGCCTTGAAAGAAGTGATGTTGCCGATAACATTGAAACAAATCGGTCGTGTCGCCTTTCGAGAATGTGCCAATTTGGAAAAATAAACTTGCCGGAAGGTCTTGAGGTTCTGAAAGGAAATTGTTTCGCAATGACAGGATTAAAAGGTAAGTTGGCTTTGAAAAATTTGCCAAGTACTATAACGAAAATAGAATCGTATGCTTTTTTTACCAACTTAAGACACTTGCTTTGAATAGCTTACCAGTGTCGTTGCAAGGTGAAATAGCGTCAAATAGCTTTTGCAGGTACGGCTGTTGCCATTACGGAGATACCAGAGGGAATAACCAAAATATCAAGTAGCGCGTTTGCTGGAAAATCGAATGATACGAGAAAAATAAATTCGATAATGTTTCCAACCACTCTTGAAATTCTGCATGTAAAAGCGTTTGACAGTCAACACAATTTGAAGGTTGTTGAATTTAAAAACATAGAACCTCCTATGGTTGATGGGGAGATAGCATACACTTTCCTACTGATGTTACAATTATAGTTCCTAATGAAGAAGCCGTAGCAAGTTACATGGAAATTCCTGCATTTGCTAAATTTACAATTCAGGCAAAAACAACTACAGATTTATCTGCAGCTTCTACAAATTGAATTTAGCTTGTATCCTAATCCAGTTGTTGATGAATTGAATATTTCATTTCTCGAACCAATAAAAGATGTTAAGTTGTATGATATGACAGGTCGCATGTTGGAAAATCTTACAGGGCAAGTCTGGAACATATAATGTATCTCATTTGAATACTGGTATATATTTCGTTCAAGTAAATGATCGGATATTCCGATTTGTGAAAAAAAATAGATTAGAGTGTTTTGAGTTATTATAGTTATTATGGAACGGCTTCACCAATAGAGTGAGGCCGTTTCTAAATCTGTCGGAATAATAATTTTTCTTATTTCTTATCAGTAATAAATAAAATATATGAATAGATTTCGAAGTACTTTTTGCGTTTTGTTATTCCCATTTATTCTTTGTGCCCAATATCATCCTGTTGTACTTGGGTAATAGACAAAACATTTGGTGTGAAGACCAGCAATGATAAAAGCAGTTCCAACCAGAACGTTGTTGCCGGCTTGAGTGAAGATTTGAAATTTCAAGGAGAAGGTACGGGGAATTGGTATTATCCTTTGTTCAAGATGCCGGGAACAACGGGAGAAGTTTTGAAAAATGATACTGCGTGGATTTGGCAGGCCTCCATTCAGGCTCCGGTGGGTATACATTCTTGGAAACCGTGTCTGAAATCTATAGGCTATAAACCATTGAATAAAACGGTGGCTTATTATGGTGAAAACGATGAATTGGAATTTTCTGTTAATGCTACTGGCAAAGTGGATGGTATAACAGAAATTGTAATTGAAGATGAACAATATCCGGTTACTTTGAAGATAATAGACAAAACCAAAGGAATCATAACGAACGATATCCAATATGATCAAGCTAATGTTTATTTTACAGGAGGTAAACCATTGGCTCCAACAAATGCACTTACTGATTTACATAATGAATTATTTTACAAAAGCGCAAACTGAGTTTGCTGCAGATGAGTTCGATTTTGTTACCGGTGTAAATATTGGAGTATGGCTTTCACAAACAAGCAATCGGGGGTTCGACCAGTGCTCAAAACTATTTTAAGAAGAGCGACCTGAAACAATTGGCTGATATGGGCTTTGACCATATACGTTTGCCGGTGGACGAAAAGGAAATATTTGACACGAATATGGAGTTTGTACCAGCTACTCGCCAATTGGTACATGATGCCATTGCATGGTGTAAGGAGTATAACATGCGTCTAGTTTTTAGACCTTCATATTTTTACGTTCGCACTATTTTAATGATGATAAAAACTCAATAATACTATGGAAAGATCCGGCAGAACAGGATAAGTTGGTTGCTATGTGGGACAAACTCTCGCAAGAATATGGGCATTATTCCAACAACATGCTTGCTTATGAATTGTTGAATGAAGCCAATGCTCCCAATGCAGAAGTCTGGAATAAGTTGGCTGCACGTATCATAGCAAAAATACGTGAACGTGAGCCCGACCGTTATTTGATTTTGGGAGGCATAAATCATAATTCGGCAGATGCATTGTCTTCATTGGAAAGTACCTCAGGATGATAAGAAATTACTCTTGGCTTTTCATTTTTATTCTCCGCATTTGTTGACGCATTATCAGGCCAATTGGATGGATGGCTTGAAAAACTTGCGCATACCGTTACATTATCCAGGACAGTTGGTGGCTCAGGAAGGCGTAGACACGATAACAGTCAAGCGGCATAGAGATGTGGTAAATTATTATAATGGATATAACAATAAATCAACACTTAAGACGAAACTGCAAAATGCCATTGACCGTGCAAATAGTTTGGGGTTGAGGTTGTATTGTTCTGAGTACGGTTGTATAACAAACACTCGAATGATGTGAAACAGAGATATCTACGTGATGTGTCCGAAGTGTTCCGTGAAAATAACATAGCATTTTCCATTTGGGGTTGGAAAGCTAACTTTGGTATATTGGATAATAGTGGCAATGTGCGCAGTCAAGAGGTGATTGACGCAATAGCATGTGGAGGCGGAAACAAATATAACATGTTCCCACACAATGGTAACGTGGTTGAAAAAAAAAAAATGATACGGCGTGGATATGGTCGGCGACAGTTTATACGCGCACAGGTTGCTATTCATGGAAACCGTTTCTTTATTCAACAGGACTTTCTCTTAATGAGATCTCACATTATGATAATGCTGAAGGAGACATGCAATTTAATGTTGATTTGCAGGGAAATATGTCTGGACATACTACTTTGATTGTTCCGGATGGGTTGTCAGCCTTTGATCTGGAAGTGTCGGACAATGGTGATGGTATTTTCGTTTATCCAACTTTGTTTGCCGATCATATTTCGGTAAAAGGTTTGAAGAAATATGTTCAACTGTACAATATGGCAGGAGTCAAGGTAGCGGAGGGCGTTGCCGATTCGGAGTTGATGTTGGACACTTCTGATTTGTCAAAAGGGACGTATGTTTTGCGGGTAGACGATAAATATAGTTATAAACTAATGAAATAGAAATATGAATCGAAAGAGTTTTTGTCAAGTTGTTATGCTTGTTCTGTATAAGTTTGTTTCTATGTACAAGTCTTTATGGTAAACAAACAATAAAGGTATTGGCTATAGGCAATAGTTTTTCTGCAGATGCATTGGAGAGCTACCTGTGGAATTTGGGGACTGCTGCAGATGTAGAGTTTATCATCGGTAATGCCTTTATAGGGGGGCTCTTTGAATAGGCATTGGGATTGTGCAAGCGGTGATTTATCTTGTTATTCATACCGAAAAATTGAAAACGGAGAGAAAAAAAACTTTGTCGAAGCAAACATTAGCATATTGTATCAAAGATGAAAAATGGGATGTGATAAGTTTTCAGCAAGTCAGTACTCAATCGGGTATGTATGAATCCTATTTCCTTTATTTGAACGATTTGCTTGATTATGTGAAGGCGATGGTTCCCAATCCGAAAGTGAAGTATGTTTTTGCATCAAACGTGGGCATATGCCAAGAGTCCGACACATAAATCGTTTGTGAATTATGGCAATGATCAAATGAAAATGTACGAGGCAATAGTTGATGCGGTATGGCGTGTTGCCGAGACTGTTGGCTTTGAAACCGTAATTCCTTCCGGTACAGCTATCCAAAACGGACGGAGCAGTGCTGTTGGGGATAATTTCAATCGAGACGCTTCGCATTTGAGTTACGGAATAGGACGCTATACTGCTGCGTGTACGTGGTTTGAAGTGCTTACTGGCATATCAGTTGTAGGTAATGCATATAAACCAGAATGTATTACCGATTTTCAATGTGCGGTAGCTCAAAACGCAGCTCATCTGGCGGTGAACAATCCACGAAGTATAAGCGACATGAGTTTTTGGAATGGGAGGAAGTTTTTTGAAAAATGAGATTTATTAGCTCTGCGTTGTGTGTTATGAAAAACTGTATCGTTATTTTGTCTTTTGCATTCATGGCGTTGAATGTCAGTTGCCAAAAGCCTGAGGAGGAAATGTCGGAACAAGCACCGGTTGGAAATTCTTATTTGCATTTTATTATGTATGGGCAAAGTTTGTCCGTTGGGGCACAGTCTTATCCGGTGTTGTCAACAGAGAATATACCGGGTAATTATATGTTGGGTGATCAGATTTGGATTAATTATTGGAATGTAGGGAAGAACACATTGAATCCTTTGACAGGCAAATTAGCAAAGCAAGATAAAGATGGGAGCACCAATCTTTATCCATTTATTCGTTCGGGCACGATAACGGCGGAATGTCCTTTGTATGGAGTGGTGAATCATCTTCAAAAGAAGATAGGAGGAAACTTTATTGCTACATCGAGTGGAACGAGCGGACGGTCGATTGAAGAACTGTCGAAAGAATCGAAAGTATCAGACAGACAGCATTATGTCACGGAGTTTAAAAGTACATTGTCTAATGGTGTCTTGGCAGCCAGGAAAAATAATTGCTCCATATCTTGTCCGGTTATATTTTTCATGCAGGGAGAAAATAATTATGAAAACAAAGGTAACGGATTGACTGTGGGCACAAAGTCGACCTCCGACAAGAATGAATATAAACAACTGCTTGTTAGGCTCAAAGACAATATGCAGGATGATATATTGTTAGCTTACGGGCAGTCAGAGAAACCTGTGTTCATAACTTATCAGGCTGGATGCCAGTATGGGAAAAACAAGGAATTGTCCATTGGAATGGCTCAACTTGAAGCGTCTAACGAGTATGATGATATTATTTGTGCTGGACCTGTTTACCCTTTGCCCGACAGGGGAGGACACCTGATCCGAATGGTTACCGTTGGTATGGCGAGATGTTGGCGAAAGTGTATTATAAAAACACAAGTATTGGGAGAAGACTTTAAACCTCTTCAACCTAAACGGTTGCAGAGAATGGAAAAATGCAAAACAAATAAAATACAGTTTCATGTTCCTGTGTCACCGTTGGTGCTGGATACATGGACTACTTTCTGTAAAATTTAAAGATTACGGATTTGAGGTGCATAAAGATGGAATTAAGCAGACGCTTTCGAATGTGGCAATAGAGGATGATTGTGTTGTGATAACTGCGGCGAACGATTTGTCATCTGGAAGGCTTGAAATAATTTATGCCGGAATCGGAGAAAACGGAGTGTTGAACAGAGGACATGGAAATTTACGGGATAGTGATGATTATGAAGCTTTTTTTACTTATGTGGATCTGGATGGAAAAGAAAGCGGAGAATATGTTTATCCTCGTGATCCCGGTAATTCACTGCGTCCAGTGAATGAGGTGAAGAACCAGTTGGGGCAACCCATTTATGGTCAGCCCTATTCTTTGTATAATTGGAGCGTGGTTTTTTTATTACGTTTTGGAAGACGGGCAGAAAAACCTATGTGGTTCCTGGCTTTGGAAACGATACTGTTGTAGAGCAGGAAGAACAAGTTGATATCTTCTCATTCTATCATCAAGGGAACGAGTTGATGCTGCACATCGATAATCAGTCTGATGTACGGCTTGATATAGTAGATATGCTCGGGAGGATTGTTTATAGTCGCTTGTTCAAGGAAAGTAGCGTGAATTGTTCCATACAAAAATTTTTTCACCGGGGGGTGTATGTTGCTACAGCTACCGTAAAAAGGAAAGTCAAAACAATTAAAAATCTTGAAAATATAAACAGGTTCGATATGAAAAACATGTTTTTTTTATTTTATTAAGTTTGCTTGGATGCTCTTGCTCGCCTAAAGATGAAATGGATGAAGTGATAGAAAAAGGTTTACATTTTTCCATTGAACAGTCGAAACGAATGGCGGAATTGCTGTGGAACCGTAAGGATTGTTTGCCGCGAACGCTTGACAAAGACGGTGATTTGATAACATCGGACTCGAAATGGTGGACAAGCGGTTTTTTCCCGGGTGTGCTTTTGGCATTTATATGAAGCGAGTGGTGATACGCTTTTGAGATACTATGCAGAAGATTATACCGCCCGTGTGGAGAAGGAAAAATATAATAAAGGCAATCATGATGTGGGGTTTATGTTGTATTGTAGTTTTGGCAATGGTTATCGTCTCACCGGCAAAGAACATTATAAGCAAGTGCTTTTTTAAATAATACTGTTAAATTAAT
>VOFD01002500.1_pt1 | contig 10957 bp, 19 predicted proteins | sample 5384101 | NCBI WGS metagenome assembly VOFD01 (sample SAMN12384723, study PRJNA508395) | human gut metagenome | isolation source: healthy gut C | host: Homo sapiens
CACCGCCTGAAAAATGCCGATACATAAAATATGCCCGGGTTGTGAAAAGTTTTTTTCAACAGCCTGAGCAGGCTTCAAATCCTCAAAAAGCCCTGATGAAACACGAGGAACCCGGAGGGTTCCTTTTTTCGATCGCTCGGAAAAACCGCGCCGACTGATTTTAGCGCCCTGCCGGCAAGGACTGGCGGGGCGCTGTGAAAAACGGAGGGTCAGGATCCGCCTTTGCCTCCTGATAGGGCAGAGCTATTGTATAGCCGCTTGATTGTTGGCACGGCATATTTGCCCCGAGAAATGGCCAGACGGAGAATGCCCAGATCCGTGGATGCGGGTCTGTGTTCATCAAATGCCCGGGTCCGTTCCTCCATTCAGTCCTCCAAAATATTTCTGGCCGTGGTGACCCGGGACTGCATGGAGGTCTGGCAGTGGGCTGTGAACATTTGCAGTAAAGAGTGCCAGGAGCCGTGCCGCCCGGCCATCAAATATAAAAAGCTGCCGCTTTGGGAAGTGGACTGCCGGACCAGCAGCACCAGGGCTTCCTTACCTGACGCTCATCCTCCGGCGGCTGGGGCTGGTCAAACAGCCCTGATAGAGGAAATGCCAGATAATAAGGCAATGGATTGATCCCCATGATCCGGAACCATTCGCAGCCTTGAAACAGATCGGGAGAACTGGTGCCCTCTTTTCCCAATTTTGAATGGTCTTTTGGAAACACCCAAGCCCAAAGCCATAAATTCCTGGGATTTTCCAGCGTCGGCCCGGATTTCCACCAGATTTTCGCAAAAAGCGTGTTGCCCGGCTGATCCGGGCATCTTCTTGATTCATCAATGCTGCCACTTTACTTTCCGCACAAAAATGGAGTAAAATTTTCGCCCAAAGAAGGAGAAAAGCAGGGTAACCTTTTTCGGGCCCGGAACAGTGTGCAGAAGTATTACAAAAAAAGACCTCCTATCTTCTCCAAAAGGAATCGCTGGATATGCTGACGAATGAAAAAACTTTCTGGAACATATAAAATGAAAAAGCTCGTTTGGAAATAAGGAAAGGAAGATTTTATGAAAAGCCGTTGGAACAGGGGGTATGGCAGGAAACAAGGTCAGAAAAGAGCGAAACCCATGGAGCTACCGCCTTTTTCCTGAAAAAAACGCGGGCGAGAGTTTTGATCGATCTATATATATAAGTATCATATCAGATTTTTTATTTACTTTGTCAATTCGCGTCCGGGATATTCCTGAGCAAAATGGGAATTTATACGAGGAGGATCGATTGTGGAGGACCTCGCAATGCTGCCGATATGTCAGAAGATATTCCTACATCCACCGGCTTCAGCCGGAGCAATACGGTGGTGTATGAAGTGAAGATAACCCCCAGTGGGGGCAATGTTCCGCATCAGCAGAATGCAAGCGGGGGATCGAGTGCCGTCAATTGCCTGTGCGGAGGGATGGATCTCTCTGCTGCCAGACGGCTGACCCAGTATTTATATGAAAACGGCGCCAGGGAATACGAATCGTTGCATTGACCCGCGTCCAGCACCCTGGGGATCCCCCCGATGTCTCCAAGATTCAGCTTGTTGTACTTGTACTTGGCGCAGCCGGCGGTGAGGATTACCGAGTCTTTTGGCAGGGCCTTGGCAAAGTTCCGATAGTACTCGCGGCTCCTGGCGCGGCCATCGCAGCCTGCCATCACTACAAATTTCCGGATGGCCCCCCTCCTGACTGCCTCCACCACCTGATCGGCCAGGGCCAGCACCTGTGCGTGGGCAAAGCCGCCCACAATCTCTCCGTTGCTCGATCTCCTGGGGAGGCGCGCACCGCTTGGCGTGGGCAATGAGGTCGGAGAAGTCCTTTCCTCACCAATCGCCGCCGGGAATGGCGGCAGCCGGGGTAGCCTGCGGCTCCGGTGGTGTACAAGCGGTCCTTGTAGCTGTCCTTGGGGGGCACGATACAGTTTGTGGTCATGAGGATGGGACCGTTGAAGGACTCAAACTCCTCCTTCTGTTTCCACCAGGCATTGCCGTAGTTGCCCACAAAATTGGGGTACTTCTTGAAGGCCGGGTAGTAGTGAGCAGGCAGCATCTCCGAGTGGGTGTAGACGTCCACTCCGGTTCCCTGGGTCTGCTCCAGGAGCATCTCCAGGTCCCGCAGGTCGTGGCCGGAGATCAGGATGCCCGGGTTCTTCCCCACGCCGATGTTGACCCGGGTGATCTCCGGGTTTCCGTAGGCGGAGGTGTTGGCCTTGTCCAGCAGGGCCATGCCCGGAAACGCCGTATTTTCCGGTCTCCAGGCCAAAAGCAACCAGATCGTCCCGTCAGCCGATCGTCCAGCGTGGCGGCCAGGGCCCGCTGGAGGAAAAGCGTCCACCTCTTCGTCCTCGTGCAGCAGGGCGTTGGCGTGCTTGGAGTAGGCGGCCAGGCCCTTTTTAATCCGTAGGTGATGAGCTCCCGCAGAGAGCGGATGTCCTCGTTCTCGGTGGAGAGCACACCCGCCTTGGCCATGAACATGGTCTCCGGGCCGTCCCAGCGGGCGGCCTCCGGCAGCGCAGGCGGCATCCCGCACCTGGCCGGAGAGCTCCCGCTTGCGCAGCAGCGTTGCCTGGACCCGCTGCGTGATGGCGTCCTTATGGCTATGTTGTTTTTTACAACGAACTGATAAAAACTGCGGAAAACACAATAAAGCAGCCGGCAGACACGAAAGTGTCTGCCGGCCGTTTTTATCTGCCAGAGTGGGGGGCGTTTAGTTGACCACGTGGATGGGGCTGCCGGCCATGTACGCTTTGACATTGGCCTCCGCGCAGTCCATGATGCGCTGCCGGCTTTCCCGGGAGCCCCAGGCAATATGGGGCGTAATGATGCAGTTTTAGCTTTCAGCAGCGGATTGTCTGGCCGGATGGGCTCTGTGGAGACACTGTCCAGCCCTGCGGCGGCGATCTTGCCGCTGTTCAGGGCGTCTGACAGGATCCTGCTCTGCCACCAGACCGCCCCGGGCGGTATTGAGGAGGATGACGCCGTCTTTCATTTTGGCAATGGCTGCCTGGTTGATCATTCCCGTGTTTTCCGGAAAGAGGGGGGCAGTGAAGGGCAATGACATCCGAGGCGGACAGCAGGGTGTCCAGGTCCACGTAGCGGGCAATGGCCTGACCCTCCTTTGTGGGGCGGGGAGCCGGTGGCCAGAACCGTCATGCCCATGGCTTTTTGCGATGCGGCCGGTGGCCTGGCCGATGCGGCCAAAGCCGATGATGCCCATGGTTTTGCCCTCCAGCTCAATGAGCGGATAATCCCAGTAGCAAAAATCGGGCAGCTGGCCCATTTTCCGGCAAACACTGTTTCGCTGTGGTGCTGAACGTGATGGCAGATCTCCAGCAGCAGGGCGATGGTGAACTGCGCCACGGCAGCGGTGCCGTAATCCGGGACATTGGTGACGGGGATGCCCCGCTGGCGGGGGCGTAGGCGGTGTCCACCACATTGTAGCCGGTGGCCAGAACACTGATGAATTTCATGGCGGGGCAGGCGTCGATGACGGCCCTGGAAATGGGGTCTTGTTGGTAAAGACCACCTCGGCGTCGCCGATGCGGGCGATAGCCTCCCGGGGTCGGTGCGGGAGGTGCGGTCATAAACCGTCAGATCCCCCAGGGCCGCCAGGGCGTCCCCAGCTGAGATCGCCGGGGTTTTCTGTGTAGCCGTCCAGAATGACAATTTTCATGTGCGATGATTTCCTTCCGGTGTAGATTCGGGGCGCAGCAGAGCCACGCTCAGGTCATTGACATTGGTGCCGGTGGGGCCGGTAAAGATCAGCCCGTCCACGCACGCAAAGGGCGTGATAGGCATCGTTTTGCGCCAGGACCTCCGGAATGGAAAGGCCCTTCCCGGCCAGTGCGGCGGCGGTAGAGCCGTCCACAAAACCGCCCGCGGCGTCCGTGGGGCCGTCTGTGCCGTCGGAGCCCACGGAAACACGGCGGCGCCCGCCATGCCGGCAATACCGGCGGCCGCGGAGAGGGCAAGCTCCTGATTCCTTCCGCCCTTGCCGCAGCCGGTGAGCTTCACCACGGTCTCACCGCCCAAAATGAAGGCCAGCGGCTCCCGGCTTTCGCCGTGCCGCCGCAGCAGCGCCGCCAGCTCACTGCCGGCATCCCTGGCCTCGCAGTCCATGGTCGCTGACCAGAACGGGCCGGTAGCCCAGGCAGCGGCAGCTGTCCATGGCGGAGAGGCGCACAGCTGGCTGACGCTTCCGCACAGGTGGTTTCCACGTGGGGAAGGGCGCTTGGCAGCGGACGCTCAAAAGGTCCTTTGCCTGAGCGGACAAGCGCAGGTGATAGCGCTCCACGATCTCCAGAGCCTCTTTTTTTGGGAGGTATCCACACAGGCCGGGCCGGAGGCGTCATATCCAGCCGGTCTCCCACCACATCGGACAAAATGACGGACACCACCCGGGCAGGCGCGCAGGCGGCGCGAAACGGCCGCCTTTGACAGCGGAGAGGCGCTGTCGGATGCAGTTGATCTCCTGAATGTCTGCGCCGCAGCTGAGAAGCTGGCGGCTGATCTCCTGGAGCTCCACCAGGGGCAGCCCGAGCGCTCAAAAGGGGCGGAGCCGCCGCCGGAGAGGAGAAAGAGGACGGTGTCCTCCGCGGTGAGACCGCGGACCAGCTCCAAGGCCCTTCCGGCAGCGCGGAACGAGGCATCGTCCACAATGGGATGGCCTGCCTCCCAGATCTCCAGGGGAGGCAGGGGCCGCGGCTGTGGTGGTATTTGGTAATGACAATGCCGGCGGTGATGCGCGGGCCAAGGACGCCGCAGGCGGCCCGGGCCATCTGCCAGCCGGCCTTTCCACGGACACCAACAGGACGCGGCCCCGCACTTCGCCCAGCGCGTTCAGCGCCTGCTGCACCGCCACATCCGGCAGCGCCCGGCGGATGGCCTCGGTATAGATCTCCTGGGCATCTTGACGAAGGGACATGAAGATATCCTCCTCCAATTTTGGGATGGTGCCTTCGGGCACCAGTGTCTCTATCAGGATACCACGCCCAGCGCCGGAAGGCAAGACATCAGATGTAAAAAATCCCGTGTGCCCAAAGAGGCACACGGGCAAAATCTCAGCAGTCCGTTCGCTGATTTAAAAGCTCCCGGTAATGGCGGTATCCGGCGTCTGACAGGCGGGTGCCGCCCCCCCCCGGCCGACGGAGAGCCAGCCGCCGGCCTCCAGCGTCTGAGCGCCAGCCGCACCTCGTGCTCAGAGATGGGAACCCCTGGTCGGCGCAGGCGCGGACGATTCCCACCCGGCCCAGCCCGCGGCGCTGGGGATACAGCTCTCCCAAAACCCGCATAACGCTCCACTCCTGAGGCAAAAAGCTCATCCTCCCCGGCGGGAGGAGCAAAACGGCGGACGTGAAACTGTTCCGGCAGGTCCTCCAGGTCTGCCACGCTGCGGCCCATGTGGAGCAGATACTCCATGCAGTTGCGCAGCTCCCGGACATTGCCGGGCCAGCGGTGCTGCACCAGAGCGGCCTGGGCCCGGCCGCTGATGGTGAAGTCTGCCCCCAGCTGGCGGCAAAAGGTCTCCGCCAGCAGCAAAATGTCCTCCCGCCGCTCCCGCAGAGCGGGAATGTGCACGGGGGATGACGTTCAGGCGGTAATAGAGGTCGCGGCAGCTTCCCTGCTGCACCCGGCTGAGGAGGTCCTCATTTGTGGAGGAGAGGATGCGCACATCCACTGGAATGGGGTCGATGGAGCCGATGCGGACCACCTCCCGCTCCTGCAAGACCCGCAGCAGCTTCGCCTGAAGGGCGGGGCTCATAGTCTCGATTTCGTCAAGAAACAGCGAGCCCTGGTGGGCACATTCAAATAGACCCGGCTTGCCGCCTTCTTCGCCCCGGTAAAGGCTCCCTCGGCATAACCGAACAGCTCGCTTTCCAGCAGGGTCTCCGTCAGCGCGGCACAGTTGACGGCGATAAACGGACCGTTTTTCCGAGCGGAGGCGTTGTGCATGGCCTGGGCGAAGAGCTCCTTGCCCGTGCCGCTTTCACCGCTGACCATGACGGAGACGCTGCCCGCTGCCATACGCCGGGCGATCTCCGGGCCTTGCGGATGGCGGGGCTGCTGCCCACGATATCCGCAAAGGTATAGCGGGCCTGATGGCTTTTGGGTGTTTTTTGCAGACGCAGGGTGATCTGGCGGTCCTCCGCCTCCTGAAACCGCTGAAGCATGGCAAAGGCGCCCAGGGAGCGCTGGCCGATGTGGAGCGGCGTAACGGTGACGCCCAGCTCCAGGCCGCGGACGTTGAGGAGCCTGGGGGAAGACTTGGCCGGCGTCGAAGGACAATTCCGGCAGCACCTGGGCGGCGGGGCGGCCCAGCACCTGGGACCGGCTGACGCACAAAGAGCTCTCTGGCGGAGCGGTTGATCAGGGTGACGGTGCCGCTCTCATCCACACAGACGATGCCGGCATCCAGAGCGTTGAGGATGATTTCAGTTTATTTTCGATGGTCAGACTGTTGTAGGAGATCTTTTGCAGGGAGTAGTCCACTTCTGCCAAAGCGGCGGTATAGTCTGAAAATTTCTGGCTTTCAGGAAAAAGGTTGCCAAGCTTCAGGGCGATCTCGCAGATGGTGTTGGCGGTGAGGTGGCGGGACCCCAGGTCCACCACTGTAACGCCCGGGGAGCCAGATCCGCCTCTCCGGGGGGCGAAGGCCAGATCCACGTCTGGAACAGAGTCCATTTCCGGCGAATAAGGGAAAAACTCAATATTGGAGATCCCCAGGTGATAAAGCTGGGAGATACTCTCCATGGCCATGTGCTGGCTTTGATTGACCAGCATGGCGCGGGTACCCTCCGGATAGGACTGCAAGATCTCCACCGCCTTTTTGGTGAAGGTGATGGCGGACTGGACCACCCAGTAGGAGGGGGAAAATAGGAGCGCGCCCAACTGTTGTGCATCAGATCGTAGCTGGTGGAGGTGTTCAGGTATAGGTCGCACTCCGCAGGTTTCGGATGGTGCCCTCCTCCAGATTGTATACATAGATGTCGGCCATATCGCCGAAAAGCCCCTTTGAGCAGCTGCGCATAAAAATTTGGCCATCCCGCTGCGGGAGGAGATAACGCCGATGGATTTTTTTTCATGGGAGGGCTCCTTTCCTGCGCCGTTCAACGGCTAAAATGGCTTAGAACAGTCTCGAGGGGCCGCCAAAAAGCAGCCCCCTGAGAAGTGTGTGGTTCAATGGAGCAGGACACCGGCCCTGCAAAGGCGGGTCTCATCCTTCCAGGCCAGCTGGCCGTTCACAAACACCAGATCCATGCCGGTGGACAGGCGCTTGCCGTGGCCAAAGGTGGCGTTGTCGCCGATGCAGTCGATATGGGGGCCCCATGGCCGCAATGCGGTCGCCTCGAATCAGCAGGTCCCCGGTAACAGGCGGATTTTCCAGGGTGCCGTCATAGAGGGAGGCCGTTTTGAATGAGTGTTGCTTGCATGGCGCTCACAGCTTCCTCACATGGACGCGGTCCGCTTTCTCATCCGACCAGAAGGAGACTGCATGGCGTCAGGTGCTCCCGGGTCCAAAGACCCGGTGCGCCGCCGGTATGCAAAAAGATGGCGCCGTCCGCCCCGGAGATGACGCCGCGGCGCAGCAGATCCACAAAGCCGTGGAACACCTTGCCGGTATAGCAGGGGTCCAGGAAAATGGCTTCCGTTTTCGCCAGCAGCTCAATGCAGCGCTCCGTAACGCTGTCCGGCCTCGTTATAGCCAACGCCGCCGTAAGGCGTTTCCGCGGGGCCAAATTCCAGATGCAGGTCCTGAGCGGTGCAGGTAAAGCCCATTTCAAAGGTATGGCTGAGTTCGTTGATAAAGTCCACGGTTTCCTCCACCGGGCGGTAATCCGGCTCAATGGGGATGCCGATGACCTCGAAGGGAGCGTGGTAATACCTTGGCGCCTGCCCACAGCCCGGCAAAAAGTGCCGGTGGAACCGTAGCCCACCACCAGATATTTGGCGCTGATGTGCTGCTGCTCCATCTGACGCATGATCTCCGGAATGGCCTGCACGTAGCCGGCTGAGCCAATGACGGTCTGCCCTCCACGGAATGGAGAGGACCTTTTCACCGCGGGCGGCGTAATCGGCAATGATCTCCTGGGCGCACTGGTCTACAAAGCGCTGCTTTGCAGCGGCGCGCTCCGCCTCCGGCAGAGCGTCTGCCGCGGCCGTATCCACAAAGTAGAGGTCGGTTCCCCATCAGGCGGTCCAAAAGAAGATTGCCGGACATATAATCGGGTTTTTCGCCTTTGAGCACCAAAATGGGCTTGAGCCCGTAACGAATGGCGGCGGCCGCCGTCAGACGGCCGTGGTTGGTCTGCACGCCGCCGAAGGTCATCAGCGCCGTATAACCGTGATCCAGCGCATATTGCACGATGTAGTCCAGCTTTCGCGCCTTGTTGCCCCCAGTGCCAGGCCGGTCAGATCGTCCCGCTTGATGTAGAGGCGGCCGCCCAGCGTTTTGGACAGTGCGTCCATCGGCTCCAGCGGGGTGTCCACATAGCCCGCATGGGCGCGCTTTAGTTTTTCAATGTTCATGGTCTCGCCCTTCCTTTTCCAATTCCAAATTCAGTAAAACAGGGTCGAGGAGCCGTACAAGTCACTTTTATTATACGGATGCTCCGGCGGCGTTGTCAATGCGGAAAACATAATTTTTACCAGCTTAAATAGGATAAAATAAAAAATTGATCCCAAAAATCCTGTTTAATCCTGAAAAGAAATGGAATAAAGTGAGATGCCTATGAAAGAAATGCTGTGTATACCACTCTTTTTGGATGTTCTTTGAAAAAATAAAAATAAAAATTAGCGGCTTTGCATAAAAAACAGAAAAATTGATTTGATGGCATGAAAATTGCTATAATAGCTTGCCGGGGAATCGCGGAGCGTACAAGTCAGTCGCATGCGGGATCCTGTGTTTAAATGTCATTTTTAATAAGTTTTAGGAGGTCATAAAATGAGCACTGATTTGAACAAGAAATCTGTTGCCCGCAATTATGCGTTCCTGGCCATCATGCTGGGTTCCATGATCCTGGGCGCCGTGGTAGGCTGGTTTTTCCCCGTTGTAACGGACGCTGACGGCAACACCATCAGCGCCGGCGCAACGGTTTTGAAGCCGCTTGGCACTGTTTTCATCAACCTGATGTTCTGCATTGTGGTCCCCATGGTGTTCTCGTCCATCGGCGGCAGTGTGGCTACCATGCACAGCCGCAGACGGGCCGGGAAAATTATGAGCACCACCATCATCACCTTCCTGGTCACCGGCGCCATCGCCGCCGTTCTCATGTATTTTATCATGAAGATCTTTCCGCCGGTGCTGACGCCCTGGTCCGCCATCCCCGCCGGTGAAATGGGCGAATATGCAAGCATGTCCGACATGATCGTAAACTTTTTCACCACATCGGACTTTGTGGGCCTTTTGAGCCGCCGGGCCATGCTGCCGCTGATCGTGTTCTCCATTCTCTTTGGGTTTGGCGTGAACCTTGGTCCCGGCCCCTGACAGCATCATCGCCCAGTTTATGGTGAGCTTGTCCGAAGCCATGATGGCCGTGGTAAAAATCATCACCTATTACGCCCCATCGCTTTCTTTGGCTTCTTTGCCGACCTGGTGGCAACTTACGGTCCCCAGATCACCGAATCCTATGGCCGGGCCCCTGGCGGTGTTTTATCCGCTGTGCTTTATCTATTTCTTTACCGCCTTCCCCTGTTCGCCTGGTTCGGCGGCGGCAAGGGCGGCGTCAAGACCATGTTCCAGCATCGCCCGTCCCGCCATCACCTCTCTTGGCACCTGCTCCTCTGCCGCTACCATCCCCACCAACATGGAAGAAGCAGAGGCCACCGGCATCTCCAAGGATGTCACCGACATGGTACTGCCTCTGGGCGCCACCATGCACATGGATGGCTCCTGCTTTTCCTGCGTGCTGAAAATCGCCTTTGTATTCGGCGTGTTCGGGCTGGATTTCGGCGGCATCGACATGCTGGTAAAGGTGGTTTTGGTGGCTGTGCTCTCCTCCGTCGGGAATGAGCGGCGTCCCCGGCGGCGGGTATATCGGCGAGTACATCATGTGCTCCATTTTCTTCCCGGATCATATGGATCTGGCCTTCCCCATTCTGGTGCGGCTGTCCACCAGCCGGCGCACCTTGTCAAAGGTCTCCTGGTCAATGAGGGCTCGTGGGTGCCCTACCCAGTCCTTGGGCTGCTGGCGGATGCACTTCTTGGTCTTGTAGTTGATCTTCCGGCTGCGTCCCTGCACCATGTTGCCGATGTAAGTCTCGTTTTGCAGCATATCCGAGATCCGCTCACTGGACCACAGGCCAGTGTATGGGCCGGGCTTGCCCACCGGGAGCCCCGCGTATGTTGCGGGCGTGGGGATGTGCTCCTCGTTGAGCCGGGTGGCGATCTGCCTGCAGCTCATGCCGGAGAGAGCCATACCGAAGATCCGGCGCACCACCGGGGCAACCGCCTCGTCGATGACGATCTTGTTTTTCTCGGTAGGGTGCATTTTGTAGCCATAGACCGGCTTGCCGCCGATGAACAGCCCCTTGCGCTGCTTGTCGTGCTTGACGCTGGAGATCTTTTTTGGAGATATCCTTGGCGTACATGTCGTTCATGATGGCGCGGAAGGGCGTGATGTCATTGGCAGTGGAGTCCACCCCGGTGTCGATGCCGTCCAGCAGGGGAGATGTACCGCACCCGGTGTTCCGGGAAATAGCGCTCCATATAGTGGCCGGTCATGATGTAGTCGCGCCCCAGACGGGAGAGGTCTTTGGTAATCACCATGTTGACCTTCTTTGCCTCGATGTCGGCGATCATCCGCTGGAAGCTTGGGCGGTCAAAGTTGGTGCCGCTCCAGCCGTCATCCACATAGGTATCAAAGACGCTCAGGCGGTGCTGCTTGACGAATTCCTCCAGCATGGATCTTTGGTTGTTGACGCTTTCCGATGGTCCTTCGT
>VOFD01001707.1_pt1 | contig 10947 bp, 15 predicted proteins | sample 5384101 | NCBI WGS metagenome assembly VOFD01 (sample SAMN12384723, study PRJNA508395) | human gut metagenome | isolation source: healthy gut C | host: Homo sapiens
TTTTGTCCAGAAACAGGCAGCACCATCCCGAAATTTATCGGCCTGCGCCATCTTCCGGTGATTCCACATTCGCAGCGGGGCTCGATTTGCCCCTCTCCGCCCGGTGCACCGCCCAGACCGCCGCAAGGCCCGTAACCGACGCCACCACCGAAGCGGCCAGTACGGCAATCTTGCCGGTCGAGATGAACTGCGGTTGGGAAGCGAACGCCAGGGTATCCATGAATATGGACATTGTAAACCCGATACCGCCCATGCACGCCACCGCGGCGAACATCTTCCACGAGGCGCCGGCAGGCATCACCGCCAGACCGGTCTTGACGAACAGCAGGCTCAGGAGGGTTATCCCGAGCGGTTTTCCTATCCACAAACCGAACAGGATGCCCATTCCCTGCGTCGTGCCGAACAGGTTCAGGTCAGCGGCGGAGGTTATCTGCACCCCCGCATTGACCAGAGCGAAAAGCGGCAGGATGAAGTAGTTCACCCACGGTGCCAGCAGGTGTTCGAAGCGCTGCGACAGGCTGGCCGAATCGGCGGCGATGACGCCTATTCTGTGCAGGTCGAGCATCTGTGCTTCGTTCTCGGTAACGGGCACATCCCGGTCCTTGCTGACAAAGTCGTCCATGAAAAACCGTACCTTGTTCAGGAAATACTTCTTGTTGTATTTGGGCTGAGAAGGGATGAACATGGCGAGCAGTACACCGGCGATTGTCGCATGTACGCCCGAATGGTAAAAAGAGCAGCCACAGGGCCACACTAATCAGCACATAAGGCAGGAACGAACTCACCTTCAACTTATTCAGAAGCCATGCGAAGAACAGGAAAACGGCAGCCGCGAGCAGCAGTTTGAAATTGACGGAGGCCCCGTAGAAGACGGCTATCACGACGATGGCCCCCAGGTCGTCCACGACCGCCAGCGCAGTCAGGAACACTTTCAGGGAGACCGGAACCCTGTTGCCCACCGTGGACATGATGGCGATGGCGAAGGCGATATCGGTGGCCATCGGGATGCCCCATCCGGCCGCATACTGCGTCCCGTGGTTGAACAGCAGGTAGATGACCGCCGGAACGACCATCCCGCCGAGCGCGCCCGCCACCGGCAGTATCGCCTGGCGGAACGTCGAAAGGTGTCCCGAAACGACCTCTCTCTTTATCTCCAGGCCGACGGTGAAAAAGAACACCATCATCAGGCCGTCATTGACGAAACGTTCGAGGTCGAAACCGAACCGGAAACTGCCGACCGTAATGCCTACCGGTGCCTCCAGCAGCGCATGGTAAAATTCGGCTGTCGCAGGAATATTGGCAAGGAGCATGGCGACCACCACGAAAAAACAGCAGCACGACGCCGCCCGCCCATTGGGTACTGAAAAAGTTGCGCCCTTTCTGATAAAAAAATACGAACGGCGCTTGAAGCCGTAACCGAATGAAAAGCCCATGGCAGTCTCCGTTCCAAACAGTTAAAAAATCCGTCAGTTCGTCTTCAACGCCATTCCGCAGAGCCGGAACAGCACCCTCGCCCCGACGTTGGCATCCGTGGTACCTTCGCGTGCGGGAGCAACCTCACACAGGTCGAATCCCACAATACGGCGGCCGGCAGCCGCAATGCGGTCTACCAGCCAAAGCGCCTCGTTGAAGGTGAGCCCTCCGGCAACCGGCGTACCGGTAGAAGGACAATACTCGACCGAAAGCACGTCTATGTCGAAACTGACATAGACCTTCTCCGGCAACCGGACGACGATGGAGTCGCAAATGGCGTTCCACGTTTCGCCCGCAAAGCGGCGGCCGCACAGGGAAAAATCGTCGAACAGTTCAATCCGCGGCGAGGAGAGGGCCAGACGATACTCCTCTTCCGAATAGTCGCGCTGCCCTACCTGCACGATTTTCGCCACTCCGGGCGCCTCTTGCAGGACATTATACATGATGGAAGCATGCGAATAATCGAACCCCTCGTATGCCCTGCGCAGGTCGCAGTGCGCATCCAGATGGAGCACACCCATGCCCGGTTCCCGTTCGGCAAGCGCCCTGATGAGCCCCAGCGGCGTACTGTGGTCTCCTCCCACGAGCCCCACCACATGTCCGGCGTCGAGCCGTTCCGCAGCAGCCTCGTAAACTGTCCGGTTCAGCTCCGCCGAAGCAGTGTTGATACGCTCCAGCCTGCGCGGCATCAGGTAATCCTCGAACGCAATGCCGCCCTCCTGCAGACTCTCCATGATTTTCTTCGCATCGGGCCGCAGGCGGGCGCTGCGGTCCTGCACGGAGTAGTCGATAGGCACCGTAGCAACCCCCTTCTTCCAGGCTCCGGGCGACATAGGGTCGTAAAAATCGAGCTGCGTGGAGGCCTCGATGATGGCATCGGGCCCGAAAGCGGCCCCTCCGCCATAGGAGGCCGTCACATCCCACGGTACGGAGAGCAGCACAAGACGCGCATCCTCCTCGGTGAACGGAAATCCGAAATAATTACCGTTATCTACACCCACTCCGTCCGGGTCGAAATCCTTCCTGTCCATGACTTACCTTGTTTTATATTATATAACCGACCCTTTCTGTCATTACAAACTGTGAGTTCGACAAATATTTTGCAGTCTTATAGGTTGCGGTTAATATTTTTTTCTATTTTTGCAGTGCACACAATAACTGAAGGCTGCCGGGCGTTATCTTAATGAACCGCAATCATTATTGACGCTGATGGTTGTTTTAGTGATTCTTTCATAATCAGTATTTTTAAGTTGGGGGTCCTGCAGTCGTGAGATTGTGGGACCTATTTCTTCCTCCCCTGTACCGTCAATACCATTGCAAGAACCTTTCCCCGTGCACGGACAAAATTAACCAAAAAGGAGGATATTGCAATCCGTAACCCCACAGACGGCATCCCCGCTGCATAGGCTTCCGGAAGAACGGCTCCGGTACCGGCCCGTTTCGACCGAGGGGGCCGGAAACGTTCCGCATACGACATTCAGGGATGCCGGAATCTCGGCGTTATCTCCAGAGAGAATCCGTAGTTGCGTCCCGGCATAGGACGCGAAAGCTCCGTTTCATACTCCTCGTCGAACAGGTTGTTCACCTTGAAGCCGACCGAAAGGTCGGCCCATCGGAACCGGAACGCTTTCCCGAACGACAGGTCGTTCATGAAATAGGGGACGATACGGCCCGTTATCATGGCGGAATTATCGGTCGTGGTGAAGCGTTCGCTGTAATAGTTCCACTTGTAATCCACCGTCCACGACCGCCACTGCAGCCGCACCGTCACGGCGCCCGACCACACGGGCACATAAGGCAGCTGTTTTCCGACGGCATTGTCGGCTTCGTTCAGAGGTTCGCGCATGTTGAGCGAACGTGTCCACGCCAGCAGCGCATCGACCCGGGCCGACCAGCCCCCCCCCACTCCACGGCTGCACGGGCCGATGCCTCCGCACCGAAAGCATGCACGAGCCGGATATTCGTCGGCAACCACTGCGTCGCCCCCTTGTCCGGGTACCAGAATATCCAGTTACGGATATAACTGTCGTAAAACGTCAGCGATACCCCGTAGGAAGCGCCTTCTGCGGAACCCTCGGCCTCAACACCTCCATCGTAGGTGAAACCCTCCTCCGGCAACAGCATATTCTTGGCGAAATGGCGGTCGTTCAACGTAGGAAACCGGTAATTGCGGGCCACCGACGCCTTGAAGACCACCCGTCCGAAGGGGTTCCAGTCGAGCAGAAGCGCCGGAATGAAGGGAGCGCCCTCGTTGCCGATGACCTCCTGCCTCAGATTCAGGGCGATGCCGAAACGCTCTGCGGGACGGTACCGGGCCGACACGAGCGCCGAAAGCTCCGTGCGGGCATCGTCGTATGCGCTCGGCTCGGAGGTGTCCCGCACCGGCTTGTCATTCACGGTATAGACGAAGTGCTGGAGCAGCGAGAGGTCGGCTACCAGATAGAACCGTTCTCCGAGCCCCATCTCCCACCCCGCATCGCCGAACAGGGTATGAATGTAACTCCTCCAGTCCGACCGCGTCTGCACCTCCGGCGCAGCCGCACCGCCGTAACTGCGCCGCGACTGCTCCAGATAGCGCATGTCGCTGTAATGGTAACCCGCCTTGCCGATACTCTCCCCGACCGGCGTATTTGTCCCACCGCAGGACGCCCCGGAAGGTCTTCTCCGTCTGCCGAGAAAAAGGAGGTATTGCTCTCCGTATAGTCCGTATTGAGCAGCGGCAGTCCGCGGGAGGAGTCCATATACCAGGCCGACAATCCGAAATCGCCGCCTCGGCCGGCATCGTAATAGAGTTCTCCTGCAGAATGTGGAAATCCCGGTAACTGCAGTTGCGGTTACGCTCCAGCGGATAGCTCCAGCCCGTCACATTCCCGTTGCCGTCCAGCACGAAATCCTTCTTGGCGTAGTTGCGGTAGGTGAAATCGTTCTCGGAGGTGGTCAGCAGCACGCTCGTCTCGCTGCGCATGCGCCCTCCGCCGTAGGAGAGACGGAGATACTCGTCGAAGGTGGAGTACGACGCGACACCCTGGATGTATTTCATTCCGAAGCCGTCGGAATCGGAGGGTCTCGTATCAAGCGCTATCGCGCCGCCGAGTCCGCCGCCCGCCACCCCCACCGAACTGGCCCCGTTATAGAGCGCCGCACCGTCTATGAAGTAGGAGGGGATGTAGGAAAGGTCCATCATGCCGAACAGGGGAGAGTTCATCCGCATGCCGTTCCATGTCACGCGCGTATGAAGCACCCGTGCCGCGAAGCGACACGGTAGCCATCGTTCCCCGGCCGTACGACTTGATGAATACCGGCGTGCTGTGGGCCAGCATATCGGCGCGGGAGAAGGTAACGTCTTCATGCAGGAGCGTCTCATCGAACACCGTCTTCTGAATACCGATGTCGGAGAGCGGCCGACGGGCCGTCACCGTCACCGAATCGATGGCTCCGCTGCGCTCCTCCGTCTCGCCTGTCATTCCGCCGGGGGGGACGGCAACTCCGCAGACGACGGCTGCGGCGAAGGCGGCATATTCCGCACCGGCCGCTTCCGGCCGACAAACCGCCAGCAACGGCAGCAGGCATGCAATCCATCTTCCCCTTTTCATTCTCCCTCAAGCCCATGTTACCGGCAGGCCGCCGGCCCGGCGAATCTCCGTTTCAAAGGTTTTCGTCCCGGAACCTCGACACTTCCGTGGAGAGGTCTCCGATACCCGTACCGCCCTGTATGTTCACGCCGGTCTGTACCTTGACGAAATCGATATAATCCAATCCGGCCGCTTCGCCCGCAGCATCCACGGCATCGGAGATACGGAAAAAATTCTTCTGTTTCGGGGCCTCCAGCATATCCTCTCCCCAATTGTCGGCATAGCCCCATCCGTAATCGCCCGTCGTAAAACGACCGTTCTCCAGCGTACCGCTCCGGTCGGGAAGCAGCGTGCCGGAGAGCGTATAAGACTCTTCCGTCATCCATTTCGGATAATAGGACTGCGGATGGGACGATACCCGCGCTATCTCCCCTTCGTGCCCCTCACTGTCGCGCCACCTGACTGCCGTATCCTCCCGGTCGGGACGGTAATAGGTCACCGAATAGCTGCGGACGGAGCTGTCGGAATACGCTCCGCGGAGCTCGTACCACGGCCCGTCGTCGGGCTCTCCGTTGCCGTTTTCATCGGGCATCACCCACACCACGCCCGGTTCGGAACTCCCGGAGAACTGGTTGCCGGTTATCGAGAAATCGTACCCGCCATACCCACCCGACGCCTGGATGCTGTGGTCGAACCCGACCACGATATAACCGCCGAATCCGCCGAGAGAAACCATGCCCCGCAGGGAAGCATCGACGGAATGCAGCCTCCGGTCGGCATACTCCAATGCAGCCTGCGGGCCCGTCTCGTTTCCGTCGAACCCGACCATCGCATCGTTGATGAACTGTCCCGGAGCGGGAACATAGGCGATTACCCGGTCGCTGTAAGGCGAACTGCCTTCATGGGGTGGCCGCGGCCCGTAAGTTTCGGGCATTACCACGCCGGAACGGTTGCATCCGAGCAGCATTCCGGCCAACAACATCCAATATGCGCAACGTATCTTTTCCATAGTCATCTGAAACAAAAATCCGTCGGAATAATCCCGACCCGCAGCGTATCCAATCCACGCCCGTCGGCCGAAAAGCGGTAAACCACCCCCTGTTGCTGATAGTCTATGGCGTCGCCGACATAGATGTCGCCGCGGCGCGGGTCCACTCCCAGCGCATAGTAAATGGTATTCGACGCCGGGATGAAAGGCTCCCGGGGAGCTCCTCCGCATCCGTATCCATGCGCCATACATCCCCGTTGAGAAAGTAGACCGTATCTCCCCGGCTCCGACAGCGAGTCCCCGCGGCGTATCGCCCATACGGAAGACGAATTCCCGCTCTATGCTCCCCGAAGCCGCATCGATGCGGTAAAGCGCGGGCGGCTTCGGGGAACTGCCCTCGCCGTATCCGCCGTCGGTAAGCACCCACAACCGGCCATCGCCGTCGAGCGCAATCTGGCGCGGCTGGCTCCCGCACCCCTATCTCTCCCGCCACCTCACCGGAGGTCAAATCCACCATCAAAACGGCATCGTCGTACGACCAGCACGACACATAGAGCGTATCGCCCCATATGGCCATCTGCTCGGTAGAGGTGTGGTCGGGCGTCTCGATATAATCCGCCACGGCAGCCGTTGCAACATCCACCACCGCAATCCGGGGCTCATACAGCGAAGTCACATAAGCCACGCTGTCGTTGAAACAGATATAGCGCGGCGAGCCGATACCCCGTATCACCCGCTCTATCCGGAACGTCTCCGGGTCGATTCCGAAAACGATGCCGCGAATTATTCACCACGATGTAGGCCGTCCCGTCGTGTATCGTCATCGACTGCGCCACGTCGCCGAGTTTCATCCGTTGGCCCGGGCGAAGACCTCGTTCTGCAGGCTCGCCGGAGGAAGGAAGATAGAAAGAGAGCGACGCGTTCCCGTACATGAAGTTACCCCTCGCAGACGATGAAAACCCCTTCGGGCTCCTCCCCCGGAGGCATCGGATACGAGAAGTGCTCCTCGGGTACGGGGCCGTACTTCATACATCCGCCCACCGAGAAGACGGCACCGCACAGAAGGGCCCGTACCGCCGTTTTCAGAATATATCCGGAAATCCTTTTCAATGCCTGCGGCAGTTCCCGGTGCATCCGGAACCCCTGCCGCACAAATATACCACAACGCCCGAAGATAACCAAAACAGCCGGGCGCCCCCTACAAACAAAACAGGGGCGGCCTGCTGAGACCGCCCCCTCTTAACCCAACCTGTCCCGGGCACTGCCCGGACGCATGAAAAAACTATCTCTGCGCGCGTTCCCGGTAGACTTTCACCGAAGCATCGTACCGCACGAACGGAGCGTTGTAAATATACTGAGCCGCCGCGGATGCGGGTTCCACGAATTCGGAAACGGGCGAAGCCCCCTCCTTCGTGAAAGTTTTGCCGAGCCGCAGTACGGGCCCGCTGTTGTCGTCGCTGCCAATGGCCACGCCGAGCACGGTGTACTCCACATCCCATTCACACCAATAAAGTTTGCCCGTCGGGCACCAGGTACCGGACGCCACGAGGGTTTCGGCTATCTCAGCATCGGAAATGGCCCCTGTCGGGTCGGAGGGTCCTCCTTCACCATCGTGCCGTACCATACCACCGCCTCGTCATTGGCACTGAACGTCACCTCCACATAGGCCATTCCCCGACCGGAGGCATACTTTTTCGGAATCGAGGGCATAAAGGTCGTCGCCGTTGAAAATATTTGCCGATAACGGCGCTCACCCCGGCATCGCTCACCTGATTGGGCAGCGTCTCGAAGGGGGCGCTGACGACGACGTCCGCCCCCGGCTTCCCGAACTCGTCGATGCAGGCGGCCCGGACGTAATAGGTGGTTCCGGGCTCAAGCATCTTGAGAAGATGTTGCCTCCCACACCGCGTTCGCGGTTGTAGTCGAGCGATTCGATATCAGCTGCCACATAATCCGTCACATACTGTTTCATGTTCCCTTTGAACTGTTGGTAATCGGCATCCGCTATCAGGTCCCACATATAGACCGACGTTTCGTCCGAAGGGGTTATCGCAACGGTCACGCTGCGCGAAGTAAGTCCGGTTACCTCCACGTCGAAACGGCACTCCGATGGCGGGATATTCGGTTCGAGCGTACGGAACGGGAAACGGTGGATGTTGGTGGTCGCTGCGCCGTCGGCCCATCCGAACACCAACACGAGATAACCCGTATCGGTCAGCCATACGTTTTCGTTCTCATATTCGTAAACACCTGTCGTCGCATAGAAATCTATCATGAAACCGTCCTCGGCGACCACCTTTTCGAGCAGCCTCCTGGTCGGAGAGCTCGTCGTACTGGAAGGCGGGACGTATCGTACAATAGTACGGAAATTCATCGTCGGAAGGCGTCACGGTAAAGTCCGCGCCGTCGTAATAACGGTTCGTGAACTCCACCTCGAAAGTCACCGCATCGGAGAAGCTCCTCCGTCCGGAACGGTTCGCTGACCACCTCCGTATTCACCGCACCGTCGGCTCCGAGCCCCACGGCGAAAGCCACATGTTCGCTGGCCGGCGAGAGCCTCGTGAAGGAATGCTCCTGCCCCCCGTGAAGCAAGGTTGGCGAGCGCCTCCTCCATGCTCCCGTACATCTGCTCGGCCTCCGCCATCATACGCTCCATCATCCGGCCTATATCTCCGCCGTGATGTTCGTCGAGGGTGGCCTTGGCGATTACGTCGAAGTAATAGCTGCCCGCCGCATCGAGCGGAACGACCCGCATGTCAACCCCGGTAGCCGTAATGTTGGAGAGGGTTATCCCGAAAGGCGGCTCCTCAGGCACCACCTCTTCCACACCCCGCTGGTACACCTCCAGAACGACGGTCCTGGCATTGTTTCCCGTCCCCGCAGTAACCGTCACTTTCGCCCGCGGCATATCGTCCGGACTCTCGTTGATACCCGCAGTCACCGTGAAGTCTCGCATCATCCGCTGCCTGCGCGACACACCACGTCTGGTCGGAAAGCACACGCCACGTATCCTGATTCGTCGTGACGGCAATCACCCGCGTCCCTCCGGTCGCCTCGAAGACGAGCGCTTCGGCAGGCTCGATGGAGAGGGTCGGAGGAGCCGTCTTTGGCTCCTCTTGCCGGCATCCTCCCATGAGGACCGCCGTCACCAGCAAGAGTGTCGAAAAGAATATATTTTGTTTCATTTCCATAGGTTTTAGATTAGCAATAAAAACACGTCTATAAGTATATAAAAAAAACAAACAGCTCTCCCCCCACCTACGCCTGCAACAACAAATGTAATATATAAAACCATATATTGCAAACATTCCTGACTCTTTTTATGGAGTAATTTTCCATTTTCCCGACCAAATCTTCCCCCGAAAAGGGGTATTTTGCCAATAATTATGCAAACAATACATACGAAACGACATACGACCGCCGTGCATTCGACAGATAAAGAGGCAACGTCATACCAAAAGGGGACGGTCATCACGACCATCCCTTCCCTTCAACTAACCCATTAACTCTTCGGGCATTGCCCGAAAAACATGAAAATGAAAAAAAAACTACTTCTGCATGTATTCCCTGCGACCTTCGCCGAAACCGGCGGGAACGGCGATACCACCATAGGAAGTCTGCAATTTTCTTATCCGGACCGTAGCATACGCAACCGAACGCCGGCAGATTCACCGACGGGACGACAACTCCCGTTTTTATCGTCTAAAGAACTAATCTCTCGATAACCGGTCGGCGTTCGCTGCTGACAGATGCGTTCGCCAAACCCACCTCATTCCACGAATGAGACCTTCCGCCATCACTCGTAAAATTTCTGCCGAGAGCAACCGAATTATTCTTTACCGATTCTATTTTCCCACCATATTCTATCACCGACAGCCTCTATCTGCTGCCCATTCTTATCCGTCTGCGCTTTCTGTGTCCAGAAATCGACGCTCTCTATCTCCGTATTCATTTTACCGTCCTCACTCAATCCGACCGCATAACCCACACACTCGACACCCGGTTGCAATTTATTAATCGTCTTCGTCTGTTCGCCCTTACCGGTTAGTATCAAAACCGCGGCCTCCATGCTTCCATACCACGATGCGGCGAAATCCATCAACTGACTCACAAACTCACCTATATCATCATTAAAATACTGGGCGAATTCTTTTCTATGATATCACGTTCTCCTTATCGCGCGGCACAACCGATGGTCGCTTCCAGGAAACATTACCGACGAACCGTTTCGTTCACAAGAGCCTGCGTTCCTTTCAAAAACACCGGGCATATCGTACAAGGAAACGAACGGGATAGGGCAACATGCGCCGTATCTCTTTCATGCCGGAAATGCGATACCGCCATGCCGTCGGAACCCGGAACGAACTATGGAAAAACAGCCGGAAAACGTCCTGAAAAAATGCACATCCGCCGCTCGAAACAGATACGACACAAGGAGAGCACGACCTGCAGGGATGGACACACCCCGAACGGACGGGAACAGACGGCCGGACAACGACGCACACTCGGCGAGGATTCCGCCGATAACGAAAGAAACCGCTGTTATTCAGCGGTTTCTCATTCAAAAAAGTAGTCCCGACGGGAATCGAACCCATATCGTAAGAACCGGAATCTTATATTCTATCCATTGAACTACGGGACCGAAGTCGATTGCGTCTGCAAATTTGCGATTTTTTTCCGGTATTTTCCAATAAAAATAGGGAGAATCTGCCTAATTTTGGCCTGAAGAGGCAGGAAACGCCCCTGAGACGGGGTAAAGGGAAGCGGAAAATCCGCCTGCCGTATTCCGGCGCACCACTTGTACGCACACCGTTATGTTGCTGGACGACTGGCAGAGAATAGAAAATAGTCCGTTGGACGGGACTTTCGGTCAACTCGTTCGCCCTGAGTATCGGGCTGAACAGGAGCGAAAAC
>VOFD01002477.1_pt1 | contig 10947 bp, 15 predicted proteins | sample 5384101 | NCBI WGS metagenome assembly VOFD01 (sample SAMN12384723, study PRJNA508395) | human gut metagenome | isolation source: healthy gut C | host: Homo sapiens
CTCCTTTTTCCCGTTGCCCTTGTCCTCCTTCTTTCCGTTCCCCGTCTCCGGGGCTGCGGCATCCGCCACCCTCACGTGCTGCGTTGCCGTTGCTTTTTCTTGGTTCTGTTCTTCCATCATGTCAAAAATTTATGGTTGTCCTACATTCTGATTCTTCTCCCCGGAGGCTTCCGCCTGCCTGTCTCTCCGGTTTGCCGCTTGCCGGGCGGCTCCTTCCGTTCCCGTTTGAGCGATGCCGTGGGGCTTGCCCGGTTGTCCGCCCGCAGGTGCGCAGCCTTCCGTTCCCGGCTTGCCGCCTTTTCGGGGAACAGCCTCGCTTCCAGACCTGCCAGTTCTTTCGCCGCACGCTCCCGGATGGCACGGTTGTGGCGTCCGATGGCGGCTTCCGGGTAGTCACGGGAGAAGTCCCCGTTGTCCTCGCTCAGGTGGTAGTCCCACCTCAGCCGGGCGATGTCGGCAAAGTCCTCCGTCAGCCCGTACTTCTCCACCGTCTCCTTCGGTACTTCCCGCTGACCGTCCCAGCCGTGGCGGGCGAGCCCGTGGAGCAGTGCCCGTTCCGCCTTCACCGCTTCCAGATAGTCGCCGGGCAGTCTGCCGCCCGTCTTTCTCTCGTAAAGGGCGGCGGCTTGCCGCATCAGCTTTCCCCGCTCGTCCGCCTCCCGCAACTCGATCTGTTCCATGACGGTGTGGTTGTCGCCCCGCATCTCCTCGCTCCATTCCCGGCTCAGTTCTTCGAGCCTGCGGTAGCCTTCCGCCAGCCCGTGGCGGATGGCCACCGAGTCGTCCGGTTTCTCGCCTTTCAGGGCAAGCCTTTTCAGTGCGTCGAGGTCGCCCTCCCTCATGCAGCAGTTCAGCAGCCGGTGCGCCGCATCCCGTTCCGCCTGCGCTTCGGGGGATAACGGCTGCGGGGCGTTGCGCCTCGTGTACTCGTACTCCAGCACCTTGTATTGCGCCTCCAGACGCAGCATCGGGCTTTCCGCCGCCTCCCTCACGCTCCGGGGGATTGCCGCCCCCTCACGCATCCCGTAACGGGTCTCTTTCAGGGCGTCCATGACCGCCCGCCATTCGGGATAGCCCGTCTGGTACACGTACCGGAAGAACCTGTGTTCCAGCAGCAGCTCCGCCTGTTTCCTTGTCACCTCCGGGCAGTCCCGGTAGTCCCTGACGGACTGGAGGATTGCACCGGCATCCGCACGCCTCTTTTTCAGCAGGCTCCCGAAATACGCCGCCACCTGCCTCATGTTCCGCTCCTCCTGCCGCTCCCGGCGGCGGAGCAGCCACTCACTCAACTTCTCCGCCAGTCCCATGCCGTCCGCTTTCAAAAGGGTTGATAATACTGTCATTGGGCAATTGCAGGCGCCTGATATGCTCTATCCCCAGTTCCTTCCCGTCGTTCCTGCCGATGCGGTAGATCGAGGAGACGGTCATATAGACCGACAGTGCACCGAACGCCGCCAGCATCACGAGGATGATTGCCACACGCATGTCGGGCGAGATACGCCCGGCGAGGCGGCGGAGGTTCCCGTCCGCCCAGTCCTGCGCCTTTGTGATGAATTTCCTTATCATAGCCGTCAGCGTTTGAGGGTCTGCAAATCCTTGTTCTCCGTGATCTCGAACCCCTCGATGATGAAGCCCTGCGGGTTGTTGTCGCTCCTGACCGCATCCAGCAGGCGGCAGCGGGTCACAAGGCTGCGCTCCGTAACGGAGCTTTCCCGCAGGATGATCTGCCGGGCGAATGTCCGCACGCTGTACGGGTACTTGTCGAAGTCGCACCGCAGGCTGTCTATCTCTATCATCTGGTTGATGTTCCCCGAGATTATCCGGTTGTAATACCCCTTTTCCGAGAGGTCCTTGTAGTAGTTGAAGGCGCTCTTGTCCGCCAGCAGCAGCGAGCGTTTGATATTGCCCTCGATAGCCGACTTGTCGGGCGAGAGCGTGAAGAACAGCTCGTGGAAGCGGCGCACGTGCTCCCGTGCCTCCACCGGGCGGTTCTGCCGCACGTCCTGCGAGAGCGCCAGCATCAGGCTCTTGCCGTTGTCCAGCACGTAGATCTTATGCCGCTGCGCCTCGGCGAAGCTGTACGAGTTCCACACCACCTCACCCGTGGTCAGGGCACACAGCCCGGCGAAGACTAGCAGCGTGAAGAGCCGTATCTGCCTGAAGCTCGTTTCGATATTTTTTCAAACTTTTAAATTCCATGTTTCCGGTCATTTTTTTATTCGTTATGACTCATTTTCTTGGGGCATCCGCGCTACTTGATGATTTTTCGGCGATCCGGCAATACGGCGGCGGCGCCCGGCACCCGCTGCGGCGACGTTGCCGACCCTTCGTTTGCGGTCTGGTTCATCGCACGGTTGGCTTGGCTCACCCCGCCCGCCATGATGATCCAGTTGGCGACCGTCGGGATGGTGAAGTACCCGAATATCCCGATGATTAAAAAGATGATGTACACCGCATGTTCGAGCTGTCCGGGATGAAGGTCGGGTCGCTCATCGCCTCGATGTCACGGGTGAGCATCAGCACTTGGATGCGTGCCAGCACCGAGCTGAACAGGTCGCTCACGGGCAGCCACATGTAGATGGAGATGTACCTCGTTATCCACTGCGTGAGCGTGCTCTGGAACCCGTCATAGACCGAGAGGGCGAACGCTATCGGACCGAGGATGGAGAGGGCGATCAGGAAGAACGTCCGTATCGTGTCGATCACCAGCGCAGCCGACTGGAACAGCAGTTCGAGCAGTTCTTGGAACCACAGCCGGATGTTCCGCTTCATGTTGTATTCCGTCCGGTCGATGTACATCACTGCCATCGTCTTCAAGTCCTTGGGCGACCAGCCCAGCTCGTCGAGCTTCTTGTCGAAGTCCTCCTTGCTCGCCAGATACGCCTTCTCCGGGTCACGGCGGAACGCCTCCCTCTCCAGCGTCTCCTTCTGCTCCCGGTACCGGTTCATGTCGAAGGTCTGTGATTCGAGCATCCCGTGGCAACCCTTCACCACGGGCGAGAGCACCGCGTTGATCGTGCCGATGACGAAGGTGGGGAAGAAGAGGATGCACAGCCCGATGGCGAAAGGGCGCAGCAGCGGGTACACGTCAATGGGTTCGGCACGGGCGATCGCCTGCCACACCTTGGCGGCTACATAGAACAAAGCACCCAACCCGGCAATTCCCTTGGCTACCCCTGTCAGCTTCTCGCAGAGCGGCATCATGTCCTGATACAATACCTGCAATATCTCGTGCAGGTTCGTGAAGTCTATCGCTAACAACATAGTCCTATACTTTTATTATATATGTACGCATGTATTATCATATATTGCCAGCCTCACCAGTAACGGTCTTCCGCATCCCCGTAGAGAGCCATCACCCGGTCGGTGTCCTTTTTCTTCTTCGCCCGCAGGTAGCTCACCGAGATGTTCTTGTCCGTGTAATACTGTACGAGGTTGCGGTACTCCAGCAGCCGCTTGTAGCTCTGGTCGATGATTGCCAGCCGTTCGGCGTCCGAGAGCGACATCCCCGTCACGTTCACCACGTTCTTCAGGTCTTGCAGGATGTCCGCACTCTCGCAGAGCAGCTTGGCGTACCCGAACGAGATGGTTTCCAGCTCGTCCGGCGTGTAGTTCGGGTCGCCCAGCATCTTCTGGTAGTTGCGCACGTAGATTTCCGAGATGTCCGCCACCAGCCCGATGGACTTCTTCACCTTCACGCCGCCTTTCACCACGTCGTGCACCGCCTTGAGCGCATCGTAATACTTCCGCCCCTGCTCGAAGATCTTCGCCGTCTCCTGAAGCCGTCCAACGTGTGCTGGGCGGTGGCGGAGGTTTCCACGATCTGCTTGGTCGTGTTGATGATTCCCTGCGCCAAGTTGCCGGGGTCGTGTACGACCCACTGGGCGTTGGCCGCACCTGCCGTCAGGCACACCATACCCACAATGATTGCCTTTACTGTTTTCATATCCTTACTTTTTAGGGTTTCGTTACTCTTTCTCCTGTACTCTCCGCCCGGCGACAGCCGGATGCGGTCTTTCTCCCGGTCATAGTCCATCATCACGGCGAAGCCCGTCTCGATGAACAGCACCCCTTCCGTTTCCCGGACGAGGTAGGTCTCCGCTTCACTGCCGCCCTTGTGGTTCCTGTGCATGACCGTTACACGGTACTTGCCGTCCTCTTCCCAGAGGGTGAAGGGCGGCTTGCCGCCCGTGCTGACCCACTCACCGCACATCTTTTCAACCGTTCCGCATTTGTCTCTTTGCAGGAAATGACAAACGCCAGCGCCACTGTTACCGCCGACAGCAGCAGGATTAAATTCAATCGTTTCATCTTGATTCCGTTTTTTTAAGTTTTACAAAATTTTATTCTCTCCATTCCGTTTAGCCGTTTGTACATCCAGCCGTTTAGCCAGCCAACCGTTTAACCGTTTAACCGTTTGACCGTTTAGCCGTTTGGTCAGTCATCCGACCCTTTAGCCGTTCGTCCGGTCAATCAACCACCCGTCCGGCAGCCTGTCCGCCGCTCACCGCCGGCACATCGGCACATTATTTATACTTCGTCTCCGCCAGCCGCTTGATGGCAAGCTCCAAATCCCCGCCCAGCTCTTCCGCCAGTGCGAACACCTCCGTCTTCTCGCTCTCCTCGGTGGTGTAGGTCAGGTACTCGGCAGCCGATACCTCCGTGGCATACACCGCCGACTGCACCCCGTTCAGTCCGATCCACACCTCCTTGTATTTCCGTCCGGGATGGTTGGCAAGGTTGATGGAGAGTATCTGCGACTTCTCCTTGTCCGTCAGTCCGAGCATCGACTGGATGCCGTCAAACTTGTTCATGTACTTCTTCTGGTCCAAAAGGATCTTGCAGTCCGAGTTAGTAATGATAGCCTCCTTCACGATGGGGGACGAGATGATGTCGTCCACCTCCTGCGTGACGACAATCGCCTCGCCGAAATATTTCCTGACAGTTTTGTACATATATTTCAGGTATTCGCTCATGCTCGGTGAGGAAAGGGCTTTCCAAGCCTCCTCGCAGATCAGCATCTTCCGCACCCCTTTCAGGCGGCGCAGCTGTTGATGAAGGCTTCCATGATAATGATCGTAACCACGGGGAACAGCTCGGCATTATCTTTTATACTGTCAATTTCAAATACGATGAACCGCTTGTGCAGCAGGTCGATGTTCTCTTTCGAGTTCAGCAGGAAGTCATAGCGACCGCCACGGTAATACTGTCTGAGCGTGGTCAGGAAGTTGTCGATATTGAAATCCTTCCGGCTCACCTTGATGTCCCTTGCAGCCAGTTCCTTCCGGTAATCGTTCAGCATGTACTCGTAGAAGGTGTCGAACGAGGGGACGATGTCCCGGTTCTGCTGTATCCGGCGGATGTACGCCGACACCGCACTGCCCAGCTCGCCGCTCTCCGTCTTCGTGACTTTCTCGTCCTCGCCCTTCCACAGCGCCAGCAGCAGCGTCTTGATGCTGTCCTTCTTCTCCACACTGAACTTGTAGTCGTCCGTGAAGAAAGGATTGAAGCTAATGGGCTTCTCCTCCGTGTACGTGTAATAAATCCCGTCCTCGCCCTTGGTCTTGCGGTGGATCAGCTCGCACAGCCCTTGGTACGAGTTGCCCGTGTCGATCAGCACGATGTGGCTGTTTTGCTCGTAATACTGGCGCACAAGGTGGTTCATAAAGAACGACTTGCCGCTTCCGCTCGGACCGAGGACAAACTTGTTGCGGTTCGAGATCACGCCTTTCTTCATCGGCAAGTCGCTAATGTCCAGATGCAGCGGTCTGCCCGTCATCCTGTCCGCCATCTTGATGCCGAAGGGCGAGAGCGAGTCCTTGTAGTTCGTTTCCTCGGTGAAGAAGCACAGGGCTTGCGGGATGAACGTGTAGAAGCTCTCCTCGAAGGGGAAGTCCCCTTCGTTCCCCGGTATCGCCGCCCAAAAAAGCGTCGGCACGTCCACGGTATTATACCTCGGCTTGCACTCCATCAGGGCGAGCTGGCTGCCCACCTCGTTCTTGATTCGTCTAAGCTCCTCCCGGTCATCGCTCCATGCCATCACGTTGCAGTGGCAACGCACCGATGTCAACCCTTTCGAATGTGCCTCGTTCAGGTATTCCTCGATCCAAGCCTTGTTGATCTGGTTGGAGCGGGAGTAGCGGGAGAGCGAGTGCATGTTCCGGGCGGTCTGCTCGAAGCGTTTCAGGTTCTCCCCGTGGTCGTCGATGAAGATGTACTGGTTGTAGCAGTGGTTGCAGTCCAGCAGCAAGCCCACCGGGGCGGCGAACGACAGCCGGCAGTCCGAGCGGTCGGTCGAGAGCCGCTCGTAACGGCTGTCCGTCGCCACCTTGCCCGGCAGGTCTTCCGTGTCCGAGAGGGTGTGCAGGCAGAGGATGTCGTCGCCGATGCGCATCTCCTCCGGGTTCAACTGGATGTCCTTCAGCACCGTCGTGTCGTGCTGCGAGAGCGAGAGGTACTTCTCCACGATGCCCGCCGCCGCTTCCGTCCCAGTGATCTCGTCCGTCGTGAGGCGGCGGAGCGTAACAAAACCGCTGTCGTTCATGATCTTCTCGAACTGCCCGACGGCTTCAAGGAACCTCGTCACCGTCTTCCGTGTCCTCTATCTCCTTCGGGATAAGCCTGCCCTTGCACAGCGTGGAGAACGTGCTCTCCTGACGGCTCCGCACCTTCGTGGTCTTGGTAAGGAACAGGTAGCAGAAGTGCGAGAGGAACGGGCGTTCGTTGAAGTGCCTCTCAAAGCTCCGGCTAAGGAAGCTCAGATCGTCCCTGTCCGTTTCCGGCCGGTACTTCTCCTCGATGAAGAAGTCCTGCTTGTGTACGATGGAGTACTCCGGCAGTACCTTTACCGCCTTGTGCCAAGCCGAGTGTATCGCCTCGTACTCGCTCCCTGTAACGGTGAACAGTTCCGGAAGTTCCACCCTGAAGGCTACCGTCACGTCCGCATCCTTGCTCACGACGCAGCCGTTTTCCACGGCAAGCAGCGGGAACTTGCTTTCGAGCGTCGCCGCTTTCATTACATTTCTCATTCTTGCTTGTTTTTAATAAATAATCGGGGGATTTTCAGCCGGTTCAATACATACCTCGGATGCCTCCTCCGGGCGGCAGCTTTCATCAGCCCGTGCGTGCCGTACTTGGCATTGAGCCGGAACGTCAGCCATACCAGCAGCGTAGCCGCAGCCACGCCGAAGCCGATGCATACCCACTGGTTCACGCCCGCCATGTACAGGATGACGAACACCACGAACACGGCGAGCAGACCGCCGCAGAAGATGAAGAGGTACTGGCTTTCCAGCCCTTTGAACTCCACGTTCCTGCCGATCCCCTTGTTGATTTCCAAGTCCATGATCCGAAGTTTTACAAGAAGAAGGAACGCAGGATAGTGGCCGCCACGATCAGGAAGATGCAGGCTCCGAACCACGACGCCGCCGTCTTTGACGTGTCGGGGTCCCCGGAGCTGAACTTTCCATATACTTTCACCCCTCCGATCAACCCGACCACAGCACCAATGGCGTAAATTAGTTTCGTGCCTGGCTCAAAATACGAGGTAACCATCTGCGTGGCTTCGGTGATGCCCGCCTGCCCGTTTCCCTGCGCCATTGCGCCCACGGCAGCCAGTATGCAGGCCGCCGTGAATAAGATTCTCTTTTGTCTCATTTGTCTTGAACATTTTTAGTTAAACATTATGATTTTCCATCAGTCGGGCGACACGCTCACGTGCACCCTCGAATGCGTCCAGCATCGGTTCCCAGATATCCGACCCCATCACCGAGGGCAGCACCTCACGAGCCTCCCGTTCCGCCTTTTCGTCCGCATTGTCCGACACCAGCACCCGGTGTACCTTTTTCAGGTCATCGAAGGAGTACCCCGTGGCGAAGTCGGGGTTGCCGTCCGGGTAATAAGCCCCTAATTCCTCTTCCTCCTCCAGTTCCCGGATCTCCTCCGGCGTGGGTTCATAGTCCGTCTCCTCCTCGTCCTCCTCCGGTTCTACCTCGATGTCGGAGTAGTCCGCCCCTCGTCCGCCGTTCCGATTCTTCCCGTTCCGGCCGTTCGTCCACGGCCCGTTTTGCGAAATTATCCGTTTTATCCGCTTGATTTTCAGCGTGTCCCTGCTTGTCTTCCGGCTCGTAGGTTTGTCCTTTCCGGTAGGTGCTTTTTCCGATAACCGTGTACGGCTCGCCCGGCTTTTCCGCTTCTTCGTCCGGTTCCGTCCGTCCTTTCTTTTTCCGTTTTTCCCGAACAGTCCCGGCGATGTCCTGCCGGTAGTATTTCCACAGCACGGCGAGGTAATAGAGCAGCAGGACGGTGAGCGATAATTTCAGTATCATGCCGTTTCCTCCTTCCTTTTTAAAAGAGGTTCTCCAGTTTCCCGGCGTATGCCGCTTCGATCTCCTCCCGGTACTGCTCGAAATGCTGCGCCAGCACGTTGTCAATGTAGGCGATAGAGACACCTTGCCGCCTGTCAGCATCACCGAGATTTTGGCGATGCGCTCGTGATACTCGCGGCGCACATAGACCGGCTTGCCGTAACGGGCGGGGATGTCCATGCCTTTGAGGAAGGTCGTCTCATAGTCCGCCTGCCTTCCCTTGCGCCGTCTTGTCTCCGCCGCCTTCCCTTCCTGCGCCTTCTCCACCGGCACGGCGGTTTCCCCCTTTCCGGTTCCCGGTTCTCCCGTTCCCGCCGCCTCGCCCGCCATCATCCGCATCAGCAGCTCCTCGTCGATGGGCTTCTCATTCCGCTGCTTCTTCATAGCCTTCCAGTTTGAGGATGGCTTTCGCTATCTCACGGCCGTCAGTTCCGGGGATGCCGCTTCTTCGTCGATGGGCATCCGTTGTCTGTTTCTTCATAGCCAGCAGCGTGGAGCGGAACACCGTCCGTCCCGTGCCGTCCGCCTCCTTGCGGAAGCGTTTCGTGTCGGGGATGCGGGTTTGCAGCATCGGCAGCCCCATAGGTAAAGCCCCTTCAGGCGGCTCGTCTCCTTGCCCAGCATCATCCGTTGCAGCACGTCGAGGAAGGAGAGCGTGCTCTCCAGTACCGCCTTGTCCGCACTCACCGGGGCGAAGATGTAGTCCATCTGTGCGATCGTGCGCAGGATGCCCGCCGAGTTCACCGTGCCCGGCAGGTCGAAGAAAAGCAGGTCGTAGCGGTCTTCTGTCGCCAGCTCCCTTGCCGTATCGGGGGCTTGCTCCACCCGGCACTTGCGCACCGGATAGGCGGCACGCCCCGGCTGCCGCATCTGTTCGTAAGCCGCCCGTTTCAGGTATTCGTTCTCCAGTACAGCCCGGCTGTCCCGTTCCCGCATCTCGTACAGGCTGTACTGCGGGAAGTCGCAGTCGATCACCGCCAGCGGACACCCCAAGCGGTAGTGCAGGTAGCCCGCCACCAGCACCGTGATAGCCGTCTTGCCGCTGCCGCCTTTCTGTGTGGCGAAAGCCACGTTCAATGTCTGTCTGTCCATATCGTCATTCTGTTGGTTATTCATCCGGCTGCCCGTGCAGCCGCTTCTCTGTTCACTCAATCGGTCAGCCTTTCAGCCACTCTGCCGTTCATTCATCCGTCCGTTCATTCGTTCAGGCATCCGGTCATACATTCAGCCCGGCATCCGGCTGTCCCCCCAATCATCCGGTCATACATTCGCTTGTCCGGCTGTCCAGCCGTTTGACCGTTTAGCCGTTTAGTCATTCAGCCGTTTGGCTGTTTAGCCAATCATCCGTCCGTTTGTCCGGCAAGACCGTCAGCCGTTCGGCTGTCCGTCCGTTCGGCTATCCGGTTGTTTTCTTGTCTATCCGGACAGTCGTTTCACCGCTTCCACGGCGCAAAGGAATATCAAAATACCGGTAGTTTATCCGTTTGATTATCAGCGTGTCGTGCATTGTCTTTCCATCCGTAGGTTTGTCGCATCCGGGCATGGTGTCCGGACGGGAAAAGGGCTGTTACTTTGCAGGCGGAAACCAAAATGAAGTAAGAATGGAGAAGAACGGCAACCGCCCGAGGGAGTGCCCCGGCACTCCACAGCAGGCAAGGGCATCCCCAATCTGTCCGGTAGGACGGATTTTATTTTCAAACGAAAATGGCAAGTTGTGTGCTGCGGCACTCGAAATGAATTTCGTGCCTCACCACCACCTTGCCCCCTCGATGTGGCATCCCCCTCCGGAGTCGGGGGATGCTCACGGGGGAGAGCCGTAGGCATACGGCAGTTTTCAGACCATGTTTCACTTAAAATTTTACAGGATGATGGACAATCAGAAGAAGTATGCGGGCAACCACGGGCGAAAGCCCAAGACCGACAAGATGCGCCACCGCTACGTGTTCCGTCTAAGTGACGGGGACAACGCCCGTTTCCTCGCGCTTTTCGACGAGTCAGGCAAGGCGACCAGGGCGGAGTTTATCGTTTCCGCACTTTTCAGCAGGGAGATTAAGGTCATTAAACTGGATAAGGGGACGCAGGATTTCTACATGCGCCTGACCACTTTCCACTCGCAGTTCCGTGCCATAGGCACGAACTACAACCAATGCGTGCGTGCGCTCAAATCCAATTTCTCGGAGAAGAAAGCCCTCGCTTTCCTCTACAAGCTGGAGCGGCACACCCTCGAACTGGTCGAGTTAAGCAAGCGGATTTCCGCACTGGTGGAGGAGTTCCAGAGCAAATACCCCGTCCGATGATAGCCAAGATCTCGCATGGCAGCAGCCTGTACGGGGTGCTTGCCTACAACCAGTTGAAGGTGGACGAACGGCACGCTGACGTGCTTTTCACCAGCCGGATTATCGAGCCGCAGGGCGATACCCCCTACACGATAGGGCATCTTTCCCGCTCGTTCGGTGACTACCTCACAGCCAACCGCAAGACCGAGAAGCCCGTCCTGCACATCTCCCTCAATCCCGACCCGAAGGATTGCTTGAGCGAGGAGCGGTTTGTCAGCTTGGCGGAGGAGTATATGCGGCGCATG
>VOFD01002268.1_pt1 | contig 10923 bp, 15 predicted proteins | sample 5384101 | NCBI WGS metagenome assembly VOFD01 (sample SAMN12384723, study PRJNA508395) | human gut metagenome | isolation source: healthy gut C | host: Homo sapiens
AATTAACAGCAGCTCATAAGGCTTGCACAAACTGTGGTATGTACAACGGCAGACAGGTTGTTGTAAAGAAAGACGAACAGTAATTTTTATTACAAACATTACGGGCGGCAGTTATCTGTTCGCCCTTTTGTTTTGCAAATTTTACCGTATATACAAAAACAATTTGCAAACCTGTTGATTAAAAACGGTATTTTGTGTAGAATAAAAGTGTATGTAAAAATGTTTTGCGAGGTGAAGGTGTGGCTGTTAAAATTTTTGATGTCACAACCGGCAGTCATGCCGACAAAGCAGGGATAAAAAAGGGGAAACCCTCCTTTCAATCAATTCAAACGAGATTGTCGATGTTCTTGATTACCGATTCTATCAGGTAAACCGCAAGCTTACTCTTGAGGTTGCGGATGAGGACAAAAATGTTCGTACCATAGAAATGACCAAGGGAGAATATGAGGAAATCGGTCTTGAGTTTGAAACCTATCTTATGGACAAACAGCATTCGTGCCGTAATAAGTGCATTTTCTGCTTTATTGACCAGCTTCCGAAGGGTATGCGTGAGTCGCTCTATTTTAAGGACGACGACAGCCGACTTTCATTTTTGTTCGGTAACTATATCACGCTGACAAATATTACAGAGCACGAAATTGACCGAATTATAAAAATGCACATAAGTCCGATTAATGTGTCGGTTCACACAACAAACCCCGAGCTTCGTTGTAAGATGATGAATAACCGTTTTGCAGGCGATACATTGAAATATCTCAAACGCTTTGCAGACGCAGGAATAACGCTTAACTGTCAGATTGTTTCCTGTCCCGGAATTAATGACGGTGACGAGCTTGTCAGAACATTGACCGATCTTGAAAACCTCGGTGTTAATATGACTGCGATTGTTCCTGTCGGACTTACACGCTACCGTGAAAACCTTTATCCGCTTGTTCCTTATAATAAGGAAACGGCAGGGAGACAATTGATATAATTGAAAAATGGGTGATGAGTGCGTCAAAAAGCACGGCAGACGAATTTTCTTTCCGGGTGATGAATTTTACCTCCTTGCCGAAAGAGAAATCCCGTCACCTGAATTTTATGAGGACTTTTCCGCTCTTGAGGACGGAATCGGTATGATTGCGTATCTGACCGATGATGTCGGCTGGAAGCTTGAAGAGCTTGATGCAGACGAAAGCCTTTGCCATAAGGTAACAATTGCCTGCGGCGAGGGAGTGTTTCCATACATGAAGCGGATTATGTCGATGATTAACGAAAAATTCCCGAATATAACTATAAATACAAGGGCGATTAAGAACAACTTTTTCGGCGGCGGAGTAAATGTGTCGGGACTTGTCACGGGCGGTGATCTTATTGATCAGCTCCGTGGCGATGACCTTGGCGACAGGCTTATTATCACGTCATCAATGCTCCGTTTTGAAAACGATTTGTTTCTTGATGATGTTTCAACAGATGATGTTGAACGGGAACTCGGTGTAACTCTTGTTCCCGTCAATAACAACGGAAACGACCTTGTAGAGGCTGTTATTGCAGGAAAGGACTGATAAGATGAACAAACCCGTAATTGCCGTTGTCGGCAGACCAAATGTGGGAAAGTCAACGCTTTTCAATAAACTCATCGGTCAGAGATTGTCAATTGTTGACGATACTCCCGGTGTTACCCGTGACAGAATATACGGTGAGGTGGAATGGTGCGGAAAAACTGCCTTTATTGTTGACACAGGTGGTATTGAACCGAAATCAGATGATATTATTCTTGTGCAGATGCGCCGTCAGGCTCAGCTTGCAATCGACACGGCTAATGTTATTATTCTTGTAACAGACTGCAAGTCGGGCATGGTTGCAACAGATATGGATGTTGCGCAGATGCTCCAGAAGTCGGGCAAGCCTGTTGTGCTTTGTGTAAACAAGTGCGACACACTCGGCGAACCGTCACCTGAATTCTATGAGTTTTATAATCTCGGTTTAGGCGATCCTATCGAGGTTTCAGCCGTTCACGGTTACGGTACGGGCGACCTTTTGGACAAGGCTTTTTCAAGCTTCGATTATGATGAAAATGCGGAAGATGATGACACAATCATCAATGTTGCGGTAATCGGCAAGCCGAACGCAGGCAAGTCATCTCTTGTAAACAAAATCACAAACGAGGAACGCTGTATTGTGTCCGATATAGCAGGCACAACCCGTGACACAATCGACACGCTTGTTGAAAATAAGTACGGAAAGTTTAACTTTACCGATACCGCAGGACTTCGCCGTCAGAGCAAAATCTATGATAATATCGAAAAATACAGTATTATCCGAGCAAAAAAATGGCTATTGAACGCAGTGATGTGTGCGTTATTATGATTGATGCGACAGAGGGCGTTACAGAACAGGATACCAAGGTTGCAGGTCTTGCGCATGAGGCAGGCAGAGCGTGTATAATTGCCGTAAACAAATGGGACGCTGTCGAAAAATAAGACAATGCAGGAGTTCCGCAAAAAGCTTGACGCAGATTTTGCGTTTATGTCATATGCGCCGAAGGTATTTATTTCCGCAAAAACAGGTATGCGTATCGACAGGCTGTTTGAATATATCATAAGCTGTAATGACAGCGCAAACCGCAGAATCAGAACAGGTATGCTCAACGAACTTCTTGCACAGGCTACAACAAGGGTTCAGCCGCCGTCGGACAAGGGTAAGCGACTTAAAATTTTCTATATGACTCAGGCTTCCGTAAAACCGCCGACATTCGTTTTCTTCTGCAACAATGCACAGCTTTTCCACTTTTCATATCAGCGTTATCTTGAAAACAGAATCCGTGAGGCTTTTGCTCTTGAGGGTACGCCGATCAAAATTGTGGTAAGAGAGAGAGGAGAAAAGTAAGGGAGCATATTTCGGCAATTTTAGCAAACTGCTGGTGGATGATTCTGCTTTCGGCATTGATTGCGTATCTTCTCGGCAGTATCAACACGGCTGTTCTTGTCACAGGCATTGTGACAAAGGGCAAAAAAGGATATCCGTCAAATGGGCAGCGGCAATGCAGGCTTTACAAATGTACTGCGCAGTGTCGGTAAAGTTCCGGCAATTATCACCATTGTGTGTGACGCACTGAAGTGTATTATCGCCGTGCTTATCGGAGGTTTCATCTTCTCGTTTGCATCGGTTGCATTTCAGGGTGAAAGCCCTGTTTTTATAAACGAGCTTATCAACTGCGGAAAATATGTTGCAGGTATTTTCTGTATTCTCGGACATTCATACCCCGTGTATTTTCACTTTAAGGGCGGCAAGGGTGTTGTAACCGCCGCCGCTCTTATGCTGACAGAGGATTGGCGTGTATTTATCGCAATTATTGTAACCTTTCTTATTATCTTCCTCTGCTCAAAAATTATATCACTTGCAAGTGTTCTCTGTGCGATTCTCTATGCGCCTTACACCTTTGCAATGACATTTATCTTTGACTTCATAATTTACAAGGATTATTCTCTTACATATGTAATTTTCTCAACTGCGGCGGCTCTTTTAATCGGCGTTTTCGTTCTTGTAAAGCACAAGGAAAACATCAAAAGACTTCTTAAAGGTGAGGAAAAGAAAATTACAGCCAAAAAATGACGGCAGTATTGACCGAAAAGTGATTTGGTTGTACAATGACTTTGGTATGATATTTATTATATTTTAAATATTTCTGATACGGAAAATAAATTATATTGAGAGGTTGAATTAAAATGTCAGATTGTATTTTCTGCAAAATCGTTGACGGCTCAATTCCGTCAAAAAAAAGTTTATGAAGACGAAAAAAATTCTCGCTTTCTATGATCTTGAACCACAGGCTCCCGTTCATGTGCTTGTAATTCCAAAGGAACACATCTGTTGTGCAGACGCAGTTAATGAAGAAAATGTCGGCAATATTGCTCACATTTTCACTAAAATTCCCGAAATTACAAAATCACTCGGACTTACAAACGGCTACCGTATTGTAAATAACTGCGGTGAGGACGGCTGTCAGAGCGTAAAGCATATGCATTTCCACATCCTTGGCGGCAAAAAGCTCAATGGCACAATGGCATAAGAAGGGACTGCAATAATGGATACATATAAGATTAATATTGAAGGACTTGACAGAGAACTCAGAAAATTCCCTGTAAACGATAAGCTTGATATTGCCGCATTTATTATGTTTGGTGACATTGAGATGACAGAGGTTGCCGCAAGAGAACTCCTCAAGCGTGTTCCCGAACACGATGTTGTTGTGACTGCCGAAGCAAAGGGTATTCCGCTTTGCTATGAAATGGCCCGCCAGGGCTGCAGAAACTATGTTGTCGCAAGAAAAAGCGTTAAGGTTTATATGGGCAATCCTATCGGAGTGACCGTTAATTCAATCACAACAAAAAACGAACAGAAACTCTACCTCGGCGAAGATGATGTAAATCTTCTCAACGGCAAGAGAGTTCTTCTTGTTGATGATGTAATTTCAACAGGCGAAAGTCTTCACGCTCTTGAAACGCTCGTTGAAAAAACAGGCGCAAATATCGTTGGCAGGGCGTCAGTCCTTGCCGAAGGTGACGCTAAGGACAGAGATGACATTATATTCCTCAGCGAACTTCCGCTTTTCTTTAAGTAATACTGAGTAATTATAAAATCAAATTTAAACAGCTGTTGAAGTGTGCAGATTATACCGTCCGCATATTTTGACGGCTGTTTTCTTTTTTTATACCATAGATATAAAGTGTAAAAATTAAAGTGTAGAAATTGTTCAACTTATAAATGATTGAATAGAAACTGTGGTGAATAGGTAATTTAATGAGAAAGATAGCAGCAAAATTAACAAAAATAAAAATATTTTTTAAAAAATAATATTTATATTGACAAATGAAATTCTATATGATATTATAAAAATACAAAAATGATATACTTGAGGTGATAAAAATAACCAAATAAATAATAAAAGGAGATGCCATTATGAAAAAAGTATGTTTATGCCTTGCTTTTGTGTTGGCAGCGGTATGTATTCTATGTTCCTGCTCTGATTTACCTGCACCAAGTACCTCTGAAACCGTGAATCCTTCCGTAGATGTTACTTTGAAAAAGTGGGAAGATTGCGGAGTGAGTATTGATAAAGCGGAAGAAATTTCCGGAATTAAGTTTGGCGAAAGTTTGAAAAATATTGTAAGTGTAAGAGCTATTCCATACACGGCGATCGAAGTGGTTTGTTCGTTAGATAAATCTGCTTCTGACAATACTGTGACCTTGCGCAAGGCTGTCAGCTATGCTGTAAAAAAACAGTGAAAATCTCAGCGGAGTCAATACAAACGGACTTTCTCCCACAATGGCGACTTTTTGAAATTAAGGGTGCGAATTTTGTAAATGAAAAAGGTGAAACTGTAGTAGGAGAATATAATGATAACAATTATAAATATTCTTTTTTATTGCAAAAAAAGGATTGAATGGTAACCGAGTGTATAATTATATTAAAAAAATGATTACTGAATAAGGATTGATTTTTATGAAACGGCTGTTTGGACTTATAGGATTTACTTTCCTGTTTGTCCTTTCAGCCGTTTTTTATTCGGATTTTAATGAAATTGTCTTTGCGATTATCGGCTCATTGGGATTGCTTTCCGTTGCAGTAGGTATATTCTTAATTATTTCAAAGAAAAATAAATCATTCGGCAAGTCGCTGTGCGTATTTCTTTTGCCGTAATATATTCTGCGGGCAATATGATTGCCTATTCCGAATATATTAACAACACGATTATAAATAAATATTCCGATAAAGAAATTACAGCAAGCGGATATATCTGTGATGAAATCATCACCACCGATTCATCATGCAGTTTCGTAATCAAAACCGACAAAATCAACGGTCAGCCGTCAGATGCGAAAATTCAGATTATTTCGTACTCAAATGTTGACGCAGAGCCCTTTGAAAAGGTCAACTTCACGGCTCATACATACAAGAATAATGTAAACTCTCAAATCAGTCACGGAATTTTTCTGAAAGCATATTCCTATGACGGCTTCAAAATTGATGCGACAGGGGAGAAAGTGTTTGATTTATATTCATTTGCCGTTGAGGTTAGAATGACCATGAAAAATTCACTTGATATGCTGTTACCGGAGGATTATTCAACGCTCTGCCGTGCCGTTCTTTTGGGCGAGAAAACAGCTCTTGATTCAAGCGTTAAAGATGATTTTTCATTGACAGGCACTTCGTTTTTTAATAGTGGTTTCGGGAATGCATCTTGTTATAATCACTTCATTTGTATTGTTGTTGGTGAGAAAATTAACAAAAAACAGATTCATAATAACAGGCTTTACCACATTTACGATTATTGCTTTTATGGCTGTAACGGGCTTTGCGCATTCGGTTGTCCGTGCAGGAATTATGATGATAATTGTGTCGTTTGCATCGTCAAATCTCAGAATAGCCGACTCGCTGAATAATCTCGGCTTTGCCGCAATTGTCCTGACAGCTTTCAACCCATATGCGGTAGCTCCCCCAAAGGGGGAGCTTACAACGCTGGATTTGCGTATGTGGGTGATATGCTTCATTATGTTGTGTAATCGTGTAATCTGTCTTATCTGTCTTATTTATCCTATTTGCCTAAATCCGTGTAAATCCGTTTCATCCGTGTATTCCGTGTGCTATCTTAAGCTCCCCTTTTGGGGGAGTTGAGGGGGCCTGAGCCTATTCTATCACTAAATTACATGTCGCCTGCGTGCCACGCACGGTAAAGCGCACATAATGCCACGTATTGGGTGCGAGCGGTTCGGCAAACTGGGCGGAATAGGTGTTCACGCCGTCCAATACCCCGCTGCCCGTACCATCGTTTTCATAATCTATCTCAAAATCAACCTCATTGCGCACACCGGGGAAGGTGTAGAACACCGCCCGCCCGTTGCGCTTTCGCTCACCGTGCCGTCAATGGTCTGCACATAGTCCATCGCAGCCGGAAACCCGGTAGCCTCGTCCGGAAAGAAATACCCCATCGAAGCTCCTTTGAACGTGATACCCGACATGGCCGCCCGCACGTAACCTCCCTCGTAGGCATCCTGCACGTCATACTGCACGTCTATTTTGGCCACCAACCGCCGCAGGGTCACATCAATGTGCACCGGGACTTCCTTTGACACTTCCGTCTCACTGCTTTTGCCACTGAACAGGCTCTGCATGTAGGTACGCGCTTCATCGCTGCCCATATCCTGCACGGACAAAGGAAGCCAGGTTTCTCAATTCTGCCACGCTGCCCACCGGCTTGAACTGCTGCTTGCTGCCGAAGGCCACCGCATACACGGTCATCCGCCCCTCCAAGGCACTCAGCGTGACATGATGGTTATAGCCCGCCGTGGAGCACGTCCGCACGCTGTCCTCATAGGCTTCGCGACTTATCTCATAACTCAACACCTCGCCGTTGGCATAGGCCAGATACACGCCGAGCGTGGCCCACGAAGGATTGTTGTCGCCGTGGTCGCGTCCAGGGTCGGCCATGGAGGCGGATTTCAACGCCCCCTCGCCCGCTTCCATACGCACCGTCAGCATCACCCGGCTGTCCATCGGGGAGAGCTGCGGCTCATCGGCGGTGCAGGCAGAGAGAAGCAATAAAAAAAGACCCCCACCAACCTCCCCTGAAGGGGGAGGCTTACCAACCTCCCCTGAAGGGGAGGCTTACAAACTCGCGTAAAGCCCCCACCAACCTCCCCCGAGGGGAGGCTTACAAACTCGCGTAAAGTGGGTGACCAACCTCCCCCAAGGGGCTGTGTAATCGGGCAATGTGTGATATGCTTCATTATCTTTTTCTTCCGTCTAATAACAATCCGTGTAAATCCGTCTCATCCGTGTATTCCGTGTGCGAATCAAAGCTCCACATCCGTTCCGTGGCCGGGATTCCAGTCGGGGTCCACCTCGATGCCGGTTTCCACGTCGTGGTATTCACCGCCAGTCGTGTTGATGGAGAATTCGCCCCGGAACACCTCGCCTACCCGTAACGGATTTTTCTCTATCGTAAACGTATGCCGCACGGTCTTTTGCTCGTCGCCGTCCATATAATCGGACAGGAAGAACAGTTTCCATTCGCCCGCCTCTTCCGTGGCACGGGGCTTCGCACCCAGCATGGTCACGGGCACAGGCGGATCGACCACCGTGGGGAAAGCATAAAAGGCATACAGCTTCGTGCTGTCGGCCACATCGGAAGCCAGCTGCGTGGCATCGGTCACCAGCCGTTCGTTGTCAATCGCCGTGCCCGCCCAGCACATCCAACCCGCTTTCGTGGCCTCGCCTATGTAGCAACGGATGTTCGTCAATGCCTCGGCATAATGCACGGTCAGTTCCAGCTTGCTCACCATGGGACGCAGGGGCACTTCGTACAGCGTGCGTTCCCGGTTGTTGAGGTCGATGCCCAACGTGCCGAGATAGGCCGCCCGGCTCATGGCCTCGATGGTGTCCGTCCCTGCATAAGGCTGCTCGAAGCTCACCGCCTGGATGTCGTCGTCAAACAGCCGGTGCTGCCCGTCGTTGCGCTCGCAGTTCGCCGTCACGATGTGGCTGTAATCATCGGCGGGCAAGGTGATTTCACACAACATGTCGGCGGGCAATTCGTCTTCGCCCAGGATGTATTCCTCATACAGCAGGCCATCGGATGCCCAAAAGCCCGCATGTACCGAACGAATCTCGGAAGCAAAACCCGCATCGAGGCTGTCCACATGCTGAATGACGTAGCGTATCGTGAAGTCGGCACACGGGCGGGACACTTGGAGAGGTCCTCGTTGATGCAGGAAGAGAAGAGCAAGGAAAAACAACACACCCCACCAAACACACGGCCCCCTCCGACCTCCCCCGAGGGGGGGAGGCTTGACCCCTCCAACCTCCCCTGAATGGGAGGCTTGCAAACTCGCGTATGTGGGTGATATGCCTCATTATAAAAAATGTGTACTACCTGTTTTTCTATCTTCCTAAGCCTCCCCATGGAGAGGGCTTCTTTGTAACCGCAGGAAGTTATCAGCTTCCTGCGGCTGTTCTATATTATTATATGTAACGTACCTCCTCCGGATGCGGGGGAATGGTAGAGACAAAGGCCTGCCTTGTCTCTAGCCGCAAGGGCCGTCAGGTTTTACAGTTCTACATCATACACAATGCCTTCTGCCCAGTCGGTTTCAACTGTAATACCCAGTTCAACATCAACCGTCTGCACAGGCGATTGGCTGGCTTTGCCCCAGTCGTTCACCGTAGCGTTGAGCAAGGTCGAGGTAAAGGCGGCAAAAATGTCCCTATCGCCATTGTTATCACGGTTTAACGTGGTAGCCAAGTAGAAATAGTCGCCTGGAGCCACTACGTTGGCCAAGCTGTATTTACCGGTGGACGATACTTCCGAATCTTCGCTGTTCAGCACAAAATAACGGCTCGTATTGTTGCGGAACTGGAAGTTAACTACGATGGAGGTTTCCGTGGTCGGAGCAACTACACTGTAAATGTTGGCACCTGTTGTCTATAGTGCCAGTGCTTGAGTTATAAGCCAGTTTGCTGCTGACCAAGGCTGTATCCGCTGCCCCTGCATATACACTGACCAGCACCCGCCGGGTGTAAAGTCGGCATTGAAGTTCTGGCCTGCTTTTCGATAATCAATACCGGTAACGACGATGGCAGTCTTTCCTTGAAGCCCAAAAGCCAGATAGCTGTTGGCCGTAACCTTAACCGTAGTCCGATTCTACCGTTACCCATTGAAGAAGATACTGTCGGCGGCGTTTTCGCCATCTTTCACACCATCAACACGGCAGCAGCCAACGCACCTACTCCATAACGGAGGTTTGGTTATCACCACGCGGTTGTTCGTCGCCCACCGTGCCATCGGTCGGGTTGCATTCTTTGCTGCTGTAGCCCATCACCTGCGGCCTCGCCCATACCAACCTTGAACCCTGTACCATCGCCATTCGCACCTACCGCTTCCACATAATAATACAGCGGGTGGGCATTATAAACATTGGTCAATACCAGGAACCATCGGGGATGGAAGCTGTATAAGCAGTATTATCAAATCCGGGATGGACGCCCGGCCGGGCAGTCGCCCGCCACATTGCCATACACGCGGAACATGTTCTGGTCTGCTGGTCGAAGTGGCTGATTACATACTTCTTATTGCTGTCGCCACTGGAATTGGGATCGAACGCTGCCATACACAATGTTCGTCCCAGCATTGCTGCCGGTGAAAGGCACAATGACAATGTTGTCTGATCGTTTTTCAGCTGCTAGAACCGATGTTCAAATCATCTGCCGTGGAGGCTGCTTTCAAAGCCGGCCCGCCCGGACGACCAGCCAGTTGCACCCCGATAGCCACATCGACGTCTTCACCCAAATACGGGACCGGGATTCGGGTCATCATTGTTATTACAAAGAGCTGAATGTAAACGCTCCTACAACCGCCGCCATAAACCAGGCGGACTTTACCAATTGATTTTTCATACTGTTGTTTGTTTTTAATAAATGAATAATTTGAGTTTTTATTTCATATTTCATATTTCAAATTTCAGAACACGGATTGAACAGATTGGCACGGAAAGGTACGTTTGCATTTGTTCGTAGGGCGTTGCCCTACGCTGAGTGCTTCAAGGCCGTTGGCCTTGGACGTGTCGCCGCGTTTTCAATTATCAATTGTTCATTGTTCATTTTCATTGTTCATTGTTCATTGTCAATTGTCCATTGTTCATTTTCAATTTTCAACTCCTCGTTGCTTTCCGTCAGCTGGCGGACATTCTCTCGTGCGTTCTCGTCGCCGAGGGCGGCTGCACGCTCGAAGCACTGCATGGCCTCATCACGCCGCCCCACCATGTAGTAGGCCGTACCGAGCGCGTTGTAGCGGCGGTCGTCGTCCAGCGGCTCAAGCAAATCCACCGCCGCCTGGTACGAACCGTATTGTATGAACCGCAACGCATCGTTTATCATGCGTGCCG
>VOFD01000999.1_pt1 | contig 10888 bp, 17 predicted proteins | sample 5384101 | NCBI WGS metagenome assembly VOFD01 (sample SAMN12384723, study PRJNA508395) | human gut metagenome | isolation source: healthy gut C | host: Homo sapiens
CCGCCGACGATGCCCAGGCGGGGATTGAAGGTCTTCTTCGCCACCGCTTCGCCGCCGGGAATAGAAATCGTCACGGCAAAGCCGCCGCCATAACCGCAGTCCGTCTTCACGTCTTCCAAGGCCTGGCAAATCATGCGGCGCGGCACGGGATTGATAGCCCATTCGCCTATAGAGCAGGCAAGGCCCGCCTTGGTCACCGTGCCGATCCCCTCGCCGCCGCGAATGTCGATGCCTTGATCTGTCAAGGCCGTCGGCATAGACGAACAGGCCGTTCGTAATATCCGGGTCGTCGCCGCCGTCCTGACGACGGCGCAGCGCGCCCTGCCGGGATGTACGGCGCTGTCATGTATTTCCAAAGGTCAGCACAACGCCCTGCGGCGTCGTAATCGATACGGCGGCTGCGGCATCTCCCGTCAGAGCCATACGGGCCGCAGCCTTCGCCGCCCGCAGCGGCGCAGGAGCCCGTCGTATAACCGCAGCGAAGCTTTTTCCCGCCTGTTATGGAAAATAAATCCATAGGCCCCTCCTTATCGTTCCAATCCCAGAGGAATCAGGGCTCTGCGGCCGTCTGACGTCTGTACCAGCTCGGCCTGTACGCCGAAGACGCGGCGCATCAGGTCCGGCGTCAGCACGTCGGAGGTACGTCCTGTACAGACGATTTCTCCGTCTTTCATGACGACAGCCTGCTGCGTGTACTGCAGGGCCTGATTCATATCGTGAAGGACGACGACGATGGTCAGTCTAATTTTTCGTTTATATGGTTCAGCAGGCGCATCATGTGCAGCTGATGGCGCATGTCTAAATACGTCGTCGGCTCATCCAAATATAAAATCGACGACCGCTGGGCTAACAGCATAGCCAGCCAGACGCGCTGCTGCTCGCCGCCCGATAACTGCTGGACCACGGCGTCAGCCTTGTCTTCCAGCCGGACGGCATGCAGGGCCTTTTCCACATACACAATTCGTCCTTCGACGACGCCGGGCGGTAAAAACGTCCGATAGGGAACCGCCCCATGCGCGCCAATTCGCGAACCGTCATGTCGTCGGGAGCCTGATGCAGCTGAGGCAGCACGGCAATATGACGGGCCAGCTCCCGCCGGCTGAAGGAAGTGATGTCCCGTCCGAAAATAGTAATCGTCCCCTTGTCCGGCCGCAGCATGCGGCTCATGGTCTTGAGGAGCGTACTGCTGCCGCAGCCATTGGGCCTCCGGACGACGGCCGTGATGCTGCCCGTTTCAATGGAAAGGGTAACATCGCGCAGGATATCCCTGCCTCCCAGGGAAAGGGACAGATGCTCTGCCGAAACGGCGTAATCCATGGCTGTCACACTTCCTTCCGCAGGAGAAATAAAAAGAACGGCGCGCCGATAAAAGCCATGATCAAGCCCGCCGGCAGTTCAACCGGAGCAAATAGCACCCGGGCCAGCGTATCGCTCAGCGTCACGACGGCCATGCCCAGCAAGGCCGAGCCGGGAATGATATAGCTGTAATTCGTGCCAACGAGAAGGCGCACCATGTGCGGCACGACGAGGCCGACAAAGCCCAGCAGGCCGGCTACGCTGACCGAGCTGGCGGCCAATAAGGCGGCCACTGCCGTCAGCAGCACCCGGGCCAGCTCAATATTCAGTCCCAGCGCCCGGGCCATGTCGTCGCCGAGCTGCAGGACGTTGAGGTAATAAGCACCGATTAAAGCCAGCAGCAAGCCGGCGCACCAATAGGGCGCGACGACGGCCGTTTCGTTCCGCTGGCTGCCGAAAAGCCGCCGACCATCCACAACAACGCACCGTGTACCCTGTCGCTGTAAAATACGAGAATCCCCGAAATACCGGCGCTCAAAAAAGCCGAAATGGCTACGCCGGCCAAAAATAATCGCAACCGGCTTGATGCCGTTTTTCCAGGCCAGGGCGTAAATCGCCCGGCCGCTGCCATCGCTCCGAGAAACGCCACGGGCGTCATGAGATAGGTCATGGCCGGAAACAGGACGAGGACGGCGATGCCCGTAATGCCTGCGCCGGCAGAAATCTGATAATATGGGGTCTGCAGGGGATTGCGCATGACCGCCTGCAAGATAGCTCCGGCTACGGCCAACCCGACCCGACCATAGCTCCCCGTCAGCGCCCTGGGCAGGCGCAGGTTCCACACGATCTGGTCGGCCGTCTGGGCCGTTGGATTCCATAAAATAGAAAGCACCTGACCGGGCGGAATCACTGCCGCCGCCCCTGGGCGACAGACGCGACGACGCCGGCGAGGGCCGCCGCCGCAAAGAGAACCAGCATGAGGCAGCGCCAGGCCAGGCGGTTGCGCGGCCCTATCATGAGAAGGCCTCCGGATAGGCAAGCCGGGCCATATAGCTACGGCGTCGGGATAATCGAGGCCGGGATTCGGAGGAAGTACCGCTCAGGCAAAACGTATACCTTTCCTTCCTTTACGGCCCGCAGCGTCGCCCAGGCCGGATTCGACATGACATCCTGACGAATCCGCTCTTCTATTTTTCCGCCGGCCCCATAGAGGTGAAGAAGATAATGTCGGGATCCTTTTTCCGCCAGCGCTTCCATGCTGTAGGGAACCTTTTCCATCGTTCCGCTGGTTTGGGCATCGTCGGCGACGTTGTCCAGATGAAGCATTTTGGCCGCGCAGCCGGCAATGCTGGTTTCGAGCTGTACCGTCACCGAGCTGGGCGTCGCGTGGATGATAGCGACCTTTTATGCTCCTGCGGCGCTTTGGCGACGATGGCCTCTATGGCTCATCCATTTCCGCCGCCCGAGCCTCGGCCGCCTCTTTCTTGCCGTAAATCGTCCCGAAGACGGCTAAATTCCGCTTTACGTCGTCATAGGTCTTGCTGCGCAGGGCGATGACGGGATGCCGTTCTGCTCCAGCAAGGACACCAGCTTTTGGTGCTGCACCTCGCTGGCTACGACTAGATCGGGCTGAAGCTCCATGATTTTTCGACGCTCACGTTATACACGGGCCCTACGTCCGGCACCGCTGCATATCGCTCAGGCAGCTCGGCGTCTTCGGCCTTGACCGTCGCCCGGCCGGCCAGCTCGCCGTCGAGGGCGTCGGCCATATTCAATAAGGACGTAGACAGGACGACGACGCGCTGTAGGCTTTCTCTGCCAGCCGTACGTTCCGGCCCATATCGTCCGTAATAACGGCATAGGCTCCGTCGGCCTGATCTCTTTCTTGGGCCGTCGCGGCGTTCTGCGGGCGCGCAGCCGGCGGCAAACAGAGCAAACAAACACAAACATAGACCGGCCCAAAGGAACCACCGTTTCGTACGCATCCTATCCCCCTCCTGTCATCTGTTAAAAGCTGTATTTCGCCCCGGCCAGCCAGAACCGCCCTGCCGACGGGTAATCGTGGTACATGTCGTACCCTTCGTTGGTCAGGTTATTTACCTGAGCGTATACGGTAAAATCTTTCGTAACGTCATAGCTTACGCCGAGGTCCCACGTCACGTAGGAGCCGTGCATGTAGTAATCATCGTCGCGGCCTGTGCCGGCGTTCATGGTCATATTGACCTTCCAAGCCTTGTTGTGGAAATGCAAGCCGGCGTGATAGCCATTAGACGGTTGAACGATTCGTCGCCATGCATTCCCTTGCCATCGCCTTCATCAATTTTCGTATGAATATAAGAATATCCTAATTCATAATCCCAATTTGTCGTTGATAGTCTTATTCATGGAAATTTTATGCCGTTTTTTTCTTTCTTTTATTAAGATTTTTCACTTCCTTAGTAGAATCGCTTTCTATACCACCGGATAGCATTGCTAAGACTGCTGCAGAAAAGTTGACATTAAACGACGTTTTCATATCGTATTGATAACTAAAACCCAGGTTTTGCGTATATCCTTCCTCCGGTTCCAAGAACGGATTGCCGTATGATCCCCTTTTGTCATTACTGTAGTACAGGTCATTGAGTTTCGGTGCGGAAAAACGCGGCTCCAGTTAGCATATACATTCCATTTTTCATTTGGCTGATAATTCATAGCAATACGCGGCGTCTTATGAAAACCGAATTCACTGTTGTCATCCAAACGAATTCCCGGCGTAATATTCAATTTACCGAAAGTCATAACATTTTTTCCAAATAGACGGCCCGGTTTTGTCCGCTCTTTATCAATATATCCTGAGGACACATTAGTTCCCTCATCCTTCGTCCATTCTACGCCGGCCGTCAGCACGTTAGATCACCCAGCTTCCAGCTGTTTTCAGCCTGCACACCCTGGTAGCGGGAATGGAAATGGTAGGTCCAAAGATTTTTGGAATAGTTATTGAAATAGCGGATAAAGCCCGGTGTATCGCCGTCTTCACCAAAGGTATACGTAAGGCTGTAATTGTTGTTCAGCCGCTCAATCCGCTTGTTGGCCGTAATCGTCTGCAAACCCGGCTGTTCATCGGAGTCGTCGAAGGTCGAGCCATGGCCCTGAAAATTCGTATGGGCAGCCCAAAAAGTCAAGGAGCTGCTGTCGTTCAGTTTCTGGTCGATGCGGGCCGTCAGGGAATCCTTATTGTAATCGCCGCGGCTTTCATCCGTATCGTATCCGTCGTCGTTGAACTGGTAATACTTCCGATGGCCCAGGCTGCCCGTGACGTACCATGACGTATTGCCGCTGGAGCCGCTCGTCGTCAAGGAGTAATTATGCGTTCCCCACGAGCCCCGTATTGACGTCCAGCGTCGTCCGGTTTTGGCCGCCTCGTTTCGTAATGATGTTGACGACGCCGCCGACAGCGCCGCTGCCGTAGCGGGACGGACCCGCTGCCCTTGGTCACTTCAATCCGTTCGATATGATCGATGCCGGGCAAGGTCTGTAAATCAACGGTACCGCGGCCATAGGCGGCGCTTTGAGGAGTTCGTAATAGGCTGACCGTCGACGAGGACGAGAACCCGGTCGTCGCCGTTCAGGCGGATATAAGCCGACGTTCCCGGCACCTGTTCCGTCACGGTAACGCCGTTGACCTGTTCCAGCGCCGTCTGCACGTCGATATATTGATTTCGTTCCAAATCTTCTGCCGTGATGACTGCCGGTGTTCGACTGTTTTTCCTGCAACGCCGAGCTGTCAGCACCGGCTGATAGCGATCGGCCGTTACGACGATTGTATCTGTATCTGCGTCCGTTGCCGCCGCGCCGACAGGTATGCTTCCTGCCAGCGACAAGCAGATCAGCGAAAGCAGCGTTTTATGTGATGTCATATATGTGCTCCTTTATATACTATATCGTACCATTAACGTATTTGAAAGGGAATATTCAGATCTCTTTCCGAAGCTACGGCCTGACCGTAGCTGTTCCGGGCCGGTTCGTACACGCAGCCGTAGGCAATCTGCACCGCCGCCTCGTCCATAGCCGCATATCCCGACGAAGCGGAGACCGACACGCTGGCAACAGAGCCGTCCGCGCTGACGACGATGTGAACTGTCACGGTTCCGCCGATATTTTTCCGCCGCAGTTCTTCCGGATAGTAAGAGTTCACATCGGGCACCGATACAAGCCTTGCCTTAGTCGCCGGCGCAGTCCGTCGCCGCCGGGAACACCGGCAGTACTTCCGCCGGAGCCGGATTCACTCCCCGAACCGGACGTTCCCTGCCCTGCATCGCGGCCTTGTCCTTCAGACGAAGGGCCTTGCCCAGCCGTAGATTGCGTCCTATGAGCCGCCGCGATTTCCTTAGCCTGAGTGGCGTCGACGCCCGTCTCGGCCATGATCTTCTGCACTTCCCGCTGTTCCTGCACCTCTTCGCTATAGGACTCGTCGATGGCCGGCATTGGGCTGACTGGCGCGTCCTATGTCGGGCCGCCGTCTCCGCCGCCCAATTTCGGCAGGTTGTTCATCGAATCTTCATTGTACACCGTCACGTCGATTGGCTCGGCCTGGGAACGGTCTGGATAAAAAGTGAACACGCCGGCCGCCGCCAGTACGACGAACAACGCCCCATGGACGGCCAGCGAGACGAACAGCGCCAACCGCTTATCCTTTTCTTTTCGCGCCTCACTTCGCACCGCCGCTTTCTGCAGCCAGACCAAAATGGGTGATGCCGGCGCCCTTCAGCTCATCGAGCAGAGCCATGACTTGTCCGTAATCCAGTCCCTGATCGGCCCGGATGACGACGGAAAACTGCCCGCTGCGGCGCTGCGCTTCGGCAGCCTGCCGCACTAAGTCGCCGCGGCTGATTTCCTTATCTTCCAACCACAGCGTCCCGTCTTTTTTCATCGTCACGACGTAGTTGACCTTCGTCTGGGCCTCGGCGTGGACGGCCTGGGGCAAATCGACGCCGACGGTCTTCAAGTCGACCATGTACAGCGTGCTGATCATAAAGAAAACCAGGAGGAAAACATGATGTCGATCAGGGGGATGATCATGACCTCTGGCTTCGTAAATTGCCTTCTGTCCCGCAGTCTCATAATACTCGCTCCCGTCCTTTGCGCGGCATCAGCTCAAGAGCAGAAAACACAGTTCCATGTCCGTAATGATGCGGTCCAGGCGCTGCGTAAAATAGGCGTGAACTGCCAGAGCCAGAATGGCTACGCACAGCCCAAAGGCCGTCGCCACGAGAGCCTCGCCGACGCCGCCCGTAATGGCGATAGCCTGCCCCGATTCGACATTGAAAATGCTGAACGACGTAATCATGCCGCTGATCGTCCCGAGAAGCCCCAGCAAGGGAGCCATGGTGACGATGACGCTCAAATAATACAAGCGGCTGCGCAGCTTGGCCAGCAATACGCCAGACTGCACTTCGACAAAGGCGCCGCGCCGCTCGTCGTCGCAAGCGAAGGCGTCGGACAAAATCAAAGCCAGACCGCCCCGCCCCCGACGGGCCGCTTCGCAGGCTTCGTCATATTTTTTCAATTTCATGTACGTGTAAAATTGCTGGGCAAAAGCCTTCCCGGCGTCCATGCGCTGATAAAAGAGCCACCGCTCGACACCTACGTACACGACAAACAACGAACAGGCCAGCAGGGCGTACATGACGATGCCGCCCCTTTGAAACAACTGCAGGCCTTCTGCTATGGATTCCATATCTCCCTCCCCGGCAATGCCGTCACCGTTTCCTCAATAAAAAAAAGCCGCAAGGATATCCTCACGGCTATTCGCGCAACATTGAATCTCCATTCCCCATCGCTCGCAGGTCTGTCGGTGATTATCAGTCAGGCAGTTCTTCTGGCTCGGATTCATCGCTCCGCTGCGCCTTCCCATGCCCAATGAGGTACAGTGACATATTGCAGCATCGCTCGTTACAGCGGCGGGACCGCGCCGGCATTGCACCGGTCTTCTCTATTAAGTCTGCGACACCTGACCTGCATATAAATAGATTTCAATTAACTATAGCATGCCCCTAGGGCCTGTCAATACGCGGATTTCTGTACGAACGGCTCCGTTTCGTCATAGAAGACGAAAAAAATCAATACCATGTACATTCGAAGGGGATAACGGCCTCTTCACCACCGTTATCCCGTTTTGTGCATTAAATTTCCGCATTTTTCTTAATCGAAGCGATGATTTGCGATATTTCTGTAATTTCCTGCATGTCAAAAATTTCCATTACGTTATTCGGCCTGTCAAAAGGTGGATCTAATAAGACCTGCGGAGAATCCATATATCCGTTTACTTCAATATAGTTGATAATTTGCCGGATAAAGTTAATTTGCTTTTCATTAAGCGACCGTTCGTTAATAAGATGAGAAAAGGCCTTTTCTGCCGCATCGTGATCCATTTTAGCAATTTGACGGACCAAGAGGCCGAAGCCTAATTGTCCATATTGCTGTTCATATTCCTGCTTTGAACCTAAATCTTCCGTGAAAATCCGTTCTAATTCCTGGTAATCCTTTACCGTCAGCGGAACATTATGAATCAATCGCTGAATGACGACGTCGTCCTTGTGTTCATTTACACAACGGTTCACTTTTTTTCCTTATAATCCTTAAAAGCATACGGCGTGACCGGCTCGCCTAGTTTAGTCGCAATAACCGGGTCTGTCAGCATAGTATAGACGACAGGCTTTGGCCCGGGGCCATCCAAAAACTGCATCAGGCTCCGCAGGCTGCAGCGCACATGTTCAAACGTACACAGGTCGGCATTCATCCAAAACGTTTCCGTATTAATGGACTTAATGAGGCTGAGCTGCGCCTTGACCATGACGATGCTTATCTGCTTTTCCAGCTGACTGGCAATTTGGCATAGCTGCCTTCTAGCCGACTCGTACCCCTTTTTTCTTCTCCGCAAAGGCAATCATCAGGCCGTACATAAAGTTATCGAAGCGCTTTGGCCATTTCATCGCGATCCTTCATCTGCACAAGAGGGGCAATTTCCCTCTCCAGCTCCGATTTCGCCGTATCGCTGATATAGGTCAATGCGTCGTCTTTACGATATGTATCGATATACCGCAAGTGCAGACGGACCGTACTCAAATTCGTGTTCAATGCCTGAATTTGCTTTCGGCAAGTCTGAACTAATTCATTTCGCAATGCCTGATGCGTATCTGCTGCAAATTTGCTGTCCTGCAAATCAGCAGCCAAGGTAATTCGTTTAATAAAAATATTTTCTGACAGCGTCCGAATATTTCCGTTGCCGGCGTCGTTTTCATGCTCACGGAAATAGGCAAAATTACTGCAATAATCGAAGATGAGGAAGTATTTCTTTCCTACGTATTCGCCCTGTCTGAAGTCATTGCACTCCAGCGTCGGGCAAAGACGTGTCCCTCTGCCGATCGTCTGCCAAAACTTCGTCTTGCTGCGGACCTTTTTGAAGAAGACCAAATTGACGCATTCCGGCACGTCGATACCCGTATCAAGCATGTCGACGGAAACGGCGATTTGAAGACCGCTGTTCTTCTGCTTAAACTTGTCGATGACACTCTGTACATACGAATCGGTACAAACCACGCGGGCCGCAAAATTTCCATGATACTCCGGATAAAGCTTGTCAAACCGCTCTACAATAAGCTGCGCATGTCGTTGGTTCTGCGCAAAAATAATCGTCTTGCCCCAGCATGTCGCCGCCGTTTGTCCGAATCCCCTTTTCCATGACCTCCTGCAGCACGTTGTCTATTGTTTCTATGTTATATACCGTCTTATTCAGCAATGCTTCGGAAATAAAATCGGGAACCACTCCGTCGTCTTCTACGAAATCGTCTTCAAACCGTTTTTATCTTCTGGCGATAAGTCGTCATACGTAATCCCTTCGGTTAAAAACTTCGTATACACCTCGTAGTTGTAATACGGTACCAAATACCCTTCGTCGACGGCTTCCTGATACCCATAGGCATAGGTCGGTATATTATCGTCCAGCTCGAAAAACTCATACGTATTTCTGTCTACATCCATTTTAGGCGTAGCCGTTAACCCCACTAAGACGGCATCGAAATAGTCAAAGATTTCTCTATATTTACGGAAAATACTGCGATGGCTTTCGTCGATAACGATGAGGTCAAAATGAGCCGGCGTAAATGCCCGCACATCTTCGGGCCGTTTCGTATCGTCAATGGCGTTGAGAATCGTCGGATATGTAGAAAAAGACAATGCGGGCGTCCTTTTTTTTTTTATTACTGCATAAATTGCACAAAGACATACGGGGCAGATAATTTTTAAACGAGTCTTTCGCCTGATTCACTAAAGCCGTGCGGTCGGCAAGAAATAAAACGTTCGTCACGTAATTGCCCTTCGACAGCACATCTACCAGGCTGGCAACAGTACGCGTTTTCCCCGTCCCCGTCGCCATGACCAGCAAATGCTTGCGCACGCCCCGCTGAATTTCGGAACATACGGCGCGGATCGCTTTTTTTGGTATACGCGGTCCGTAATCGCGTCGTCAATGGGAATCGTATGTAAATCACGATGTGACTCTGTGCGGCGGTTCATAAGCCGTTCCAAATCCTCTTCGCTAAATACGTTGCTGACATTCCGCGGCGTACTGCCTACATCATCCCAAAAATACGTTTCGTAGCCGTTGGTTAAAAATATCATAGGCCGGACTTGGAAATTCTGTTCCAGACAATCGGCATACAATTTCGCCTGATACTTCCCCTACGTTAGGATCTTTTGCTCCACCGCTTCGCTTCTACAATCGCCAAGGGCCTGCCGTCTTTCCCAAACAGCACATAGTCTACAAAGCCATTTTTTTCCCGACACGCCGCCCATATTTTCTACAGGATATTCTTCCCCTACGTTTTTAGACGGGCCGCTGAGTACCCAGCCTACGAATCCCAAATTGATGTCAATATAATTCTTTCTCGTTTCGTATTCCGTCGGGTCGTCTGGCATAAACGTGCGGTTCTGCTGGTTCTTTTTCCTTCTCTGCTGTCAGCTGAGCCGATAATTCCCGAATCTTAGCATACAGCCGCTGTTTTTCCTTCTCGTTTTCCTGCAATAAGCAGTCCTGCTCTTTGATTTTCTTTTCATCAAGGACGACTGTTTCAGTCGGAATTTGTTTCTCGTCAAAACAGCGTTCTTCATAGTCGGCGCCGTAGCAATAGTCAATCCATTCGATGAACTCAAACAATACGCGCAAGGCCATAACTGCATTGCTGGCCGTCACGCTGTGATTCGTATGAACGCTCAGATTTCCTAATTTGATAAGGAAAGGAAATTTTTTCCACGTATCGTATGGCAAAGCCTCTTTAAAAGACGGGGCATGAATTAAGGACTGCAAATTGTCCCGATACGGCATTTCGATATTATCGGCGGCATATACCCACTTTACGGCCAGCTCCAAGGCTTTTCGGCAGCCTACGGCACACATAGCCGGAGAGGTCTTGTACACGCGTTCTGCTTCTATAGCCGCCGCTGCAAAAGCACTATATTCAGTTTTAGTTTTTAAAAGTCAAAATTCGCCATAATTACGTCCTCTTCATGATGTGTTCAATATTATGATACTGCAAAAAGTTGACATTTGAATAGC
>VOFD01001706.1_pt1 | contig 10888 bp, 6 predicted proteins | sample 5384101 | NCBI WGS metagenome assembly VOFD01 (sample SAMN12384723, study PRJNA508395) | human gut metagenome | isolation source: healthy gut C | host: Homo sapiens
CATCTTTACCGGGCGGACACGGAGGTGTATTACCAAGGAGCTTTGAGCGACACCTATCAGACGACGTTCGGCATCCGCACCGTGGAGGTCGTCCCCGACCAAGGCTTTTTCCTCAACGGCAAGAAGCTGGTGCTGCGGGGCACGTGCAACCATCATGACCTGGGACCGCTGGGCGCGGCCGTCAACGAACAGGCCATCCGCTACCGCCTGAAGCTGTTGAAGGACATGGGTTGCAACGCCTACCGCACATCGCACAACATGCCTTCGCCCGAACTGGTGAGGGCCTGCAACGAGACGGGCATGCTCCTGATGGTGGAGACCTTCGACGAATGGCGCACGAAAAAGATGGCCAACGGATACAACAAGTTCTACGACGAGTGGGTGGAGCGCGACTTGACGAACGTCGTGCGCCATTACCGCAACGACCCCGCCGTGGCGATGTGGTGCATTGGCAACGAAGTGCCCGACCAAGGTTCGGCGCGGGGCGCCAAGCTGTGCCGGATGATGCAGGACCTGATGCACCGCGAAGACCCCACGCGGCCTTGCACGCAGGGGATGGACCGCGTGGATGCCGCCATTGCCAGCCATGTGGCGGCCATCATGGACGTGCCGGGACTGAACTATCGCTCGCATAAGGTGCAGATGGCCTACGACAAGTTGCCTCAGCAAGTCGTGCTGGGCTCGGAGACGGCTTCCACGGTCAGCTCGCGCGGCGTGTATAAATTCCCCGTGGAGCGGAAAGCCGATGCGAAGTACGATGACCACCAGTCTTCGTCGTACGACGTGGAGCATTGCGGCTGGAGCGACCTGCCCGAGGACAATTTCATCCTGTCGGACGAGCTACCTTATTATATGGGCGAGTTCGTGTGGACGGGCTTCGACTACTTGGGCGAGCCTACTCCTTATTACGACGACTGGCCCAGCCATTCCTCATTGTTCGGCATCATCGACCTGGCCTATTTGCCCAAGGACCGCTACTACCTGTATCGCAGCGTGTGGAACAAGGACGCGGAGACGCTGCATATCCTGCCGCATTGGACGTGGCCGGGGCGCGAGGGCGAAGTCACGCCGGTGTTTGTCTACACCAATTACCCCACGGTGGAGCTGTTCATCAACGGCAAGAGCCAGGGGCGGCGCACGAAAGACCAGTCGGTGGCAGTGGACGCCACGGAAAACGATGAGGCCCGCCGCACCTTTGCCCGCCAGAAGCGCTACCGCCTGATGTGGATGGACACCCGTTACGAGCCTGGCGAGGTGAAGGCCGTGGCCTACGACGAGCAGGGACGGAAGCGCATGGAGCAGGTCGTCCGCACGGCTGGCGAACCCTACCGCATTGTGCTCCAGGCGGACAAGGACACGCTCGACGCCGGTTTGCGCGATGAAGATCTGGCCTTCGTGACCGTCAGCGTGGTCGACCGCGAGGGCAACCTCTGTCCCGACGCACAGCACCGGGTGAAGTTTTCCGTTCGCGGTGCGGGCTACTACAAGGCCGGTGCCAACGGCAATCCCGTTTGCCTGGAACCGTTCTCCCGTCCGCAGATGACGGTGTTCAACGGGCGGATGACGGCCATCGTGGCCGAGAAGGGTCAGGCGGGTATCATTCGCCTGAAAGCCGAGGCAAAAGGTCTGAAGTCGGGCGAACTGTTGTTGCAGGTCGTGCCCTCGAAGTGAGTCGCCGCGAGTCGGTGAACGGGTGACAAGGTTTTGACGAGGCCCGGTCGGCATGGTGCCGGCCGGGCCTCGTCGGGTTCAGGCGTCTGTTTGCGTAGGGCGGGCAGACGCCTTGCAGAGTTGCGGATTGTACTTTGCGGAGAGTACTCGAGTACTTGCCGCAAAGTACGCTGACGGACTGCGCACGGCGCCGCGCGGCATCGGGCACGGTTCGTCGCGCCCCGTTGCTGCAGCTTTCCGTCCGTCGCGTCGTTGCGGTTTTATTGCCGGAGCATCATCAGGAACATCACGACGGCCATGTAGTCCTTGTCCGTCCTTCGTGCCATTTCCTCGCGCAGCTGCCTGATCATGTTGCTCTTTTGTTTTTTCACGGCGCTTTCCGAGATGTCCAGCATCTTGGCGATTTCCGCGTTCTTCAGTCCCTGTTCGAAACTCAGGTCGAACAGCCGGCGGTATTTTTCGGGCAAGGCTTGGATGGAGTCGAACAGCAGTTCGAGCACTTCCTGTTCAATCAGGCTGTTCTGGAAATACGCCTCGTCCTGTTCTTCCAGATAATTGTCGCGTGCCATTTGCTTGCGCTGGATGGAGACGGCCTGGTTGTGCACGCAAGTATAAAGATAGGATTTGAGCGTGGCCGCGGACTGCAACTCGCCGCGCATCTGGTAGGTCTTGAAGATGGCATCCTGCACGCAGTCTTCGGACATGAAGGAGGCGTCCTCGCCCAAGCAGCGGGATGCATAGAGAATCAATTTGCCATACATATTCTTATATAGCGAATCGATTTTCCCCTGCTGAAAGTCTAAAAATATCTTTTCTTCTACCATCCTTTTTCTGCCAAATCCAAAGCAAAAGTATAAAAACGGATAAGAAAAATTAAATTTTCAAGCAAAAAAATGAGTTTTTGAAGTGTCCTTTTTCCATTTGATTGCGTCTTTAGTGTGAAATATGCCTGAAAAAGGCGAAATAGGATTGCACATGAACGGTTTATCAGACCATAGACATATCGTTTTGCTTATCTATAAGCAAATCATCGGTTGCCTCACGCCGGAAGAGGAGGGCGAACTGGACGAATGGCGCAAGGCCGACGAGCGGAACGAGGCCTTGTTCCGGCGCCTGACCGACGCCAGCTTCCTGGAGCGCGAGTTCCGCCGACTGAACGTCGTCGACCCTGCCCGTCCGCAGGCGGACATGCAGGCCCGCATCCGCCAAGGGGCGGCCCCGAAGCGCCGCCGGGCGCGGCTGGTGGCACTGGTGGCCGCCACGGCGGCGGCAGCCATGCTCTGCATCGGCTATTTCGTGCACGAACGCCCGCTTCCTGAAAACGGCAGGCTCTCCATCGAGCGGCAACTGGCAGAAGCCCGCATCACGGCGGGCAAGACGCAGGCCGTCCTCACCTTGGCCAACGGGAAGAAGGTCAGCTTGGACGACGACGCGGAAAGGAACCGGTCGCTCATCGCGCAACAGAAGAAAGGAAAGCCGGACGACCGGAAGGCGCGCATCAACCAGCTGGCCACTCCGCGGGGAGGGGAATTCAAAATCGTGCTGGAGGACAGCACCGTCGTCTGGCTGAACGCCGAGTCGAAACTTGTCTATCCGGACAACTTCAACGCCGACGAGCGGCGGGTGGCCGTGACGGGCGAGGCCTATTTCGAGGTGGCCAAAGACAGCCTGCGGCCCTTCTACGTGGAGTCGGGCGACATGACGGTGCGGGTCTATGGCACGGAGTTCAACGTCAATGCCTATGCGGAAGACAACCGGATATACACCACACTCGTGTCGGGCAGCATCGCCCTGCAGCCTCAGGGCGGCGGAAAGGGAGAGCTGGTGCTGACGCCCGGCCATCAGGCCGTGTTCCACAAGGAGGATTGCACGGTCAATGTCCGGAGCGTGGACGCCCCGGCCGTGACGAGCTGGCACGAAGGGCGGTTCACCTTCGAGGAGCAGACCTTGGGACAAATCATGCGCACCCTGTCGCGCTGGTACGACTTCGATTACGCGTTCGAGGACGCCCGGTTGGCCGGCATCATATTCAAGGGTAGCGCGCCCCGCTATGCCGAACTGTCGGAGGTGCTGTATATTCTGGAAAGCAGCGGCGGAATCGGTTTCCGCGTGGAAAACAGGAAAATCATTATAACGACAAATAATAAGTAACAAGCAAAATGACAAATCATGAACAGTAGGAAACGAAAGCTATCCAGCCTAATCCTGTTGAGTCTCTTGAGCTTGTCGGTTTCGGCGCAGGAAATCAACACTGCGTACAAAGACACGCCCATAGAGAAAGTGTTTGCGGATTTGAAGAAAAAGACCAACCATGAGTTCGTCTACCAGAAGCAAATCCTGCAAGGCGTGAAGCCCGTCACTTGCACCGTGGAAGGCAAGGGACTGGGCGAAGTGCTCAGCCAAGTGTTGCAGGGCACGGGGCTGACTTACGAGATTGTGGACAAAACCGTGATTATTCGCCGCCGGCAAGAAGGCGGGACTCCGGACGAGAAGGGCACGGAACGACGGAACCGCCGCATCCACGGCATGGTGACGGACGAGAACAACGAGCCGATACCCGGGGCCAGCGTGGTGGTGAAAGGCACGCGCACGGGCATCTCCACCAACCTGGAAGGAGAGTTCACCTTGAACGTGCCGGACGACAAGGTGACATTGGAGGTCTCCTTCATCGGGATGAAGAAAAAGACTCTGAAGGTGGATGCCACCCGCAACAAGGCATTGGAAATCACGCTGGAGACCGACGTGAAGACGCTGGACGACGTGGTGGTGACCGGATACGGCAACGTGCGGAAGACCGGCTTCACGGGGGCCACCACGCAAATCAGCGGTGAGGAACTCCGCACGGTGTCGCAGACCAACATACTGGACGCCCTGCAGGTGTTCGACCCCTCGTTCCGCCTGATGACCAACACACAGTTCGGCTCCGACCCCAATGCGCTGCCTGAGATGTATATCCGCGGGCGCTCGGGACTCGGCACGAAGGAGCTGGACCGCGATCCGCTCTCGAAGTCGAACCTGGAGAACAACCCGAACCTGCCCACGTTCATCATGGACGGTTTCGAGGTGAGCGTGGAGAAAATCTACGACCTCGACCCGCAGCGCATCGAGAGCATGACCATCCTGAAGGACGCCGCCGCCACGGCCATGTACGGTTCGCGTGCCGCCAACGGCGTGATTGTCATCACCACCGTGGCTCCGAAGCCGGGCGAGGTGCGCATTTCCTACAACTTCACCGGCACGGTGGAGATGCCCGACCTGCGCGACTACAACCTGGCCAACGCCTCGCAGAAACTCGAGATCGAGCGGTTGGCGGGAGTGTTTGAAGACGGCAACGACTTCGGAGACAATATCACAAGCTATAACAAAAAATTGTATCAGATTCGCCGTGGTGTGGACACTGACTGGCTGTCCATCCCCTTTGCGCAACGCTTTCGACCACAAGCATAGTCTCTATTTGGAGGGTGGCACACCGAACCTGCGTTGGGGCGTGGACGCTTCCTTCAATGCGGCGGACGGTGTGATGAAGGGCTCCGATCGCGACCGCTACAGCGTGGGCTTCTCGTTGGATTACCGCATGAAGAAATTGCAGGTGAAGAACACGGTGTCGTTCTCGCACACTAAATCGGATGAATCGCCCTACGGCTCCTTCAGCGACTACACCAAGCTGCTGCCGTATGACACGCCCTACGACGATAACGGCCAGTTGAGGAAGGCTCCCCAGTACTCAGCCTATTCTGGCATGGCCAATCCTCTTTACGAGGCCTCGCTGGGCAGTTATGATTGGGACTCGTACGACGAGATTACCGACAATCTGAGTGCCAACTGGTATTTCACGGACTATTGGACGCTGAAGGGGCAGTTCAGCGTTACGCGCAAATATTCCAGCGCGGAGCAGTTCATTGATCCGCTTTCTACCTACATTACGGCGGATTCCAATAGCCCCGATGCCCGCAAGATGGGGGACCTCTATGTTACGGATGGCAACGACCTGAGTTGGAATGCCAACGCTTTCCTCTACTACACACGTTCTTTCCCGCGCAAGCATAACCTGAACGTGTCTTTGGGCTACGAGGCTTCTTCCGACTTTTCGGACCAGACGCAATCGCACTACCGGGGCTTCCCCAGCGGGCAGTTCCATTCGCCCAACTATGCCTACGAGATTTATCTTAAGCCCACCAAAACGGAGGCCACTTCGCGCATGGTGAGCGCCTTGGCCACGGCGAACTATACGTGGAACGACATTTACTTGGCCGACCTCTCGGTGCGCTTCGACGGCTCGTCCAAGTTCGGTAGCGACCAGCGCTGGGCGCCTTTCTTCTCGGGCGGTGTGGGCTTGAACTTCCATAACTATGATTTTCTGAAAGGGAACAAGTGGGTGAATAAGTTGAAAGCGCGCGTGTCCTACGGACGCACGGGTAAAATCAACTTCCCCTCCTATGCTGCCACCACGATGTACGAGATGATGTTCGACGAGTGGTACGCCACGGGCTACGGCGCCGTGCTGCAGGCCTTGGGAAACCGCGACCTGAGTTGGGAGAAGACCGACAAGATTGACGTGGGCTTGGAAATGCAGTTCTTCGACCGTCGCCTGACGGTGGACGCGGACTACTATCATGAGAAGACCATCGACTTGGTGAACGACGTGACCCTCTCGCAGACCTCTGGCTTTTCCACCTACAAGAATAACATGGGCGAGACGCTCAACCAAGGCTTCGAGTTGCAGGTGCGCGCCGATGTGTACCGTGACCGCAACTGGCTGGTGGCCCTCTGGGGAAACATGGCGCATAACGAAAACAAGATCCTGAAGATTTCCGAGTCGCAGCGGGCCTACAATGAGCGTGTGAACCAGTTCTACGAGGAAGAATGGCGTACGCAGGTGGATATGGGTTACACGCTTGACGACCCTAATGACAAGAATGCGAGGAGTCACTCTGTTCCGCTGGCCAAATACGAGGAAGGACAATCGCTCACGGCCATTTGGGCGGTGCGGTCTCTTGGCATCGACCCTACCACGGGCAAGGAGATTTACCTGAACCGAGATGGCACGGTGACCGACACGTGGGACGCCACGCAGGAAGTAGTGGTGGGTGATACGGAGCCGAAGTTCAACGGAGCGTTTGGTTTCAATCTCGCTTGGAAGGAATGGTCGCTCATGGCCGCTTTCCAATATGAATGGGGCGGACAAGAGTATAACCAGACATTGGTGGACCGTGTGGAGAACGCTGATATCCGCAACCAGAACGTAGACTTGCGCGTGCTCACCGACCGTTGGCAGAAGCCTGGCGACATCGCCCAGTTCAAGGACATCAAGGACGGTAATCTCACAACCTTGCCCACTTCGCGCTTCGTGCAGGACAACGCCTACGTCCGTCTGAGCGCACTGACCTTGTCTTATGACTTCAAGCGCGACTGGATCAAGCGTGTCGGCCTGAAGATGCTGCGCCTTGAGGCCAGCACCCGCGACTTCATCAATTGGAACTCCATCCGGCAGGAACGCGGATTGGAATACCCGAAATCATGGACGGTGGATTTCTCCGTCAAGGCACAGTTCTAAACATCACGCATATATATTATGGAAAGAAAAATAAGAAAAAGCATATATGTCCGCGCCGCTGCGTTGCTGCTGGCGGCCGGGACGGCGGCATCTTGCTCCGACTGGCTGGATGTCTATCCATCGGACGAAATCAAGGAAGAATACCTATTCTCCACCGGTGACGGCTACCGCACGGCGCTGAACGGCATCTACCGCAAGATGACCACCTTCAACCTCTACGGCAGTAACTTGACGTGGGGACTGGTGGATGCTTGGGCGCAGTCGTACTACATTGACGCTGTCGGGGCTGAGAATGGTGGGCAGGCGATGAATCTTATAGCTCTACTAGAATTCAAGAATGCCAACCTGACTCCCTCTACGGATGCCATGTGGGAGGAGGCTTGGAACGTGGTGGCAAATTGCAACAATCTGGCGCAACAAGCTGCTACGGCTGATTCCACACTTTTTACTATGGTGAGGAGGAACGCCGGATGATAGAAGGCGAGGCCTTGGGGTTACGTGCCTTTGTGCAGTTCGACCTGCTTCGCATTTACGCGCCTGCTCCGGCCTCGAGGGGCTATGCGGAAGACCCTCGTACCTTCATTCCCTATGTGGACACCTATCCCTGCTATGTGAACCCGCACCGTACGGTGGCGGAGTGCCTGGAGCTGGCCATCCGCGACCTGAAGCGGGCGCAGGAACTGCTCCTGCCCGTGGACGGGAACACGAACATGGACACGGATGCCCGTTTCTCGACCAGCGCGCTCAATGAGAAGCTCTTCTTCGAAGGGCGCGGCTACCGCTTGAACTACTGGGCCGTGACGGCCGAGCTGGCGAGGGTGTACCTCTACGCCGGCATGGAGGACGAGGCCTATGCAGAGGCGAAGAAACTGATTGAGGAGGAGGAGAAGACAGGATACTTCGAAGGCTCCACCTCATCCTACAACATCGAGGAGAATGGCGACATGAAGCTGATGGAGAGCATCATCTTTGCCCTCTACTCTCCTACAGAACTGGTGGAGTGGGAGCAGGCCATCAACTATGACGCGGCGAATGGAAGCGAGACTTACTTGTGCATGGACAGCGAGGTGGCTGCCCAACTTTACGGCGACGAGGCGGAGACGGACTGGCGGATGGTCTACCAGCTGGAGTCGGTGTACTACGGCTACTACTATCGCCCGCTGAAGTACCACGGGCAGCCCGACGGCAAGCGCTTCGCGGCAATAAACAATCCAGCCATCCCGATGCTGCGCATGTCCGAGGTGTATTACATCGCGGCGGAAGCCATCTTCGACAAGAATCCAGAGGAGGCCAAGTCCTACCTGTCGTTCGTGAAGCGGTTGCGTGGCGTGCGCGACACGGATTATTCCACAGTTTCTAGCAAGAACGAATTCACTGAATTGTTGCTCAATGACATGCGGCGCGAGTTCTTCGGCGAGGACAGATGCTTTACCAGTACAAGCGGTTGAACCATGCCATGCCCGGTATGGATCTCTATAGTGATCCCGTACAGCCTACGGATGAGAACGTGGTGTTGCCGCTGCCTGATTCGAGTCGAATTTCAACTGATTAAATGCGGAAAACAATGAGAAAGAAAGTGATATTTTCCATGGCGGTGGCTTTCGGGCTTGCCGCCGCTCCCGTCCTCGTGTCGTGCGAGGAGGAGGGCTTGTTGGTGAATGACAACACGGTGTCCTACTTGACGTTTGCCAAAGACATGACCAAGGACACCACCACTGTGTCTTTCCAGATGTACAACGAAGGGACGGACGCGGTGATTCCCATAGAAGTGCATATCAGCGGCAGGCTGCAGACGGAAGACCTGCATTTTACGGTAAGCGTTGACGAGGGGGCGCACCACTATGGACAAGTCTCTCTACGAATTGCCTTCGGATTGTGCCGTGCGGGGCGGGATGCTGACGGACACGGTTTACGTGACGTTCAAAAACGACCCCTCGCTGCGTACGCAGACGAAAATCCTGGCTCTGAAGTTCGACGAGCGCGAAGGAGTGCGCACGGGTGACCATCACCATGCTCGGGCTTTGATTGCCGTGACCGACCGGTTGTTTAAGCCTGACTGGTGGTCGGTGAACGATAGAGGGTCGGATGATTATTTCGCCAATTCTGTGGAGGACTTCTATTTGGGGGCTTATTCCGAGACCAAGTACAAGATGTTCCTCGACGAGCTGAAGAAGGACGGTGTGACTTTTGACGGAAGTAACAAGCAAATGCTGCGCAAAGTATGCCCTGCGGTTGAAGAACACCTTGGCCACGATGAATGCCGGCAAGCCGGAGGAAGAATGGGTGAAGGACGAGAACGGAGTGGTAATCACGCTGCCGGTGGCAGGATAAACGACAACGGAAAATGAGCATGAAAAGAAAAATATGGAGTCTGGCGGCTGTAGCTGCCATGGCGGTCGGCATGACGGGCTGTCTGCACGACGACAATGATTACGATTACGAGAAAGTGAACCAGATGCAGCCGATAGGGGGGCTTAATGGCTTCACTAACATCAAGAGCCAGTATAGCGTGCTGCAGGGGGAGGAACTGACGCTGGCTCCCGGGTTCAAGTTTACAATAGATTCTGTGTCGCCGGACGTGAGATACGAATGGTACGTGGACCGCGAGCTACAGGCCGGGGAGACCGGTCCAGAGTTCGTGTTCAAAGCGGACCGCAGCGGAAAATATGAGGTGACCTTCGTGGTGATGGACAATAAGTCCGGAGTCCGGTTTGCAGTTTCAACGAATGTGCAGGTGCGTTCGCTCTATCAACGTGGTTGGTGCGTCCTTTCCGATGAGGGCGGGCGTTCCGTGCTGCACTTCATCCAGCCTACCACGATGACTTACGAGGCGGTGGACGAGGAGGGGAATCCGGTGATGCGCGACTCGTTGGTGTACCATGCCGTGTTGAAGGATGTGGTGTCGGACTTGGGTACGAATCCTGTAGGCTTGCTCAATGACATCGGCGACATGAACTATTATGATTATTACGGCATCGATGAATACGACGAATTGGTGGTGATGCAGGACCGCTGGGCGGAGCTGAACGGCAACACGCTGGAGCGCGAGGTGTGGACTGACCAAGAGTTCGGTGACGACCTGCCGGCGAACTTCTCGCCGAAAGAGGCGGCCATGAATTCCACTACCAAGGCTATACTGGACGAAAACGGGCTGATATATTGGATGAACAAGGGAGATATCACCGATTTTCATGCGGGATTCTATACGTCCGTGGGGCTGAACAACAACCAGAAGTTCAGCCGCTTGTTCCAAAGCCCTAAGTGGGGTACTAACACGAGCGTCGTTTTGGCACTTCGGGCGGAAGACAATTCCTTTGTGGGTATTTATGACGGTGCCCATGGCATGGCTTACAGCAGCGAGACGGCTATCACGGAAAACTCCCAGTTCATGTGCGGGACGGTGTATGACATCTTGGATGACGGAGGTAAGTTCAAGGCTCTTGACAAGGAAGTGGTGGACGCACTACCTGCGGCTTATGACGATAGAAGGGACATCACGATAGCCCTTTCGGGCTGGCTGGCCCTGTTGCGTGACAAGACGGACCGGAGCAGCTACGAGCTGCGCTACTTCTTGTTGGATGGTGACAAGTATTCGGTAACGTGCGAGGACTACTGCGAGTATCCCGGCATTACGATGGCCGACTACCGTGACATGGCCGTGTT
>VOFD01001089.1_pt1 | contig 10876 bp, 16 predicted proteins | sample 5384101 | NCBI WGS metagenome assembly VOFD01 (sample SAMN12384723, study PRJNA508395) | human gut metagenome | isolation source: healthy gut C | host: Homo sapiens
GTGACCGGTGATATTGCTTGGACAAGCTCCAATGAAGAGGTAGCAACGGTTAGTGCAAGTGGCACATCAGCAACAGTAACGGCGGTTGGAGAAGGAACGGCAACGATTAAAGCAACAATTACAACGGACACCGGCATTGTTGCATATGGTAAATATATTGTTAAAGTTGTCGCTTCTGACCTTGTTTTAGAAGGTGATGATTTAGGAGCAGGTGCATCTTATACGTATGTGCCTAATGGATTTGCTCAGTATGCTTCTATGGGAATTTTTGAGATTGATAAGTCAAAATTGAGTGAAGGGACAACTATTTCGATAAAGTATACAGCAATGGAAGGAGATGCTGACGTAAAAGATACACAGGGATTTAACATTGGATTAAAGACCGGTGACAAATGGAATTCTCCGACAATTAGCAATTACTGGGGCAGGACAGGCGGCGAGGCAAATCTAACATTGACGGTCGCTGACATGGAGAAAATCGGTGCGGATGATAAGGTTTATGTTCATGTAAGCACAGCAACTGCCGGATTTAAAGGAACATTTACGTATCTGTCGGTAAAAGCAGGAGACGATAGTCTTGTGTCGGAACTTCCACAGGCTGTAAGTTATGTGGAAAGCGGACTGGCACAGTATGCTCCAACAGCAAAAAGTTATGCTTCCGAGTGATATTGATTTTAACCAATATTCAAAATGCCAGATTGAATTTACAGCATCCGATCCGACTTTCGAATTCCACGGAATTGTTGGTCATAAAGTGAATGGTGCAGAAGTAACAGATCCTAAGTATGGTGTTACATCAGAAGGATATTTTGAGGTAAATCTTTCCAATGTGAAACAAGAAGAGGGTACAGAACCGTTTGTTGTAATCAATGCCGGAAAGGCAGGGTACGCAGGCTCTGTGACGATTACTAAGATAACATTTGTAAAATAGTATTTGCGATGAAAGAGACCTGCTCTTTTTGCAGGTCTCTTTCGTTATCAAAGGAAAGCGAGAGTATTAATGAGATTAAAAAAATCATGAAATGGTCGGTGATTACGATGGCAATGATGGCGGGGATTTGTTTTGCACCGCAGTCGGGAAAAGCGGCGGAAAAATTGGAGGTTAAAATTCCTACCGAGCGCGCAATTTATCAAAGGGACAATAACAATTATGCCAACGTAAAGGTTTTCTATTGAGTACAGTGGAACCGGGGAGGTGTCGGCAAAACTTTATGACGGAGATAAAGAATTAGGAGAAACGGCGGTTTTAACTAAAGGGAAGGTAATACATATGAAGGAAGTATTGCAAATGTACCCGGAGGTGGCTGGTATACATTGATTGTAAATGCGGGAAGTGAGAGTAAAACAGTAGAAAAAGTCGGAGTCGGTGAAGTTTTTATTACCGGTGGACAGTCAAATTCCTGTAACTTTGGAGGCGAAAAACAACTGCTCAATCAGATTTAGTATCAGCATATAATCCAAATACTAACACGTGGCAGCATTGTGAGGACAGTCAGCCGAGTGAAAGTGGATTTAATACCGGTAATGGCGGTGGCTCCGCATGGCCTTCCATGGGAGACGCCCTGACACAGAAGACTGGTGTTCCGGTTGGCTTTGTATCAACGGGTGTTGGTTCCGCTAAAATTGAGGAACTTCGTACAAAACATTATTTTGCAATTAAAAATGCAATTAATGACTTGAAGCCATATGGGTATCGTGCTTTTTTTTGCTTCACCAGGGAGAGGCTGATACGGATGGAACAAATCGCGAAAAATATCTGGCTTCTTTACAGCAGTTAATTGCACAGACAAGAGAAGATGCCGGATATAATTTGAATTGGTGCATTGCGCAGGTTTCCTATGCATGGAGCAATTACAATAATACGAAGAAAATGGAATCCATGAAAGAGACCCGGCGTGCGGCCCGCAACGATGAAACTATTTTTGTGGGACCAACGACCGATGATTTACGGGGTGAGTATCGACACACGGATAATCTTCATCTGAGCAAACTTGGTTTGATTGAACACGGAAAACGCTGGGCAGATGTTGTGTATAATAAAATGATTACAGCATATGAAGTTTCTATGGATGCAAATACGAAGCATGGTCAGATAAGTGGAGAAAAATCCACATATCATCTTTGGTGACATTGTAAAGGTAAGTGTAAAGGCAGATGAAGGATACTATTTGAAAATAGGTTCCTTTACGGTAAATGGAAAGCGAGGAAGCACTGGATGGTTCTTCATTTGTTATGCATGCGGAAAATGCCGTTATGACAGGAGAATTTGTGACAATAGACGAGTGGTTGGTTTTCTAAAGGATGAATTAGACAAGGCGAAAAAAATTGATGCGACCAAGTATGAAGAGGCATCGGCAACTGCATTAAAAAATGCAATTTTGGCAGGTGAACAAGCGATAATTACGCCGGCGGTAACCGGGGAACAGGTTCAAAAATGTACGGTTGAACTTATGACAGCACAAACGTCACTTGTTGAAAAGTCAGTGCCGGATGCAACACCAACACCTCTTCCGACAGCAACACCAACCGCAGCCCCAACAGAAGCACCGAAACAGACAGAAGCACCGAAACAGACAGAAGAACCAGGTGTCAGTCAGCCGGTTGCCGGTACATCTGACGCAAAGACAAAACTTCCGAAAAAAAGGAACCATAATCAAAAAAGGTGGAGTGAAATATGTAATTACAACGTCTTCCGGAAAGGTAAAGACGGTATCCGTTCTCGGAGTGGCAAACAAGACAAAAAGAAAAGTATTACGATAGCCAAGACAGTCTCTTATAAAGGGTATCAATATGCCGTAACCGGAATTTGCAAAAAAGCGTTTTACAAAATGTCAAAATTAAAGAAAATAAAGGTTTTGTCAACAAAGATAACAAAGGTCGGTAAGCAGGCATTCAAAAAACAAATGTTAAATTAAAAATTCAGGTTCCAAAGAAAAAACTAAAAAATACCGGAAATTGTTTCAGGGAAAGGGACTTGGCAAAAAAGCAAATATCGTGTAGTATATAAAAAAAAAAGACATCGTGGTCCGACACGGTGTCTTTTTTCTGCTTTTTGGACAAAAGGAGATTTTATTTGCATTTTGCAGAAAAATGATTTACAATGATAATGAATCATTAGACTTATGATTACACATAAGAGGAGAAATTTGAACAGCCACGGAAGGCGTGATGATTATGATAGCGGCATATAATTTTATATCTTGGGGCTTCCTGCCGGAAGTGTCACCAAAAAACAGTATTCACAACAAAAGAGAATTAAAAATAAATATAAAAGCATTGTCAGCCTGAATAATGCGAATCCGCTTGTTATGGTGAAACTTTCTGCGGACACGCAGGCATATGCGCTGAATGTGAAGGAAATGTCGATGGAACTTTCAGAAGCTTTGCGGGATGTGCTTAATGGACGAAGTGAGGACGTGGAGGATAACATGAACCGCGTCTTGTCGTTGTACAATGGTTTGCTCAAACGCAGTGACGAGTATGGTGAGGCGAATCATAAGCCATCGAGACCGGGCGGTGAGTCAAGCGCTATCTTGTGGAGGGACACACGGCAGAATTGTTTGAATCCGGAATTGCGATTGATTCCGATGGCTTTTTGTCATTTTCAGATGAGGCAGAGATAAAAGTACCGGAGAAATTTATTGCGGATTTGGCATCGAAAGCAGAACAGATGAGTATGAATCCGATGGAGTATGTGGATAAGAAAGTTTATAGTTATGCGCATTTATATCGGAGCGACATTGGAACTGCTTATCAGGCATCTGCATTTAGCGGTATGCTGTTCAATTCGTACTGCTAAAAGAGTGGGATTCTTTGTCGGCAAAGCAGAACAAAGGCACCAATCAGACCGCCGGCAATTAAGCCGGAGAAATACAAAAAAGGAAAATAAGGAAGGATGGCAGAAGGACCCACAAGCCATGCGGCTATGGCAAACTGCCCGATGTTATGTGTAATTCCGCCTGCAACACTAACTCCGAAAGCGGAAATGTGTAAGTGGGTTTTATTTTTCAACAAATTCATGATAATAAGACTAAGTACACTTCCGGCGAGGCTGTATAGAAATCCGAACAGACTGCCAAAGTAAAAAAGCATTTAACAGTCCTCGTACAATGCTTACGGTAAGCGCTTGGCAGAAGCCGTTTTTATACAAAACAAGTACAATAACCAGATTGGCAAGCCCCAGTTTGATTCCCCGGAAATGGGATAGGAAGCGGAAAAAGACTTTCAATATAACTGAATATGAAAGCGATGGCGGTAAAAAATAGCAAGTTCAGTGATTGTGTGGATGTGCGGTTTCATATAAGCCTCCTGTTTGGTATTATCGTACAATAGCATCCGGTGCAGAATCCGAAGAAGAATCCGTAATGGTTATGACAAGACGGTGCGGCAGACAGACAATCGACTGTCCGGTTTCTCTAATTGGGCCGGTTTTAACACAGGTTTTGTCACCACAGTCTGCATCCGTCATAGTAACGGCGCCATCCTGAATAAGGAATTGATTGCTTCCTCCGTCTGTACAGCGAATCGTTTGTTTTGTGTTTTCTGACAGGGGTAAGGATAGAATCAATTTTCCATTTTCACGGACTTCAACGGTTGAGGCAGGGTGTGGATTTTGGATAATAAATCCAGACGGTAATGCCGATACCGATGAATAATAAAAATAGAATTAATATAAAATCGCTTTTGGTAAGATGTGAGCGTAAATTTGACATTGTTATCTCCCTTGTCAACCGTAAAAACGTTAAGCAACTATCTTACACGATAGCAGATTTTGTATAAAAAGTCAAAAAGAGAGGATGAATTACATGAGAAATCAAAAAAGGGAAAAAAGATAGGACTTCATATGCTGACGGCGGCCTTTTTTTTTGTGCTTGCCATGAGTGTCTGCACAGTAAAAACGGAGGCGAAAGATTATAAACAGGGCAAGGTGTATAAAATCACAGCTAAAAGCAAACCGTTGAAAGTATCGAAGTTTACAAAATCTTCCTTATATAATAAAAAACAAGGATGTATTTTACCATTCGTTCTTATATGGAGAAATTCCAGAAAAAGGGAAAAGGGAACGCTTATTTTGAAAAAAGGGAACGTACACCATTACCAATACCATTCATGTGCCATCGAATGTTACGATTATTTTTGAAAAAGGGCGTTAAAATTGTAAAAGGAACGAAGACGAATAAGAAAAAGATGCCGGCGACGATTACGCTGTTCCAGTTGATTCGCCCATCAAATGCGAAAAAGAAAGGCGTTTACAGTGCCTATAATGGTGAGAAAAACATTCACTTTGTCGGCAAAGGCGGTGTTTCAATTGACATGAAATACATGAAATACGGCATTGCTTTTGATGTAGCACATAATGATGGCGTGACGATTGAAAAAATTAATTTTAAAATGTAAATGTAGGACATTTCATTGAAATGGATGCATCTGCAAATGTTTCGGTTACCGGATGTACTTTTAAAAATGTGAAGAAAAATTCAGATTATGTAAAAAGAGGCAATCAATCTGGATACGCCTGACCGCGAAACGCAGGGATTCCACAATGACTGGTCCACGTATGACAAGACACCGAATCAGAATGTGACAATTGCAAACTGCAAATTCTCGAATCTGGGACGTGCGATTGGAACTCATAAATACAGTGCCAACGGTGAAGAGCAGATTTATCATAAGAACATTGTTTTGCGAAATAACCGCATTGAAAATATGCTCTGGGATTCGCCGGTACGCGTGATGAACTGGTCAGATTCTGTGTTGGAGAACAATGTTATTTCCAATGTAAAACAAAAAGGAAAAAAGTGATACCCGTGGTATTTTGGTGAGCGGCGGTGTGAATGTTTCGATTAAAAATAACACACTCAGCGGCATGGGACGCGCAATTCAGTGCATTGCATGGAAAAACAGCGGACCTGGATCGGTTTACCCGATTACCTATAATAATCTGACGGATCAGAACAAGGAAGATTTAAAAACAAATATTGGAAAGAAACTGGGACTTTCGGAGTATTTTTGTACGAATTAACCCGGTATACAATGTATTTACAAATGCGGAAACAGTTGCGATAAGAAAAGGATGAAACTAAGATGTTGACACAATTTTCAAGAACGGAATTATTGTTGGGAAAAGAAGGTATGGAACGCTTGAAAAATGCCAGAGTGGCAGTTTTCGGAGTTGGCGGTGTCGGTGGCTATGTATGTGAAGCGCTTGTTCGCAGCGGTGTGTTCACATTTGATTTGATTGATGATGATAAAGTTTGTCTGACGAATCTGAACCGGCAGATTATTGCTACGAGGAAAACAGTTGGACAGTACAAGGTGGATGTCATGAAAGAACGAATTTTAGATATCAACCCGGATGCTGTCGTAAATGTTCATAAGTGCTTCTTTTTGCCGGAAAATGCAGCAGAATTTCCGTTTGAGGAATATGACTACGTGATTGATGCGGTTGATACGGTGACGGCAAAGATTGAGTTAATCCTGCGTGCGAAGGAGACAAATACACCGATTATCAGCAGTATGGGTGCCGGTAATAAGTTAGATGCGAGCGGTTTCCGTGTTGCAGATATTTATAAAACAAAAGTGTGTCCGCGGCAAAAGTAATGCGGCGTGAGTTGAAGAAACGCGGTGTGAAGAAACTCAAGGTGGTGTATTCGGAAGAACAGCCGAAACGCCCGATTGAGGACATGGCAATCAGGCGCCGGATAAACTGCATCTGTCCGCCGGGGGCAAAGCATAAGTGCACGGAGCGCCGGGATATTCCGGGAAGTACAGCATTTGTACCTTCGGTTGCGGGGCTTATTATTGCCGGTGAGGTGGTTAAAGACTTGTGTCAGACGGAAAGTGAGCGGCGTTAATATGAGTATTACAGTAGATGAATTATTTGCAATGAACCCGGAAACTTATCAGATTATTGATATTCGCGGTGAGCGAGGAAGTGGCTAGAGGTGTCATAGATGGAGCGTTGCATTTAGATAAAGATGAAATTTCGGCAAGTCCTGAGGTGGATAAGACGAAAAACTTGTTATTTGCTGCAGCAGAGGCGAGACCAGTATCGGTGTTGCGGAAAAACTTTGTGAAGAAGGATTCGATGCCGTGAGCCTTCAGGGCGGCTATGCTTCGTGGCTTTTGGCACGTTTTCGTCAAATGGAAGAACAAGATGCTGCCGTTGACAAGGCGAAAGAAGTGGAGCGGAGTCTTCATAAAAAAATTTCGAAAAAATATTTGGTCGAAATTTACGAAAGCGGTTACGCAGTATGAATTGATAAAACCGGGCGATAAAATTGCTGTCTGTATTTCCGGCGGAAAAGATTCGATGTTGATGGCGAAATGCTTTCAGGACTTGAAACGTTTCAGCAAGTTTGAATTTGATGTAAAATTTCTTGTTATGGACCCCGGCTACAGCGAGGCAAACCGCAAGGTGATTGAGAACAATGCGAAAATTCTGAATGTGCCGATTACGATTTTTGAATCGGATATTTTTGATTCTGTATACAATATTGAAAAATCACCGTGTTATTTTTGTGTGCCCGTATGAGGAGAGGTCATTTGTATAATTTTGCGAGAGAACTTGGCTGCAATAAGATTGCACTTGGACATCATTACGACGATGTAATTGAAACGATTTTTGATGGGAATGCTCTATGGGGCGCGAGGTGCAGACGATGATGCCAAAACTTCACAGCACAAATTTTGAGGGAATGGAGTTGATTCGCCCGCTGTATCTTGTTCGTGAAGATGACATTAAGGCGTGGCGCGATTACAATGATTTGAAATTTATCCAGTGTGCGTGCAAATTTACGGACACTTGTACAACATGCGATAATGAGGAAACCCGCTCGAAACGGCTGGAAATTAAAAATCTGATTCATGAATTGAAGAAGACAAATCCTTTTATTGAGGGGAATATTTTTAAGAGTGTGGAAAATGTAAATCTTGATACGGTAATTGCTTATAAAAAAGATGGTGTAAAGCATCATTTTCTGGAGCATTACGAGGACAAATAGGAGGAGAGAGTATGAAAAAATGGCTTGAAAAAGTGGATTGGATTTATGTCATTGTGCCGCTTGCGTTACTTGGTACGTTTTGGGTGATTGCGGCATTTACCGGACAATGGCCTTGGCAGAGTAATCCATATAATTCATATGCCTTGCAGACGGATTCGTGGTTAAAGGGAAGACTTGATTTAGGACAGAATTATGAGTGGCTTGAACTTGCCATTTATCAGGGAAAATATTTTGTAAGTTTTCCGCCGTTTCCTTCCTATGTACTGATACCGTTTGTTGTCTTGTTTGGTACAAATACACCGGACCATTTATTGCCCTTGTAGTTACGATAATCGGGTGTATTTATGCGGTCAAACTTTATCGAGAGACAAGTGCGGAGAAACAGCATTCACTGTTCTGGGTGCTTATGCTTTACTTTGCCTCCGGTTATTTGTTTGTCGGAATGAACGGCTATGTGTGGTTTATTGCACAGAGCATGAGTTTTACGCTCAGCTTGATGGCGTTGTATTATACGCCGCGAAATAAAGGCGGTCTGGCATTAACTTTCTGGGCGTGTGCTGTGGGATGCCGTCCGATGCTTGCACTCTATGGAATTCTTTTAGGTTATCTTTTGGTGAAAAGGGTACAAAAAGGAAAATCCGAAAGGGACAGTATGGCGGCTTGTAAAAGATAAATGGTACTGGGCGATTGGCTGTGGTGCGATTGCAATTTCGTATATGGCGCTTAATTATGCCCGCTTCGGCAATATCACGGAATTTGGACATAATTATCTGCCGGAGTTTACGAGAACCACGACCGGTCAGTTTAATCTTTCTTATTTAAAAGAAAATTTAATGCATTATCTGCGTCTGCCGGCAACAGGGGAAACGGTGGTGCGCTTTCGTTTTCTCATCGGATGGAATGGCGTTTTGGCTGATTGCGCCGATTTTTATTACCATGATTGGTGTTTGGATATATGCGCTGGTGAAAAAGAGAGGGAAATCTTAAACTGTTGATTATGCTTCCTCTTCTGGCGGTGGCGCATTTATTGATTATCTGTTGTCATAAAACGCTTGGCGGCTGGCAGTTTGGCAACCGGTACTTGCTTGATATGATGCCGTATTTGTTCTTTGGTGGCTAAATATAGTTTTGAATTTAAAAAGGAAATAGTCGTTGCATATCTATCTGGTAAAGGAGGATTTGGTTCATTAGCAAAGGATTATGGTATTCGAACAAATCACAAATTTACAGATGGGTAAAAGCATATCAAAAATTAGGTGATGATGGACTGCGTAGATCACAAAATAAAAATAATTACTCTTCCGAATATAAGATTTCTGTAGTAAAATTATATTTATCAAGTGAACTCTCATATCAGGAATTAGCGCTTAAGGAAGGTATTAATAGTCCGGCACTTATTGGAAAGTGGGTGAATGCGTTTCAAATCGCAGGTCCTGATGCTTTGAGACCACGAATGAAGGGGCGTAAGAAAACATTGGACAATATAAAGAAAGGTGTCACTGACACAAGTGTCGAACACGTAAAAAGAATTAGAAGATGAACTTCTTAAACTAAAAATAGAGAATGCTTTTTTTAAAAGAACTGAGGAGACTGCGGTTAGAGGACGAAGCAAAAATGAGAGAACGGCGCAAGTCATCAACAGTCTCCGAAGACAGTTCAAACTAAAAGACCTTCTCTCATATACCGGTATGCCAAAGGCTACATTTATGTATTGGCAAAAGAGACTTGACAGAGAAAATTCAGATAAGGAACTTGAAGAAAAAATAGTGGAAATTCGAAAGGCTAACAAGGATTATGGATATCGTCGAATGGTTGGAGAACTTCGTAATCAAGGATATCTTGTAAATAAAAAGAAAGTTCAACGAATCATGCAAAAACTTGAATTACAGGTAACTTCGTTCACACGTAAGAGTAGGAAATACAGTTCTTATAAAGGAAAAGTGGGAACTGTTGCTCCTAATAGAATTAACAGACGTTTCCATACACATATACCGCATCAAAAGGTAACAACTGATACAACCGAGTTTAAATACTATGAGATTGCTTCTAATGGACATATGACAATGCACAAACTTTATCTCGATCCTTTTATGGATATGTGCAATGGAGAGATACTCAGCTATAGCATGGATAAGTGCCCTTCAGCTAAGAATGTAATGAATGCTCTGGAACAAGCGATCGAGATAACTGCTGACTGCCCTTATCGTAGAACCTTTCATTCAGACCAAGGCTGGGCTTATCAGATGAAAGCATACTCCCATCGTCTTAAGGAAGAACGAATATTTCAAAGTATGTCCAGAAAAGGTAACTGCCACGACAATTCCGTAATGGAAAATTTCTTCGGTTTGCTAAAGCAAGAAATGTACTATGGTGTAGTTTATTATAGCTATGAGGAATTGAAATCAGCAATAGAGCGATATATAAAGTATTATAATGAGCAACGAATAAAAGAAAGACTTGGATGGATGAGTCCTGTGCAATAGGCAGGCTTAGACCATCTCTACGCCTAAAAGTCTAACATTTGGGGGAATCAAGGTTGTGAATGGAAAGGTAACAAAAATTTATCTTTCTGCATGATTTTGCAGGCGAGGGGCATATGTTTTGCCCCTGTTTGTTGTTAGGGAGAATGTTGGCGATAGAAAGCTACAAGCCATGCCGACCTCGTGAGCGAAGCTCACTCGGTCGCTGGGCTGTCGCCCTATAAAAAAATAAAACTCCCACTGCTTCTTATGTGAGCAAGCTCCCAACGAAGCGGCGTGAGTTTTATTTTTTTGCATGGCTTGTAGCTTTCGCGAAAAAACTTATTGACGTGGACCTATGGCTTGTGGTATAGTGGATAGGCGATGAATTGGGTCTTTTTTATGCCAAAATTT
>VOFD01001792.1_pt1 | contig 10858 bp, 15 predicted proteins | sample 5384101 | NCBI WGS metagenome assembly VOFD01 (sample SAMN12384723, study PRJNA508395) | human gut metagenome | isolation source: healthy gut C | host: Homo sapiens
GTGAGCTGGTCGAGCTGCTTGCGCGTGTAGACGGCGCAACCCTCGGCGCAAATGCCGCCGATGTATGCGGCGGAGTTGAACACGGGAAATTCGCCCGTACCTTTCAGCACATCGTCCAGTTCGACGAATTCCATGCCGAAGCGCGTGTCGGGCTTGTCGCTGCCGAAGCGTTTCATTGCGTCAATCCACGGCAGGCGCAGGAACGGTTCGTTGATTTCGTAGTTGCGTATGGTCTTGAAAAGGTATTTGGCCATTTCTTCGAAGAGCTCGATGATGTCGTCCTGCTCCACGAAACTCATCTCGCAGTCAATCTGCGTGAATTCCGGCTGGCGGTCAGCCCGCAAGTCTTCGTCGCGGAAGCACTTCACAATCTGGAAGTAGCGGTCCATGCCGGCCACCATGAGCAGTTGCTTCAACGTCTGCGGGCTCTGCGGCAAAGCATAGAATTGCCCCGGATTCATGCGCGAGGAACGACAAAATCGCGAGCGCCTTCCGGCGTCGAGCCGATGAGCATCGGCGTTTCCACTTCCAGGAACCCTTTGCTGTCGAGGAACTGGCGTATTGCAATGCACGTCTTGTGGCGCAGCTCCAAGTTCTTCCTTACGGCGTTGCGGCGCAAGTCAAGGTAACGGTATTTCATCCTCAGGTCGTCGCCGCCGTCGGTGTCGTCCTCAATTGTGAAGGGCGGCACGAGCGATTCGTTGAGCACGTTGAGCGCGGTAACGATAATCTCGATTTCGCCGGTGGGGATGTTTTTGTTTTTGGCGTACCGCTCGTTGACGGTGCCGGTGGCCTGGATGACGTATTCGCGCCCGAGGTCGTTGGCCTGGTTGAAAAGCGTTTCGTTTTCAGTTTGGTTGAACACCAGCTGCGTTATGCCGTAGCGATCGCGCAGGTCGATGAACGTCAGGGCGCCCATTTTGCGGATTCTCTGTATCCAGCCGGCCAGCGTGACGGTTTCGCCCACGTTGGCAAGGCATAGTTCCCCGCATGTTTTTGTTCTGTACATTTTCTGTTCGTATTTTTTGTTTTGCAAGCCGAGCCGCGCCGGGCCTTTCCGCGTCAGTCAAGTTTCAGCACTGCGAGGAAAGCCTTCTGGGGCACTTGCACATTACCTATTTGTTTCATTCTTTTTCTTGCCGCGTTTTTGCTTCTCCAAGAGTTTGCGTTTGCGCGATATGTCGCCGCCGTAACATTTGGCGGTAACGTCCTTGCGTACCTGTTTTACTGTTTCGCGGGCAATGATTTTTGCTCCTATTGCAGCCTGTATTGCGATGTCGAACTGCTGGCGTGGCAGAAGGTCCTTCAGCTTTTCGCAAATGCGGCGTCCGAAAGTCACGGCGTTGTCTATGTGCGTTAGCGTGGAGACAAGCGCGTCGACGGGCTGGCCGTTCAGGAGTATGTCCAATTTAATCAGTTTTGAGGTGCGGAAACCTATCCCGTGGTAATCGAACGAGCATATCCCTTTGAAATGCTCTTGAGTTTGTCGTAAAAGTCGATTACTATCTCGCCCAAAGGGCATGTCGAAGTTTATTTCCACGCGGTTACCGGCTATGAAGTTCTGGTTTACCAGTTCGCCGCGCTTTGAAAGGCACAGCGTCATTATAGGTCCGATATACGCCGACCCCGTTATGATAGTGGCGCGGATGTACGGCTCTTCAACATGGTCGATAGCGGCCACGTCGGGCATACTTGCGGGGTTGTGCACCTCGCGTGCGTCGCCGTGCTTGTCGTAAACCATGTACGACACACGTTGGGCACGGTGGTAATGACGTTCATGTCGAACTCGCGGTCGAGACGTTCCTGAACTATTTCCATGTGGAGCAGTCCGAGGAAGCCGCAACGGAATCCGAAACCGAGCGCCACGGAGCTTTCGGGCGTAAAGGTAAGGGAAGCGTCGTTGAGTTGCAGCTTCTCGAGCGATGAGCGCAGGTTCTCGAAATCCTCTGCTTCTACGGGATAGACACCTGCAAAGACCATGGGTTTTACTTCCTCGAATCCTTCGATGGCCTTGTCGCACGGGCGGTTGAATTGGGTGATTGTGTCGCCCACCTTGACCTTCGGTGGCAGTCTTTATGCCGCTTACGATGTAGCCCACGTCGCCGCAGTGAAGGGTTTTGCGGGGGAGAAAGCTGCATTTTCAGCACACCAACCTCGTCGGCGTTGTAATCTTGCTTGGTGTTGACGAAAACAACGTGGTCGCCCTGGCTTATCGAGCCGTTAATTATTTTGAAGTAGGCTATTATGCCGCGGAAACTGTTGAACACGGAGTCGAAAATCAAAGCCTGCAGGGGGAGCGCTCTCGTCACCTTGCGGGGCGGGAATCCTTTCCACTATGGCTTCGAGAATTTCGTCGACACCATGCCTGTCTTTCCCGAAGCGCGTATAATCTCCTCGCGTTTGCACCCCAGCAAGTCGATTATCTCGTCCTCAACTTCATCGGGCATGGCGTTTACCATGTCGCATTTGTTTATTATCGGAATAATGGTAAGGTCGTGCTCTATTGCCATGTACAGGTTCGATATAGTCTGCGCCTGCACGCCTTGCGTGGCGTCGACTATGAGCAGTGCGCCTTCGCAGGCGGCTATCGAGCGGCTCACCTCGTAAGAGAAGTCCACGTGTCCCGGAGTGTCTATAAGGTTGAGCGTGTACTTTTCGCCGTTGTGCATGTAGTCCATCTGTATGGCATGGCTCTTTATAGTAATGCCGCGTTCCCTGTTCAAGGTCCATGTCGTCAAGCATTTGCCCCTCGGTCACTTCTATCGTCTTGGTGCGTTCGGAGCAACCTGTCGGCCAGGGTTGACTTGCCATGGTCTATATGGGCAATTATGCAAAAGTTGCGGATGTTCTTCATTCTTGCTTTAAGTGTTCTCTTTTAAAGGTGTGGTTTTGCGTTGCAAAGTTAATAATTTTATGATATTTGCCCGCGCAAGTGTGCGGCTTATGCTCCATGCAATTTTTATCCTGCTTGTAAGAAGCGAAAACCTTTAATGCAGACAAATGGGACAGGTATTTCAAACCTCCTCTCTGAGCAAAGAAAAAATATGTCTGAAGAATTTTAAAATTAGTGCCTTGTATTTTGAAATATGTGCCTTGTATTTTGCCCCTCTTTCCTCGATAAAATAAGGGGTTTTGGCAATGCCGTTTTTTAGAATCATTCCAAGCAAAGTGCGGAACTCTTCCGATTAAAGGCGTGCGAATGCGGCGTAAGTTAGGCGGTAAAAAGTATTTGGCGAACGAAACGGCGTTTGGCATATAGTTGGTAGTTTATGTTACAGAGAACAATAAAACTTGAACAATTATGAAGAACAGAGGAAATCAAAACTGGCTGCCCGATGTTTTCGGCGATTTTTTCGATAATAACTACATGCGCCGTCCCAGCGGCACCGCACCTGCCATTAATGTGATTGAAGGGCGTAACGATTACCGCGTGGAGCTGGCTGCCCCGGGTATGCGCAAAGAGGATTTCAGAATAACGATAAATTCTGAAGGCGACCTCGAGATACAGATGGAGAAAAGGCATAATGACAGCGACAGCCAGAAAGCCAACGAATACCGCTTCCTGCGCAGAGAGTTCAATTATACCCGTTTTCAGCCAGACGCTGATTTTGCCCGACGATGTGGATAAGGAGAAAATCGAGGCAAAAATGAGCGACGGCGTGCTGACAATAATACTTCCGAAAGTGCGCGAGGAAAACGACCCGAAGATTTCGCACAGTATAAACATCGAATAACGTAAACGGCACCATGCAACTCGTACTTGTATACGCAATCGTTATAGCTGCGGCACTGTATGTGGCATATAAGATATACAGGATGATCGCAAGAAAGGACGGCTGTTCGGGTTGCACGGATTGCCCGTGCTGCGGGAAAGGAAACGCACTACAAATGTCTTGGGCATTAAGAAAGGAGAAACGACGGCCGCAATGCCTGCGACAAGGCCGGTTGCAACCGGATTTATAGGAAAACTTAAAATTAATGCCGTAAAGTTTGGGAGTTTCGTTAAAACCTGCTACTTTTGCACCCGAAACAAAGTTGGTGCCTTGACCGAGTGGCTAGGTAACGGTCTGCAAAACCGTCTACAGCAGTTCGAATCTGCTGGGAACCTCTCCGAATACCAAAAGCGCAATTGAGATAGTATCTTGGTTGCGCTTTAATATTTTTATAAGACAGGATGTTATGGAGCGCGCGATAAGGAAGTCGAACTTTGAACTTTCAGGATTGTGGCAATGCTGCTTATTGTGGCACATCATTTCCTGATAGCTACAGGCCGTCTCGATTACAGGTCGGGTACGTTGCGCGGCGGAGAACTGATGAATTCGTTTTGCGTGGTGGGTGTGAACTGTTTCATACTCATATCCGGATATTTCGGCATAAAGTTCAAATGGTCCAAGGTGGCATGGTTGTTTTACGCGATAGCATTCGTGGCTGCCGTAGATTTCTGTTTGGGAATGACCGGCGCTGCCGTTTTTGATTCCGATTATGCAATAAATACGATAATACCTTTTACGAAAAGGCATAACTGGTTCGTTCCCGTATCTTGCGCTCATGTGTCTGGCGCCGTTGCTTAACAAAGCGTTGAATGCGGCAGGCAAAAAGGAATTGGGAGGCTGGGTGGCGGTTCTTACGTTATTGAATCTGTATGCTTATTTCTTTACCGTAGGTTCAATCAACCCAAACGGATACACTTTGTTCCAGTTTATTTATCTTTATGTGTTGGGCTTTTACCTGCGTATGGCCGGCAGGGTAAAGCGCTTTTACCCATGGCGGTTTACATTGCCGGAGCGTTGGCGGCCTTTATTATATCGCAAAACGTGCATGCTTCCTATACGGCTTTTGCGTACAACAGTCCCAAAAAGTGCTCGCAGCCTCGGCAGGGCTGTTTCTTTTGTTTTCTTCACTTGATTTCAGCAGCAGAGTGGTGAACAGGCTTTCGCGTGCCACGTTTGTGGTGTTCCTTTTTCATTATGTGATTCTTAAATGGCTGAACTCTTGCGATTCGCTGCCGACGATAATAGCGCTGTATGTATTGGTTTTTATTGCGGCATACATATTGAATGAACTGATGACATTTACTTATTCCGTATTGCACAAGGCGGTAATGAGAATAACAGGGACAGATAAAGGATAATGATGTAAGTGTTTGTTCAAAAGCATAAATAGTTAGGCAATGTATGGGTAAGATAGCTGTGTTTGCTTGGTTTTTTATAATTTTGCGTGGTGTACTTCTTTGAATCACACTGTAGAAGAATCAGATTATTCCTGTTTGGGCAATTGAAACGTTATAATTTCATATCGTTTTTTATGTCTGTGGCTGTAATATTGGCCACAGCGCTTATTTTTTTCGGGTTGCTCTTCAAAAGAAGTTTTTAAGCAAGGATGAGCGTATCTTGTCTTCAGTAAGCGTAAAGTCCGATGACAAGCATTTTAATGGCAAGAACTATTTGCGCTACGTGCGCCAAAAAGCCGAATTCACGCTGGTTCGGCGTATTAAAAAAGTCCCTTTTGGGCGTGTACTGCCTGGCCAGTAAGGACACGGTAAAGCATAAGAAGAACATATTCCGTAAAATAGGGAGGCCCCTGTTGTTTATGATTCTCTGCTTACAAAAGTTTCTGGCAGACAATATACGGTCAGTGCTTTATAATACCGGATACTTGCATGCGCGGGTTGATGTTAATGAAATTCATAACAGACATAAGACAAAAGTAGAGTATCTAATCATTCCCGGCGATTTATATACGGTAGACAAGATTGTTTGGAACGTAGAAAATGAAGGAGTACGTAATATTATAAAGAAAGATTCCGCCTCGTCGCTTCTGCATGCGGGTATGGCGTGCGATGTAGGAATACTGTCTTCCGAGAGGAATCGTATAATAAGGTTGTTGCAGGATAACGGATATTATGGAATAAACCGCGATTTTGTAACTTTCAGTGCTGATACATCGGCTTTCTCAAAGAACGTGGCGTTGTCGGTACGCATAGCGCACGTAGGAAACGAGGAAGATTCGATAAAGGCATACAAGAAGTATAATATAGAGAATGTAAATGTTTATTGTAACACTGATGAAAACGATGACTCGAATGCTTCGGGAAATGACGGACAGGAAATAAGCAAGGCGCCGCTGAAAGTATATGATTACGATATTTTGTTGAAAGGTAACAAACCTTTTTCCTGGCGGAGGCAAGTTCCGCTTTACGGGAGCAGGATACTGAGGCATAAAACGCTTATGCGTAATATAGATTTCCGACCGGGCACGCTGTTTAACCAAACAAAGGTAGAAAACACGTATCGTAATCTCGGAAATATCTCGATAGTGAATTTTGCTACGGTTAGAATGGTAGAGCCGGCGGCTTCTGTAGCAGAAAGCAATGCTTCAATACAAGGTATTACCTTGCAAGGCACAGATAGTTTAAAAGGCGATTCCTTGCAGGTAGCACGAGCAGGAGTGTTCTCCGCCGTTAAAAAAAAATGATTCCGTACAACATTTGGAAGCAAACATATTTATAAAGACCAAAGACATAAACACGGTAAGTTTTGAAGTTGAAGGTACCAACATGGCCGGAGACTTGGGGGCCGCAGCTGCTTTTTCTTTTGAAAACCGAAATGTTTTTCACGGAGGCGAAACTTTCGGGATAAAACTTCGTGGAGCTTTTGAAGCAATAAAAAGGACTTGAAGGCTACGACAATAATGAGAATTACATTGAAGGTAGCGTAGAGATGAGTTTGAAAATGCCGCTGCTCGTTTTGCCTTTCAGAAGTAGTTCACACAAGCGTAACTCTATGGTTAATTCAGAGGTCTCCGTTATTTATAATTCGCAGGATCGCCCAGAGTTTCACAGGCGAACGCTCACGGCGGGCTGGAGGTATACCTGGAGTTCGTGGCAAAAGAAATTGCAGCACCGTTTTGATTTCCTAAGCCTGAACTATGTTTTCATGCCTTGGATTTCGGAAGCTTTCAGGCGCGATTATCTTGACAACACTTCCTCGCGCAATTCTGTTTTGAGGTATTCTTATGAGGACCTCTTCATAATGCGCAGTGCTTACAATGTTGTTTTCAATTCTCAAGGAAGCAAACGCACCGGACTGATGGATTACAACAGTAATTTTATCAGATTCGTCTTGGTGTTGAGACGGCCGGCAATTTTCTGTACCTTATTTCCAAATTGTTTAACGGTAGTAAGAACGAAGACGGCCATTACAAACTGTTCAATATAGCATTTGCGCAATATGCAAAGTTCGATTTCGACTTTGTAAAGAATTTTGTTATCGACAACCGCAATGCCCTGGCTTTTCATGTAGGTTTGGTCTTGCGCTTCCTTACGGAAATGCTACGATAATTCCTTATGAGAAGCGTTACTTCGCTGGAGGCGCTAATTCTGTACGTGGTTGGGGCGTGCGGGAGCTCGGTCCGGGAAAATACATCGGTCGTGATGGAAAAGTAGACTTTATCAATCAGACGGGTAATATAAAAGTTCGATATAAATTTGGAATATCGCACTTATTTGTTCTGGAAACTGCACGGCGCTGTATTTGTTGATGCCGGTAATGTTTGGACTACACGAGATTATTCGGACCAGCAGGGTGGCAAATTCACTTTCGACAATTTCTATAAGCAAATTGCCGTTGCATACGGGTTAGGTTTGCGTTTGAACCTCGATTACTTTGTGTTGCGTTTCGACGGTGGAATGAAGGCTGTCAATCCTGTTTACAGTGACAGCCGACGTCATTTCCCTATTATTCATCCGAAGTTCTCACGCGACTTTACTTTTCATTTTGCCGTAGGTCTTCCATTTTAACACGCCACTTGTCTTTGATACGTACCAGCTTGAATGTGTAGGTACGTTTTTCATGGTGCACGGACATAGCCTTCCCGATAGAGTCAAGAGCCGTTTCATTCGTCACGCATACCGTTGCCGTAGCAGATGAGTCGTTTATTATTTCGATAGCTTCAACGGCTACCGAAGGCGTGTCGGTTACCCCGTGCAGGTATTCTATTGCTTTTTCATCAAGGTTTGACGCGAGAAATTCTATGGTGCGCCGCGATTCGGGCGTTGCTAATGTCAAGGCTTCTGCATATTTGTAGTTGAACAGTTTGTCGGAAAAATTGTATGCCGTTTCGTGTATAAGTTTCTCCTCGTCGTTTTTGCCGCACGACATTAGCGACAATGTTGATATTATAATAAATGCAATGGTTGTTTTCATGAGCTTTTGCAAAACAGATTTACAAATTTAGCAAACCTCGGTGTTATGTGCGGTAACTAACGAGTGGAATAATTTGTGTGTCATACCGTTTTTTGTTAATTTCGTATCAATTTTAAAATCGGAATTATGCTAAGATTCCTTTCATTCGGCAGTGGAAGCAGTGGGAACTGTTATTACTTGGAATCTGACGGAGAAAGTATCATCATAGACGCAGGGGTGGGTATACGCACGCTTAAGAAGTATTTCCACGACTATGGTATAAATCAGGCTAAGATAAAATCCATATTTGTTACGCACGACCACACACACAGACCATGTGGCTGCCGTGCCGGCTCTTGCCGCGTACTTGCATGTACCCGTATATGCCACGCCAATAGTTCACGAACGTATAAATACCAATTTCCGTATTCGCAACAAGATTCCCCAAACCGCTGGTTCGTGTTGTTGAAAAGGAGGATTCTATTCAGGTAGGCAGTTTCACCGTTTGTGCGTTCAATGTGCCGCACGATAGTGCAGACTGTTCGGGATATACGGTTTCGGCCGGGGAAAGAACTTTGTCATAGTTACCGATTGCGGAAGAGTAACCGACCGGATAGTTCGTAGTGTGCACGAAGCTGATTACCTTGTGCTTGAAACCAATTACGACCCCGAAATGCTCCAAAACGGGCGTTATCCGCATTATTTGAAAAAGCGTATAGTCAGTTCTGTTGGCCACCTTTCTAATGATATGGCGGCCCGTCTGCTTGCTGATGAAAAGCCGAAACGTTTGCAACAGCTTTTCCTTTGTCATTTGAGCGAGAATAACAATACGCCGCAGATTGTCGCGCAGGTTATTGACGAGGCTTTAAGGTCGTATGCTTCCAAGGCTGTTTTCCATGTCTTGGCCAGGCGTAAGCCAACAGGCTTTTTTTGAACTCGTCTGAAGTTTGCATAGCTTCTTAGTCCGTCGTGCCGGATGTAGTGATTATCACAGTAAATATTAATGATAAAGCCGTTTACTTTATACAAGTAAACGGCTTTCGGTTTGTACGTCCTCAGGGGCTCGAACCCTGGACCCATTGATTAAGAGTCAATTGCTCTACCAACTGAGCTAAGGACGCAGCAGCAGGATGTAATCCTTAAATGCGAGTGCAAATTTAGGGTATTTCCGCGATACGGCCAAATTTTTGCGGTGGCTTTTATTCGAAAAACGTGCATGACATGGCTAAATATATACGCACCGCTTAATAAAGTGCGGCTGGAAACAGGAAAATTTCGGCTGAAACAATTTATGCGGAAACAGACATTTGCGGGCACGGAAATGCAGGCGTAAAACGTGATGTTTTTTGTTCATGAAATTGAAAACTATTTTTCAGCGTGTTACACCCCGATAGGAGAAAAAAGGAAAAAATACAAGGCACATATTTCAAAATATGTCAGACATATTTTAAAATATCTCAGACGTATTTTTTTGCCTTCTGAAAACCGGGGGAAAACAATGCAGACAAAAACGACGGCCGTTGCGGAGTACTCATGTCGGAAAAAACGGTGCAAAAAATGCCTCTTATGATTTTTGTTCATAAGAGGCATTCGTAGCTTTTCCGGATGGGGAGTTATGGCTGTTCTAATATAAGTTATGGCTGTTCTAATATATTAGCCGTAGGGTTTATTTTATCAGTTCCACGCTGCGGCTTACGAAGCGGCTTAGCGCTTCACCGCGTAACATTCCGTTTTGCAGCAAGGCCAGGTCGATGAGCTGGTGCAACACCTTGTTGCCGGCAGCGTAGTCGCCGAGTATCTTGTTGTACTCGTCTTTTTGCTTCTTAATGTTCTCGTCGCATTCCTTGAGCGCGTTGCGGTCGTTGCAGGCGGTCGGCCACTTTCTTCGTGATGTAGCCCGAAATCTTCTTCACGTTGCTTCGCTCTGCAGGTAGCTGCGGCTGACGTTCAGCGGGATGTCCGGCGAGTCGATCACGCCGTGCAGCAGGGTGAGGTAGTCGGGCACGATGCCTTCCACCGAGTCGGTGACGAACACCTGGTTGCAGTATAGCTGGATTTTGTTGCGTTGCAGTTCGATGTTGCTTTTGATTTTCGGGAAGTAGAGCACGCCCGTGAGGTGGAACGGATAGTCCACGTTGAGGTGTATCCAAAAGAGCGGGTCGTCGCCTCATCGGGTACAGCTCGCGGTAGAACGCCTTGTAGTCGTCGTCTTTCAGTTCCGATGGTTTTTTGGTCCATATCGGGTGGTGTCGTTGATGACGTTGTCTTCGTCGGTGTCCACCATCTTGCCGTCCTTCCAAATGGTCTTTTTGCCCGAAAGCAATGGGCACGGGCAGGAAACGGCAGTATTTCGTCGAGCAGTTCCTGTATGCGGTTTTTCTCGAGGAAGTCTCTTTCGTGTCGTCGTCGATGTGCAGCACGATGTCGGTGCCGCGGCTGTCGCGTTCTGCTTCGTCTTATTTCGAACTCGGGCGAGCCGTCGCAGCTCCAGTTCACGGCCTTTGCGCCCTCCTTGTAGCTGCGGGTTATGATTTCAACCTTCTTGCTCACCATGAAGGCAGAGTAGAAGCCCAGCCCGAAGTGTCCGATGATGGCGTTGGCGTCGTCCTTATATTTCTCCAAAAAGTCGTTGGCGCCCGAGAAGGCTATCTGGTTGATGTACTTGTCGATTTCTT
>VOFD01002994.1_pt1 | contig 10857 bp, 18 predicted proteins | sample 5384101 | NCBI WGS metagenome assembly VOFD01 (sample SAMN12384723, study PRJNA508395) | human gut metagenome | isolation source: healthy gut C | host: Homo sapiens
AACATTTCGCGGACATTTGGGTTTTACAATACCCTTATCAAATATGGAGGTGATACAACTATGACATGGCCTTTTGAGAACGATACAAGTGCCATTACAAAAAAGTTGGCAAAACGCAGCTTACAGGCAGATAAACGGCGGAATATTTTTTTTTGATTCTAACCATCATTCTAACCACAGCGCTCTTATCAGGAATGTTTTTTACCGTCTTTGCAAAACAAAGAGAGTTAAAAGACAATATCCGGGGACAGTACCAAGCAGTTGTGATGGAGGCTACACCGGAAGAAATAGACCGCCTTTCAGTCCAGCCAGAGATTGAACAATGGGGATTGTCTCAAAATTTTGGAACTACTCGCTACCAAGACAGCAATCTTACAGTGGAATACGCTGACGAAAGCTGGATGGTTTTAGGAAAAAAGCCATCCTATATAGGGACATTCCCGCAAGCAGAAAATGAGATTTTAGTAGAACGGGCATTCTGGACTATTTTGAATTGCCACAAGAAACCGGGCAAACAATCCGACTGAATTTAGGAAACGGGGAACAGGATTATATTGTTTCGGGTATTTTACAAAGAGAAAACACCTCACGGATATTTTCGGTTATAGTGTCCCGCACCTTTTTAGAAATGCAGGCAGAGGGTGAGCCTCTTTTTTGAGTTCCGTTTTCGCTTTGTTGGTGCTGACCGTTCAGACATGAACGAACTAAAAACGAATATTGCTTCCTTTTTAGCAGCGAATCATATTCCAGAAAACCGTGTTTTTTACAGCTCAAACTATTTTGATATGCAGGGATTTCATAGCAACAGCGTTTATCTTTGTATTCCGATTGCAATTATTTTTTTTAACCGCCTGCGGTCTGGTGATTTATAGTATCTTTTTCATTTCTATCAGAGGAAAACTCCGGGAATATGGAAGATTAAAAGTTTTAGGTACGACACCTCGACAACTCCGGCAGATCATCCGACGAGAAAGTTTTTGGCTGTCTATATGCAGTATTCCGACCGGTCTTATAATTGGCGCACTGTTGGGATTTATAGCAAGACCATCATATTGGGAATGGAAAGAAAACTTATTGCTTGCTGTCTGTGTAGTAGGATTTACCGAACTGATTGTGATGTTTTCTACCCACGCACCGATTCGTCTGGCATCTAAAGTTTCCCCCATTGAGGCAGTCCGGGATAGTGGGTATCAGACAGAAGCACCTAAAAAAGCTTTCAGAAAATCAGGAAAACATATTTCTCCTGCGTATTTGGCTATGATGAATTTTCAGCGAAACCCCAAAAAAGCAGTGTTGACTTTGCTTTCCCTTAGTCTAACAGGGGTATTTTTGTTCAGTGCAGCAACCGTACTCCGCTCCGTTAATATCAACAATATGGCGGCCAGTTCCATGTATGACGATTGCAACTATACGATCATGTGGGAAGCCTCCCCGGAAGAACTTTTAGAAATCTCCGCGAAAATCCCCTGACACCAGAGCTACGGGAAAAGGTTCTGGCAGTAGATGGCGTAAAATCTATTGTCCCCCGTACTTCTTCCGCAGCTATTTTGTCATTGCCAAATGATGTTTCTGATGATTTTGAGTTACATACTTTTTACAAGGGAAGAAATGAAAGAATTGCTCCCAGAGAAGATGATGGTGGATGGAACATCCGACTATGATGAATTAGTTAAGAATCATGGTATAGTCATCACGGATTCTATGGATGACCCCTATGCTTTCCATGCTTTCAGGTTATCAGCCTAAAGTTGGTGATATTATCACTTTTCAACCTTATGGGGGAGAACCTACGGAACTTACAGTTATGGGAATTGCCGACAGCAAAAAGGTTACGAAAACCACGGAATAGCCATGTTTACTTTGCCGGTAGACTTAGCACAGCAGCTTTATCCTGATGTAGAGAATATGGATCGAGTTTGGAATGTCTTTACTGAACAGGATACCGATAGTCTGCGGAAAGAATTATTTTCTTTTGTTGGACGATCCCCGGCTGAATATAATTTCCCGCTCTGATTATGGAAAGGAATTTGAAGTTGCTCTCCAAAGCGTTATGCTTTTAATTTACGGACTTCTTTGCTTCTTGTTCCTGTTTGCTTTGGTTAATCTGGTAAACACCCTGATAACGAATCTTCTTTCACGCCAACAGGAATTTGGAGTATTGCAGTCTGTGGGAATGTCGGGTAAACAGCTTTCTAAAATGCTGACGATGGAATGTCTGTGTTATATCGTTCTCACACTCTTGATTACGCTGCTATTTGGCGGATTGATAGGGGCATTTCTGGTGGTGCTTATTACAAAAGCTAATATCGTCGGGCCATTGGTTTACCAGTTCCCCATTTGGGAATTGCTAACTTTTGCAGCAGCACTTCTTTTGATTTTGGTTTTATATTCTGCCTTTGCAGTCCGCTATATGCGGAGGCAATCTTTGGTGGAACGGATTAAGGCCATGAACTGATAAAAGTATGTATTTAATAGAATCAATGAAATTTTTTGGCCGCTGTAACATTTCGCGGACATTTGGGTTTTACAATACCCTTATCAAATATGGAGGTGATACAACTATGACATGGCCTTTTGAGAACGATACAAGTGCCATTACAAAAAAGTTGGCAAAACGAAACTTAAAAGCAGATAAAAGTAGAAACATCCTCATTATCATTACGATTGCCTTAGCTACCTGCTTGATAATGACAACGACCTTGTATTTTTTGCTTCGCAGCGAAAATCATTAAATGATGCGGCTGGGCGTTATCAAGCAATTATCAATGAAGTCGATAATGATACCATTACGAAATTAGTAAATGACGATAGGGTTCAAGTAGGGGTAAGTCATTTATTGGGTTTAGTATCTTATGGGGACTACAAATTAACCGTTCGTTCAATGGATGAAACACTAATGAAATTAGCAAAATATCCTGATTTAGAGGGAGAATTGCCCAAATCTACAAATGAAATTGCTATCACAAAGGCGTTTCTTGATAGAGCTGGATTGTCCAAATCCATAGGCGATACTATATCGTTAAATCTGGGAGATGGAGAAAAAGATTATACCTTATGTGGTATTTTGCCTGTCGAAAATTCAAATTATTCCGTATTCGTGTCGCAGTCTTATATTGAAAACAAGATCAGCGAACCGGCATCCTCCGCTTATATCCGTTTGAATGAATCTGATGGTTGGTCTAAGGCTGCTATACAAGCTGAATTATCAACATTGTGCAGAGAATTGGAAATACAGCCGGAGCAAATGCAGTTTTCAACATATTATTTTTCTCTCATTGAACAGAGAAGCAGTCAATATATCACTGTAATAGCATTTATCAGTCTTATTATCGCTTTGGCGTGTACCCTTGTTATTTACAGTCTGTTCTATGTGTCCATAGCCAGAAAAACAAAAGAATATGGAAAACTGCGGACAATAGGGGCAACTGGAAAACAGATGAAAAGAATCGTTTTTAGAGAGGGATTTCATCTTTCCAGAATTGCTATTCCGATTGGAATATTAGCCGGTGCAATAGCGGGATATGTCCTTGTCCCGCAAGGCTGGAACACTTTAATGGTATTTGTAATTGCCGCTGTCACAGCTCTGTTTGTGTATCTATGCGTTATGATTGCTGTAATTAAGCCAGCCAAAATTGCTGCTCATGTTACGCCTATTGAAGCAGTCCGTTATATGGCGGGCAATAATGATGTAATGTCCAACAGTACAAAAGTGTTACATCGTTCTCTATCCGCGAAAAAACTTAGCGTTTCTTAATTTTGCGAGGAACAGAAAGAAAACCGCCTTAACGATCCTGTCGTTAGGGGTATGTGGAATTTTGCTGATGGCAAGCTCTGCATATTTTAATTCCATTGATCCCTTAGCGATGGCGCGTAGGAGTTTTCCTTACGGAGAAATTCGCCTTGAATTAGGCGATTACGGGCCGCAGGCACATAACAGCGAACAATATTCAGAACTCCAAAAATCGAATCTGCTTACAGAAGATTTTAGAGAATCCATTTTGGACATAGATGGTGTGGAAGAAATAAAAGAATACCAAGGCACCGTTTTGAATGTTCGTATGCCAACGGGAGATATTGAACCGATTGTTTCAGACGCATATACGCCAAGCTCTCAAAAAATTGCTTGAGCAATATTTGATTGATGGTACAGCAGATTTGCAGGAACTACTCAATAATAATGGCATTATTATTGAAAATGGCCCACAGTGGAAAGAAACTTTTTGGGTGGGATGCAGCGATTGGGGACGAACTTCTGATTGAAGTTGGCGGACAAACATTGGAAGTAAAAGTAATGGGAATTGTGGACACTAATATTCCGTATGGCGGATATGATACGCTATTTATTCCTTTAGAAATGCTGTCAAAGATCGTTCCTATTGAAAACCTCAATTATCAATTTATTGTAGATACAGATGACAGTAAATGGGCAGCCGCAAAGGATGAAATCCAAAAGATAATTCCACCGACTTCCAGCCTCTATGTTAGTACCTTGAATGATTGGGTAGAGGCATACAACGAAAAAACTATTGAACTATCGTATGCCAGTCTACATTTTTGTCATGTTTATCGGGGTTTTTGGCATTATCAATCTGCTAAACACACTGATAACAAACATCTTAACCCGGAAGCGAGAACTGGGTGTTTTGCAAGCGGTTGGTTTGAGCAGTAAACAGCTTTCAAAAAAAATGTTATTGATAGAGGGCTTGTTCTATACATTAGGGGTACTGCTTCTTTCCATATCATGCGGAACTCTTATCGGGTATCTTCTCTGCACCGTCTTTAGTGCAATGAGTATTTTTGGAAAAAGTAAGCTATCATTTTCCGACAGTTGAAATGTTCAGTTATTTTATACTGATGCTTGCCGTCCAAATGCTTTTCTCGTATTTGGCAATTCTGTCCGAGCATTGTAACATTTCACCCCGATTTTCAATGAAATTTTTTGGCCGCTGTAACATTTCGCGGACATTTGGGTTTTACAATGACCTTATCAACAAAAGTGAGGAGGCGACGCAATGGAACTGACCCCGACATTGATTTTGAATCTGGCGCTGCTGATCGTCCCGCCCGTTGCCCTTGTGCTGGTGTTCCGGCAATGGCTGGCCCGGTACATCCGCTGGACGGTTGCCTTGACTGCTCTCTGTGATGTTCTCCTGTTTAGGGATGAACTGTTCTACTATGAGAGCTTCGGCCTGTTCGCTGTGCTGATTCTGGTACAGTTGGCGGCCACCAGCGCAGCAGCGTTCCGCATTTACAACAAACAAAGAAAGGATCCAGATGGTATCTTTCATCAGTACAGCAGCATTTCCTCCAACTCGTCCTCTGTCACATCGTAGCCGTACCATGTCTTGTAATATTCCTTGATGGTATCGCCCAGCGGATAATCGGCAAAAGCATCCGGGTAGGTGTTGCAGGCCAGCCATGCCAGCACCAGCGGAGCATCCGGATTCGGGGTGAACCAGTTCCACATACCCAGCGTAGTGTTGTAGACCCGGCCGCTCTTCACGGCAGTCAGGGTGGAAAAGTCAGCACCGTCCACATTCCCGCTCAGCACGTCCTCGGTGCGCAGGGGCTGCAGGCCGGGGCCATCGAGGAAGAGAATGTCCGGATCCCAGCTATAAATCTGCTCCATGCTGGCCTGTGCAAAGCCAGTGGCTTCCAGTGCCTTGTCCGTTACGCCCAGACGCTTCATCCAGTAGGTGCCAAAGGTGCCCTGACCGGATACCTGCGGCACACCGTCTGCATACTTCCACAGAATCAGCGCACTGGGGCGATCCGTTTGAGGAATTTCCGCAATACGGGCTTCCACATCGGTCACGATCTCATCACCGGCAGCAACAAAGGCGTCGGTCTTGCCCGGTTCGTTGAAGATCTGCTCCAGCAGCTTCAGCCACTCTTCGTAACGTTCAATGGGATCAGCTTCCGTAGATGCGCCCACGGTGGCAAAGCCGATAGGGAATACCGCTGGCCTTCAGGATCTCTGCATGGGAGGAATTGCCTGCATTGTACAGGATGACATCCGGGTTCAGCTTCATGATCTCCTCGATGTTCAGGTCGCTCTGAGCATAGACCGTGTCGCTGGATTCCATCAGCTCCGGGGCGATATTCTTCAATACAGTGTCAGAAATGACCGACTTGAAGGAGCCGCAGTAGCCAACGATATAGGGGGCACTGCCCTCAAAATAGGCCATGTAGGTGGACAGGATTGGAATCTGGTCGATGACGACACGGGTGACCTTATTAGGCACTTCTACTTCGTTGCCGCCGTGGTCTACGACGGTATGGGTACCGGTCTCATCCATGGATGCGGCAGAGGAAGTTGCTTCGCTGGATACAGCGGAAGAAGCCACAGAAGAAGCCGTGCTGCTGGAAGAAGAACCGCAGGCGGCCAGAACACCGGCTGCACTTACAGCAGCCATGGCAGTGATAAACGAACGACGAGAAATTTTTTTCATGGAAAACTCCTTTAATAAACAGATAGTTCTTTGTTTGTGGCAGTTAGTTAACAATAACCAACCGCAGAGCATTTTATCAAATTCACTTTCCTTTGTCGGTTGCTATGGCAACGGCAGCGCAAATCTCTTTCAAAATCTCCGAAAATTCCTAAACTTCTTGACAGAGGAGACGGCGGGGCGTATTATTTTGGCAGAAGGACCGCTGAGAAGCGGCTTTTTATAAGACTGAAAGTTAGCTTTACCTAACTCATAACTCTGCCCTATACGAAGAAATATATCTCTTCTATTTACAGGTGGAAAATAAATAGAGAAGGAACGTATCACGATGAAAATCTACACATTTGGTGCAGAGGATGCCCCGGTGCTGTTGCTGCTGCCGGGCACCTGTTGCCATTGGAAAAGCAATTTCGGTGCGGTGATCCCGCTTCTGGCTGACAGCTTCCGGGTGCTGTGCGTCAGCTACGATGGCTTTGATGAGACTGAACAGACCGAATTTCCCACCATGCTGGAGGAGACCGAAAAGATCGAGGCCTACCTCAAGACCCACTGCGGCGGTCACATCCGGGCGGCCTACGGCTGTTCTCTGGGCGGTTCCTTCGTGGGGCTGCTGGCGGCACGGCAGAACATCCACATGGACTGTGGCATTCTGGGCAGCTCCGATCTGGATCAGGCGTCGCCGCTGGCGGCAAGATTGCAGACGGATTTTCTGCTGCCATTGATCTACCCTGTGGTGCGGGACGGAAAGATTAAGGCAAAATTTCTCCAAAAGCGTCTGGATCAGCGTGCCAGAGAGTCGGGGGATTATGTCAAAGCCTTTCTGAAAATGTTCGGCGATGCCCGCCCTTATGTGACCATGCAGAGCTGTAAAAATCAGTTCTACTCCGATCTTATCACTCCGCTGCCGGATAAGATCTATGTGCCCGGTACCGAGATCCATATTTTTACGCCCTGAAAATGGGCGCAAAATATCGTGCCCGGTATCAGCAGCATTTTGCACATCCTGTTCTCCATGAGCAGAACTTGCAGCACGAGGAATTGCTGGCCTGTCACCCGGAGCAGTGGGCGCATCTGGTAAAAAGTATTGCATTGTGAACGGTAAAACGTATCTGGAGCAAGCAGGATTTTGTAAGATCCAGAACCACAAAAATAAAAAGGGCTGGCTGTGCATCACAGCACAGAAATGAGGTGTAATCATGTCGAAAAAAGCAACGGAATTTCAAAGAAAAGCAATGAGCCGGATGTACCGGGGCAAGGAGATCTTCAAGCCTTTGAACACCGGCTGGATCGATGAGGATGTCGCTTGCGTGCGGGAGTGGGTGGCAAATATCTTCTTTTACCACAAAGGGCGATACCACCATTATGGTCGATGCGGGATACAACTATGACCGTCTGGCGGAGAAAATGAGCTGGCTTGGGATTGATCCGAAGTCGATACACCAGATCCTTATCACCCATCAGGACACCGACCATGTGGGTGCGGTGGAAGCAGACAGTCCGGGGCTGTTCCGGAATGCGAATCTGTACATCGGCGAGATCGAGAACCGCTATCTGACCGGCGAGGTGCGCCGCAGGGTCATTTACCACCTTTACAAGCTGCCGCAGGTGACGATCAACAATGAAAAAGTGCTGCTGCACGATGGGCAGGTACTTGACATCGACGGGATCAGAATCGAGTGCTTTCTCGTTCCCGGTCATACATGGGGGCACATGGTATACCTTGTGGACGGGAAATATCTCTTTACCGGCGATACTATCTGGTTCGGCGCGGACGGCGGCTACAGCTTCATTTCCTCGCTGGCGGAGGATAACAAGCTGGCGGTGAAGTCCTTGGCATTGCTGGAGAAAAAGCTGAAAAAACGTTGGCTGCATCCGCTGTTTATCCGGCTGGACGGACAACATGGAGTTTGCCTTTGCGCACAAAAATGAGCTGTGCTCGCCGTTCAAGAAAAAAGTCCACGACCCCAATGCACTTTATGATGCCTACGACGAATCGGACGACACCACGATTTTCTGAAAGGCGTGGGAAGATGCAAATTGACCGTAGCTGCCATGTGCTTTTCCAAAACCTGCAAGAAGGAAAGTCGAAAATCGTACCCGGAAGCGGAGCGGGAGATGATATGGGAAAACAGCGGCAGTATGTAGATTTCCTTTCGGACTGGCGCAAAAATTGGGCGGGAAACGGAACACAACGGCGTAGGCGGCTATGACTGCATCGCCATCATGAGCTATATGCAGTCTGCAAATCGGTTGTATCCTTCCGCGAGATCGAGGAAATCGAAGAAAATCTGATTCTGCCGTCCTTCCGCAAACTGAAATTCGTGAACTGTAACAAGCCGTTCTGGAAGAAACTGATGCACATAGCGTTCCTTCGGGCAAAAGCGGGCTGTGACAAGTGGCACGATTATGAAATGACGGTGGCTCCTTACGAAAAGAACAAGCCGATCTATTATGAATTTACCGCCTGTCCCGCAGCGGAATTTGCTATCAGAAACGGTCTTGCAGACATCATGCCCGCCCTGTGCAATGTGGATTTTGCATCCATGGAGCTGCTCCATGCCAAGCTCGTGCGGACGACCACCTGCGTGGACGGCTGCCGATGCGACTATACCATCTGCGGCGATCAAGACCCGTCTTTTACAGGTGATTCTGGAAGGTCTTGGGTTGGGGGCTTTTGCTGGCTCTTGTCTGTGCTGTGGGCATCCGCAAGGGGGCTGTTGGGATGGTGCATCTCTACAGCCCGGCAGTGCAGCAGCGGTGCGTGAAGCTGGGACTTACGACACACGAGAAAATCAAGCGCAATTCTCAACTTTTCAAAGCTGTTTGCATTCCCGGCTATATTGGTTATGTGCTGGTCTGTGTCTATGGGATAAACGGTGCGAAAGGCTTTGCGGCGGGCTTCTGGCAGCTGCTTGTCATCTTGTCCGTTATGAATCTCATTGACCGCTTTTTGATCGATGGCTACTGGGTGGGGCACACGAACGTATGGACGATTCCCGGAACAGAAGATCTGAAGCCCTACATTACTGCAAAAGACAAGCAGAAAAAGTGGCTTTTCGGCACGGTGGGTATGGCAGGTATAGCAGCGGTGCTGGCGGTCCTTATGACGGCTTTTATTCACTGAGGAAAGGAGAGACAATGAAGTTTACGACATTGGGAAATCGGAATGCTCCCGCTGTTTTGTTTTTTCTTGCAAGGGTCGGTGACGGCATGATGAAAATGCAGATCGTGAAGATCGGATTTGGAGGCAAGCAATGAAAATTCTGGTATATGGTGCAGGCGTTCGGGGGTGCAATCTGGCAAGAAATCTTCTGCGCGCCGGAAAGGATGTCACTCTGCTTGCGCGGGGAAACTGGGCTGCGGAGATCAAGCAGAACGGCCTGCGGATCAGGATAAGTTTTCGCTTTGCACTTCGGTCAGCCGCATTCCGGTGGTGACTGAACTTGCACCGGATGCAATGTACGATGTGATCTTTGTAGTCCTGCGCTATACACAGCTGGATTCCGTTCTGGACACGCTGCGGGTGAACCGGACGAGGAACATCGTTTTTGTGGGTAACAATGTGCAGGCAAGAGCGCAGGCGGCGGCACTGCGGAGAAAAATATCTTGTTTGCCTTTGCGCTCTCTGCCGGGCATCGGGAACCTGACCGGGTCGTTTCTATCGACCTGAAAAAGATTACCATCGGGCAGCTGACGGGTGCAACCTCCAATAAACAGTTGATCGGGCGCATCTTCCATGGCACAAAATACAAGGTTGTTTATGAGCCAAATATGGAGGACTATCTGCTCTGCCATGCGGCCTTTGTGATGCCTGCGGCCTTCGCCTGCTATAAGACGGACGGCGACCTGAAAAAGCTCAGGGGAGATACCGCGTACCTGAACCGTGTGCTGGATGCCAACATCGAGGGATACCGCGCCATCCGAGAGGCCGGGCACGCCATTCTGCCCAAGGGGGATGCAGACTTTGAAGGGGAAAAGTACCGCAAGACCTGCCTGCGCTTCTTTAAGCTGATGTGCGCCACCTCACTGGGGCAAACTATGTGCCTCCGACCACGCCATGAACGCCATAGACGAAATGAGTGCGCTGAACCGGGATCTTAAGAAATTTTTCGATGAGCATGGCGCAGCCTACCCGGTGTGGCAGGCACTGGAAACGGAAGCCGGGAGGTATCTGCAATGAAATACGCCGGGATGCCTTTTGGAATGTGGGCGTTGTTTTCAGGCTCCTTTCAAAAGCAGCTGATCGCGGTGCTGTGCTATGATGCACACTGCAAAAGCCATCACGAAAAAGGCAAAGCCGCAATACCGGCAGATCATCCGCAGGCTGCCGGAGTTTGAAAAAGCGGACCGCTTCAAGATGAACATCGTCAACTGCGCAATGCTCGGCGCGTTCATTCTCTCCATGCCG
>VOFD01001241.1_pt1 | contig 10837 bp, 13 predicted proteins | sample 5384101 | NCBI WGS metagenome assembly VOFD01 (sample SAMN12384723, study PRJNA508395) | human gut metagenome | isolation source: healthy gut C | host: Homo sapiens
TGAAAGACCTGCACGAACCGGAATGACCATTGTCGTAGTCACCCACGAAAGTGGGTTGCCAATCAGACAGATAAAATTATCCACATCAAGGATGGTATAATCGAACGGATTGAAGAGAACCTGAATCATGATGCCTCACCATTCGGCAGGATGGATACATGAAATAAAAACAGATATAAATATGATTGACATTTGGCAAAGATATACGGTACCATCAAGCGGAACAAACTCCGTACGTTACTGACCGGATTCGCCGTAGCATGGGGCATCTTCATGCTGATAGTGCTGTTGGGAGCCGGAAACGGACTGATCCATGCTTTTGAAAAGTCATCATCGGCACGGGCGCTGAACTCCATAAAAATATATCCGGGATGGACGGAAACCTTACGACGGATTAAAAGAAGGACGACGCATCCAGTTGGACAATAAGGACTGGATGCCACCATGGAGCACTTCAGCGACAACATCATCAGTGTAGGTGCCAGCCAATGGCAAATAATGTAAACCTGAGTTACGGACAGGAGTACGTTAACCTTTCACTGGAAGGTGTGTATCGAACTTTACCGAAGTGGAATCCGTAAAATCGACAGACGGACGGTTCATCAATGACATCGATCTCAAAAAGAACGACGGAAAGTAATTGTACTGCACACCAAAACGGCTGAAATCCTTTTCGGAAAAAGCAAAACAGAACCTATCGGAAAGTTTGTAAATGCCGGTGGAGTCTCTTATCAAGTCGTAGGCCTTTACACCGATCCGGGCGATCAGGGAAGTAGCGAGGCTTATATTCCTTTCTCCACCTTACAAGTAATCTACAACAAAGGTGATAAACTGAATAACCTGACTTTCACCACCAAAGGGCTCACCACCATTGAAACAAACGAAGCATTCGAGGCAGCCTATCGCAAAGTAATGGGCGCCAAACACCGCTTTGACCCATCGGATAACAGCGCACTGTGGATATGGAACCGTTTTACCAATTATCTACAGTCACAAAACGCTATGGGCATCTTGCGTACAGCCATCTGGGTGATCGGCATCTTCACATTGCTGAGTGGTATCGTAGGCGTATCGAACATTATGCTGATCACAGTAAAGAGAGGACACGTGAGTTCGGTATCCGCAAAGCATTGGGTGCCAAACCATTCTCTATCCTGTGGTTGATAATCGTGGAAAGCGTGACCATCACAACACTATTCGGATACATCGGGATGGTAGCCGGAATCGCCGCTACCGAATGGATGAATAAAGTGGCCGGAGAACAAACCGTAGATGTAGGAATGTTTTCGGAAACCGTATTCCTGAATCCGACGGTGGATATCAGCATTGCCATACAAGCCACACTGACCTTGGTCGTTGCAGGAACACTGGCAGGATTCTTCCCGGCAAAGAAAGCAGTGAGTATCAGACCTATTGAAGCACTTAGAGCAGATTGATTATGAGAGTAGATATGGATACGTGCGAGGAAATCCTCGTCACGATAACAAGAAAACAAAACACGAAAGCCTGCTGACGGCATTCGGAGTATTCTGGGGCATCTTCATGCTGGTGGCCCTGATGGGAGGCGGACAAGGAATGCAGGAGATGATGCAAGCCGAATTTGAAGGCTTCGCAACCAACTCGGGTTTCATGGCCTCACAAAAAAGACAGGAGAGGCTTACAAGGGATTCCGCAAAGGACGCTATTGGGATATTGAAAACGCAGATATTGAACGAATCCGCAAAAAGTAAAAAGACATCGATGTAATCACTCCATCGATAGCCCGCTGGGGATCGACAGCCATTTATGGAGAGAAAAAGTACGATTGCAGCGTGAAAGGGCTTTATCCGGACTATGCAAAGATTGAAAACCGGGATATGGCTTACGGAAGATTTATCAACGACGTAGACGTACGCGAGGGACGCAAAGTGTGCGTTATCGGCAAACGTGTTTACGAGCCTTTTTCAACCCGGGCGAAGATCCTTGTGGTAAATATGTACGGGTAGACGGCATTTATTATCAGGTGATAGGCATGTGTGTGTCCGAAGGAAACATGAACATCCAGGGCCGGGCTTCGGAAGCCGTTGTGCTACCTTTCAGTACGATGCAGCAAGCCTACAACATGGGAAAACGTATCGACGTGATATGCTATACCGTGAAACCGGGGAAAAAGGTAAGCGACCTTGAACCGGAGATAGAAGCCATCCTTAAAGAGGCCCATTATATATCGCCGGATGACAAACAGGCAGTTATGAAACTGAATGCGAGGCCATGTTCTCAATGATGGATAATCTGTTTACCGGTATCCATGTATTGATCTGGATGGTAGGCTTGGGCACTCTGCTGGCAGGGGCTATCGGTGTATCGAACATCATGATGGTGACCGTGAAGGAACGGACCACCGAAATAGGTATCCGGCGTGCCATCGGTGCCCGTCCGAAAGACATTTTACAACAGATTTTATCAGAAAGTATGGTATTGACTACCATTGCAGGCATGGCCGGCATCTCTTTTGGTGTACTGATCCTGCAATTAATGGAAATAGGCGTCAACTCCGGTAAGGACCATTATTCCCACTTCCGGTGTCTTTTGGTATGGCTATCGGAACCTGCCTGTTACTGGTGACGCTGGGACTACTCGCCGGACTGGCACCCGCTTACAGGGCAATGGCTATCCGACCGATAGAAGCTATCAGGGATGAATAAAAAGTACGATCTTTCTCTGTCTCCCGCACAAAAAAGGACGACAAGACAGCATCGGTTAACAAAGAATACACAGTCAAGATAGAAAATAATAATTCAAAATATAAAACAAGATGAAAAGTATCTGAAAATTACATTACTGGTAGTGGTAGCCGCCATCTTCATTGGGACATTCATTTTCCTGTACCAGAAATCAAAGCCTAAAACAACCGTATATGAAACCATTACCCCGGAGATTGCGGATCTGGAAAGACTACGGTTGCCACCGGCAAAGTAGAGCCGCGAGACGAAGTACTCATTAAACCGCAAATATCGGGTATCATATCCGAAGTATACAAAGAGGCCGGGCAGACCATTAAGCAAGGTGAAGTAATCGCTAAAGTAAAAAGTCATCCCGGAACTGGGACAATTGAACTCAGCCGAAAGCCGTGTACGTGTAGCAGAGATCAGTACCGCGCAAGCCGAAACAGATCATGAACGTATCAAGAAGCTTTATAACGACAAGTTAATCAGCAGAGAAGATTACGAAAAAAGCGAAGTAGAAATAAAGAAAGCACGTGAAGAATTGCAAACTGCAAAAGATGCACTGGAGATTATCAAAGAAGGTATCACCAAAAACAGCGCTTCCTTCAGCAGTACGCTGATTCGTTCGACCATCGACGGATTGATTCTGGACGTACCGATCAAAGTAGGTAACTCGGTAATCATGAGTAATACGTTTAATGACGGTACGACTATTGCCACAGTAGCCAATATGAACGATCTGATCTTCAAAGGCAAGATTGACGAAACAGAAGTGGGACGTATCCATGAAGGTATGCCGGTGAAACTGACTATCGGAGCTTTGCAAAATCTTACATTCGATGCCGAACTGGAATATATTTCTCCGAAAGGTGTAGAAGAGAACGGAGCCAATCAGTTCGAAATTAAAGCGGCCGTTCATGCACCGGACTCTGTACAAATCCGTTCCGGATATTCCGCCAATGCAGAAATCGTGCTTCAACGTGCGCAAAAGTTCTGGCAGTTCCCGAAGGCATTATCGAATTCAGTGGCGACAGTACGTTTGTATGGGTAATGACCGACAGTATACCCGAACAGAAGTTTGAACGCCGCCAGATTAAAACCGGCATGAGTGACGGTATCAAACTGGAAATCAAGGAAGGTCTGACCGGAAAGGAAAAAAAGTAAGAGCTTCGGAAAAGAAAAGACAAATAAACCTCTCGTATAATATAGGGAAAGTATGAATCACCAACAATGCATAATATGAGAAATAAAATATTGATCAACTTATTGATACTGACCGGACTGTCAGCTTACACTGCACAGGCACAGGAAGGATGGACTTTACGCCGGTGTATCGATTATGCCATTGAGCATAATATCAATGTGCAACAAACGGCAAACTCGGCCGAACAGAGTAAAGTGGAGGTGAATACCGCCAAATGGGCACGCTTACCCAACCTTAGCGGCAGTGCTTCGCAAAATTGGAGTTGGGGACGTACAGCATCGCCGGTAGATAACACCTATAATGATATCAACAGCGGTAGCAGTAGCTTCAGCCTGGGTACAAATATTCCGTTATTCACCGGTCTGGAATTACCGAACCAGTATGCACTTACCAAACTAAACCTGAAAGCAGCAATCGAAGACCTGAATAAAGCAAAAAGAAGATTTGGCAATCAATGTCACTTCCGCTTACCTGCAAGTGCTTTTTAATCAAGAGTTAAGCAAAGTGGCACAAAGTCAGGTAGGACTCAGCAAAGAACAACTGAGCCGCATCACACGATTGCATGAAGTAGGAAAAGCTTCTCCCGCCGAAGTTGCCGAAGCCAAAGCTCGCGTTGCACAAGATGAGATGAGTGCGGTACAGGCTGACAACAATTACCGGTTAGCTCTACTGATTTAAGTCAATTGCTTGAACTTCCGACTCGGAGAACTTCTCACTTGCCACACCGGATACGGAGTTGGAATTCTTCCCTTACTTCACCCGACGAAATCTATAACCGGGCCATGCTCTACAAACCGGGCATCAAAGCAGCCGAATATCGTCTTGAAGGTAGCGAAAAGAATGTCCGCATAGCAAAAGCAGTTACTATCCGCAATTGTCCTTCTCTGCAGGATTAGGTACAAACTCTATACGGTAAATGGTAACGCCGGTTCAAATTTTGGCAACCAAATGAAGAACAACCTGAATAAATATGCCGGATTCAGTCTGAACATACCTTTATTCAATCGCCCGGGCCACTGCAACCGTGTACGCACTGCGCGCCTGCAACAAACCAATCTGGCATTGCAACTGGACAATACCAAGAAGGTATTATATAAAGAAATCCAACAAGCATGGTACAATGCCATAGCTGCCGAGAGCAAGTTTAAGTCAAGTGAGTCGGCAGTAGAAGCCAGCCAAGAGTCCTTCCGCCTGATGAGTGAAAAAGTTCGACAATGGAAAAGCGACCTCGGTCGTGAGTACAATGAATCCAAACTAAATCTGACTAAAGCATTGTCCGACCGGATTCAGGCCAAATATGACTATCTGTTCCGTACAAAGATTCTGGACTTTTACAAAGGACAGCCCATTGAGTAAGAGAAGTTATTATTATTATTGTAAGTGATAGGGGTGGGACAATGGTTCTACCCTTATTTTTTTATCACCTTTCAGGCCATAAAAAATAAAGGGCGAAATTCCCATTCCACCCCTTTTTACCAATCAAAATTACAATCTAAGAATGAGCTATACCACGACCGGACAACTCACTCCTTCATTGTTATACAAGTAATGTGCCAAAAACATAACCTCGTAATAATCAAAGATTTTAAGAAGGAAAAAGATGTTCGACAACGAACACCTCACCTACATTTGCGGACACTATAAAAGAAGAGCAAGTAAAACATACGATAGCAGACAACATCCCCGGGAAAGAAGCAAAACAGAAATACTCACAACTATTAATCCTTTTTTGCTTTTTTTTTCATACCTTGCGGCACTTTTAGATCATACAGAAAAATATCCCGGAACACAGTATACAAGAATGGACGACTTAAATATCAACAGTTTTAACGCTCTCTATACTCTTTATTACAGGAAGTCTTTTCTTGTTTGCCAAATCGTATATACACGACGAACAGGTAGCAGAAGACATTGCGGCCGAAGCACTGATCAAATTGTGGGAAAACTGAAAACTGATATCATAAATTCCCTCAGGCCATGTTACTCACCATTCTGAAAAATAAATCACTGGATTACTTACGTCTGGAACAAAACAAACTGAATGCCATGTCCGGAGTTGAGTGAACTTTATGTTCGCGAACTGGACATTCGTGTATCCAGCCTGGAAGCTTGTGACCCGTCAGAGATTTTTTCCGAAGAAGTTAAGCAAATTATCCAAGCCACCCTACGCACACTCCCGGAACAAACCCGAAAAGTCTTTAAAATGAGTCGTTTCGAGAATAAAATGAATAAGGAAATAGCTGAAAATCTGGGCATCACAGTCAAAGGAGTGGAATATCACATATCAAGGGCGCTTAAAGAATTCCGGATTTCACTCAAAGATTATCTTCCCCTTGTTTTTCTTTTTTCTATTTCCACTAAAAAAAATCAAGAAACAGACTAGGGTTGTATTCACTTCTATCGTCTTATAGATGTAACGGAGCAAAAAACGTTCATCAAGAACTCGTATAAATTATGAATCAAGAGATACTAAACAGATATCTTACAGGAGATGCCAGTGCGGAAGAGAAGCAAATGGTAGTCCGATGGCTGGATACCGATCCACAACATATGCGTGAGTATCTTGCCCTGAGAAAGTTGCACGACATCACCCTTTGGCAAGAGAAACCGGCAGCAACGGTTGATAAAAAGAAACGGCTGACACTTCCTTACATCAGGGAGTTCATTAAAATAGCCGCTATTTTCCTCATAGCAGTTACCTCTGTTTATTTCCTAGCTCCGGAGAGAGGAAGAGATACACCTGATTTGAAAGCAATACATGTCCCATCAGGACAACGGGTAGAATTAACATTAGGTGACGGAACCCGAGTATGCCTGAATTCAAATACGACACTTACGTTTCCCGACCACTTCGACCGGAAAGAGCGTAGAGGACACTGGACGGTGAAGGTTATTTCCAGTGGCAAAAAATGAAAAGAAACCCTTCATCGTACAAGCCAAAGAATATGAAGTAAGAGTATTGGGTACCGAATTTAATGTGATGATGTATAAAGATCAGGACTTTTTCGAAACAGTCTTGCTGAAAGGCTCGGTAGAAGTAAACGAAACCACTACCGGCAGGAAAGTAAAACTGCAACCTAACGAACGGTTATTCGGCAAAGCCGGTCAACTCCGGAAAGAGAGTATCAGCGAGTGGAACCGGGCATTATGGATGCAAGGAATCCTTTATTTCGACAATACGCGCATGGACGAAATTATCCGCCAGTTAGGTCTATACTATGATGTAAAAAATTCATTTTGGAAAAAGAGTCCCCGGCAAATGTACGGTTCACCGGAAAATTTCGTATCAGAGACGGTGTAGAACACGTATTAAAGGTGCTTCAACTGAAATGCAAATTCACCTATCAACGGGATGAAGACAGTAATACCATTACTATAAATTAAAAACAAGTATTAACTTTTAAACTAAAAACAGGAACCAATGAAAACATAAGAACAAAAAGAGCCGAAAGTGGTGGCACACTTCCGGCTCCGGGTTAACAACACCCCAGTCTGCGAAAACTTAGTGAGTATTAATTAACACAGTGTACAAATGTATGAAAAACACTCTGATAAAAACAAGTAAAATCGTAAATAAATCAATTTCACATACTATGAAAATGATAGTTTTATTCCTTTTCGTTTTCATCTCGGGAGTATTCGCCGGCAATGCGAACTCTCAGGAAACAAAGGTATCTATCTCGAAAACAATAAACCGATACGGGAAATCCTGGGCGAAATCGAACGCCAGACAGATTACCTGTTCGTATATTCCGAGAAGGAGGTAGATGTGAATCAACGCAAAACCGTCAATGTAAGTCAGCAACGGGTAGCTGATGTACTTTCTTCTCTATTCCGTAGCACCAATGTAGGTTATCGCGCCATGGAAGGACACAACATCATGCTGATGGCAAAAACAACTCAAACAGACGCTGCACAGCAAAAACGTCATATTACAGGAGTGGTGAAAGACATCAAAGGAGAAACTATCATCGGAGCCAACATCATGATAAAGGGCACAGGTACAGGTGTGAGTACTAATATCGACGGAGAATTTTCCATCGAAGCAGCTACCGGTGACGAACTGATTGTTTCTTTCATCGGATACCTGACACAAACTATCAAAATCGATTCACAAAAAACGCTCAATATCAAATTACTGGAAGACACTAAAACACTGGAAGAAGTTGTCGTAGTAGGTTACACCGTACAGACGAAGTCGGCCGTAACCGGATCGGTAGCCGTAGTGAAAGCCGATAAATTGAAAGACGTAAACACACTGGAAGTAGGGAAGTATGCTCCAAGGAAAAGTATCCGGCGTATATGTCTCAGGTTCATCCGGCGAACCGGGCCAAGCCAGCAAAATCCGTATTCGTGGTAAAGGCACACTGAACTCGTCTGTCTCCACTTTGGGTAGTCGACGGTGTGATTGTAGGTGAGGATCCGGGACTGAACCCGAACGAGATAGACAATATCAGTGTGCTGAAAGATGGTTCGGCTACCGCATTGTACGGTTCGCGTGCCGCCAACGGTGTTATTGTAGTAACCACCAAAAGAGGCGAATATGATGCCAACAAATATAGTGTATCGGTCAATGCCGGTGTATCCTTACCTATCGACCGGGCGCCGGAGATGATGAATTCACAAGAACTTTATGACTATCAGAAATCCCGGAACAATCAGTCGTGGTTCACAGAAGAACTTCTGAAACACAACACAGACTGGTTTAAAGAAGCTTCCAAACCGGGATTATATACCAACGCAAACATTACCTATACCGGAAGCAGCGGTCGTATGCGTTCCTTTGTTATGGCAGACTACTACCGCGAAGAGGGAGCCATTAAGAACTTTACATTGGACCGCTTCACTTTCCGTTCCAACAATGATGTGAAGTTTACAGACCGCTTCACCATGTCAACCAAGATTTCAGGTTCGCTCTCACGTACAGACAGTCAGCAACGCAGCGTGTACAACACTTATCTCTACCTCCCTTGGGATTTCCCTTACAATGAAGACGGTTCTATCCGCTCGGGACAAGAACAAGACTGGAGAGGACGTGACGGAATCAACGACATGTATGACCTGCAATGGAACTGGAGCCGTTCGAAAAAACTGACGGTTGACGGAACCATTAATTTCAATTATCAGATTACGGATTGGTTGCGTTTCGAGTCAAACAACTATATTCGCTATATCAGTAACCGCTCCGAGAGCTACACGGACAAGCGTTCGCGTTCGGGGCAATCGGACAAGGGTCGTTATCCAACTCTAATTCACTACTGACCAAGCAATTCACCAACCAAATGATACGTTTTGAGAAATCATTCGGCAAACACAAAGTCAACGCACTGGGAGCTTACGAATATACCCGCCACTTTACGAATCGACTTCCGCCGAAGGACGAGGCATACAGCCCGGCAGAGAGATTCTGGACGTAACAACCGGTATTAAATCCATCGGTGGATACAAAGACGCCATTGCCACCCAATCGGCACTGTTCAATGCCAACTACGACTATGATAGCCGCTACATGGGACAAGTATCGTATCGCATGGACGAATCATCTTGTTTCGGTAAAACAATCGTATGGGACACTTCTTCACAGTCAGTGGCGGCTGGAATATCCAGAACGAAACTTTTTTCGAATCTCTTCGTGAGTCTGTCAACCAACAAAAGTGAGAGTCAGTTATGGTTCTCTGGGTAACACTCCCGGAGCATACTACGGACACTACCCGCTCTATTCTTCAATGATGTATAATGACGAAGTAGCTTACTTCCCTTCACAGATGGGGGAATGCCGACCTGTCTTGGGAGAAATGTTACACCACCAATATCGGTATCGACGCACGGTTCTTCGATCGCTTCGGAGTCACCATCGACCTGTACAATAAAAACACCTCGGACTTACTGTACTATGCCCCGCTTACCCAATATATCAGGCTACACCGGACAATATAAAAATGTAGGTGCCATCAATAATAAAGGCCTCGAAATCAGTCTTAATGCAGATGTCATCCGTACCTCAAAAATTCCAGTGGACCAGTGACTTCAACATTGATTCAACCGAAACCGGGTTACCGAACTTTATGGAGGGAAACCGGAACTGAAGGGATGAAACGCTCTGGAAGAAGGGACGGGATATGGATGAATGGTATCTGAGAGAATGGGCCGGTGTAGATCCTGCTAACGGTTCTCCATTGTGGTATACCACCGATGAGAATGGCAAACGCACAACTACCGACTCTTACAATAAAGCCGACCGTGTATATTGTGGTTCTGCCGCACCGAAGTTTACCGGTGGATGGATGAATTCATTTAGCTATAAAGGTTTTACACTGACTGCCAACTTCGACTTTGTATACGGGAACCTGCTTTATAACCAATCCGCGAATTGCTCGATTCCGACGGTGCTTATGCCGACTACAATTCAATGAAACTGAAAAGCGGCTGGAAACGCTGGGAAAAAGAAGGAGACATCGCCACGCATCCGAAAGCCATTAACGGAGGTAACAAAACTCTAACAAATCGTCTTCACGCTATTTGGAGAAAGGCAATTATTTCAGCTTGCGCAACTTATCACTGGGGTATTCCATACCGGAGAAGTTATGCGGGAAACTGGGCTTGCAACGGGTCAACGTCTCTTGCAGTGCTGATAATCTATTCACGCTTACCCCATTCTCGGGGGTATCTCCCCATTGTCGGACAGCAGTACCGACGGTTATGCAGGTACTATCTATCCGTTGAGCAGAAGAATCGTGCTCGGCCTTAATGTTTCATTCTAAAAATCACGTCATATTATGAAAAATCAAACATATCGTATCTTGCTTTTTCGTTTCTCTGATCGGACTTTCGGCTTGCTCCATAGAGGAACTCCCCTACAACCAACGGACAGAGGACGAGCTGGATGGCAGTTATGAATCTCTGCTGTCTGCCACCCGTGGTAACTATG
>VOFD01001335.1_pt1 | contig 10837 bp, 9 predicted proteins | sample 5384101 | NCBI WGS metagenome assembly VOFD01 (sample SAMN12384723, study PRJNA508395) | human gut metagenome | isolation source: healthy gut C | host: Homo sapiens
AGATCGACGTTTTCCACCTGTCGAAGCTGATCCGCGAACAGCAGCCGGACATTCCGATCGTGCTGCTGACCAATTTTTCGCGCGATATCGGGATGCGGATCGAGAACGAGGACACGTCGGCCATCGATTACACGTTCTATTGGCACGGCAATCCCGACCTGATCCTGACGATCATCAAGCTGATCGAAGACCGCATGAACGCCGACAGCGACATTCTGGGCGCCGGCGTGCAGTCGATCCTGCTGGTCGAAGACTCGGTGAAGTACTATTCGACCTACCTGCCGACGATCTACAAGCTGGTGTTGCAGCAGAGCCGCGAATTCGCGAAGGAGGCGCTCAACGAGCAGCAGCAAAAGCTGCGCAAGCGCGCCCGGCCGAAGATCCTGCTGGCGACGAACTACGCGGAGGCGGTCGAACTGTATGAAAAAATACAAGAACAACCTGCTGGGGTGATTTCCGACGTCGGTTTCGTTATTCACAAGGACGATCCGGCGTCGAGCGAAAAGCTGGATGCGGGAATCGACCTCTGCAAGCTGATTAAAAAAGATAATCCGCAAATGCCGTTCCTGCTGCAATCGTCGCAGGAGAGTATGCGCGCGACGGCCGAGGAACTGGGCGTCGGCTTTATTGCGAAGTATTCGAAGACGCTGTTGATCGAACTGAGCGACTACATCGGCGAGGAGTTTTCGTTCGGCGACTTCGTGTTCAAGGATTTGAAGACGGGAACCGTGATCGGCCGCGCCCGCGACCTGCGCGATCTGCAACAGTTGGTTATGGAGATTCCCGAGGAGGTGCTGTTCTATCACGGCGAACGCAACCGGCTGTCGAAGTGGATGTATGCCCGCGGGCTTTTCGTTGGCGGCGACGGTGCGCAAGCTGCACAACGGTTCGTTCGACTCGATCGACCGGATGCGCGAATTCATCGCGCAGGCGATCCGCGAATACCGCATCCTGCAGGGATACGGCGTGGTGGCGCGTTTCGACCCCGACACGTACGACAATTACATCGGTTTCGCCCGGATCGGCAACGGTTCGCTCGGCGGTAAGGCGCGCGGACTGGCCTTTATGAACAGTATGCTGCATAAGTACCGCTTTTTACGACAAGTACGAGGGCGTGCGGATCTACCTGCCGCGGACGCTGGTGATCGCCACCGACTGTTTCGACGAGTTCATCCGCGAGAACGGCCTGCAATACGTGATCAACTCCGATATCTCCGACGACGAGATACTTTCTGAATTCGTCAGCTCGCGGCTGCCCGAGTCGCTGGTCGACGACCTGCGAATCTTCATCCGCCACTCGTCGAAACCGTTGGCCGTGCGGTCGAGTTCGAAACTGGAGGACTCGCACTACCAGCCTTTTGCCGGTATCTATTCGACTTATATGATTCCGATGACCAGCAACGAAGACCAGACGCTGCGACTGCTCGGCAAGGCGATCAAGAGCGTTTATGCGTCGGTCTATCGCATCGAGCCGCGCCTATATCCAGGCGACGGCCAACCTGCTGAGCGAGGAGAAGATGGCCGTCGTGATCCAGGAGGTGTGCGGGACGGCCGACAGCGGGTATTTTTTCCGACGATTTCCGGCGTGGCCCGTTCGCTGAATTTTTATCCGATCGGCGACGAGAAGCCGCAGGACGGTATCGTGAACCTCGCGTTCGGGCTCGGCAAGCTGGTTGTCGACGGCGGTCAGACGCTCCGCTTTTCGCCCCGTTATCCGAAAAACGTATTGCAACTTTCGACGCCCGAACTGGCGTTGAGCGAGACGCAGCGCGAGATGTATGCGTTGAACTTGAAGCCCGAAGAGTTCAAAACGTCGATCGACGACGCGGTGAACCTGCAGCGTTTCGAGATCAACAAGGCGAAGCATTTTCGCAACATGCGTCATGTCGCTTCGACCTGGGATATGCAGAATCAACGCATTACGGACAGTACGTTCGAAGACGGGCGCAAGATCGTCACCTTCTCGCGAATCCTGAAATACGATACGATCCCGCTGGCGCAGATCGTCTGCGACCTGCTCGAAATGGGCGAAAAAAGAGATGCGTTGCCCGATCGAAATGGAGTTTGCCGTCGATATTGCCGTCGGATATTTCCTGCAGACGTGCCGATACGCAGTCGAACGTTTCGCTCGACTGGTCGGAGGTATCCCCCGACGGCGCGCTGGTCATGCCGAACACGCTCTCGGCGCGATCGGCGACGTATGCGACGTGGTTTATATTCGCAACGAGGCGTTCGATTCGGCGCGCACGCAGCAGATCGCCGACGAGATCGGCGCGCTGAACAACCGGATGCGTGCAGAAAAGCGTTCCTACGTGCTGATCGTCCGAGCGACCCGTGGCTCGGCATTCCGGTCAAGTCGGACCGCGATTTCGAAGCGAAAGTGATCGTCGACTCGAAAATTTCCGCGTCGAACCGAGTCAAAGGGACCCATTTTTTTCCAGAACCTCACGTCGTTCGGCGTCGGCTACATGACCATCAGCCCGTTCCTCGGCGACGGAGCGTTCGACGCGGGCTCAGTTGGACGGCGAACAAGCCGTCTACGAGAGCGAATTGGTGCGGCATGTCCGTTTTACGGAGCCGCTGTACATTTACGTCGACGGCCGCAAAAACAAAGGCATCATCCGCAAAGGATGACCGGAAGGATAAAGAGGCCGGGAACGGGCCGGGAAGCGTCAGATGTAGATTTCGCCTTTGAGATAGAGTTCGGCCCGGCCGCTGATTTCGACCCTTTCGCCGAGGACTCTGCACCGTAAGTAACCTTTCCGGGCGGACAGTTGTATCGCCGACAGTTCGGTTTTGCCGTACTTTGCGGCCCAGTACGGGGCGAGGGTCGTGTGCGCCGATCCGGTGACGGGATCTTCGGCGACTCCCGATTGCGGAGCGAAAAAACGGGATACGAAATCTGCCTTTTCGCCTTTTGCCGTAACGATGACCCCCGGGCTTTCAATTTTGCGATGGATTCCAATCGCGGTTCGATGTCGGCGACATCGGCTTCGTTCGCGAAAAACAAGCATGTAATCGGTTCTTCCTTTATAGGTCCCGACCGGTTTTTTATCGAAGCAGTTCAGGAGTTCGTCCGAAACCGGAACTTCGTGCGGTTCGTCGGCCGGAAAGTCCAGCGTCAGGCCGTCCGGTTTTTGCTCACCTGCAATTCCCCGCTCCGGGGCGAGTAGAAACGGATCGGGGGTTTCTCGCCGATCTTCGTATTCGAACAGGACGTGGGCCGCCGCCAACGTGGCGTGGCCGCACAGGTCTACCTCGGTGTTCGGCGTAAACCATCTGATTTCGTACCGGTCGCCCCGGCCGACGTAAAAGCCGTTTCGGCGAGGTTGTTTTCCATCGCGATTTTCTGCAAGAGGTCGTCGCTTATCCAACTGTCCAGCGGGCAGACGGCCGCCGGGTTGCCCGTGAATAACTTTTCGGCGAATGCATCGACCTGGTATAGTTTATACGTATTCATCGTTGTTCGGAACTTCCGGTTCCTATGCATGTTTTTGTAGCACCATTTTTTGTCCACGCACCGGGGAAGCTCCCGCTCGTAGTGCGTCACGTAGATCATCGTCTTGTCCGGCCGGCGGCAGAAAGCCTCGATCACGGCGCGGGCGCGTTCCTTGTTGTAGCAGTCGAGTCCGTGGAACGGTTCGTCGAGTACGAGCAGGTCGGGGTCTTTGACGAAGGCGCGCGCCAGCAGCAGCAGTCGCTGTTCGCCCGACGACAGTTTCACGAACGATTTATCCCGCAGTCCGCCCATTTCGAACGTCTTCAGCCACTCTTCGCAGACGGCCCGCTGGTCGTCGTTCGGAGTCAGGTACAGGCCGATCGAATCGAAAAATCCGGACGCCACGATGTCGATCGCCGGGATATTCTTGATGTACGAGCGGTGCATCTCCGGCGAGACGTAGCCGATGTGCTTTTTGATATCCCAGATGCTTTCGCCCGATCCGCGTTGCCGTCCGAACAGCACGATGTCCTGGGCGTAGGATTGCGGGTTGTCGGCGCAGATCAGGCTCAGCAGCGTCGATTTGCCGGAGCCGTTGGCGCCGGTCAGCGTCCATTTCGCCGCCCCGGATTGTCCAGTTTACCGAGTCGAGCACCGTCCGTTCGCCGTAGCGGATCGTAACGTTGCGCAGCCGCACCACTTCGTCGCAATGCAGCGGTTCGGCGAGGGGAGGGGGGTAGTTGGATCGGCTGCCGTTCGTAAGCGGCGGTCATTTCGGCCCGGCGTCGCGAGAACGGTTCGTCGCGCAGGAACGTTTCGCGGGTCTGCTTCGCGCCGCACCGCATACCGTCCACCGTGCAGACGTGCGTGACGAACGACGGGATGTCGGCCGGGGACGAGACCGACAGCACGATTTGTACGTCCGACCGTCGGGTCAGCGTGACGAACAGCTCTTCGAGCGTTCGGCGCGCCTCGACGTCCAGTCCGATGAACGGGCTTTCGACGACCAGTACGCGCGGCGCGGCCAGCAGCATTTTGGCGATCTGGAATTTTCGCAGCTCGCCGCTCGACAACAGGATGATCTGTTTTTGCAACATGCCGCGGATGCCGAGCAGATCGAAGATCCGTTCGCGTTCCAGCGGGTCGCAGGTCACGCGGTCGAACATTTCCGAGGCCAGCGGCGCGCTTTCGCGGTCGGTGGCGTTCCACCGCTGCTGGTAATAGTATTCTCCGTCGGCGCTGCAGTAAGCGTCGCGGAATGTGATGTAGCGGATGTGCTGCGACGCACGGTTGTCGTCCGAGCGGAAATCGTAGTTCAACTTGCCTTCCGCGAGGTAAAGGTTGCCCAACAGCGTTTCGATTAGGATCGTTTTGCCGCTGCCGTTGAGCCCCATGACGGCGATATGTTCCCCGGCTTCGAGCGTGAAATTGACGGGCGTGCGGAACCGCCGGCTTTCGTCGCGGACGACTCCGTTTTGCAGTGCTATGATCGGTTGTTCCATCGTTTTCCGGTTTGGTCGCCGCAAAGGTACGCAAAAATACCCGACGATGACCGGAAGGCGGAGCGCGCGGGATTATATTTTTACAGTTCGTATAGACCGCCGCCCGTTCGGCGCGGCGGAGGATGTACCCCGCGGGATATTCCGCTCCCTGCGGGCCGTCTATTTTTTGCAGGATTTCCGCCTTTCCGGGGCCGATGACCGGAAACAGCAGTTCCGCCCCGTTGAGGATCAGCGGGCCGGTCATCGTGATCCGCCACTGACCGGTGACCGGATGCCGCGATACCGCGTAACAGGCCGGGTCGGTCAGTAATCCGGGCGTGTGCGGGAAGATCGAAGCGGTGTGGCCGTCGTCGCCGATGCCGAGGACGACCGCATCGAAGCGCGGCAGTCCGTCTTGTAGCGGCAGTTCGGCCCGGACGGCCGCCGCGTAGCGCCGGGCTTCTTGTTCGGGATCCTCTTCGCCCCGTATCCGGAACAGGTGGTTGTCGGGGATGCCGATCTTTTGAAACAGCAGTTCGTCGGCATATTTGAAATTGCTTTCCGGGTCGTCCGGCGGGACGCATCGTTCGTCGACCCAATAGAAGCGCAGCCGTGACCACGCGATTTTCCGTACATATTCCTGCGCCCAGAGCCGGAACAGCAGTTTGCCGTCCCGCCGCCCGAGAGGGCGATGTGGAACGACCGTCCGTTTTTTGCCGGGACCGCTGCGGCCAGTTGTTCGGTCATTGCCTGCAGTGCGTCGTGCACGCAGTCGAAAAGAGAGCATTTCCATAGCGTGTTTATTCCTGAAAAATGGATTCGTCCAGGGTACAATTCTCATCCGGCCGGTCGTTGCCGTCTTCGAGCAGTTGCTGCGGGTCGGGCCCTTCGGTCAGCACCGGATAGGTCAGCAGGCCCCGCTGCGGGTTTTGCTTCCAGGCCCGCAGGATCGGGTCAATGAACTGCCAGCTCGCTTCGAGCGAGTCGCGGCGGGCGTACAGCGTCGAGTCGCCGAGCATCACGTCCAACAGCAGCCGTTCGTAAGCGTCGGGCAGGTAGTCCGACGACAGCGAGTCGTAGCGGAAATCCATGCTGACCTGCCGTACGCTCAGTCCCGCGCCGGGCATTTTCAGTCCGAATTTCAGCGAGATGCTCTCGTCGGGCTGGATACGCAGCGTGAGCTTGTTGCACGAACGCCCGGAGCACTGGCCCGAAAAAGAGTTGCGTCGGCGTCGATTTGAAGTGGATCACGACTTCGGACTGTTTTTTCGACAGCCGTTTGCCGGTATGGAACAGGAACGGTACGCCGCCCCAGCGCCAGTTGTCGATAAAGAGTTTCATCGCCACGAAAGTCTCGGTCGTCGAATCCGGAGCGACGTTTTTCTCTTCGCGGTATCCCGGGACGTATTGCCCGTCGATTTCGCATCCGGTGTATTGAGCCCGCAGCACGTTGCGCCCGATTTCGGCCGGCGTGTAACGGCGGATGGCGCGGAACACTTTGACGATCTCGTTGCGGATCGGTTCCGGTTCGAAAACGGCCGGCGGCTCCATCGCGACGAAAGCCATCAACTGCAGCAGGTGGTTCTGGATCATGTCGCGCAGCGCTCCGGCGCTTTCGTAATACGGGCCCCGGTTTTCGACGCCGAGGGTTTCGGTCGCGCTGATCTCGACGTAGTCGATGTAGTTGCGGTTCCACAGCGGCTCGAAAATGCCGTTCGAGAAACGCAGCACCAGGATGTTTTGCACCGTCTCTTTGCCGAGATAGTGGTCGATCCGGTAGATTCCGTTTTCTTCGAATACCCCGCGCAGCAGTTCGCTGAGCCGGCGCGCCGATTCGAGGTCGGTGCCGAACGGCTTTTCGACAACGATCCGTCGCCATCCTTTTTTCGTTGCGGCGACGTTCAGCCCGGCTTCTTTCAGTCCGGCCGGGATCGTTTCGTACAGTACCGGCGGCGTGGCCAGGTAATAGACGACCCGGTCGGGCGAGCCGAGCGTTTCCAGCAGTTCGCCGATGCGGTTTTTCAGGTTGCCGTAAGTGGCGTATTCGGTCGGTTCGAAACTGACGTAATGAATCATCCGGAGAAATTCGTCGATCTGTCCGTCGTCGTACGACGCGCCTTTGGCGCTCCGGCGGATGCCTTCGCGCTGCTGCTGCCGGAACGTGTCGTCGGTATATTCGCTGCGCGAGGCGCCCAGGATCGCGAACCGTTTCGGCAACAGCCCCCGCACGTAGAGTTCGAACAGCGACGGCATCAGCTTGCGCCGGGTCAGGTCGCCCGATGCCCCGAAGATGACGAGTAGTTGGTTATCCGCTTTTTTTCATAGTGTCTTGTGCTATACGTTGTAACTGCCCGACGAGGTCTTGCCGCCCCGGCCGGTCCAGTCGTTGTGGAAAAACTCCCCGCGCGGCGCGTCGGTGCGTTCGAAGGTGTGCGCGCCGAAGTAGTCGCGCTGCGCCTGGATCAGGCTGGCCGGCGAGTCGGCCGTCCGCAGGCCGTCGAAATAGCTGAGCGCCGAGCCCATGCACGGCAGCGCCGTTCCGCCGAGAGCCCCCGCTGCGACGACGCTGCGCCATGCGGGCAGCGCGGCGGTGATTTTGTCGCGGAAAAAGTCGTCGAAAAGCAGGTTTTCGAGCAGCGGGTTTCGGTCGTAGGCTTCGGTGATCTTTTCGAGGAACGCCGAACGGATGATGCATCCCTTGCGCCAGATCCGGGCGATCGTGCCGCAGTCGAGATCCCACCGGTAATGGGCCGAAGCGCGTTGCATCAGCGAGAATCCCCTGCGCATAAGAGATCAGCTTGGCGGCATACAGCGCGTCGCGTATCGCTTCCGCCTGGACGGCTTTCTCGTCGTCCGGTTCGCGGCCGGTCATCGCGTTGAGGTCGGTACGCGCGTCCGGATAGAGCCCGCTCGCCGTGATCCGCGCTTCTTTCATCGACGAGATCAGCCGCGCGTAGACCGCTTCGGTAATCAGCGTGAGCGGGTCGTTTTCGTCGACAGCCGTGACGACGCTCCACTTGCCGGTGCCTTTCTGTCCCGCCACGTCGAGTATGCGGTCGATCAGATAGCCTCCTTTCGGGTCTTTAAAATGGACGATCCGGGCGGTGATTTCGATCAGAAAGCTGTTCAGTTCGCCTCGGTTCCATTCGGCGAATACGCGGTGCATCGTTTCGGGATCGAGCTGCAAGCTGTTTTTCAGCAGTGCGTAAGCCTCCGCGATTAGCTGCATATCGCCGTACTCGATGCCGTTATGCACCGTTTTGACGAAGTGCCCGGCTCCGCCGCTGCCGATCCATTCGCAGCACGGGGTGCCGTCGTCCAGCTTCGCGGCGATGCCCTGCAATACGTCTTTGACCAGCGGCCATGCTTCCGGCGTACCTCCCGGCATGATCGACGGGCCGTGCAGGGCCCCTTCCTCCCCGCCGGAGATCCCCGCTCCGACGAAATACAGTCCCCGGTTTTCGACCTCTTTCACGCGCCGGGCCGTATCCTGAAAGGCGGAGTTGCCTCCGTCGATAATTACGTCTCCCGGTTCCATCAGCGGCGTCAATTGCGCGATCAGTTCGTCGACCGCTTCCCCGGCCCGCACCATCATCATGATCCGGCGCGGACGCCTGACCGATCCGACCAACTCGCGAATCGAGTGCGTGCCCGTGAACCGTTTCCCGTTGCCGCGTCCTGCGACGAAACGGTCGACGACGCCTTTTTCGCCCGGCGCCGTCCGGTTGTAGACCGACACGCTGAATCCTTTGCTTTCCATGTTCAGCGCGAGGTTTTCACCCATTACGGCCAGGCCGATCAGTCCGATATCCGTTTTTTCCATAGTTTTCGTGAGTTTTGAATTTGCGAAGCCTTGCGGCCGCATAGCGTTTCTATACAAATATCATACTTTTTTCGGATCAAACCTTCTGATCTTTCAGAAAAAACGGCGGATTCTCAATTCGATAGCAAAATAAAGTCCCGGTGGAACGATGCCGTCGGGACTTGCGCGAATTCGTGTGAATTATGGAACGGCGAATTCAGACCGCTTCGCGGGTCGTGTGACCGGCGGTCGTGAAATCCATCTCGGCGACGCGCGCGAGCGCGAAATGCCGCAGGACGGTCTGCCGCTGTGCGGCATCGGCGACGAACAACGCGGTGGAGAGCACCTCGCTGTCGAGGGCGGACGGAGCCGCTACCGAGACGATCCGGTTGTCGGTGACCGGTTTTCCGGTTCGCGGCGAACGGATATGTCCGCGGTTCGACGGCAGGTTGCCCGACGAGGAGAGGCAGAGGTCGTTCAGTCCGAAGAAGGTCATGTTCTCGCCGCGCCGTAACGGGTTCTCTACGCCGACCTGCCAACTGTCGCCGGACGGGTGGCAGCCGATCCCGCAGACCGAACTATTGCCGAAATTGACCAACGCGGTCGTGATTCCGGCGTTTTTCAACATGCCGAGAGCCTGTTGCAACGCGTATCCCTTGCCGTATCCCCCGAAATCGAAAATTGCGTCCGGACGCAGTTTGACGACCGCTTCGCAGGCGGGGTCGACCGCGAAACAAGACTCCCCGGCAAGTATTCCGGCGTTTGATCGCAATATCGAACGCCCCGCCGGTCATTTCGCGGTAACGCAGCGCATCGGCGAAAATCCCGAGCAACTCCGGATCGGCCGGGCATTTGTCATAGAACGTGTTCTGATTGATCTGCTACACGTCGCTCGCTTCGTCGAACCGGTTCAGGCGGTTCTCGATCCTCCGGATCTCCGCGGCGATGTCGTGGCACAATGCTGCAGCTTCATTTTCAGTCGGGCCGACCGTCAACAGGTCGAACCGGCTGTGCATCGCTTCGAACCATCCGTAGAACAGACCCGTTCCGTTCTGCATTTGCCGGAACGTATGGCTGACCGCATCTCCCATCCGTTACGCTTTCGCTTTTTCGTTACGTTTGCGGCAGCCGCCTTTCCCGCACACGAGTCGCAGGACGAGCCTGCCTGCCCAGCGGATCGGGATCAGCACGGCGTAAAGCAGCACGGACAACGGCAAGATTACGTACCACAACGACAGAAGTTCGCTCCAACTGGTTCCGTACTGGACGATGGCATAAGCGTTCCATGCCGTCAGCGCGGCTACGCAGCAGATCCATACGATTATTTCCCGGCGGATTTGCCGCCCCTTGATTACGATATCTTTCATAGTTCGTCGCTTTTGCGGTTACAGATAGTCGATGCGGTACTCTTCCGGGAACAGAATTTCCCGTTTTTCTTCGATGGCTTGCAGCCCGAGCAGCGACAGCACGGTCGCGTAGTAGCCCTCCTCGGCGATCATCGGCGGTTGTTCTCCGGTGATCGCGGCTTCGACGAACGCATCGACCGTGAAGCCGGTGCCGTCCAGGAAGTCGCGTTTCTTGCCGATGATGTATTCGCCGTGGTTCTTGCGGGCGATCTCGGGGTCCCAGCTCGGGCCGGCGAAAGAGACGGAACTGAAAATATCCTTCTCGATGTTGTTGATCATCTGCAAGAATCCGGGCATCGGCGGCGTCTTTTCGAAATAGTATTTGCCGACTTCGGGTTCGAGGGTTCCCAGGTTGCCCATAATCTGCTCTTCGAGCCCGTAGAACTGGTTTGATATGATCGAGTCGAAGGACATCCGCTTGCCGTTTTTGTACGTATACATCACGCCGACATTGTCCTCCACTTCGCGGCCGTCTTTCCAGTAGGTGATTCCCCCCTGTCCGTAGATCCGTTCGGGCAGCTCGCGCCAGATCCACGTTCCCATTTGGATCTGGTGGCAGCCCAACTCGGTCATCAGGCCGCCGGAGTATTCCTTGTAGTGCCGCCAGTTGATTTTACGCTCCAGTTCGGGCGACGGACGGGCCTGCGCCAGTCGCCGTTGCGGTTCCAGAACGTTTTGATCCCCTGTATTTCGCCGAACATTCCCGAAC
>VOFD01000488.1_pt1 | contig 10823 bp, 16 predicted proteins | sample 5384101 | NCBI WGS metagenome assembly VOFD01 (sample SAMN12384723, study PRJNA508395) | human gut metagenome | isolation source: healthy gut C | host: Homo sapiens
AGAGTGCGGAGATTGGTGCCCTCTATATTGTAAAAAAAACCGATTCCTGGGTGTAGAGAGTTTTATCTTGGAAATCCAATCGAAGCTGCCTCGTTAATCGGGTGTAAGGTTGCAGATGATGATTACACATTTACCGTCAAGCTTTGTGACAATGAAATTGATGACGATAACGAGCGATTCTCTTCTCAGTGCCTTAAACAAATGGCAGAAATGTTCGTTGGGAAGTATGGTTGTATTGGGGAAACCAGAGTCGCAAAAATTGTTTCAACTGAGATTGTTACAGATGAAAATAAGTGGGCAACATTACACGAGCGTTATCAATGGTTAAAAGCAACCGTCATAATCCCAAGGTCAAATGAAACAGAGCAACTAATTGAACAAATCGAGCATGGAGAAAAGCCAGAAATCAGCGTTGCGTGTTCTGTTAATACAAGTGCCTGCTCAATCTGCGGAAAAACAAACAGAAGTTGTACTCATAAACCAGGAGAATACTACGATGGTAAGTTGTGTTATATGACGCTATATTATCCGCGAGAAGTTTTTGAATGGGCTTTCGTAGAACCTGCAAAATCAGTTGAAGAGAAAAGACTTGTTGAACACCAGGTGATGAAGAAACTGGATCTGATGAAACTGGTGATCTGTACTATACAGTAGAAAAGGAGACAAACATGGATAATCATATTGGTGACACCACCGAAATGATGCGTCCCCGCATTTGTGAAGTGCTGGGAGTTGAGGTTGGAGAATGGTTTACTTACCCCGGAATGAGTACGTCTTTTCAAGTGACGGAGAACGGTTTCTTGAAGTGTGCTGTTATCCCTATCAATGGTTGGTCGGAGCAGGGAGAAGATACGCTGGACAATATGCTCCCCGCTTGTAGGAGCTGCAACCACTACAAAAGCAGATCCACCTTAGAAGGGTTCCGCAAAATGGTAGAAAATATGCCGACTGTTCTTATGCGTGACAGCGTTACATATAAGAACGCTGTTCGCTTTGGCCTGGTCACTCCTACTCCACACCCGGTTAAATTCTATTCTGAGCAGTTAGGACGGTGATAGCAAAGTGGCAAAATACAAAATTGGGATAACCGAGGCCGGTGATGCAGGGCTTGCCCTTTCCTGGACAAGTAAAATGAACCAAATCGACGGCGCAATCCTAATAACAAAATGTGTATCGCCAGATTTTTACGACGCTGCACTAAAAATATAAAGACAAGGTGATCATCCACACAACATTTACTGGCTTTGGTCATTCTGTTTTAGAGCCGTTTGTCCCAGCGCCATATGATGAATTTGATGCGATAACTACACTGGTCGGTGGCGGCTTCCCAAAGAGCAAAATTGTTGTAAGAATCGATCCAATCATTCCCACAAAGAAAGGCATTGAAACAGCGAAAAATGTCTTCCTGACATTTATTGACCACGGATTTAACAGATTCCGAATCAGTTTGATTGATATGTACCCTCATGTCAGAAGAAGATTTAAGAGCGCTGGCCTACCTCTTCCCTACGGAGAAAATGGCTTTACTCCAGACAAACAGCAGATTGCTCAAGCTAATCAGATGCTTCGAGATGTAAAATCTTACTTTTCTAATTCAAGACCGTTAGATAGTATTCGGATTGAATCATGTGCAGAACCCGGATTAACAGAAACTATTCAATGTGGCTGCATTTCTTCTTATGACTTAAAGCTGCTTGGCTTACATGATGATAATGCAGATCAATACGGATTCCAAAGAAAAAAACTGTATGTGTTACTCTGGGAAAATGGAACTGCTCAATCAAAAACATCCATGCACTCACCAGTGCCTATATTGCTATTGGAGATATCCAGGATGGCAAAGAAAGCCACAGTAGAGATATCACAGATATGTGAGGGAATGCAAATGCCTTGTTATAAATCCGGTGGCTGCGGAGCATATGAAATGCTATCATGCAATGAATGCCCAGCCAGCAAACCTGAATACCTTTTTTAAGAAGCAAACACCCATGCGATGGGTGCGATCATGGTTGGGGAACCGCAAACGAAAATGGAATTGAAGTTTGCAACGATACCTGTAAAGAGTTCAAAGATTGGAGTGAACAACAGGCAATGTCAAAGCTTTGTGGTCAATGTAATAAAACAGACGGTATGTGCCATACCAGCAATCCGCCAAAGGTAAAATGCACTGTGACCGGAGAATTTCATCTATACGATGACAAGTGCAATATTAAGTCGCCAAGAATTTGTGATGTTCTTGGAGTTGAACAGGGAGAAAATTTTGCATCACATATACATCTCATGCCACAAGAATAACACGAACCTGCCGCATAGATGAAAATGGCGATATTGTAAGCGACGAAGGTAGGCTCCCAGCAGAAGCTTTAAGCCAGATTATTAACTACCCAGAGCGTATTGTAAAAACGACTCCGCTTTCTGGTAAGGAAATTGAAGCTATTAAAGCAATCAAGAACCTATTCCCAACTGCGGAATATGTAGAACACATCAAGAACAGCGATATTGTAGGCATTGGCAATAGTGAAAATGGTTGGATTGCCGACATCAACAACGCCCTCTTCCCTTCTCTAAAGCCTGGAGATCACATTGATATCGATGGTGCTTGTAGGAGGTTTGGGATATGAGTAAAGCCTTTATCGTTCTCTGGATGATTTTCTTCCATATCGTTGATGACTACTACCTACAAGGGTGGCTGGCCTCTGCAAAGCAAAAAAGAAATGGTGGAAGGACAATGCTCCGCAGCATCTATACAAATACGACTACATCTGGGCGCTCTAATGCACAGTTTCAGTTGGGCATTTATGATTATGCTTCCTATCGCTGTTACCATGTCGTTCAACGTAGAGTGAATTTATTTTCTTAAATCTTACGAAAGGAGAGAATGTCATGGCCGGCCAGAAACGAACCGACAATAAGGGGCGTATCCTTAAAGACAATGAAACCCAGCGCAAAGATGGGACTTATCGTTTCACATACACTGACGCAGATGGCAAGAGACATGATGTATACAGTAGACGGCTTGTGCCAACTGACCGTCTTCCTCCTGGTTGTAAAGACGATTTGAGTCTCAGAGAAAAGGAACGGAAAATCCTCCGTGACCTTGAAGACGGTATCAAAGCTACCGTAGAAAACAGAGCCACTTTGAATGACCTCTTCAATCTTTATATTTCCAATAAACCAGAGCTGAAGCAATCCACCCGCGCCAACTATCTCTATATGTATAAGAAGTATGTCCAGGACGATATTGGCAAGAAGAAAAAATCTCAAGCATCAAGTATTCAGATGTCAAGGCTTATTATAACCGCCTCATCAGAGAACGAGGCTTTAAGCCAAATTCTATGGAGATCATTCACACCATCATCCACCCTGTCTTTACGATGGCCGTGCGTGATGGTTATATCCGTATCAATCCCGCCACCGGCGCTATGGCAGAAATCAAGAAAAGCAACAATTGGGAAAAGCCAAAGCGTCACGCTCTGACCAAAGCAGAACAGTCAGCTTTCATCGACTATATTAAAAACAGCAAGATTTATAACCACTGGCTCCCGCTCTTTACTGTTCTCCTGGGAACTGGTTGCCGCATCGGGGAAGTTATAGGCTTGCGCTGGGAAGACTGCGACTTTGAAGACGGGATTATCAGTATCAACCACAACATGGTATATCGGAAATATGAGGGTGAATCCAAAGCCCGTTTCCATATTGAAACGCCAAAGACAGAGGCCGGCACCCGTATCGTCCCCATGCTGGAAGAAGTCAAAGAGGCGCTGCGCACAGAATGGGCAAAGCAAGGAATCATAGGCTTTAACGAGTCCATTATAGACGGCTATACGGGATTTATCTTTCAAAATCGGTATGGCGATCCACTATCCCCTCACAGCGTCAACCGCGCCATTGACCGCATTTGTGCTGCCTATATCGAAGACGAAACTATTCAGGCCGACAGAGATGGCCGCGATCCCGTTCTGATCCGCCACTTCTCTGCCCATAATCTCCGTCACACATTCTGCACCAGGTATTGCGAGGTTGAGAAAAATATCAAAGCCATTCAGGAGATCATGGGACACGCTGACATTGAAACCACCATGAACATCTACGCTGAAGCCACAAAGGAGGTAAAGAAACAATCCTTTGCGAATCTCGAAGGTAAAATCAAGATATCTTGATGGGAGGGATTTTTTGTGGGCAAACTCGTTGACTTATCTGGTAGGACATTTGGCCTACTTACTGTTTTGCAGAGAGTAGAAGACCGCAAGCCTGGTCGCCCCATGTGGCTTTGTCAATGCGAGTGTGGGAATACCGTCGTTGTATCGTCTACTAATTTACTCAAAGAAAATGGAACAAAGTCATGTGGGTGCCTGCGACACAAGCAATCTCCCACCCTCATTGATTTAACTGGTGAAGTCTTTGGAAAACTCACTGTAATCCAGAAAGATATTGCCACTGAAAGCGGAAAGGCAAGGTGGATTTGCAAGTGTGAATGTGGCAACACGGTATCCGTTCTATCAGACAGTCTTAGAAAAGGTAAAACCAGATCCTGTGGTTGCTCCCAGTTCCAGCTCAAACATGACCTTACAGGCCAGACCTTTGGATATCTCAAAGTAATCGAGCCAGTGGAGAATAAACGGATCGCCGGCAATGAAACCAGATGGAAGTGTCTCTGCCAAAACTGTGGTCGTACAGTGGAGGTCGGCAGCTATTGGCTGCGGCACAGCAATCCATACGGACATTGTAAATGCACCAGATTTAATAAGCCCAAATAAAAGCCCGTAGACGGCTCTCAGAGCGCTCAATGCCTTTACTGGTGAAACTACACTCCTAAAGCTTAATCGTCGCTCCTGGGCTATCCTGGGCGGCTCACGAGAAAAAAATAGGGTACAGATTTCCTCAACGGATTTCTGTACCCTAAATTTATACTGAAAGTTTCTGAACGAGGGAATGATCCTCCTGAATCAGATACATCAGTTTCTTTGCTGTAGGTGTCGGGGTGCTCTTCCCGCTTTCCCACGCCTCAACTGTACGACAGGACACTCCCAAAATCTCGGCAAAAGATTTTTGAGTCATGGACAAAGAAGCTCGAATCTCAACCACATTTATTGTCGGAAGAGATCTCTTTCTCGCAAATGTTTCCGCAGCAGCCTTGCCCTTCTTGTGTGCAAGCGCTTCCTGCAACCCATCCATAACACCAGAGAAGAAGTCAATGTCCTTAAAGTTATTCTCAACTTCTTCCATGGTAAGCGAAGATTTCAGTCGCAAATCAGACATTCTAATCACTCCTTCCGAATTTCTTCAACCATTTTGCGAATTGCCTTTTTCTGATCGGATGTAAGATTCTCCTGTACATTCTTAGGATATGCAAAAAGCAGATATAAATGCTCCTGCTCATACACATCCAAATAGATTATCCTGCCTCCGCCACGCTTCCCACGCCCCTCTAACTGAATACGCATTTTGCGTGCTCCGCCTGTTCCTTCAATTACATCACCAAGTTGAGGGTTTTCCAAAAGAGCCGTTTCAAGTGCAGGGAGGCTATCATCATCAAGCCCCATAGCTTTCCAACACCTACGAAAAGGCTCAGTATAAACAAAAGTCCTTGTCATTTCAATTCACCCATCCAACTACGATTTTATCGTACTTATATGATATACGATATTATCGTAGTTGTCAAGAGTAAAACAGAAAAAATAGGGAGCCAGCACTAAGCCAGCTCCCATTGGGAAACCCATTTTGTTCTCCCCTGGTTGTCCCAGGTCATTAGCTCGACCTCACGGCCTAATGTTTTGATTTTACGACACCCTTGAGCGGCGCACTGTCATTAGCAGTCCATCAAAGTGGGCATCAACCCAATACGAAAGTTAAATGTCTCACTCTTTCGAGCTGACAAGATATTGCGGTGGTTTTCTTTCAGCTTTCGCCTAAGTCAGTCCGTGGATACCACCAACCCTTGATGTGACTCCACAGCTAACGGAAGGAAAATCCAACTGACCCCGCTAACTGCTTCAACGTCAGACGGACACTCGCAGGAGCCGTCTACTAATCATAGTATACGCTTCACCCCTTGTTTTTGCAACAAGAAGTTTGAACCCAATTTTAGAAGAGGTGATCCACCACCGTAATGATGTACCGCCTCTCCAATGACTGATTTTTCCGTTGTCTGCCAACCATCGACTCCTTCATCCGCCAATCGTCGGATTTCTGTCGCATCGCTTTCTTGCTGCCTCACGGCTCTTAATGTGCAAGCCCACGATCTGCGTTTACGCTGTTCGCAGAGAGCGTCAGATTTTAGGTGTCAGTCACACCACTTGGCACGGGTTTAATGTCTCCGTACCGACATCTCCTTGACCGAAGGCGTTGCCCATCTCGCTGCGGCAGATGAAGAGCTCGAAGCGCTCGGTGAGGCGGGGGTCCTTGGGAGACCGCTTGGCCAGGGGGGAGACGTCCACCGGGTGCATGGTGATGAAGGTGGGCTGGACGAGCTTCTCCTCCACCTTCTGGTCGAAGACTCATACAGGGCGTTGCCCCAGGTCTTTTCGGCCGTCTCCGGCAGCTCGACGCCAATCGACTTGGCAGCAGCGACGGCCTCCTCGTCGGAGGTGATGGCCATAAAGTCCAGGCCGGTGTACTGCTTCACTGCCTCGTGCATAGGCAGGCGGGGCCAGCCGGGAGTCAGGTCCAGCTTCTCGCCCTGCCACTCCAGCTGGTAGGTACCCAACAGCTTCTGGGCGGCGGAGGTCAGCAGATCCTCAAAGAGATCCATCATGTCGTTGAATCGGCGTAGGCCTGATACAGCTCGACGGTGGTGAATTCCGGGTTGTGCTTCGGATCCATGCCCTCGTTGCGGAAAATGCGGCCGAGCTCGTACACGCGGTCAAGGCCGCCGACAATGAGACGCTTGAGCGGCAGCTCCGTGGCAATACGCATATACATGTCGATGTCCAGGGTATTGTGGTGGGTGATGAAGGGACGGGCCGTGGCGCCGCCGGAGATGGTGTTCAGGCACCGGCGTCTCGACCTCCATAAAGCCGCGCGCGTCCAAAAAGTCGCGGACGTGCTTGATGAACTGGGAGCGCAGCACGAAATTCCGCTTGACCTCGGGGTTCATGATGAGGTCGACGTAGCGCTGGCGGTAGCGCAGCTCGGTGTCCTTGAGGCCGTGAAATTTCTCCGGCAGCGGCAGAAGGGACTTGCTGAGCAGGGTCACATCCTCCACCCGGATGGACATCTCCGCCCCGCTGGGTGCGGAACACCACGCCCTTGACGCCCACGATGTCGCCAATGTCAAACTTCTTGAAGCGGGCATACTCCGCCTCATCCATCTCGTCCCGGCGGGCATACAGCTGGATGCGCCCGACTTGTCCTGCAGATCGCAGAAGGACACCTTGCCCCCAGGCGGACAGAGCTGCCGTCAGAGGGCTCCTCCTCGATGACCACATAGTTGGACAGGATGTTCTCCACCTCCGCAATGCGGGAGTAGAGCTTGCCCTGCTCGTTCTTGGCCTCGTCGTACTCGCTGTTCTCCGACAGATCGCCGAAGGAACGGGCCTCCTTGATCAGCTCGGCCACTTCCTTCTCCCGAACTGTCTTCAGATAATTCATCTCGTCCTGAAGCTCTTTCAGGCGCTGGGGGGCTGAGTTTATATTCCTTTGCCATGACTCGTTGCACACCTTTCAGACCGCTCTCCGGGGCGGCCCCGGGGCGGATGATCGTTCCAGAATATGAAAATGGGTATATGGATGCAGTATGTGCTATTATAGTGTTTTCGGCTCCGTCTGTCAAGTAAATTCTAGGTCAGTGCGCTCCAGACGCCCTGTCTCCCACAGGATCTCCAGCAGGGGCAGCCACTGGCCCTCCTTCTGCCGCTCTAAGCCGGGGACCGACACCGCCAGCCCCGCCAGATCCGCTTCCGGCCCAAACAGGGAGAGGACCGCCTGCCCCGCCTCCTCCGCCCGGGGATCGAAGCGGATGGCCGCCTGGACGCCGGCCCAGTCCGGCCGCAGGGCCACACCGTACTGTCGGTGGAGGTAGCGTTCCAGCTCCCCGCCGGTCTGTACGGAGAGGCACAAATCCCGCACCCTGGGGCACAGCTCCTCCGCCGCCCGGACCAGATCCCGCTCCGCCCGGTTCCCCCGCAGGGCCACCGCCGCCCGCAGCGGGTCCTCCCCTTGGCGGCGCAGCAGCGCCAGAGCCATAGGAGCGGCGCAGGACCGGAGCAGGGGCAGGGGGTCCACAGGGCGCAGGTCGGCCCGGCTCAGCTCCTCCCAGAAGGGGAAATCCTCCGGCACCAGCACCCGTGCCGCCCCCTGCCGGACCAGCCGCCGGGCCGCCCGTCCCGCCCGTCTGCGGGCCCAGAACCCCTCCGGGTCCAGCGCCACTCGGAGCACCGGCACCCCATGGAGCGGGGCCCGGACCACCTTAGTCCCCTTCCCGTCCCTCTGGTACACCACCTGTCCCAGCACGCCCCTCACCTCCCCCACAGCATATGCCGCCGCCGTCCCCGCCTATGCCTCCGGGGCACTGAAAGGCGGCGGGTCTGCCCCCGCCGCCTGAGATTGTCGAAAAAGTGGCAAAGCCACTTTTTCGAGAAAGATGCAGTCTGCCGCGCGCAGGGTTTGACCGCCTGCGGCGGACAACCCTCACATTTGCAGCCTGAGCAGTGTTTTCCCCGATGCACAGGTCGCCGGGGAAAACGGATCTAAACTGGGTTCGCGCCTGCGGGCGCGAACTCTGCGAGGCTTTTTCCACAAGCTGAGGCGGCGGGCCTGTGCCCGCCGCCTGAAGTCTCTGTCTGTGTCCCCTATTTCTCCCAGGGGACGTCATTTTTCTTGTGCTGGGGCGTCCTGTGCTCCAGCAGGCGGCGGGCGGCCTCCCGCTCCTCCTCGCAGTGATTGCTCCAGGTCTCCCCGTCCGCGATCTTCCGCAGGCGCTTCTCGCTGTACGAGGCATAGTCTTTCATGGCTATCTGGACCCGTTCCTCCCGCTGCTGTTCCAGCCGCTCCTCATGTCTCCGGGCTCTCTCTGCCTTCTCCCGCTCCTCCTCCTGGCGGCGGGCCACCCATTCCTCCTCCGCGCAGAAGCGCAGGGCCCGGCAGCGGTCGCAGGAAAACAGCTCCACCGGGATGGCTCCCTCTGCCCAAGCGTTGGCATCCCGTCCGAACAGAAAACCGTCGCTTACAGCTCCGGTTCGGAGGTATTCCATCCCCAGGCTTTGAAAGATCCCGCCGCAGGGACACCGCATCTCTTCCATGCCGCGCTCCCCTCTCTCAGCTCACAGTGTAGCTCACGCTCTTGCCACTGGCCCGCAGTGTAAAGGTAGAACCTCTAAAATAGTTCAGGGGGTCCTGACGCTGTCCGTTCAGGCGTACCTCAAAGTGGAGGTGGTTTCCGGTGGAGGAACCGGTGGTCCCCACCAGGCCGATGGTCTGTCCCTGGGTCACCTTATCTCCCTCACTGACCAGCCGCTTGCTCATATGGGCGTAGAGAGTGCTCTCTCCGTTGGCATGGCTGATGACCACATAGTTGCCGTAGGAGCTGTTGTAGGTGGAGGTGAGGACCACGCCGCTCTTGGCGGCCCAGATGTCCGTTCCGCCGGCGGCGGCGATATCCACTCCGGTGTGGTTGTTGGGCCGCCCGGTGACCGGTGTGCGTACGGCTGCCAAACAGGGAGGTAATGGTGGTGGCATAGCTGGGCCACTTGAAGCCCTTTTCACTGACGATGGTCACGCCCTGGGCAGCCAGCTGGGCCTGGAGCTCCCGCTCTTTCCGGGCGATCTCGTTGTCCATGGCCTTGGCCGCCGCCTGGAGCTTGGCCTCCATGGCCTCCAACTCGTCCTCCTGGCTGCTGATCTGACTGATGAGGGCGTCTACCTCCGCCTGCTGGCTCTTCAGCCTGGCTTTGGCGTCCGCCTGCTTCTGCCGGGCCTCCTCCTGGGCGGTGCGGGCCTCCTCCAGCTCCGCCTTCTCCTGCTCGATCTGGGCCTGGGTGGCCAGCAGCTCGTCCATGATGGCATTGTCATAGGCCATGATCTCCTCCACCATCATGAAGCGGTCCAGCATGTCAGAGAAATCCTCCGCGTTAAAGAGGATGGCCCAATAGGAGACCTCCCCCTCCTCCTCCATATAGCGCACCCGCTCACAGAAGAGCTGATACTGCTCCGCCTCCTGCTGCTCCAGCTGAGCCAGTTCGTCCTCCTTCTGGGAGATCAGCTCGTCATATTTGGCGATCTGTGCGTCGATGTTGTTGATCTCCGACTGGATCACGTTGATCTGCTGCTCCAGCAGGCTCTTCTGTTCCAATGCCTCATCCTTGTCGGCGGCGATGGCGTTTAACTGGGCCTGGATCTCCTTTTTGCTGCTGCTCCAGCTCGCCGGCGCTCTCCTTCAGCGCATCGATCTCCGCCTGAGTCACGGCGGAGGCCGGCATGGACACCGCCCCTGGCAGAGCCAGCAGAAAGGAGGCGGAAAAGAGGACCACCAGCGCCAGGCTGATGGCGGGGATAGCGCGTCTTTTCATGGGCCGCCTCCCTCAGTGGACGAAAATATTGGCTACGATGGGCAGCAGCATCAGCAGGGCCATGATCCCTGCCAGCACTGCCATCACGATCCTCTGTGTCTTTTTTCTCATACCTGCTTCTCCTTATCTCATACCTGAAGGAACTTCCGGATGGCCACCACCGAGCCGCCCACACCGATCACCAGTCCCACGCCGCAGAAGACCAGCACGATGTTCCCCGCCATGGAGGCGTAGGACAGAACGGTGATCAGGCTCAGGCCGTTGGTCTGGAGGATCAGTCGGGAGACCGCCTCATACAGCCCCCATTGGATGAAGAAA
>VOFD01000602.1_pt1 | contig 10816 bp, 11 predicted proteins | sample 5384101 | NCBI WGS metagenome assembly VOFD01 (sample SAMN12384723, study PRJNA508395) | human gut metagenome | isolation source: healthy gut C | host: Homo sapiens
CTGGCACCACCGGAGCGACGCGTTCTCTTCCATTGGTACCGCGGCGGGAATCGGCGGAGCTATCCTGCTGGGCGAAGACTGGCGGGTGCTCGTGGACTTTACCGATTCCGACCGCCTGGAGGCTCAGCTGAGGCGGCACAAGGAGGAACACGGCGGATGGGACTGCATCGTGCATTGCGCGGGCGTGACCAAATGCCTGGACAAGGCAGACTTCGAGATAGGGAACTATTGGGCTACGCGCCATTTCATCGAGGTGCTGTCGAGGCTCGGCATGGTGCCGCGCCAGTTCGTCTACCTCAGTTCGCTGAGCGTGTTCGGAGCCATACACGAGGCGGATTATGCGCCTATCCGTGAGGAAGACACGCCCTGTCCCAACACGGCATACGGGGTGAGCAAGCTCCATGCCGAGGAGTATATCCGTTCCTTGCAGGATTTTCCTTACGTGATATTCCGCCCCACGGGCGTGTACGGCCCGCGTGAGAAGGATTATTACCTGATGGCGCAATCCATCGCGCGGCACGTGGACATCGCCGCGGGCTTCCGCAGGCAAGACCTTACGTTCGTGTATGTAAAGGACCTGGTGCAGGCCGTCTGTCTGGCGGTAGAGCGGGAGGTGACGGGACGCGCCTATTTCGTGAGCGACGGGCAGGTGTACAGCAGCCGTACGTTCTCGGACTTGATTTGGAACGAATTGGGCAAGCCCTGGCTGGTGCGCTTTACGTGTCCCCTGTGGCTTTTGAAAACGATATCGTATGTGGCGGGAAACGGGGCGAAGCTCGCGCGCAAGACCTCGACGCTCAATCCCGACAAGTACCGCATCATGAAGCAACGCAACTGGCGGTGCGACATCGCCCCGCTGGAGCGGGAACTGGGGTACCGTCCCCGTTATCTGCTGGAAGAAGGAGTAAAAGAAACAATCGAGTGGTATAAGAAAGAAGGATGGCTATAAAATTATTCGAACGGGTAGAGAGTGGGAAGGGGCTGTTTGCGGTAGAGACCATCAGCCTGATATATAATGCGCTGACCAGCTTTTTGATATTGTTGCTGTATGCGCGCATGGACCATCCGGGCACGATGCTGCTGGAACGGGCGGGCATCGTGGCGCTGACCTTTACGCTGATTTATCTTTATCAGGCGTTTCCGTGCCGCCTGACGGCGTTTATCCGTATGGTGGTGCAGATGAGCCTTTTGGCATACTGGTATCCCGACACGTTCGAGTTCAACCGCCTTTTCCCGAACCTCGACCATATCTTCGCCAGCAACGAGCAGGCGATGTTCGGGTGCCAGCCCTCGGTGGAGTTCAGCAAGCATTGCCCTTCGATATGGTTCAGCGAGCCTTTCAACATGGGGTACTTCTTCTATTATCCGATGATGCTCATCGTGGTGGTGTATTATTTCGTGAAGCGTTTCGAGTGGTTCGAGAAGATTTGCTTCGTATTGGTCACCTCGTTCTTCATCTATTACTTTATCTACATCATGCTGCCCGTGGCGGGCCCTCAGTTCTATTTCCCTGCTATCGGCATGGATAAGGTGAACGCGTGCGATTTCCCCGCCATCGGCGATTATTTCAATACGAACGACTATCTGATACCCGGCCCGGGTTTCGACCAGGGTTTCTTCTTCAATCTGGTTGAGGCTTCGCAAGAGGTGGGGCGAGCGCCCTACGGCGGCTTTCCCCAGCTCGCACGTGGGCATATCCACCATTGTGATGATTATGGCGTGGCGCGTAAGCAAGCGGCTGGCGTACATCTTGTTGCCTTTCTACGTCCTGTTGTGTTGCGCCACGGTCTATATCCAGGCGCATTACCTCATCGATTCCCTCGTAGGCTTTTTCTCGGCGTTCTTCGTCTACCAGCTTGCCACGCTGATGTACAAGCGCTGGTTCATCACGCCGGCGTTCAAGCTGATGGGATAATTTGATTGAACACAGAGACTCAGAGACACGGAGAAATAATTATATAACCGGTGCTTTGCTTCGTGAACGCTGTTCTCTTAAATAAATAAAACTTTGTGCCTTTGTGTCTCTGTGTTCAATAAAAAACAATTTATCTGTAACCTTTTCCATACATTTGCGTCTAAAGGGTAAAGAATAACATTAAAAACGAATCAGAACGTATGAAAACATTGAGTATGACATGGGCATCGTGCGCCGTGGCATTGATGCTTACCGTATCCGGATGCTATGCCGGAGGAAGAAACGTGGTGAAACCCAGTAAGAATTATGTGACCGAAAAAGTCTCGATAACGGATATTGACGCTATCCGCTCTTCTTCTTCGGTCGATGTAGTCTATACCCAGGCTCCGGGCACACCCTATGCCGAGATTTATGCGCCCGACAATATCGTGCCGCTCGTCAAGGTGGAACAAGAGGGAAAAGCCTTGAAGATAGGCTTCAAGAGCAACACGTCCATTCAGGGAAGGTATAAGTGCGAGGTGCGGGTATTTGCCCCCGAAGTGACTTCGTTCTCCACTTCCAGCGCTTCGGACATCACCTTGGCAAACGGCTTGAAGACCTCGAAGCCCGTTACCCTGAAAGCATCGAGCAGCGGGGACATCGACGCTTCGTCCGTCCAGTGCGGCGACCTGAGCATGACCACTTCGAGCAGCGGGGATATCAAGGTGGGCACCATCGCTTGCGGCATGCTTGCCCTGGATACACAGAGCAGCGGAGATATCAAAGTGACTTCGGCTACATGCACGGGAGCTGCAATCGAGTCGAGCTCATCGGGCGATTGCGTCGTGTCGGAAATGGCTTGCTCGGGCGACGTGAAGGCTCTTCGAGCGACATCAAGCTGGCGGGTACGTGCCGCAACGCTTCGTTCAGCGCCAGCTCGGCGGGAAACATCTATGCCAAAGACCTGCTTGCCAAGGACGTAGAGGCGCGGGCTTCTTCGGCAGGCGATATCGAATGCAACGCGAGCGGTGTGCTCTCCACTTCGGTATCGAGCGCGGGAGGCGTGCGCTATAAAGGCGAGCCGGCACGTGTGGAAGGGAAAATCAAAGGCGTGTCGAAGCTTTGATTGGAAAATAAAAAAGAGTTAAGCTTTTGAAGCTTAACTCTTTTTTCGTACCCAGACCCGCATTTGAAATAATTAAAGTGGGGAAAATGTGGGTAAAAAGAAAAACGCAGAAAAACACAACAATATAACTATATATCAATCATTTACAATTATATTAAATTTTAATCCGAATTAATCCGATTGCAAATTATTTAGCAGATGTGGGGAAAATGTGGGGAAAATATCTATATTTGCATCCAGATAGATATTTAACCTGTAAGCCTATGAAAGTAACTTTCATCATTAAAAAAGCGGCAAAACGGTATGATACTGAATCAACCGCAACTATTTATATCCGTCTGAGAAATGGAAGACTGCTTGATTCTGTTGCTCCTACCCAGCTTTCAATCAATCCCAACCTGTGGGATGACAAAGCAGAGTGTGTAAAAACAAAAGCTGTCTGCAACGAAGATTTAAGGACTGGTATAAATGAAGAGATACGAAAGCTGAAAACCTATGTGGAAAAATCCTTTCATACGGAAAAAGAATCCGTTGATAAAGAATGGCTGAAACTGACCTTAGACAGATATTATCATCCTGAAAAGTATTTCACACCGGAAGAGATTGCCATCAAGCCAACTTTCGGAGAGCTGTTTGACAGTTTTCTGGAAAAGCATCCGTTATCGGAAGTAAGGAAAAAGAATTTCAGGGTGGTAAAAAGAGCCTTATTGCGTTATGAACTGTATGTACGGGAAACCAAAAGAGGGCAAAAGGCTTTGTTCTTGATGTTGATACCGTCACACCTGAAACGCTTCGGGACATGTGGGACTTCTTCGAGAACGAATACCAATATTATGAATTGTACCCGAGCATTTATGAAGCCATTCCAGAAAAGAGAACTCCGCAACCACGTGGAAAAAACACTCTGATAGACTGCTTTTCAAGAATACGCACATTCTTTCTGTGGTGTTTCGACAACAAGCTGACCTCCAACAGACCGTTTGACAAGTTTCCGATAGAGGAATGCAAATACGGAACTCCTGTTTATATCAACCTTGAAGAAAGGGACAGGATTTTCAATGCTGACCTGTCAGCTACCCCACAGCTGGAGATACAGAGGGACATCTTCATTTTCCAGACACTTATAGGATGCCGAGTAAGCGACCTGTACAGAATGACCAAACTGAACGTGATAAATGAAGCCATTGAATACATACCGAAGAAAACCAAAGAGGGCAATCCTGTAACGGTACGTGTACCGTTGAACGACAAGGCAAAGGAAATTCTCGAACGGTATAAAGACCATGAGGGAAAACTTCTGCCGTTTATTTCCGAACAGAAATATAATGAGGCAATAAAAAAGATATTCAAACTTTCAGGAGTGGACAGGATTGTCACTATATTAGACCCGTTGACACGTGATGAAGTCAAAAAACCGCTTTATGAAGTGGCAAGCAGCCACCTTGCAAGACGCACCTTCATCGGTAATATTTATAAGAAGGTGAAAGACCCGAATCTTGTTTCGGCACTGTCGGGACACAAGGAAGGCAGCAAGGCTTTCAGACGGTACAGGGATATTGACGAAGAGATGAAGAAAGACCTCGTTAAACTTTTTAGACTAAACCTATATGGGACAACAGGAATATGACAATTTCAAAAGACTGATAAGGGAGTGGCTTGACAGCCACCCCGATGAATATGCGGCTTTCGTAGAAGAAATGAACGATAAGGAGTTCAAGGGATTTGTCAAGGTTTTCAAGGTTGCCACAACCTTGGTACCGAGATACAAGGAAGCCACACGCAGACGGATCGGAGACGACAAAATCTCCGATTTCGAGGAACTGGAGAATGTGCTTCTGGATTCTGACCTTGCCCAAAAGATTGTAAACGAGTTCCATCATTCAAAAAGGCGGAGCATCATACCTGCCATGCTCGCATGGCTGTACTACGGACGGAGCTATGAGTGCATGGTGGAACAGGGAGAGGAACTGGCCAAAAGAAAAGGTATTACCGGACTATACAAATGGCTTGTTTCCTACATGGTCAGGTTCATCATCAAGAAGAGCATCAGCAGCGGCATGAGAACCAAAGAGGACTGGGTGGCTTTCAGAAAGCAGCAGAAAGCCATTGAGGAAAACGACCTCGTGGAATGGTCTATTGAAGATGAAGAAGACATTGAAGAAACCGAAACGGAAGATACGGACAGCCTGCAGCAGGGACAGCCCAAGAGTGCCGGACGAAAAGCCGACACACGTACCCTGCCGGAGCTGCTGATAGAGAACAGGGATGTCATTCTGGAAAGAATCGGAACAAGGCTGAAAACGCATACGACCGAAACGGACATCGCACGTCTGTACATCGCACTGGTGGAATACCGTTACATGCGCCCCTGTCCCATAAAGACTTTCCGGAACGCACTGCAACAACAATACACAGACCTCAGCATCGTACACGAAAGGGGAATACAGAAAGCGTACAGGAACCTTACCACACCTTTCGGAGGCAGCAAAAAACTGATAAAGGACATCGGGGAAGACCATGTTGCCATAGAGGAATTGAAGGCTTATCTATCCGCTTGAAATTCGTTTAATTCGTTTTTGGATTTTACGAATTTAACGCATTGAATTCCATTGATTTACGATTATTTTTCGTTATATATTTGTGCCACTATCCTAATCGGGGTAGTGGCTTTTCGTTTATAATACTGCCGAAACGGGAAGTCTTACAACCGGCAGTTTCAACAAGCCTATGACAGACCTGATGGCAATTATCCAGAATGGAAACGGCAACATCAAACTGGAAGTGACAGGCGAAGACCTGCTCATGTTTTCAAACCAGCTGATAAGCCGTGCCAAGCATGAACTCTCCACCGCCATTGCGGAAGCGAGAAAGGAAAAGTACCTCACAAAGGAGGAAGTGAAGAAAATGTGCGATGTGTGCGACACCACCCTTTGGCACTGGGCAAAGAAGAACTATCTGAAACCCGTAAAGGTGGGGAACAAGGTCAGATACCGACAGTCGGACATACAGAAAATCCTGGGTGAACGCAATCCTTCAATCTGAGCCTATGAAAGAGGAAGAATACATGCGTGTGGGAACGACACTGTACAAGGTCGTAAACCAGCCCTGCGCCAGCGGAGGGTATGAGAAAAGACGTGTGATATGGAACAACAGCACACTCAGGCAGGACTACGGGAAGAATTATCTTGCGACCGTCCCGAAGTATGACGGATTCTGTACCGTTCCCGACCATCTGAACTACCGGAAGGAGATTGACGGTTTCCTGAATCTGTACGAACCGATAGAACATACTCCGCAGATAGGGGATTTTCCGAACATACGTTCTCTGGTGCTTCACATTTTCGGTGAGCAGTACAATCTGGGACTGGACTATCTGCAACTGCTGTTCCTGCAGCCGTTGCAGAAACTTCCCATACTCCTGCTGGTATCGGAAGAGAGGAACACGGGCAAGAGTACGTTCCTTAATTTCCTGAAAGCCGTATTCGGGGATAACGTGACATTCAACACCAACGAGGATTTCCGGAGCCAGTTCAATTCCGACTGGGCCGGAAAGCTGCTCATTGTCGTGGACGAGGTGCTGCTCAACCGCAGGGAAGACAGCGAGCGGTTGAAGAACCTGAGCACTACTTTCAATTACAAGGTGGAAGCCAAAGGGAAAGACCGCACGGAAATAGCCTTCTTCGCCAAGTTCGTATTGTGTTCAAACAACGAGTACCTGCCTGTAATCATAGACGCAGGGGAAACACGATACTGGGTAAGGAAGATAAATCCGCTGCAGAACGATGACACGAATTTCCTGCAAAAGCTGAAAGAAGAAATTCCTGCCTTCCTGTTCTTCCTGACACAAAGGGAGCTTTCAACGGAAAAGGAAAGCCGTATGTGGTTCAACCCGAAGCTGACACATACGGCAGCCCTGCAGAAAATCATCCGGAGCAACCGCAACCGTCTGGAGATAGAAATGGCTGAACTGTTCCTTGACATCATGTCAAACATGAATGTGGAAAGCGTATCATTCTGCCTGAACGACCTCATGACACTGCTTATCTATTCGCAGGTAAAGGCAGAGAAACATCAGGTGCGGAAAGTGGTTCAGGAAGTATGGAAGCTGACTTCCGCACCGAACTCGCTTTCCTACACCGCCTATGAGATTGCTCCCCACCGTGACTGCCACTACGAGACGAAAAGGAAAATAGGAAGGTTCTACACGATAACCAAGGAACAGCTGACCGCTATATGATTATTTTGATGAAATGATGAATACAGTATATAATACACTGTATTATAGTATAATACAAGTTCATCATTCATTCATCGGAATATAATGCTGATGAAAAGAGAAATCATCATTTTTTTGGCAAGCAGTCTGATGAAAAAAGATGAAGCGTTACCATTCTGTATAACAGCTTATTACAAGCAAAATTCATCAAATCATCGTTTTTTCACTCATCACAAAACCGTACGAAAATGACAACAGAAGAAGCAAAAAAGATAAGAATCGCAGACTATCTGCACAGTCTGGGGATTCCCCAGTAAAGCAGCAGGGGGTAAACCTCTGGTACAAATCCCCGTTCAGGGAAGAGAACGAGCCCTCATTCAAAGTAAACACAGAACGTGAACAATGGTTCGACTTCGGTCTGGGAAAGGGGGGCAACATCATCGCACTGGCGGCACACCTCTACGCAACGGAGAGTGTTCCGTATATCCTGAAACGCATAGAGGAACAGACACCGCATGTCCGTCCCGTACCTTTCTCTTTTCACAGGCAGTCTGCCACCGAGCCGAGTTTCCAGCAGCTTGACATCGTGCAGCTGTCTTCTCCTGCCCTGCTCTCTTACCTGCAGGAAAGGGGAATAAATACGGCACTGGCGAAAAGAGAATGCCGTGAGGCACACTTCACCAACAACGGTAAACGGTATTTCGCCATTGCCTTTCCGAACATATCGGGCGGATATGAAATCCGCAACCGATATTTCAAGGGCTGCATCGCACCGAAGGAAATATCACATATCAGACAATCGGGAGAGCCGAGAAAAGCATGTTACGTTTTTGAGGGGTTCATGGACTACCTTTCCTTTCTGACACTAAGGCTTGAAAGCTGTCCGCAATTCCCCGATTTCAACAGACAGGACTACATGGTCCTGAACTCTGTTGCCAATGTTTCCAAGGCACTCTATCCGCTGGGCAGCTATGAGCGCATCCACTGTTTCCTTGACAATGACCGTGCAGGAATGGAAGCCCTGCAGCAAATCCGAAAGGAGTATGACAATACCAGATATATACGTGACGCTTCACACATATACAGCGGATGCAATGACCTGAACGAATACCTGCAAAAACAGGCAGAGACAAAGAAACAGGCTCAATCCATCAAAGTGAAGACACCGCCAAATAAACCGGGAGGCTTTCGGTTATAGCCCACTATAACTACACGCTTCGCTTACGTAGTTGTGGGCTCTCCGAGGGGATTAGGGTTTTACCCTAATGACCCACTCAGGGCGTTTCTCCCCTGAGAACCCAGAGCAAAGAGTGACCCTCTCTTTGCAATCTCCGCTTATGGGTTGCACCCCTAAGAACCCCATGCGTTTACGGACAGCGGAAAAGCAAGCAATAAAGTACAAACTCAAAAACAGGTATCTATGGCAACAAAATCAAGCATACATATCAAGCCATGCAACATCGCATCGAGCGAGGCTCACAACAGAAGGACTGCCGAATACATGCGCAATATCGGAAAGTCCAGAATCTATGGATTCCTGAACTCTCCACCGATAACGAGCAGTGGATAAATCCCGACTTCGGCAGTCCGGATTTGCGGACGCATTATGATAATATCAGACAGATGGTAAAGGAAAAGACCGGACGTGCCATGCAGGAAAAGGAACGGGAACGTAAAGGCAAGAACGGTAAAATCATCAAAGTGGCAGGTTGTTCGCCCATCCGTGAGGGTGTATTGCTTGTCAGGTCGGACACCACACTGGCAGACGTGCAAAAATTCGGTGAAGAATGCCAAAGACGATGGGGAATCACACCGCTGCAAATCTTCCTTCACAAAGACGAGGGACACTGGCTGAACGGTCAGCCGGAAGCGGAAGACAGGGAAAGTTTTCAGGTTGGGAACAGATGGTTCAAGCCGAATTATCATGCCCACATCGTTTTCGACTGGATGAACCACGAAACCGGAAAGAGCCGCAAGCTCAATGACGAGGATATGACCGAAATGCAGAGTATGGCATCCGACATTCTCCTGATGGAGCGTGGGCGGTCAAAGGCTGTTACCGGAAGGGAACATTTGGAGCGAAACGATTTCATCATTGAGAAGCAGAAAGCCGAACTGCAACGCATAGACGCTGCAAAACGGCACACCGAGCGACAGGTAAATTTTGCCGAGCAGGAACTAAGGCAGGTAAAATCGGAAATACGTACCGACAAGCTCAAAAGCGCAGCGACAGATGCAGCCACCGCCATAGCAAGCGGTGTCGGTTCTCTTTTAATGTTTTCAATGTTACAGTCAGCATTTTCTGAGATATATCAGGAATACTCTTCTGTAAAGCATTAAAGCGCATTGTCGGTTCTTGGTTTAATGTGTATAACACTAAAAGTGACCATTTATCACTGATACGAGCAAGTATATTCCTTATTGGACAATCAGGAACAAGCTCGTCAATTATTTCATTTCTTTTCATCATTATCGAATTAACTGTTACTATACAAAAGTAACCAACAATATTTTTTATTATGCAAGCAAAAAAAATTTTATTTTATTTTTTTGCTTATGTATTACATTCATTATCAACAATAGTTTCATTCAAGTAACTTACTGTCTCCTACGTGCCTTCTTGCATAATAAAAAAAAGAAACTCATCTTTGCAACGAAAAGAAACAAGCATTCTTTTAGTTAGTATTGTTGAATATTAAATTTTTAGAATCATGAAAAGTGTAGTATTGATAGGAGCGAGCGGATTTGTAGGAAATGCCATCCTGAACGAATTGCTGTCAAGAGGTCACAAAGTAACAGCTGTTGTACGTAATCCGAAGAAAATTAATGTAACAAATTCTAAATTGGAAATTGTAAAGACAGACGTATCTGATACGAATGTAATGGTTGAAATCTGCAAAGGCAAGGAGGCAATTATCAGCGCATACAATCCGGGCTGGGCAAATCCTGATATCTATGAGGAAACTTTGCGTAATTATCCGTTGATATTGGAAGCAGCCAAACGGTCGGGTGCGAAAAGACTGTTGTGCGTAGGTGGAGCAGGCACTTTGTTCTGTGCCCCGGGACTTCGTGTGGTCAACTCCGGTGCTATTCCAGATGCCATCATGGACGGTGTAAAGTCTCTCGGCGAGTTCTATCTGAACACATTGATGAATGAAAAGACCATTGATTGGATTTTCTTCTCACCTGCCGGAACACTGGAGTCCGGCAAGCGTACAGGAAAATTCCGTCTGGGTAAAGATGACCTTATCGTAGATGAGAACGGTATCAGGCAATATCCCGAAGATACATCACCGCAAATACGCAATCCATCGGAAAGTATTATCGCCAATCACACCATAACTGGGCATCCGGGGCTGTATGCCAAGGAGGAAACCCGGTCCAAAGGATTGAAAATATAACCTTAGGAATTTTATCTGAAGTATTAATAAGGGCTATCCCAAAAGGTCTAAAAGTAAATTTTATCCTTTCTGCAAGTATCTGTAGGATGGCAACTGCATTTTTTTTTCTTTTTGGGCAGCCCTTATTAAAAGAGAAACTTGATTTTTTCAACTTCCTAAACGTTGTTGTTCAAACATTT
>VOFD01000062.1_pt1 | contig 10802 bp, 13 predicted proteins | sample 5384101 | NCBI WGS metagenome assembly VOFD01 (sample SAMN12384723, study PRJNA508395) | human gut metagenome | isolation source: healthy gut C | host: Homo sapiens
TCGGCCAGGGCGTATTTGCCGCGGTCCGCAGAGATTGCGAACGCCGCGTCTCCGCCGGAGGGGATGTCGATGTAGTCCTCAGGGTTCGTGGAGAGAGCTATCAGCCTGCCGGGAGAGTCGAGGTTGACTATCGCGGTCAGAGACTCGCTGAAATTGCCCGCCTTGTCCATGGGAGGGAGGTTGAGGCTGTCCCACACCCAGATGTCCAGCCCCGCGGCCTCGAAGTCCACCACCGTGGTGTCCTTGGGCGGATAGTGGCGGTAGAGTTCCATTATTATGCGCGAAGAGGCGTTGGAGAAACGGGGCCTCGTCTCCCCGGAGACCAGCCAGCCCTCCGGGAGCCCTTCAGGATGGTCGGCGAGTATCTCCGTCGTGTTCACGCTCTTGACCGCGGGCGCACGGCGGGTGGCCTTGCTGACCGTGACCTCCTCGCTCAGGAAAATCGAATATGCGGGAGTGCCGACGCTGTCCTCCTCCTCGTCGGTGGCGGTGAAAAGCAGCTTGTCGTCGGCGTCATTGAAAGATAGGGCCGAATATTCCTCCTTGCCGGACGAAAGGCCGACATTCAGGCCAGCGGGAAAGTCATAGAACCTCACGGACTTGACCGTAGTGGAGTCGGGACCTTCCTCCTCAATGACCGCAGCCAGCTTCTCCCCGACCTGGACACGGTGAAGCTCAGCACGTTGCGCAAGGTGTCCACGGCTCCGGTGGCGGTGGTGAACATCAGAAGGTCGGAAGCCTTGCTGTCGTCCTTCTTGTCTTCAGAATCAGCATAGAGGGCCGCGAAGACGTAGGGAGACGCCGAATACCCTGTCTTGAAAGACTTCGCCGCACCCAGGTTCCTGAGCTCGAAACTGCCCAGATCCACCACCGCGACGCTGTCGCGGGGCATCTCGTCCGACTTTTTCTTGTCTATCTTCGCCTGGCGGGTCTCGGCGAAGGGGTGCCTTGATCGTGAGCACCGCGAATTTGGCATCCTTGGGGATCACGACGCCCCCTCCCTCTCTACCTCCAGCTTCGCGCCGGTCTTGAGATTGTGGAAGACCAGGCGGCCGTCGCCCTCCTGCGGACGGACCTGATAGGCCACGATGCCGCCGTCGTCGGTAAGTGTCAGTGAAGAAACGGACTCCCAGGAGTCGTAGACGTCGTGGTCGAGCGCCTTTTTCTGCGCCGAAGCCGCGGCGGGACACAACAGGAGCGCCGCCAGAAGCGGCGCCGCGAAGATTGACTTTTTCATACAGTAAGCAATTTGCTTACTAATATACGCTTATTTCCTCAAAAAGTTCCTATTCGTGCTCCGCGAAACGCTTCCACGCGAGCTCTTCGTACTTCGTGCCCGGGCGGCCGTAGTTGGCGTAGGGGTGGATGGAGATGCCTCCGCGGGGAGTGAAGAAGCCCGTGACCTCTATGTATTTCGGGTCCATCAGCGCCACGAGGTCCTTCATGATGATGTTCACGCAGTCCTCGTGGAAGTCGCCGTGGTTGCGGAAGCTGAAAAGATAGAGCTTCAGGCTCTTGCTCTCTACCATGCGGACGTCGGGAATATAGCTGATGCGTATCTCCGCGAAATCCGGCTGGCCGGTGATGGGGCACAGCGAGGTGAATTCGGGGCAGTTGAACCTGACCCAGTAGTCGTTGCCGGGATGCTTGTTCACGAAAGTTTCGAGCACCTCGGGCGCATAGTCATCCTTATAGACGGTCTTCCTGCCAAGTGACTGGAGACCCTCATTGCTTCTGTCGCTCATTGTATGTCGGAAATTTTTAAACGGGTTGTAGGAAATGTCGCGGTCGTAGGTGTCGACTCCCTCCCGGGCCTTCAGGCGCTTCACGAACCACGCGGTGAAGGGCAGGATCACTATCTCGTAGAGGGTCTTGACCACGACCTGGGTGAACACCATTCCGGCTATCACCGAAGGGCTCATGATTCCCCAGAACACGAAGGGGAAGAAGATGCAGGAGTCTACCAGCTCGCCGCCCACCGAAGACAGGACAGCCCTGACTCCGAAGGCCTTTCCGCCCGTGGCCACCTTCATACGGCTGAGTATCCATGCGTTCACGGTGGAGCCGGCTATGAAGGCCAGCAACGACGCGACCGTGGTGCGCGGGACCATGCCGAAAAGGGAGTCGAAGCTGTCGGCCATGGGTTTGGAGCCCTCGTCGAAAGGCTCGGGCAGCAGGCAGACAAGACCCGACATCACGGCGGTGAAGGCGCTGAGCGCGAAGGCCAGCCATATCACCAGCCTTGCCTTGCGGTAGCCGTAGACCTCCGTAAGGCAGTCGTTGATTATGTAGGATATCGGAAACAGCAGGACTGCGCCCGACAGCTGGAGAGGCAGGCCGCCCACCTGCCAGACTCTGGGTACGAAGAAATTTGATGTGATGAGGCAGACGGCGAACACGACCGCCATCACCAGAAATCTGGTGCTGAACTTTGACATTTTCTTGTTTTTAACGTGGTTTCAAGAACACAGGGCCCGCCGCGTCAATCCGGCGGGACCCTTAAAGCCTATACTTCGGGCGCAGCCTCGAACTCCTTGAGGAAGCGCAGGTCGTTTTCGAAATAATGACGCAGGTCGTTGACCCTCCACTTGAGCATCGCGATGCGCTCCAGACCCATGCCGAAGGCGAAGCCGCTGTACTTCTTCGAGTCGATGCCGCTGGCCTCGAGCACGTTGGGGTCGACCATTCCGCAGCCGAGGATTTCGAGCCAGCCGGTCCCCTTGCAGATGTTGCAGCCCTTGCCGTGGCAGATGTTGCAGCTCACGTCTACTTCGGCCGAAGGTTCGGTGAAGGGGAAGTACGAAGGTCTCATGCGGATCTCGGTCTCTGGTCCGAACATCTCCCTGGCGAAGAGAAGAATCGCCTGCCTGAGGTCGGCGAAAGTCACGCCTTCGTCGATATACAGACCTTCGATCTGGTGGAATATGCAGTGGGCGCGGGCGCTGATGGCCTCGTTGCGGAACACGCGGCCGGGGCAGACCACCCTGATGGGCACGTCCATCTTCTCCATGGTGCGGACCTGGACGCTGGAGGTGTGGGTGCGCAGCAGCAGCGGGTTGGGATGTCCGGTAGACACGAAGAAGGTGTCCTGCATGTCGCGCGCGGGATGGTTGTCGGGGAAGTTGAGCGCCTCGAACACGTGGTAGTCGTCCTCGATTTCGGGGCCTTCGGCCACGTCGTAGCCGAACTTGCGGAAAATCTCGACTATCTCCTGACGGACAATGGACACGGGATGGCGTGACCCGAGGCCGAACTCGTCGCCCGGCATCGTGAGGTCGGTTCCTGAGCCGGCCGAAGCCTCCTCCACCTCCACGGAGCTGCGCAGCTCGTCGATCTTCGCCTGGACGGTCTTCTTGAGTTCGTTGAGCGAGCGCCCGAATTCCTTCTTCATCTCCTTGCTGACGTCGTGGAACTCGTCGAAGAGCGCGGTCACCTCGCCCTTCTTGCCGAGGAAGCGAACTCTGGCCTCCTCAACCTCTTTCAGAGTCCTGCATTTGAGTTCGCCGAGCTCGGCGATTATCCTGTCGATATCTTCTCTTTTCATCTTACTGCATTCGTTTTGCCTCGCGCTTGTCGCGCAGCCTCTTGTCCCTCTGGGCGCCGGCCTTGAGGTACTTGTCCCATTGTTCTTCGTTAAACACCTTGCTGAACGACTGGTACATCTGTTCCATCCATTTGTCCTGCACGCGCTGGTAGACGTCGCTGTTGCTGACCCTGGCCTTCGAGAGATCCTGGATCTCGTCGCGCATCGCGGTGTAGTCGTGGGTCATTATCGAGTCCAGATAGAACACCTGCCAGTACTCCAGGTCGAGAAGGTCAGTGTAATCCTCGATCTGAGTGTCGATAGCCTGCCTGAACTGCTTCTCCTCGTCCTGCGGCGACTGCTGGGCCCAGAGTCCCAGGGGAAGAAGCAGCATAAGTGTAATACCGAAAAATTTCATAGATTTGTAATTCACAATCTGCAAATTTAATATAAAATCAGATAAAATGAGAAAATTTCTGCCCCTGCTCATCTCGGCCGCGCTTCTTTGCGGAAACCGCTCGGAAGCATGCACCAACGTGATCGTGACCCCGGGAGCCAGCGCCGACGGCTCCAGCATGGTCTCCTACGCCGCCGACTCCCACACCCTCTACGGCGAGCTCTACTTCACCCCCGCCGGAACCTTCCGTCCCGGAAGCATGCTCAGCATCCGCGAATGGGACACCCAGCGCCCGCTCGGAAGCATCCCCCAGGCGGCCAGCACCTACCAGACCGCAGGCAACATGAACGTACACCAGCTCATAATAGCCGAGACCACCTGGGGCGGACCTGAAGAGCTCTCCGACCCCGACGGCATCATGGACTACGGCTCGTTGATATATGTAACCCTGCAGCGCGCGAAAACCGCGCGGGAGGCCATAGAGACCATAGTCGAGCTCGCCAACACCTACGGCTACCCCTCCAGCGGCGAGACCTTCTCGATAGCCGACACGGAGGAAGCCTGGGTCATGGACCTCGTGGGCAAGGGGCCGGACGACAAGGGAATCGTATGGGTGGCCCGCAGGATTCCCGACGGATACATCTGCGCCCACGCCAACCAGGCCCGCATCACCACCTTCCCCTCTCGATGACCCCGGGAACTGCCTGTATGCGCCGGACGTGATCAGTTTCGCGCGTGAAAAGGGATGGTTCGACGGCGAGGACGCCGAATTCAGTTTCCGCGACGCCTACAACCCCCTCAATTTCGGGGGAGCCCGCGGCTGCGAGGCGCGCGCGTGGAGCGCTTTCAACATACTCTGCGACGGGACCTTCACCTACGAGGAGAACGGACAGGAAGTCTCCCGCCCCGCCTCCGACTGGCTCGAGTACGCCATGGGCTACGACCTCGACGGCGAGATGCCACTGTTCGTGAAGCCCGCCCGCAAAATCACCATGAAGGACGTTGCCGACGTGATGCGCGACCACTTCGAGGGCACTCCCATGGACATGACCCGTGACATCGGAGCCGGCGGCAACGGACTCCCCTACCGCTGGAGGCCCATGGAATTCGAATGGGAGGGGAAGACCTACACCAACGAACGCGCCATCGCGACCCAGCAGACCGGATTCTGGTTCGTCGCCCAGTCGCGCGGCAGCCTGCCCGACGAGGTGGGCGCGCTGCTCTGGTTCGGCTGCGACGACGCGGCGACCTCCTACCTCACCCCCGTCTACGTGAGCACGACCGAAGTGCCCGAATGTCTCAGGGTGGGCAACGGGGACATGCTGCACTACAGCCCCACCTCGCAGTTCTGGATCTGCAACAGGGTGGCCAACGCCTGCTACAGGATGTACGACCAGATGGCCCCCGTGGTCAGGGAGATGGCCGACAAGTTCGAGCTTCAGCAGATGAACGAGATGATTCCCCAGATCGACGAAGCCGCCGCCAGGCTGGTCGGGAAGGGCCGGACCGACAGGGCGAAGAGGATGCTCACGGAATACACGGTGGCCATCGCGCAGCACCAGTTCGAGGTATGGACAAAACTTGAGGAGATGCTGCTCGTCAAGTTCATCGACGGCAACGTGAAGGCCCAGGCCGAGGACGGAAGCTTCCTGCACTCCGAATACTCCGAAGGCATACCCGAGGGACTCACCCAGCCCGGCTACACCGACATCTGGAAGGAGGCCGTCGTGTACGACAACGGGGATATCCTGGAAGTCAGATAGCGCCCGTCCGGGCATTCAGACCAACCGTCCGTCGGGAACCTGTCCCGCGGACGGTTTTTTATTGTACGTACGCGGCTCGGAATGGCGGAAATTTTGATAAATTCGCAGGCGATATACAATATCACGAGCCATGAAGAAATTCACACTAATATTCATTGCGCTGCTGGCCGCGACTCTGGCCGTGCGGGCGCAGGACCGCCGTGAGATCAAGGCCGTAAGCGGAAGCGCCTACGTCGCCGGACAGGGTTCCTACACCCCTTCCTTCAAGAACGACGGCAGCAACGCCAAGGTACGCAACGTGATCCTGCTGATCGGCGACGGAATGGGCCCGGGCGCCGTCAACGCCGCGATGTACGCCAACGGCGGAGAACTCACGATGACGAACCTCAAGACCATGGGCTACGTGCGCACCCAGTCGGCCGACAACTTCACCACCGACTCCGCCGCCTCCGGAACGGCCTACGCCACCGGACAGAAGACGAAGAACGGCTACCTCGGAGTCGACACCAGCGCCGTCGCCATCATGAACCTGCCCGAGAAGCTCTCCCCTCTGGGATATGCCTGCGGGGTGCTCTCCACCGACGACCTCAACGGAGCCACTCCGGCAGCCTTCTTCGCACATCAGCGCGCCCGCGGCTCCACCGCCGAGATCTGGGCGGACCTCGCGGAAAGCTGCCTGACCTTCGCCTCCGCAGGCTCGCATAAGACCTTCCAGGACCAGTCGCTGAAGACCCGCGACGCAATCTCAGCCGAATTCGAAGTGGTCTATTCTCCTGACGACGAGGACGTCGCGGACAGCGACAGGCTGCTCTACCTGCCCGAAAGCGTGCAGTACGAAGACCGCGGCGACTACCTCCCCGCCACCACCGAAATGGCGATACGCTACCTCTCGGAGCGCGGCAGGAAGGGCTTCTTCCTGATGGTCGAGGGCGCGCGCATCGACAAGGAGGAGCACGGCAACGACTTCAAGGGCATGGTCGAGGAGACCCTCGACTTCGACAAGGCCGTGGAGGCCGCGATACGCTTCGCCGAGCAGGACGGACACACGCTGGTGATCATCAGCGCCGACCATGAGACCGGAGCCGTGAGCCTCGGACACTGCAACCCCGACGACGGCTACGCCTCCGGAACTTTCGCCTCCAGCGGACATTCGCCCATAATGGTGCCTCTCTTCGCCTACGGACCCCGTTCCCGCGAATTCACGGGCACCCAAGAGAACAGCGACGTGAGCAACAAGATATTCTCGATACTCACCGGGAAATAGTATTGCAAAACAAAGTTTTTGTTGTAACTTTGCCTTCCCGTTTGGAAACCAGAAGGGAAGACCTGGAGAGGTGGGTGAGTGGCTGAAACCACCGGTTTGCTAAACCGGCGTACGGGTTATACCGTACCACGAGTTCGAATCTCGTCCTCTCCGCAATGAGAGAATGGAACCGCAGGAACAAATCCTGCGGTTTTTTTATTTTGTTTTGCCCATAATTTTATTAGATTTGTATGATGCGCTTGGAATTCAAGCAGAATCAGAATATAAAACTATAACCAATCAGAAAATGAAAGAGTACACAACCAAAGACATCCGCAACGTGGTCCTTCTCGGAGCAACAAAGTCCGGCAAGACCACGTTGTCTGAAGCCATGCTCTATGAGGGAAAGGTAATCGACAGACGAGGCAGCGTCGAAGAGAAGAACACGGTTTCGGACAACTCCGAACTCGAGAAGCTCAACCAGCGCTCCATCTACGCATCTCCTCTGTATGCCGAGTTCCTCGGAGCAAAAGTGAATATCATCGACGCCCCCGGTTCCGACGACTTCATCGGCGGCACCTACTCCGCTTTCAGGGTATGCGAGAGCGGTCTGCTCCTGATCAACGCCCAGCAGGGCGTCGAGGTGGGGACCGAGAACGTGCTCCGTCTGGCGGAAAGCAAGCAGCTGCCCCTCGTGATAGCGGTCAACCAGCTCGACCCGAAAAGGCCGACTGGGAGGCCGTGCAGGCTTCGATCAAGGAGGCCGTGGGGCAGAAGGCGGTATATGTGCAGTTCCCCGTGAACCCCGGCCCCTCGTTTGACGGGTTCGTGGACGTGCTCATGATGAAATACTACCATTTCAAGGATGCGAACGGCACCCGTGAGGACCTCGAGATTCCCGCCGAACTGCGCGAGAAGGCTGAGGACTACCGTCAGAAGCTCATAGAGAAGGCCGCCGAATACGACGACACCCTGATGGAGAAGTTCTTCGACTCCGGCGAGCTCACCGAAGACGAGATCCGCAAGGGCCTCAACCTCGGAATCATCGCCGGCGAGGCATATCCCGTATTCTGCGTAAGCGCCAAGAAAGACATAGGAACCAAGCGCCTGCTCGAATTCACCAAGAACGTGGTTCCCGCTCCCAAATGCGACCAGAACGGACCCGCATCCCTGTTCATCTACAAAAACGACGTGGAGCCCCACCTCGGAGAAGTATCCTTCTTCAAGGTCATGAGCGGCACCATCACCGCCGGAATGGACCTCGAAGACCCCGTGACCGGCAACAAGGAGCGCCTCTCCGCCATCTATGCGGTCGCCGGCCAGAAGAAAGGAGCCCGTCAACGCCCCATGCCGGAGACCTCGGATGCACCGTCAAGCTCAAGAACGGCAAGTGCAACACCACCCTCTCCCTGCCCGGCACCAACCTCGTCTGGGACAAGATCGAGTTCCCCGCACCCAAGTACCGCTGCGCCATCAAGGCCAAGGTCCAGCAGGACGAGCAGAAGCTCGGCGACGCGCTCAAGAAGATTTCTTCGGAAGACCCCACAGTCGTGGTTGAATATTCCAAGGAGCTGCGCCAGACCATCCTGAGCGGCAACGGCGAGCAGCACATCAACATCGTGAAGTGGATTCTCAACAACGAATACAAGCTTGACGTCGAGCTCTTCGCCCCGAAGATCCCCTACCGCGAGACCATCACGAAGATGGCCACCGCGACCTACCGCCACAAGAAGCAGTCCGGCGGCGCCGGCCAGTTCGGAGAAGTGACCATGCTCATCTGCCCTTACGAGGAAGGAGTGGAAGCGCCCAGGAACTTCAAGATCAACGGCAAGGACCAGGTGATGAACATAAAGACCCAGGAGTCCTACGATCTTGAATGGGGCGGCAAGCTGGAATTCTACAACTGCGTGGTCGGCGGAGCCATCGACGCCCGCTTCATGCCCGCGATTCTCAAGGGCATCAACGAGAAGATGACCGAAGGCCCTCTGACCGGATCCTACGCGCGCGACATCCGCGTCTATGTGTACGACGGAAAGATGCACCCCGGTGGATTCCAACGAAATCTCCTTCGTGCTCGCAGCCCGCAACGCCTTCAAGGAGGCGTTCCGCAACGCCGGCCCCAAGATCATGGAGCCCATCTACAACGTGGAGGTGATGACCCCCGCCGAGTACCAGGGAGCCGTGATGTCCGACCTCCAGAACCGCCGCGGAATACTCGGCGACATGGGAGCTGACAAGGGCTTCTCTATCCTCAAGGCCCGTGTACCCCTCGCTGAGCTTTACCGCTACTCCACCGCCCTGAGCTCGCTGACTTCCGGCTCCGCGACCTTCTCCATGGAATTCGCCGACTACCAGCCGGTGCCCGGCGACGTGCAGAACAAGCTGCTCGAGGAATACGCCGCTGCCGAAGCCGCAGAAGGCTAGGAACCGAAAACGGCCGAGAGTGCCAGGACTATAACACGAAGATGGCCCGGATTTGAGATCCGGCCATCTTGTTATCTTCAAATCCGGGTCATCTTGTTATCTTGAAACCAGGCCGCCGCCCTCCGTCATCGTCCCGACCTGCGGTATTCCTCGATCAGCTGCTCGCCGGTATAGCCCAGTTCGTGCATGAGAATCCTTCGTCGAGGGCGGACGGGAGCCACGCCGAGCTCCGCGGCAGATGTCCTCGTAGCTCACGGTCTCATCCTCGTAGATGCGGTCCTCGTTCATCATCACGCCGAACTCTTCGTAGATTTTCTCCAACCTATCCATTTTTTCCGTTCTTTTGTTCATCAAATTTGGACCGGAGACCGCAAAAAAGCAACTTGAAACAAATAAAAAACCGACACACCACGCAGAAATATCCGTTTTTATGCTTTTTGTACGTTTTTTATGAACATTGTCCACAAAATCGGAACAAATGCTTTGTCCCAATTATTAGTTTTGGAAAAATCGTTCCAAAACTGATATGGAATCTGATAAATTGCACTTGAACATACGCAGGTTCCGCGAACAAAACGGATTCTCCCAACTTCCATGGCCGACGAACTGGGCATCGGCCGCACGACCTATGTCAACTTCGAAACAGGGAAGACCAGACTCTACTGCAAGACTCTGGAGAAACTCGCCTCGTATTTCAATGTCTCGAGGAGTGACCGAAGAAGAAATCCTCAGCGGAGGAAATGACGAAGGACCTGCTCAAGGAAACGCCAGATCTGTCGACGGTCGTCAGAGACAGCGGCGAAAAGTCATCAGGAATACGAAGCCGCCTCGCGGCCATGTCAAGAAACTCTTTCCGCGAAATAACTTTCTGTTGAGCCACGGAAACAAATGCCTTTTCTGATAAGCCAACTCCACAAAAATGACTAAATTTGTGGCCTTATGCCACGTGAGAACCACCTTTTGGGACCAGTCCGTCCGGAACTCGCCGAGGCCGGATGTGACGAGGCCGGGCGCGGTCCGCTCGCCGGTCCGGTCTTCGCCGCCGCAGTCATTCTGCCCGCCGGTTTCCGGAACTCCAGGCTCAACGACTCAAACAGATGAGCCGCAAGGCGCAGGGAAGCTCCGCGGCATACGATAGAAAAGGAAGCCGTGGCATGGGCCGTGGAAGCCGTGAGCGCCACCGAGATCGACGAGATGAACATTCTCGAAGCCTCGATCGCCGGGATGCAGCGAGCAGTGAGGAACTGAAGGACGCAGACCCGACTACCTGCTGATAGACGGGAACCGCTTCCCGCCCATTCGACGGACTGCCCTACACCACAGTGGTCAGGGGCGATGCCACCTACCTGAGCATAGCCGCCGCTTCGGTGCTCGCGAAGACCTGGAGAGACGAACACATGCGCAGGCTTGCGGAGCAATACCCGCAGTACGGATGGGAGCACAACATGGGCT
>VOFD01002453.1_pt1 | contig 10784 bp, 15 predicted proteins | sample 5384101 | NCBI WGS metagenome assembly VOFD01 (sample SAMN12384723, study PRJNA508395) | human gut metagenome | isolation source: healthy gut C | host: Homo sapiens
TCTGACCTGTCAAAGGAAAATCTCCATATCCCAAGCCCAAATCTCCATGTATGTTCATATTCCTTAAAATCTTCAAAATTTCATCTTCCGCTTTGTTGCATACCTGTTCTATTACAGCAGACGCAAGACTGTCAGTAAACATGGCATCAGCCATTCCCCTAATCTGCATCTTTCTTATAAGTCCGTCAACTCCCTGCTGAAAGAGTAGCACATAAATATTACTTTTTCACAATTTTCAAATGGTTGGCAATAGACTTTCCTTCAATGTAAAATTAATCCCCGGAACCTGTCCATCTACCAAATCAAAAACTTTATATGTATATTTGCCTTCCATTACTGACTTAAGCTGGTCTGCACAATTATACAAAATCTCTTTCGTTTTCTCATCAGGAGTGCTGTTTCCATAACCTAAATATCTTAAAGCTTCACTAAAATCTATATTGTCTATAATAATATTTCTCTGCTCTGACATTTTATTTTCCGCTCTTTAATATATTTTTACACCTTCAGAAATTCTTCTTGCAACATATGGATCATTCATTGTATAAATATGAACTCCGTCAACTCCATGAGCAGCCAATTCAATAATCTGGTCAATTGCATATGAAATACCTGCATCACGCATGGCTTCATGATTATCTCCAAATCTCTGAAGAACTTTTGAAAGTTTTGCTGGAATACTTGCGCCACACATTGAAACCATTCTCTCAATCTGCTTTTTGTTTGTTACAGGCATAATTCCTGCTTCAATAGGAACATTAATTCCTGCTATTCTTGCTTTTTCTCCTGAAAATCAAAGAATACCTGATTATCAAAGAATAACTGTGAAATCAAATGGTCTGCCCCTGAATCAACTTTCTTCTTTAAGTTCTGAATATCTTCAATCATATTCGCTGCTTCCTGATGAACTTCAGGATAGCATGCGCCTGAAATATTAAAACCTCTGTTTTTGACATAATATACGCTGTTAAGTCTGATGCATATTTGAAATCTTTTTCAATAGCAAAATCAGGATTTACATCCCCTCTTAAAGCTAATATATTCTTTACACCTTTTTCATCTAATTCATCTAAAATTCTATCAATGCTTTCTTTAGTATTATATAAGCATGAAAGATGGGCTATTGTTTCAGTTCTAATTCATTTTTAATATATGAGCATAAGTCAATTGTTGTCGCATTTGCAACGCCTTTTCCACCTGCTCCATAAGTTACACTGATAAAATCAGGGTTTAAGTTTTTTTAACTCATTTAATGTTGAATATATTGTTTCTATACCACTTTCCTTTTTGGTGGAAAAACCTCAAAAAGAAAATACTGTGTGTTCTTTTTTAAATAAATCTGCAATGTTCATTAATCTCTGTCTCCTCTTCTTTTTTTTTTATGGTTTGCAGCAAAACAGATTAAATCCTGCCAAAAGACATATTACTATTATGCACACCACAAAAAAAGTACTCTCTATTAATAATGAAAGCGTCATTCCAACTGCAAGCCAAAATAACGCAAATCCACATAGTTTATGCATAACTCTTCCTAATTTATTTTTTATAATATTAGCATATGCATATAATTAGTTTTTAGTCGTTAATATCTTCATCCATTTCCTCAAAGTCACTAAAATCATCTTTTACATCATTCTTTGAAGTGAACTTGTTTACCACATCAGGTACCATATCAATAATCCTTGATAATCCATCCTGATCTTTAATGCTGATAAGCTTAGATGAACCATCCTTAATAACCAAAACAGCGCTTGGTACTATCTTTCCCCAACTCCGCCTGATCCTGTTTCTCCTTTTGAAAAAGTACCTATTCCCATTCAAAAGAAACATCAGCCATAGGAAGGATTATTGTATCTCCTACCACAACCGGTTCTCCAACAACAGACTTTGTTGTAATAAATTTTCCATTGCCTTTAATAAATCATCTGTAGGTTTTTTTTGTTATCTGCCATAATAATGCCTCCCTAAATAAATTTCTTTATAATTCTCTTTATATTTTCATTAAAATAAAATTTCAAACAATATATTATAACCACGCCTAAGTAAAATATGTCCCTTAAAAATAATATCACCTTTAAACACTTTATTTTCAAAATCAGGATAAACCTTAAACCTTTTAGGATTAATATTAAATATTCCATATATCATTCAAGAGCGCCTAATGCCTCTCCGTTAAATAACTTTCTTCAAATCCCATATATAGATTGCCTTTTTATCCTGTTAGGTGCTAAATGCTTTAGAAGTTTTAGAACCATTTTTTGCCATAGGCATAAGCCTCTTTGTTTTCTTTGAAGTTATAAATTGTTTAACGGTTTTAATCTGATTTATTATTTCATCTATACTGCTCTTTTATTTTTTGCATTTTCTTTTTATATTATTAATTTTATCTTTTATATTTTCTACAATTTTCTTTATTCTTTGTTTTAATTTTTAAAGGAAATCTGCATTCTTGTTATAAAAGATTTCTTTTTTTTTTTCCATTATTTGTTTCTGTAGTATTCTTTGAATCTTCACTTTTTATATTCTCATTATTTTGATTTTTTTACATCAGTCTCTTCAAATTGGAATTTTGAATTTCCTGCTCTTTTTCATTTTGGAAGTTCCAATTTGTTTAATGTCAGTTTCTTTAACACTATCCTCTTTCAATTCATCCTGTGACTTTTCTTCTTCATTCTTCGGTGATTGCTCCTCAGACTGATTTTTTCTTTTTCTTTTTTTCTTTTTTCTTTTGCTTCAGAAGATTTTATTTTTATTCTAATAGTCGGATATTATAATGTATCTCTGTGTTCTCAATCCATAATCTGCAATGTAGCAGATGAAAAAAGCCATCCGGCTCTTATATTACCGGTTATTTTTTTCTCTTCAATATTTCCATTTACTTTTCCTACATATGTTATAGGAAAAGCAAAATAAGTAAAAGCAAGCCCCAGAATAGATAATACAATAATACCAATTATTTTTAAAATAAGTAATAATATATGTACCATAGGCTACTCTTCTTCTTGCTTCTTTCTTCATTCATAAGATTCAATATATAGTCTTTCACTTTGCATCCTCCCGTGGAATTTAGACAATCCATTATTATTAATTGTACCATGTCCATTGCCTCTTCCCTACCTTCGGCAATTCCAACAATTACAATATCTGAATCCTTATACCATTTCTGAGTAAGTACATTAGATGGATAGATGTCAAGTACATCATAATCATTAAAAAAGGCAATGTAATGACATATTTATTAAACTGTTGTTTACCCCTTTTAATTTTCCACATAACCTGTCTCTTTTTGTCTAACAGATTATATCCAACATACAAAATCATCATACCATCTCATACTTATCTCCAATAATCAATCTGCAAATATATTACAACTGATTATTCTTCCATTATTCCATTTAAAATTTCAATACAAGCTAGTTTTCAGCCTTATCATTACATACTGACAATGTATTATAAATATAATCCTGTAATTCACTAATATTATTGAAAAATACAGGAAGTTCTGCAATTGAAGCTGACATTACGGCTCTGTTAATCAATTTCTCGTTGTCTGCAAACAACTCAGTATATTCCTTGTAAAGTTCTTCTTCCTTAGCCTTTACATATTCTTCGTCGGCTGTAGTATTGTCCTCATCAACTGTAAGTTCCATAAACATACTGTCTGAATTAAGCCTTGGAAGTTTGTATACCACATCATATACATCCTTTAAACCAAGTTTTTCAATGTTTTCACTATAACTTTCCATAATCTGGTCTGTTATATCATAGGAAGATAACTTAGGATATAATTCTTCCTGAGTCCCCTCAAGCATTACAAACATATCCTCTATTTCTTCTAATGATTTAGGACTAAACTTGCCTAAGAATAAAAGGTTTGTATCTTTTATAATCTCTGTACACCCCTTAACAATATTATCATCTAACTGATTTTCATAAGTATATAAGACAATAAGCAAATCATTTAGATTTCCTGAATCATCATATTTGAGTTCATTAAATCTTCCATATATTCTGAAACTTTAGCAATATTAGTCATCATTTCATCATACTGCTCTTTTGTTATTTTCTTAAACTTAACCTCTTTAAATTCTTTAAAGAAATCGTCTAAGTAAGGGTAATTAAAAGTCATTGTTTCTGTATTTTCAAGCATTGCTGTTGTTTTTAAACATATATAAGAAATTCTTAAGACTTTCCTTAGTTCCACCCCTTATAAATGCTAAGGCCGTTAGATAACATTTCGAAAAACTTATTTTTTGTAAGTCTAACAGGAAGCTGTCCTATTACCTGACTTATCTTTCTGTTAATTGCCATATTATCTTCATCTTCAAGAATAAACTGCATTAATCTTCTTGTAATGTTCTCATCACTATATCCTGACGGATAATCGTCATCTCTGAATCTGTATTCAACTCTGTTTAATGCATGTTCATAGATGTTAAACTTGTCAACATAACAGGTAAGATCCTGAACCTTCTCAATAATTCCATCTCTAAGTTTTTCTAACTTTTCAATGTTTTCAGAAATCTTCTCACTTTCCCCATTCATTAATTCTTCAATAATTAAGTTAATTGTAGCAAGACCAGACATATTCTCTGTACTTAAAAGACTTTCATCTTCTAAAGTCATTGTGTAATATGTGTAATAATTCATTGCCAAACGGATATTTGCATATTTGTTATTTATTTCCATAAATGGTCCACAATATGCTTTTAAGTTTTCATCTACGTGTTTGTTCTTTAATAATTCGCCTACTATCTTTTTCACTTTTTTTTCCTTATTTTTTGTTACTTTTTGTATTACCCGGATTGCTCCTTACTTCATTATGTCTGAAAAATCGAATGTAGCAAAATAATCTGCAGGTGTTTTCTGCTCTACGAATCATTTCTACACTTCCATCTTCCTTTAATAATAATTCTGCTGAACGAAGTCTTCCGTTGTAGTTATATCCCATTGAGAAGCCATGTGCTCCCGTGTCATGAATATAAATGAAATCTCCCATGTCAATCTTTGGAAGTTCTCTGTCAACTGCAAATTTGTCATTATTTTCGCAAAGACTACCAACCACGTCATATACATGGTCTTTTTGGCTGGTCTTCCTTACCCATTACTGTAAATATGGTGATATGCACCATACATTGCAGGTCTCATTAAGTTTTACTGCACAGGCATCAACACCAATATATTCTTTATAAATATGTTTCTCATGTACTGCCTTAGTAACCAATGCACCGTAAGGTCCCATCATAAAACGTCCCATTTCTGTGTAAATAGCAATATCATCCATTCCTTCAGGTTTAAGAATTTCTTCGTATACCTTTCTTACACCTTCACCAATTGCCATAATGTCATTTGGTTCCTGATCAGGTCTGTAAGGGATACCAACACCACCTGGAAAGGTTAATAAACTTAATGTCTGCTCCTGTTTCTTTTTCAAGTTTAACTGCAAGTTCAAAAATTGTTCTTGCAAGCATCGGGTAATATTCATTAGTTACTGTGTTGTTGGCAAGGAATGCATGGATACCAAAGTTCTTAACTCCCTTAGCCTTTAAAATTTTAAATGCTTCAACTATCTGTTCAGGGTCATTCCGTACTTAGCATCTCCAGGGTTATCCATAATACCGTTACATACTTGAAAAACTCCACCTGGATTATATCTACAGCTTACTGTTTCAGGAATTCCACATTCTGCTTCCAGAATAATCAATCATTGTAATGTCATCCAGGTTGATAATTCGCATTAAATCATTACAATATTTAAATTCTCCTGCAGGTGTTTCATTTGAAGAAAACATAATCATCATTTCTAAACCTGTCCGATCAGCTAGACATTAAAATTCTGTATATGAAGAACAGTCACATCCACATCCATATTCTTTTAAAATATTGAGGATAAATGGATTAGAGTTGCCTTTACTGCAAAATATTCTCTAAAACCCCTTATTCCATGAAAACGCTTCGTTTACTTTTCTTGTATTCTCCATAAACTTTTTTCATCATAAATGTGAAAAGGTGTTGGGTATGTCTTTTCAATCTCCTTTAACTGTTCAAGTGTTACAAATGGTTTCTTTTTTCCATGATTTTTCAGTCCTCCTGTTATTGTGTATATTATAATGATTGTAAAAATCAATTACATATGCTTATGTGTAAACAAATGATCCTGGCAATATTCTTTGTTGCCTGAGCATTTAGAACAATATCTAAATGTTAAATTAGGATCATCTAATTCCGTTCTGCCACAGACTGCACACTTATGTCTTGCGCCATTCTGGTAAGTCTGATTCTGTCTTGCTCTGTTAACCTGCTGCCTGTACTGTTTCTTACGCTTTGCCTGGGCCACACTAAAAAGGCTCCTCCATTCTTTTAAGAGAAATAAAATATAAATAAAGTTAAGCAACGACATAACAATAAGTACCGTTGTAATAATTGCAATCACATATGTCCCAATCTGTCTTGCATAACTAAAAGCGTTGTAAATGTCAATTAAGATATATGCTCCATACAATACTCAAACCACTTAATCTTTAATAGGTATAATGAAATACAACACAAGTTGCTCTTCCGGATAAGTTGCCGCAAAAAGCTAAGAATATGGACATATTAATGTAATAAGTACTTACATAAGCACCAATGTAGCTTCCTAATGTTTGACTTGAAAATGCATTCTTTATAAACAAATGTCAAAAACTACGTATAAAACAATTGCACCTACAACTGTAAATATGAGGCCTGATATAAGATAAACATTATATCTGTACGTCCCCATGTTCTTTCCAAAGTCTGTCCCAACTGATAATAAAGAATCAGCATAATTATTGTGAAGATACTTAATTCCTCCGGCATTGTTAAAACCCATGTTACTATACGCCATATCTGTCCGTGCAAAATCATATACGGATTAAATGTTAAAGACACAATGTAGGATTTATTAAACTAACCATATCCAATAACATATCCTGCTATCAAATATAAGGTAAGATTTTCAAGCATACTTGCCTGTATTTTCTTCAAAATTAAAATCATAAATTCTCCTCTGCCTTTCACCAAAAGATATTGCAAAAAATATGTAATCTGCAGCCTCTTCAAATAATAAACCAATTTACATTATGTTCAAACCCTGTTTGTCAAACTACTTTCAATGTTTTTTAATGGGATTTTCAACATATTTTCCATACATTTCTTTTTATTTGTTTTTTAATGTCTAAATAATATTACATTTTATTCATTTTTATCATAGGCTTTTAACATTTTGTCTATTTTGTTGGGTTGTTTTTTTCTATTAATTATATTATAATATAGAAATTCGCAACTAATTTCTTTATTATGAAAAGATACGTTATTGAACTAGAAATTTTTAATTAAAATCATTGTAATAACTTTTACCGATTTTAATGATTAGATTTCAATTATAAGTGCTTTAATGGCTTATTAAGGTATTAGATGAAAAACAATTGAATAGAAGACACAGTCTTGGTATTGACAATGGTTCTACCACAGTAAAACAGCGTATGAATGGTATCTGTGCCGGCGGTACAGGTTCTTTTATTGACCAGATGGCATCCCTGCTGCAGACCGATGCCTCCGGTTTAAACGAATATGCCAGAGATTATCAGGCGATTTATCCGATTGCCGCCCGCTGCGGTGTTTTTTGCAAAATCGGATATTCAGCCTCTGATTAATGAAGGCGCCACAATCCAGGCCGTTGTAAACCAGACCATCTCCGGTCTTGCCTGCGGAAAACCCATCCGTGGACATGTTGCATTTTAGGCGGACCGCTTCATTTTTTAACAGAGCTGAAAACTGCTTTCATCCGCACCCTGAACCTGGATGACGAACATGCGATCACACCGGAAAATTCTCACCTGTTTGCTGCAATCGGTTCGGCCATGAACGACTGCAATGAAAACGGCCAGATGCTGGATGAACTCCCTTTCGGCCTCTTATTTCCGGCAAAATCGAATGGAATTTCCAAACGGATGGATCCTTTGTTTTAAAAACCCGGCGGAATATGAAGCCTTTTCGAACGTCATAACAAACATAACGGTGACCGGCGATCTGGAAGACGTACGAAGGAAACTGCTATCTTGGTATTGATGCCGGATCTACCACGACCAAAGCCGCCTGGTCGGAGAAGGACGGGCTCTGCTTTATTCTTTCTACAGTAACAACAACGGCAGCCCGTTAAACACCGATCGTGCAAAGGAATTTACAAAAGCGCCTGACACTGCCAAGATCGTTCGTTCCTGTTCAACCGGTTACGGCGAGGCACTGATCAAAGCCGCTCTCCTGCTCGACGAGGGCGAGGTGGAGACGGTATCGCATTACTATGCCGCCCGCTTTCTCTGACCCGGAGGTGGACTGCATCCTCGATATCGGCGGACAGGATATGAAATGCATCAAGATCAAGAATCACACGGTCGACAGCGTGCAGCTCAATGAAGCATGTTCTTCCGGATGCGGTTCTTTTATCGAAACGTTTGCCAAATCTCTGAATTAGTGAAATCAGGATTTTGCAAAAGCCGCTCTTTTGCCAAGAACCCGATCGACCTTGGACCCGTTGTACTGTTTTTATGAACTCTAAGGTAAAACAGGCACAAAAAGAAGGCGCCGAAGTCGGCGATATTTCTGCCGGCCTCGCTTATTCGGTTATCAAAAAATGCGCTTTATAAGGTAATCAAAGTTTCCGACCCGAAAGAGCTTGGCAAAAAAATCGTTGTGCAGGGCGGTACGTTCTACAACGATGCCGTTCTTCGAAGTTTTGAACGAATTGCCGGATGTGAAGCAATCCGCCCGGATATCGCCGGTATCATGGGAGCTTTCGGCGCCGCCCTGATCGCCCGAGAGCGTTATCACGGACGGTGAAGAGACCACCATGCTCTCCATCGACAAGATCAATCATCTGCAGTTCACGACCACCATGGCAAAATGCAAAGGCTGTACCAACCAGTGCCGCCTGACCATCAACCGTTTCACCGGGGGACGTCAGTTTGTGACCGGAAACCGCTGTGAGGTGGTATCGGAAAAGAGCGAAATAAAGAGAAAATCCCGAACCTGTTCGAATATAAGAACAAACTTCTGTTTGACCGCAAACCACTGAGGCAGATGAAGCAGTAAGGGGTACCGTCGGCATCCCGCGTGTCCTCAATATGTACGAAAATTATCCATTCTGGTTTGAATTTTTCACGGCTCTGAAATATCGCGTGGTACTTTCTCCGCCATCCACCAGAAAGATATATGAGCTTGGCATCGAGTCCATCCCGAGTGAATCCGTATGCTATCCGGCAAAGCTTGCCCACGGACATGTAACCTGGCTGATCAAACAGGGAGTGTAACTTCCTACTCGAAAATATTAAAAATAACTGGTTGAAGAACTGGAATGAAGCCCCTTTCATTTTCTACCCGTGTATTCCATATGCTTTTGAACGTTACATTCAGCTTCATCATTTAATAAAGTTGAATTTACTAAGCAGATGCGTGATGACAATTATACTATTCTTTGTCCTCAGATGAGTCCAATTCATTTCAATTCTTACAGGCTGCATTTAATGCTTGCGGATATAATTTTGAAGTTTTAATGGGTGGTATGGAAGATGTTAACACAGGTTTGAAATATGTAAACAATGATGCATGTTATCCTTCTCTGATAGTTGTCGGTCAGATAATGAATGCATTCTTTCTGGTAATTTGAACAAAACTGCCTTGTCATCTCTCAGACGGGTGGTGGATGCCGTGCGACAAACTATATCAGTTTTATCCGCCGTGCGCTTTGGAAAAAGCTGGTACGGTTATGTTCCTGTTGTTGGTTTAAGTTTAAGTGGACTTGAAATCATAGCGGTTTCAAAATACACCTGGTTAAATTAAACAAAGCAGTTCAGGCCTACGTTTATGGTGATGTCTTTTATGATGCGTGTTTATCATACACGTCCTTATGAAAGTAAAACCTGGTTCTGTCAACAAATTACACAGACAATGGGCTGCTAAATGTAAACGTGCCAAAGGTAACTTCTATACATTCACAGAAGAATATCCGTGGAATCTCATTCGTGACTTCGACCGCATTCCTTAAAGAATATCAAGAAACCTCGTGTCGGACGTTGGAGAGATCTTGTTAAATTCCTTCAGACGCAAACAATCACTTAGTAGAGCTTCTGGAACGTGAAGGTGCGGAAGCTGTTGTACCTGATCTGTTAGACTTCTTCATGTACAGCTTCTACAACAGTAACTCAAATACCGTTATCTTGGTAAATCCAAGAAATCTGCGATGCGTCAGCAACTCCGCAATCTGGGTTGCTTGTAGAAGCGTTACCGTCGAACTCTTCGTAAAAACTAGCCCAAGAGTAACCGTTTGAGCCGCCTGCATATATCAGACAGCACAGAATATGCAAAACCATTCGTATCAATCGGTACCCAGACTGGTGAGTTGGTTCTTAACAGGTGAGATGCTTCACTTAATCCACGACGGTGTTCCAAACATTGTTTGTACACAGCCTTTCCTTGTCTTCTAACCACATCGTTGGTAAAGGGTGTTATTAAGAAACTTCGTGCACAACGGCTCACCAAACAAACATCAGCAACCCAAATTGACTGATCCTGGTGCCAGTGAAGTTAACCAGCTTAACCATCATCAAATTAATGCTTTTAACAGCAAACAAAAAAGATTGGGAAAAATAGGCTTTATAGGTTTAAATTGAATAAGTGATATATTAGTATTTTAATATTTTATAAAGGGGCTACCTGATGGATAGCCCTTTATTTTTCTATATCTCTATTTTTTGTTGTCCACTTGT
>VOFD01001884.1_pt1 | contig 10764 bp, 16 predicted proteins | sample 5384101 | NCBI WGS metagenome assembly VOFD01 (sample SAMN12384723, study PRJNA508395) | human gut metagenome | isolation source: healthy gut C | host: Homo sapiens
TCGCCGTCGACCGCCATTTCAGTCTACGTCGGCAACGACTCCCCCGGGAGCTGTGGTCAACTTGACGTTCTCCGAATCGGACGGCACGGCCACCGTAGCATGGGATGCGCCGACAACGACCCTGCACAACGGATATTTGGATACCGAAGGGCTGCATTACACCGTCGTCCGCCATCCGGGCAACGTCACCGTAAAAACGAATTTCGCAGAGACATCCTTCACTGAAACTCTGCCGGAAGAATACGCAAACTATTACTACGAAGTGACCGCCTTCGTCGACGACTTGGAAGGCGCCACTGCCGCAACAAACAAAATCATTTGCGGCGATGCCGTCAGCATCCCATGGACGGAAACATTCGACACAGCCGACAGCTTCGACCTCTTCACGTCTACGACAGAAACCAATGAAGGAAACATTTGGGAATGGTTCGAATCCGAACAAAGCGCAAGATACTATTACAGTTCTTATTTGCAAGCCGACGCATGGCTGTTTACCCCGCCTTTGAAACTCGACACAGAACATGCCTATAAACTGACCTTCAAAGTGAAAACCGCCGATTCGTTTACAGAAAACATGAAAGTCACTTTTGAAAAACAAATACGCCCGAGGCCCAAACCGCGACAATCTTGGATTTGCACGGATACACCTCGCCCGACGGCGAATTTGAAACACAAACGGCGATTGTCAAAGTCGAGGAAGCAGGCAATTACTACATTGCATTCTATGCTTACAGCGAAGCAGACAGCTATTACATCACCATCGACGACATCGAAGTGACGGAAGACGTTTCGACCGAAGGACCGGCAAAAGTGTCCAACCTGACGGCGCAAGCCGATCCGTCCGGCGAACTCAAAGCCGACATCGCTTTCGACACCCCGACAACGAAATACAATGGCGACCCGCTGACTTCCTTGTCGGAAATCAAAAATATTCCGTGGCTGGGACACGGAAGCCATCCATGTTTTCGAAAACCCGTCCATGGGCAGCCACATGGAATGGACCGACGAAAACGCCGCTCATGGCAAAAACGTGTACCGCATCGTCGGCTTTAACGAGGCCGGAGAAGGCGAATCCGCAATAATTGAAACCTATGCGGGCGAAGACGTGCCATTGGCAGTGGAAAATCTCCGGCTGGTCGGCGGTGCCACTTCCGCTACGCTCTATTGGGACGCACCGACAAAAAGGACAATCTGGAGGCTTCGTCGACACCGGCAATTTGAAATACCGCATACTACGCTACAACAATCTAAATGTCGCTTTTGAAGAAATAGGGACAACCCCTGAATTGAGTTTTTACCGACGAATCTCCCGAATTGGATGCCGGCACGCAACAAACATCGGTAGAATATGCCGTAGTGCCATTTTCTGAAACGATGGGAAGCGGTCCGCAAACAGCAGGCAGCGTGCTCGTCGGAGAAGCTTATACGCTGCCCTTCCACGAATCGTTTGCCGGAGCCATCGCGTCGACCGACATTTGGGAAACGAAGGTAATAACCGGCGAGCAATCTTGGGCGCTTGCCGTAGACAGCGACACCGACATCCCTGCACAAGATGGCGACAACGGAGCCGCAATATTCTTGAATTACGAAGGTTTTTGAAGCCGACGGGCTGTTGCAATCTCCGGCATTGTCGCTGACCGGCTGTTCCGATCCGGCATTGACATTCTACGTGTACGACCCGGGGACAGCGTTGCCCGACAGCTATTATCTCGAAACCGCAGCTTCTGCCAATGGCTGCGACTATGAAAAAGTGGGCCAACGCATCACGATTGCAAAAGGAGAAGCCGCAGGCTGGAAAAAATACATCGTGTCGCTTTCCGAATATGCCGGAACGGAATATTTCCGTTTCGCATTCCGCGGATACTCCGACTATAATGAAGCCGTCATATTGGTGGACAACGTGACAGTCGAGAGCATGGCCGGCGGCATCGAGCAAATGCGCCAAGCAGACGCGATTTCCGCCTATCCGAATCCGACTTCCGGCATGGTTTACATCGAAAGCGACGGCAATGCCGACGTGGAAGTTTACAGCATCGACGGGCGCTCGGAAGGACGCTACGAGAATGCAAACGCAATCAACCTGACCGACAAACCGGCCGGAATATACCTGTTGAAAGTGTCGACAGAGACAAGTTCCGCCGTCATCCGCATCGTCAAACGATAAGGACACCCCACAAGAACGGGCATGCGCAATGGCCGCCTAAACCAACAACTCTCAACCGCAATAACATCCCTTGTTTGCCTCGCCAACAAGGGATGTTCGCATTATCACCCCTCTGTTTTTCCTGTCGGAAAAACTTTCTAAGGTATTAACGTGCTCCGCACGTGAACAGAAGAGAACATCGCGCGTTTGCCAATTTCACAGTCCTCTCAACTCTCAACCATAGACATTTCCTCATGCAGCCATAAGCAAGAAGGTGAGTCGAAAAACTCACCTTCTTGCTTTTTAACCATTTGCACACAAATGCATCCGTCATTCCTGAGAACCGGAACGGCTGCTTTGCCCTAACAATTCAAACGTTTCAACATAAATTTCCGTGACGTTGCGTTTGATGGCATTCCGATCCTCCCACACCCGCGTGCGGATTTTCCCTTCAATATACAAGCGCGATCCTTTCCGTATGTACTTTTCCGCAAATTCCGCATTCTTGCCCCACATGACGATATTGTGCCACTCCGTCTTTTCCGGAACGGCTACACCCGCCACGGTGGTAAAGGCACGTTCGGAGGTTGCAAGCGTAAAAGAGGCCATCGGCCGTCCATCGGAAGAATAGCGAACGACAGGATCTTTCCCTGCATTGCCAAGCAATATGACTTTATTGACAGACATTGCGTTGATATTTTTAAAGTAACGATTTTAAACGGCGCAGGAATTCATCGGCAAGCTCGCATGTCAACGTCAACGGCGGCAACAAGCGGATTACATTCGTCCCCGATGCGCCCGTAAACACATGCTGTTCAAACAGCAAGCGGGAACGCAACTCTTTGACAGGTTGCTTAAACTCCAACCCTATCATCAATCCTTTGCCACGCACCTCCTCGATTTCCGGAATCGCCCGCAAACGTTCGGAAAGATAATCGCCCACTTTGGCTGCATTTTCCACCAACTTTTGGCTCTCGAATATTTCAAGTACAGAAATGGCAGCTGCACATGCAAGGTGATTGCCGCCAAAAGTAGTCCCCAACATGCCATACGATGGCTTGAATTGCGGTCCGATAATGACACCGCCCATCGGGAATCCGTTTGCAATGCCCTTGGCCACTGTAACAATATCGACGCGAACGCCGCTATGCTGATGCGCGAAGAAACGCCCGCTGCGCCCGTAGCCCGACTGAATTTCGTCGGCAATCAAGACTACGCCATGGCGATCGCAAGCCTCGCGAAGTTTTTTCCAAAAATCATCGGACGGCACATGAATGCCACCCACGCCCTGTATGCCTTCCGCAATGACAGCAGCCACATCGCCCTTTGCCAATTCGCGCTCGGCAGCCTCTGCATCCCCAAAAGGGACGAAAGTCACATGCCCCGCCGCATTGACGGGCGCCGTTATCTTGGGATTGTCGGTTGCTTCCACGGCAAGCGACGTACGCCCATGGAAGGCCTTGTTGAAAGCGACAATGCGCGACTTTCCCGTATGAAACGAAGCCAATTTCAATGCATTTTCGTTGGCCTCTGCTCCCGAATTGACAAGAAACAAGCTATAATCGTCATAGCCGCAGGCTTTTCCCAACTTTTTCCGCAAGCCGCTTTTGCAACGAATTGCGGACAGAATTGGAATAGAATACCAAATTTTCCGCCTGACGCTCGATTGCCGCCACATAATGCGGATGACTGTGGCCCACCGAAATAACGGCATGGCCGCCGTAAAGGTCGAGATATTCAACCCCCTTTCATCATAGACAAAACAATCTTTGCCTTTTTACGATCTCCACGTCGAACAGCGGATATACATCAAATAAATTCATAATTTTCCGATTGTGTTTGTTTAAAATGCCGATGCTTTCAGCTGCAAGCCTACCCGCTCATGAAGCCCGAACAGCAGGTTCATGTTGTGCACGGCTTGACCCGATGCGCCTTTCAACAGATTGTCGATAACCGAAACAATCAGCAATTTGCCATCTTCTTTCGTCAAATACAAAAGACATTTGTTTGTGTTCACCACATCTTTCAAATCCGGCATGCGGTCGCTGACAAACGTGAAATTGTGATCGTCGTAGTATTCATTGTAGAGTTTCTTTATTTCCGACAATTCCACGGGGCAGTCCATGTAGAGCGTGGCAAAAAATGCCGCGCGAGAAACATCCGCGCACCGGAATAAAATTCACTTTACTGTTGAAACTTGCCTGCATGCCATGAAGCGTTTGGTAGATTTCTGCCAAATGCTGGTGGGTGAATGGCTTATAAATTGAAACATTGTCGTTGCGCCATGAATAGTGCGACGTAGCCGACGGCTTGACGCCGGCGCCCGTGCTGCCCGTAATGGCATTGACATGAATGTCGCTGTTGAGAAGCAAGTTGCGCGCCAACGGAAGCAATGCCAATTGAATGGCTGTGGCAAAACATCCGGGATTGGCCACATGTTTCCCTCGGATAATATATTTACGATTCAATTCCGGCAAGCCGTAAATAAAATCGTGCGTATCGTCGGCGATTCGGAAGTCTTGCGAAAGATCAATAATGCGCAAGTCGTCCGGAATATTGTCCTTATGGAGTTCAAGGAATTTCCTCGACTCGCCATGAGGAGTGCAAAGAAATATGACATCGACAGCATCCAACGGCGTCTCGTTTGTGAAATAAAGCGCCGTTTCGCCGACAAGGCCTTGATGCACGCCGCTCACAGGATTGCCCGCATTGCTCGTGCTATGCACCCATTTCAACTCCACGTCGGGATGATTGAGCAACAATCGAATCAATTCCCCCGCCGTGTATCCGGCTCCGCCTATAATTCCAACTTTTATCATATCGTCAAACTTATTGATTTTGCAAATTTAGCCATCAGTCCTCATTTGGTATTGCCAACATTAAAAGAAGATATATGCCTAAGCCTACTCCTGACAAAATGAAAACAATCCGAACAGCACCGACACTCAATCCAAAGAAATCCGCCAGTCCGGCGCATACACCGCCCAGCACCCGTCCTTCGTAAGGCCGGCGAAGCCTTCTATTTCCATTATCATACATGCTTGTCAAATATCTTTTGATTCTTCTTTATGGTTTGCATAATACACGCGCAACGGCGTGGAGAGCACTTTGATGAACCCTTTGGCATCTTCTGCCGTCCATCCTTTTTGCATTTCGCCATATTCGCCGAACTTGTTTTTCACCAAATCGTCGGGCGAATCGACACCCACCGTGAAGAACGACAACGGCCGCAATTCCATAATCACCGTTCCGTTCACATGGCGCTGCGACGATTCGAGCATCGCTTCGATGTCGCGCATGACCGGCTCCAAATATTGGCTTTCATGCAAAAACATGCCATACCAATTTGCCACTTGGTCTTTCCAATATTGTTGCCATTTGCTCAATGTGTACTTTTCGAGGAATTTGTGAGCGGCAATGATCACCATCGGAGCGGCAGCCTCAAAACCGACACGGCCTTTGATGCCGACAATGGTGTCGCCCACATGCATGTCGCGCCCGATGCCATAAGGAGCGGCAATTTCTTCAATCCGGCGGATTGCCTGTATCTTGTCGTCAAACGGCTCGCCGTTGACAGCTGCTATCTCCTTGCTTGAATTCAATCCGAAGCTCTTCTTTGCCCGTTTTTTCAACCTGCTTCAAATATGCGCTTTCAGGCAAGCCTTGCTTGGAATCGAGAATCTCTCCCCCGCATATCGACGTGCCCCAAATGCCCACATTGTAGGAATATTTCATTTTTGCAAAGTCGGCCGTGAACCCGTTCGAACGCAGATATTCGATTTCTTCGTCGCGCGACAAAGCACGGTCGCGCGTGAGCGTGATATTCCATGTCGGGAGCCATGACTAAAAAAGTCATGTCGAAACGCACTTGGTCGTTCCCCGCACCGGTCGAACCGTGGGCGATGGCATCTGCTCCTATTTCGTTGGCATAGCGAGCGATTGCCAACGCTTGAATATCCGTTCGGAGCTGACAGAAATAGGATATGTGCCGTTGCGCAACACATTGCCAAAAATCATATATTTCAAGCTTTTTCGCATAATATTCGCGAGTCACGTCGAGCGTAACATATTTTGTCGCGCCCAAACGATAAGCATTTTCTTCGTTGGCTTTCAGTTGTTCCGCGCTGAATCCACCGGTATTGGCGCAAGCGGCATATACCTCGTAGCCTTTCTCTTTCGCGAGATACATGACAGTGTACGACGTGTCAAGACCGCCACTATATGCCACGACTACTTTCTTTTTCTTCTCCATATCGTTTTCGCTTTATTTTTTCTATTCGTTTTTGCTTTGATTGTCTTTATGTTCTTCCGGATCGTAAAAGCATTCCGGTGCACAAGCACATGCTACGTCCGTTGCGTTGCAAAATGTCGAAATTGACGCAACTTTCGCATCCTTTCCAAAAGGCCTCGTCGTCGGTCAGTTGCGAGAATGTGACAGGACGGTAGCCCAGCTCGTTGTTCATCTTCATTACTGCCGCGCCGGTCGTGAGGCTAAAAATCTTAGCATGAGGGAAGCGTTCCCGAGAAAGCTCGAAAATGCGTTTTTTATGCGCTTTGCCAATCCGATGCCCCTGAACGCATCGGAAACAATCAGACCGGAATTGGCCACAAACATTTTATTGCTCCAGCTTTCTATGTAGCTAAATCCGGCGAAATTGCCATGATAAAGCGCCACGACAGCCTTGTGTTCTATCATTTTTGCTTCACGTATTCGGGAGAGCGTTTGGCAATGCCCGTGCCGCGCACTTTTGCCGCCCGCGCGATCGTGTCGAGAATTTCATCTACATATTGCACATGCTCCTCTCCCGCCACTTGTATTTCTATATCATCAACGTCGATCATTTTTTTCTTTCAAAATCTTAAATAGTCAAAGTCGGTTCGCTGTCCGCCGGAATGAATCTCCGCAACGCGTTTTCAGCATCTGCATGGGAAACGCCTTCTTTCAGGACAATTATAATTGTGTCGGCGCCGGCAATCGTCCCTAATATTTCGGGACGCCGGCTCATGTCGATATCGTATGCTAATCCGCTTGCATAGCCATTTCTTGTTTTCAAAACAGCTATGTTGCCCGAAAAGCTAAGCGACACGAATCCGATGGCATTGTTCGGATTTGACGGTCCCCGATCGGCATTCAGAATAGAATCTCTCACTTCGTTGCTATTCGAATGATATAAATGTAGTCGCCGGTCTCGGTAGCTATCTTCGTCATGCGTAAAGTTTTCAAATCGCGAGACAACGTGGCTTGCGTCACAGATATGCCCATTTTGCCCAAAGCCGTCATCAACTCGCTTTGGCATCGAATGCGCTGCGTTCGAATTATTTCGCAAATCGCGCGAAGTCTCCGATCCTTGTTTTTAATCTTCATTTCTTTCGCTATTTTGAATTTTTATGCAAAGGTAATGCAAGCTGAGCGGAAAACAATCAAGTTTACTTGATTTTGTTTTCCCGAAACGCAGCTTACCTTATTTATCCTAAAAACACATGCGCCGCTCTCCGTGATTGGCAGCGGCGCATATTTTTATGTCAAGATGCAAAAATTATTCCTCTTCTTCGGAATCGTCCTCTTTCATATTGTGGAACACGTTCTGCACATCGTCGTCGTCATCGAATTTTTCAAGCAATTTTTCGATTTGCGCACGTTGTTCAGGAGTAACGTCCTTATAGTCTGTCGGTATGCGTTCAAACTCCGCGCTTTGGATTTCAAAACCATTGTCCTCCAAATATTTCTGGATATTCGCAAACGAATCGAATGCGCCGTAAATCACAATCGAATCGCCTTCATTGTCGACTTCGTCCACGCCGTAGTCGATGAGTTCCAGTTCGAGGTCGTCCAGCGACACGCCTTCTTTCGGAGCAATTTTAAAAAACACATTTATGTTCGAACAAAAACGACAAGCTGCCCGATGTGCCAAGCGAACCTCCATATTTGTTAAAATAGCTGCGCACGTTGGCCACTGTGCGCGTATTATTGTCGGTGGCCGGCTCTACGACAATCGCAATGCCATAAGGACCGTATCCTTCGTAAACGATTTCCTTATAGTCGCTTGCATCTTTGTCGGTAGCTTTCTTTATGGCGCGTTCCACTGTGTCTTTCGGCATATTTGCCGCTTTCGCATTTTTGCAACAACATGCGCAAGCGAGAATTACCGGCCGGATCAGGGCCTGCCGCTTTCACAGCGATTGTGATTTCCTTACCGATTTTTTGAATGTTCGGGACATGTTGCCCCAACGTTTCAATTTTTCGCTTTGCGATATTCAAAAGCTCTTCCCATTTATATATTCCTTTTTATATTTTTATTATCTGAGTTTCGCGTCAAGCTGTTTTTGCAAATTCGCAATTATCTTATTCATCACTGCATCGATTTGCTTGTCGTTGAGTGTTTTTTCCTCATCTTGCAAAATCAAGCTGACTGCATAGGACTTCTTTCCGGCCTCCAAGTTTTTGCCTTCGTAGACATCAAACAGCGTTATGTCTTTTTCAGCAACTTGCGTTCCGACGAGCGAATCACATTTTCTACTTGTGCAAACGTAACCCCTGCATCGAGCAACAACGCCAAATCGCGTTTCACCGGCATCGTTTTCGGAAGGTCGCGATATTCCACCTTCTTGCGCAATGCCAATTTCAACAACACATCCCATTTAAGTTCGGCATAGAACACCTCTTGATGAATGTCGGCCATTTTCAACAATTTGCGGCTGACAATGCCCATCTGCCCTATTGCCTTTCCGTCTTTTTGTGGCATACGCCAAAGATGCATCAAACAGTTCGCCGGATGTCTGTGCGACCGACAGTTCCTGCATCGACAAGCCAATACGCGCAAAATATTCTCTACTACCGATTTCAAGTCGTAGACAGTTGTTTTCCGTGCCGGCAAAGCCCAGTTTCCCGCACAAACGTCGCCCGTCATCCAAAGTCCGAGATTGGTCTCCTCTTTAAACGGACGCAATGGCTCCGCTTCCGACGACTCTTTCTCAGGGTCGCGGCTGTAAACATGCCCGAATTCATACATCATCAAATCCGCCTTCTTGCGGTTGATGTTGTGCGCAAGGCTTTCAAGCCCGCCAAACACAAGCGTCTGCCGCAACACGGCAAGATCGTTGCTCAACGGATTCATCAAGCGGACACACTTTTCAAGCGGATAAGTTTGCAATCCTTCATAATACGACACCGCCGTCAGGGGAGTTGTTCATGATTTCATAGAACCCGCAAGCTGTCAATTGCTCGGACATAAGGTATTGCAAACGCCCGACACGTCTGTCGTCTGCCGATAAGACAAACTGGAATGCATCGTTTCGCCAAATTCCACATTGTCGTAGCCATACACGCGCAATATTTCTTCTGCCACGTCGCACGGGCGAGTCACATCGACACGGTAGGTCGGCACTCGCAAATCCAGCACACCTTCCCGTTCGGAGACAACCTCAATTTCAAGCGATGCCAAAATGCTTTTTATCGTTTCCGCTTCAATGTCTTTTCCTATCAATGAAGCCAAATAATCATACGACAGTTCTACCGACGGGCGCTCTACGGGACGCGGATACCAATCGAACACGTCGCCGCAAATCTCTCCGCCGGCAAGCTCTTTCACCAAAAGAGCAGCTATTTTCAACGCATATACCGTATTCGACGGGTCGACGCCGCGTTCGAAACGAAACGAAGAGTCAGTGTTCAGTCCGTGCCGGCGAGCCGTTTTTCTGACCCATGTCGGATGGAAGCAAGCCGATTCAAGAAATATGTCGGTCGTCGCTTCCGTCACGCCGGAATCCATTCCGCCGAACACACCGGCGATGCACATCGGCTCATGCGCATTGCAAATCATCAAATCGCGATCTGAAAGTTTGCGTTCCACGCCGTCCAACGTGACGAATTTCGTTCCGTCGTCCACAGTGCGCACCACAATTTCGCCGCCTGCCACTTTCGCAAGATCGAAACAATGCAACGGCTGGCAAAAGGCATTCAATATGAAGTTCGTAATATCGACAATGTTGTTGATTGGGCGCTGCCCTATGGCCGTCAGATAGTTGCGCAACCATTCGGGGCTTTCTGCCACTTTCACGTTGCGAATCGTCAAGCCGGAATAGCGAATGCAGGCATCTTCCGTTTCCACCTTCACCGGGATTGCGCCATCCGCGCGATCGGAACGATATGCCTCGTCGGAAGGACGGCGAAGGTTTCCACCCTGCCATGCTGCTTCAACCATGCAGCCAAATCGCGTGCCACGCCATAGTGGGACGCCGCGTCAATCCGATTCGGCGTCAAGTCGACTTCAAATACATTCCATTGGCGAATGTGGACTATGCGGCAGCAGGCAAGGAATGGATTTTACGGAATGGAAAGGAGTGCCCGTTTTGAGTAACTGGAAGAACATTCAGAAAGCGAAAGCTATTGAAGCGAAGAACCGTGAAAGAATACTGGCGGTCAATCCACACGTGGATGATGGAAGTGGAATTTACTTTCTGACAAGAACAGACGAGGATGGTTTCCGATTTGCGTATGTGGGACAGGCGGTACATATCTTGCAGAGACTGTCTGGACACCTTAACGGATACCAGCACATTGATTTGTCTCTTAAAAGTCACGGATTATATTCTGTGGAAAATATATACGGTTGGAAAATCGG